>MAAC01005955.1_pt1 | contig 53706 bp, 52 predicted proteins | sample 1115981 | NCBI WGS metagenome assembly MAAC01 (sample SAMN04961126, study PRJNA320927) | seawater metagenome | isolation source: sample BD02T64 sea water enriched with oil for 64 days | place: USA:Gulf of Mexico | collected 2013-07-27 | reverse complement strand
CACTCACTTCGTTCGCTTATGCCTTTTTTGTTTCCAATCCCATTGGAGTAAACTCCATGGTCTTAAAAACAAAAAAGCCGTACATCAAAAGATGTACAGCTTTTTGTGATCGCGAAAGGATTCGAACCTTTGACCGTCTGCTTAGAAGGAAGAGGACATTTGATTGTAATCTGTTGTTGGATAGGTTTTTAGTTTTAGTGTTCTGAGAAATTTGCAATGTTTTTGAAATGTTTTTCACCGTTATATTACTAGATTGTTTTTTTGACAATTATTTATAATTATACTATATTCGAATTTGTTTTTCAACTTTTTCAAATTTTCTACTATGAGAATCTCTATTCGTTTTTTTTTATTTGCTATTGTTCTATTTTTTTGTTGTGTAAGTTTTACTTTATCATCGTGCAGTAAGGAAGACGATAATATTGAAGAGCCTACACTCAATGAAATCTTAACCTCGCAGCTATGGGTTATAGACAGTTATGTGGTCAAACAGGGAACAACAGATCCAGATGATGAAAACGCTCCATTTGAAAGCTCTACGGGGGAGTGTCTTTCAAAAGTACTGCTATCCTACTCAGATGACGAGGTTTTTGATCAGTACTTACATAGTGATTGCAGCTACGGTTTTGGAACTTTTGACAGATGGAGGTCTAATGAAGAAGAAACATCTCTAGGTTACTATCACTCAGATTTTGTGTATTCTAAGAACTATCGTGTCAAAAGCTTTTCAAAAGAGGAGGTTGTAATTTACCAAGAATCGATATTCATCCATGGTGGTGGAGAGCCATCCGTTACAATAATAACATTTATACCATTTTCTTAGTTCCCATCAGAGTCACTCAAGGAGGACTCTGATGTATTAATTACCATTACATCCCGTAAGGTATTAAGATTTCTTATACAGTGTTATAGCTTTTTTTCCTTTTATTATCAATTTAACACTATTGAATAATAGGACTAATATACCAATAATTAGTAACAAGAAAAACTCAAATAGTCCTATAATATTCATGTATTCAAACCCTTCTATTCCTGCAACATCTGTATAAAAAATCTGATTATTTTTAATGTCAATTTTATCATTTTTCTCAATCAGAAATTCATAAAATGGATAGTGATCGTTTGAAACTTCTCCACTTGTTAAAGCAATATGGTAGAATGATTTGTTGTCAAGTGTTTTAAATTCAATGATTTTTCCTTTGAGTCGATTTGTACTCTCATTATATGATTTAGTTTTTGGCTGTACTAATAAATGACTGCCGAGAATGGTTCTCGTTAATGATAATAGATCTGAATTATTAATTTTCTTACTTGAATCAATTGTTATTTCAAACCAATCATATAATTCAGGGTGAATATGAGCTTTATCCTGAAATGTCATTATGGGTCTGTCAAAGTTGCCATAATACAAATTTTTTCTTCCGTAAAGTTCTTTTGTCCTATTAGAGTCGATTTCTACAACGAAATCTTCCTTACCAAAAGGTTTGTTGATGTCTGTAATTGAAACTATGGATGATGCTTCTTTTAATTCCTTGAAAACAGTTGGGCGCTTAAACCAATAACCCCAATAGTTATTATTTAAATATCCACTAATTACAGTTCCAATTATTAGAGCAGGTAATAATATAACACCAATTCGTCTCAAGTAGTTCGCTTGTAATTTTATAGATATCAGAATAGAAGTCGTAATAGGAAAAATGAACCAGAGAAAATACCAAATCAAGCTGTCTGAATAGTGGTAATTTACCGTTTCACCAAGGTTCCAATTTAAAATGAAAATCAGCCAAACGATTAACCTGAAAATGACATAGTAGATTGAAGCATTAAATAATATTTCAATTACTTTTTTTACCATAATAAATTTCATCCTTTTAACTATCTAAACGTAAGTTTTTGAGTTATTATTTTCTTTTTCCTCTTCAGTGTCACTCGAAGAGGATGCCGAGGAATTCTTTATCATTCGTAATATGATTAGATAGGGGGAGATTTTGATGTCTGATAACTTCGTGATCCTTAAGAGGGCTTAATCATCACACAAAAAGCTACGTTCCCTAGCGGTCACTATTTTTTTGTTTTCTATCCTTCTCGAGTAAACTTGGAAGTCTATAAAAACAAAAAAGCCGTACATCAAAAGATGTACAGCTTTTTGTGATCGCGAAAGGATTTTTTCAAGATCCTAGTGGGGCTTAAATAGTAACACAAAAAGCTTCACTCACTTCGTTCGCTTATGCCTTTTTTGTTTCCAACCCCATTGGAGTAAACTCCATGGTCTTAAAAACAAAAAAGCCGTACATCAAAAGATGTACAGCTTTTTGTGATCGCGAAAGGATTCGAACCTTTGACCGTCTGTTTAGAAGGAAGTGGACATTTGATTGTAAATCATTGTTATGTTGTTTTTTAATTTTAGTGGTGTGATAAATTTGCAATGTTTTTGCAATGTTTTTTTTGGTATTTGGGCCCTTTCTATTTCAATGTGTTAAATGTATAATTGAATAATTAATATAGATCAATCTTATTGTTGGATTTGTAATATTAATTAAACTCCATAAAATTATTCTTTATATTGTTCATTGGGAATGACCTAATTAGTCTATTTATAAGCAAAATTATTCAAATCAATGGGTTCAAGATTTTATTTAATAGTAGCAATGTTTTACATAGTTTTTCCGATTAAGGCTCAGGAGTTTGAAGTAGATGTTTTAAATATCAAAAAGGAAATTAGTAATTCATTAGATGGGAAGAATTTTGGAATCCAATTTTCACTGATGTCTAATGAAATAGAGTTTAACCATTCTGCTGGATTTAAAAGTCCAGTTGAAAAATTGTCAAACGAAAATACTTTTAATATTGGAAGTACTACAAAACTAATTACCTCTCTTTTGATATTAAAAGCAGTTGAGGAAAGAAAATTAAGACTAGATGATAAAATTCGAATGTATTTTAATGGGAATATAAATGTAGATTCTGAAATTACGATTAAAAATCTATTGCAGCATACGAGTGGTTTAAGAGGTGGAGTAGATGCTAAAATGTTATTTGAGTCATTTATGGACTCTACAACTAACTATAGTAATGGCAGTAGATACAACCTTATTGAGAAAACAACTTTTAAACCTAATTCAAGTTTTCATTATTGTAATTATAATTATCATTTACTGGGATATATTCTTGAAAAAGTATATTCTAAAAGTTACTTTGAATTGGTCCAAGAGAGAATTATTGATAGATATAAGTTAGAAAATACGAGTCCTTACACAATTTGTACTGATGCTAATTTAACTGATCCCTTTTTAGAGAAGGTTAGTTATAAGGATTCAACTAATACCAATTACTATCGTACCGTTTGTTTTTCTGCTGGTTGTATTAATTCGAATTCTACCGACGTTTGCAGATTATTATACAATGTATTTATTGATAAAAATTTTGTAAGTCGGTCTAGTATAGATAAATTAATTAAATCAACAATTAATAAAAATGGTGAAAGTCAATATGGTTTTGGTATTGAGGAGGAGTATAATAAAGATGGTTTAATTTATTATGGTCATCAAGGTGATAATCTGGGGTATGGTTGTCGGATAATGATCAATGTTGAAAAGAAGCTAGTGGGGTGTATTTTGTTCAATACGTTGAATGAATGGAAAATTAAAGGAGAACTATTTAGAAGAATGATGAGGATTCAACAATGATGTATACCATGCTATTCAATTTCTATTTTGCCTTATTATTATCCTTCTGGTTTGCGTGTATAACGTCAGCAGAAGTTGGACTGTAAATTATTAAATTTAAGTCACGCTTTTTCAAAAGAAGGTTAAGCTTCTTTTGAAAAACAAAACAACTCATTATGGCTCATTTAAAACAACCAATTCTCATGAAAACAACATTATTTAAAAAGTCCGGATTTTTGACATTTATAATCTTTATGTTATCGATGACTTCCTGTCAAATCCAAAACTCAACCATCCCATATAATGTCGGACAATCATACATTTTTAAGGTAACTGTGAAAGACTTGAATTCAACCTTATTACAAACAGACACATTAACTATGATAATTAAAAATAAGGGACTCATTGGTGGAATTTTGGGAATGAATATGGCGGAATGGAAATCAAGCACATTCACGGACAATAATCAAAAAAGGGGAATAAATATAGAAACGGATTTAGCTGAAATACAGATGCCAATTAATTATGACTACTTAGAAAATGAGAACTTAGTAATAGCAGGTTACCCATCATTTTCAAAATCAATGTTATTCGATTATACATCTGAATCTGATCACCAGTTTGTAAAAGGGTATGGAAAGCTATCGGGTAAAAAACTTAAACAATATAAGACTGTTACAGACTCTTCAACAATACAATTCAAAAACGAAATGCTAAGTTGTAAAGTCGCAGAATATAAAAACCTTTCAGCAATCGAAGAATATGGACTTTATGAGTTAAAGACTTTTTACAATGAAAAATATGGATTTTTGAAAATGCTTTATAAGTATCCAAACGGTAAAAATGTTGTATTTGAGTTGATTGAAATAAAAAACGAGCCATAGCAAAAAATATAGTGCATTTGGCAGTTAGTGCTAATAATGAAGACAATGAAAAAATCAAGAGGTGTAGTGAGGGGAGTAGGGAAGGGGCTACTCTGTAAAGCCCCGTTATTGTGGACTATGAAAGGGGTTAAAACAAAAAAGACTTACATGAAACATGTAAGTCTTTTTGTGATCGCGAAAGGATTTTTTCAAGATCCTTGGGGTGCTTAGAAGGAAGAGGACATTTGATTGTAAGGTCTTGTTAGTGAGTCTAATATTTTTGTATGATTTAAAATTTGCAAGTATTTTGCAAGTTTTTAGAAGCCTTGATAATCTGTTATTTTCGAGAGATGATTATCCTCTTTTTGAAAATATATTTCTTGAGTATAGTTATAATGGCGTTAATCACTGTTACAAACTAGTGGTAGCGAGGAATATATTTTGTTTGAAAAATCACTGAATTCAGTGATTGATTTGGAAGAAGTAATTGTTTAACTTTAGCTGTTGTTAGAAATGATTGTCTCTGTTTCAGAATTTATACTGTTTATAAATAATCACCAGTTGAAAACTGACGCCAGCGAGAGTACACTTTGGATTTAATATATAAAAAGTATATTTGAAGGAGGCATAAACGCAATAAACTTCGTTTATTAACTAGTTGTATATAAGGTGGCTAAAGAAGTCATGTTGATAGAAAGTAAAATTGATTATTAAATGAGAAATTTATTATTAACATTTGGAGTGATAAGTTTTATAACTATCACGATGTCTTTTAAATCAAAAAAAACTGATTTACCACCTGGAACAATTAAGATCTCAGACAACTTTTATGCAGATAAGACTGAAATAACAAATATTGGTTGGCGAGAATATATGTATTGGTCAAAACGTGTATATGGAGAAAATTCAAATGAGTATAAATTAATAATACCAGATACAACAGTTTGGGATAAAGAAGGGTTAACGGGAATTAAATTAGACTATCTTAGGAATCCTAAATATAACAATTATCCAATTGTTGGGATTACATATGAACAAGCAGTTAAATATTGTAAATGGAGAAGTGATAGAGTTAATGAGTTAGTCTGGATTAAAAAAACAGGTGAGAAACATGATTTCATAAAAAACTTTGACTATAAATATGAAGATTTACCAAAAATGTTTGAATACAGACTACCGACAAAAGAAGAATGGATTAAAATTTCAACAAATGAAAATATTAAATCAGTAAATAATGAAACGGAACATCTAACTTATCCTATTAGCAATTCTAAAATAGATGCATTTTACGAATTAAATAATAATGTTTCAGAAATGACATCAGAACAAGGGGTTTCGATGGGTGGTAATTGGAAAACTTCTGATAATTATGATGAAAGCAAATACGATGGAGCTTCTAACATTCTTGGGTTTAGGTGTGTTTGTGTGCGTAAAATAAAATAAAATACTATTCCCCCGCTGCCGCCAGTTTATTAACTGGTGGTTTGGTAGTATTCTTGTCAAAATTAAAATCAAAGTTTTTTCCTTAAAAACAAGACACAAAAAAAGCCGCTACTTTCGTAACGGCTTCTCTGGGCTCCCCCACAAGGACTCGATCCTTAGATCCTCTGAATTAACAGTTAGATAATCTAACCAGTTGAGCTAAGGAGATATGGTATATGCCTTTAGAATATGGTGTTCCTTATTTTATGGTATGTACAGCTTTTTGTGATCGCGGAAGGATTCGAAGCTTCGACCGTCTGCTTAGAAGGAAGAGGACATTTTATCGTAAGTCTTTGGTTGTTAGATTAGTGGGTTTTTGGTTTGGGAAATTTGCAAGTATTTTGCAAGTTTTTAGACGCCTTGATATGCTTCTTTCTTGAAAAAGATAGTTGTCCTATTTTTGAAAATAAGTGAGTTATATTTTACAATCCAACTTCTTTCGTTGTTATAGCGGAAATTACTATTAGCCTCATATGCTCACCATTGTTATTATATAATCTCTCTAGAGTAAAATTTTAATCTGGTAATTTTAATATTCTGTGGATGAATATTTTATTAATGAATTTGAAATTATTACATTGAAATAATTATGAATTTAAAGAGATAAATAGGCTTTTTTTTTTGCTAAAAATATAAAGTATAATGAAATCATTATTGAAGTTTTTGTTCAGTTTAGTTTTTATCTTTTTTAACAGTTGTTTTGCTCAGGATTTTGATCTTGAGTGGGTGGTTACTCAAGGAGGGATGTATAATGATGTAGTACTGGAAAATGTAGTTGATGGCGTAGGGAATTCATATGCGTTGGGATATTTTAGAGAAACCATGGATTTTGATCCTGGTGAAGGAGAATATAACCTAAGCTCCAATGGATATAAAGATATATTTATTCAAAAATTGAATCCTGAAGGTGAATTAGTATGGGTAAAAGCCATTGGAGGGGGTGAAGACGACATCGGTACTCATATAATTATAGATGCCTTTGACAATATTTATATAACCGGTGAATTTAATGATAAGGTTGATTTTGATCCAGGTGAAGGAATAGCAAATTTATATTCTTATGATGATAGTGATGTTTTTATTTTGAAATTGGATAAAAACGGAAATTTTATCTGGGCAAAATCGAATAAAGGTAAAAGGCAAAATTCTGCTTTTTCCATTGTTTCAGATTCATATGGAAATGTTTATACCGTAGGTTCGTTTAGAGGAAAAGTAGATTTTGACCCAGGTATGGAGAAATTTTATTTGGAATCTCCCTCTAATCAGGTTTTTATTCAGAAACTTAGCCCTGAAGGGGAGTTTGTTTGGGTTAAATCTTTTGAAGGCGGCTGGTCAAACTCTGGGAAATCAATTGTAATTGATTCGGAAGATAATTTGTTTGTATGTGGTGAATATGAATACACGACGAATTTTGGTCTTGGGGGTGATAAAATTGAAATAACATCCAATGGGCGGGATATTTTTTTACTCCGAATGAATATGGAAGGTGATTTAATTTGGGTTAAATCCTTTGGCGGGGAGGATTATGATTTTTCTCAAGATCTATCATTGGATAGTGATGGAAATGTTTATCTAGTTGGTAGTTTTACCTCTGAGATATTACTTGATCCAGATCAGGAATTAATAAGTTTAAATGGTACGGAGTGGACAAATTCTGTGTTTATGGCCAAATTTAACAATAATGGAGATTATATATGGGGAAGGCACTTTGAAGGGCTTACAAGAGAGTGTAATTGCTCTTTGGTGGTGGATAAAATGGAAAATATTTATTTAAATGGTACGTTTAGAGATACTGTTGAATTTGGCACAGATGAGAGTGTTATTAATTTGATCTCCAATGGTGGATTTGATGTCTTTCTCCAAAAATTAGATAAATCGGGTCATTTTATCTGGGCTAAATCCTTTGGTGGGGAATATTCTGATTTTAATAGTTCTATAACGTTTGATGTATTCGATAATTTGTATTTAACTGGAGGGTTTAGCGATACTGTTCATTTAAGCCCAAATGAGACAACTTTGGCATCAGTTACCAATGGTTATGTGGATTGTTATATTCAAAAATTAAATAGCAATTACGATCCTAATCAAAAAGATCTATTAAATGAAGTTATAATCTTTCCAAACCCTACTGCCGATTGGGTAAATATTTATTTGGATGACCTTCCAAATGTTACTTTAAACCTTTATAATGTCCATGGACAATTAATTTACAACAAAGATAATATTAATCAATCCATATATAGTTTTGACTTAAATATGTCTTCGGGTGTTTATTTTATTGAATTAAGTACTCAGAAAGAAACTAGGCGATATAAATTAATCACGAAATAGGTAAGTCTTTTTGTGATCTCGCAAGGATTCAAAAAATGAACGTCTGCTTAGAAGGAAGTGGACAATTGATTGTAATCTGTTGTTGGGTAGGTTTTTAATTTTGGTGGTCTGAAAAATTTGCAATGTTTTTGCAATGTATTTTTACGTTGGATAACGTCAATAGAAGTTATATTAATTACTATATATGGTTGATATAAGAGAAATAAACGGGGCAGTAACTGGGAGTATTAAGATGAAGCCAGTGGAATCTACATATGAAATAGTTGCTTGGAAACATTTGAACAATAGTGTTGATGAAAAATGGTCAAACTGGGCTGTTGAAATGTTGATGGGGGACTATGAGACCGAGCATTTAATAGAACTAGCTAAAATAGAAAAACCTTATAACCAATTTGAACTTCAAGAATTGACTGACAAGGTATTTTTAGAATTAAATCTTGAATACAAAAATAAAGGATAAAATTACTTCTAACTTATTGTCACAGATATATTGATGCTTATCACTGTTTATGGTTGTTTTGAAATATACCAACATTCTGGCATTGATTCTAATTACAGAAGATGGTATATTTAATATCACAACCAACAAACTGAATTATGAAAAATAAATTTTACTTTATTGTTATCTTGACAATACTTTTCAATACAACTCTGAAATCCCAAGAAAAAAAAGAAGCTGTCAAGTCTAATGTTAAGCTAGCCGATTCTTATAACACATCTTATGGAACGGGTGCTTTCATTGTTAACGTAACAGGAAACTATAATTGTGCTTTTGGAAATCAATCATTGTATCAAAACGAATCTGGTAATCTAAACTCAGCATTCGGTAACTCTAGTTTAAAAAGTAATACTTCGGGCAATTACAATAGCGCTTTTGGTAGTGATGCTCTTAGAAGTAACAAAACCGGTAGGGATAATACGGCAATCGGAAACCATACTCTTGTATATAATACAACCGGAATTGAAAATATAGCAATAGGATCTAATGCTATGTATTTAAATACCACTGGAAGTAAGAATGTTGCTGTAGGGAGTCGTGCTTTGTATAGTAATAATCCGTCATCATCACTGCCAAAATCTGGAACCTCCAACACTGCAATCGGCTGGGAAGCACTCAAATCCAACACCACGGGCTTGCAAAACACCGCAGTTGGTGAGTCTGCGCTAACGAGTAATATTATCGGAGAACATAACACTGGAATCGGAGAAGATGTTTTATACAAAAATAATGCAAGTTTTAATACAGCAGTTGGTGAATCCGCTCTTTATGATAACATTATAGGACGGTATAATCATTCTTGCGGTTTCTATTCACTTAATCACTCTACCGGAAATTACAACATTGCTCTTGGTTTCCTTGCAGGTCAGAAATTAACCAGTGGAAATGGAAATATTTACATAGGTAATATTGGTAAATTGTCTGAATCTAATGTGATACGAATAGGTAATACTTCTTCTGTTATTGTGTCCAAACCAGTAACAGATACAATACCGGCTCAAACTTCCACATACATTGCTGGAATTTCTGGGGTTAACTTGACAGGAACCGCATCTCAGGTTTATGTCAATTCTGATGGTCAATTAGGGGTACAATCAGCTTCAATGAGGTTCAAGGAAGAAATTAACTTGCTAAATATCAAAGATCAAAACATTTTGAAATTACGCCCTGTCACTTTTAAGTATATTACCGAAAAGGAGAAAATTGAAGAACCACTACAATATGGCCTTCTTGCCGAAGAAGTTGCTGAATTAATACCAGAACTAGTTCAATTTGACAGTGATGGTAAACCTTTTGCAGTAAATTATCAATTTCTAACACCACTTCTGTTGGCTCAAGTCCAAAAGCATCATCAGGATCTCCTTGATCAAAATGACCTTATTCAAAAAATTAAAAAACAAAATGACCTACTTCTCAAAGAGATAAATCTGTTAAAACAACAAGCTTCATTATTTAAACCTGAAAAGCGCTAAAAGTTAAAAAGTTGGATTAATCAAAGAAATCCTATATTTGATTAACCCCATTTCATTCGACATGAAATTGGAATTAAGCTCATCGAAAGGTGGGCTTTGTTTGGTTTTAAAAAAAGGGATTAAAGTTTCCCTTATTGTTTCCTCTTAAAAACAGAACCCATGAAAACACTAGGATTCGAACCTGTGACTGTCTGCTTAGAAGGAAGAGGACATTTGATCGTAATACATTGTTGAATAGGCTTTTAATTCTAGTGTCTTGAAAAATTTGCAATGTTTTTGCAATGTTTTCACCTAAATAAATACCGGAATTCAGTGATTGTAATTCATAGATTATTATTATATTTTTACTATTTCACTTATTGATTTAATTATCTCTTTCAAAGGTTATTCATTGTTTTTAACATTTAGATATTTCATTATGGATTTTTTCCTAATGAAATTATAAAGGATATAATAGAATTGTAAATTATTCTATACTTGATCAATACATATAAATTACAAAGACAATCCTATAAATTAATCAACAATCAGATATGGAAAATACTAAAGGAAATAATTCAAAATGGAAGACTACAGACAATAGATTTGTTGCATTTCTTGATATTTTGGGATTTAAAGATTTAGTGGCTAGAAATAGTCATGAATATATTTATGAACTTCTTCAATCTATAACTCACACGAAGAAAGTAATAAAAGATGCATCAGCACATCCTACAATAATGAAAGAACTTGGGGATGTTGATGTACACATTGTTAATTTTTCAGATTCTATAGCCCTTTTTTCAAAAAATGATGATCCTAAAAATTTTAAATACTTTTTACTTTCAGTTAGATGGATATTTACCGAAGCCATTAAAAAGGGTATCCCTTTAAAAGGTGGTTTTGCACATGGAACAGTAAGTTTAAACAAAACGGATCAGATCTATTATGGTCAAGCAATAATCGATGCATATTTAATTGAAGAGGAGGTGAATTATTATGGTGTAGTTGCTCATAATAGTATTGACAAGTATATGTTTGACAATAAGATACCTGAGATAGATAAAATTCTTTTTGAAAGTGAGACTCCTTTAAAGTGCGGAAATATTGTTCATACAAATATTAATTGGTTTAAAATTATGAAATATGAAACCATCGAGGATCTGAAAAATAAAATTGAAAGCTATAGAAACACTTCTTCAGGCTCTCCTCGTAGATACGTGGATAATACTTTACATGTTCTAGAAAAAGTTAAAGATTCAATTGTACTAAATACAGAAGAATAAAGTGTATAATTCAGAATATTCTTTCGTCAGTTACGACACGTTGACACTTCACACAGCAATTAGCTTGTATTTAAAAGAACATTAGAAAAATAATTACTTTGAATTACGAAAATAGACTTATTGCATTTATAGACATTTTAGGATTTAAGGAAATCGTTCGTTCTTCTGAAACTGACGATTCAAAAATTGAATTACTCTATTCTGTACTTGAATATTTGAAAAAATGGGAAGTTCCTAAAAATTGGAACTTACGGTTAGTTGAGATAGAAGAAGATGCTCAAAAAAAGGGAGTTGAAAATTTCGATATAAGAGGGAAAACGAATAGCACTTCATTTTCTGATAGCATTGTCGTTTCAGTAAGAGTAGATAATAACATAAACGAAATGGCTTCTACATTAATTGCCAACCTCGCCTTTATCGGAGCAGTACTTTTTGAAAAAGGGATTCTGTTGAGAGGAGGCATAACAATTGGAAATCTAATTCATAACGAAAACGGGACTGTTTTTGGTCAAGGTTTAATAGACGCATATCAACTTGAAAGTAATAATGCTAAATTTCCAAGAATAATTCTTTCTAATAAACTGATTAAAGAATTAAACTACCCACTCGAATTCAAACGGAATAGATACCCATATCACCAATATATCGAACGTTTTAATGACGGATGTACTGGATTTCACCAAATGATATATTTTCAAGTCATGGAAAGTTGGCCTGAAATGACAGATGAAAAGTTAAAAACAAGTCTCGGGAAAATCCGCAAAATTATTGTTCAAGGACTTGATACAAGTTTTGAAAATCCAGCTGTTTTTGAAAAATACAAATGGTTAAAAGAACAATATAATAAATTGATTATTCTCAATGATTTTGATTTCGAAACCAAAACAAATGAAAATATTAAAATGCAAATTCGAGAATTGAACGAGGGAATATACGGAAATAATATTCATTTTAAATTCACAGATGAATTCTATGAATCGAATAGAAAAGGAAAAAATAGAATAATAAAAACCACCCCCTAAGAATGGTTATAAGTAATTGCTAGTTCTCGCTTATTACTTCCCAGAAGAGTCCCTCAAAGAGGACTAGGATGTATTTATTGCCGTCAGAATTATTTTGTGGTCACGATAGGAATTGAACTTATGACTGTCTGCTTAGAAGGAAGAGGGCATTTGGGTTTAATTTGTTGAATATTAAAACATTAAGAATGTTGGTTCGAAAAATTTGCAATGTTTTTGCAATGTTTTTTTGCGTTGAATAACATCAATAGAAGTTATATTAATTACTATATTGGGTTAGTATAAGGAAAATAAAAGGAACTGTTACTTGGGGGTATTAGGATGAAACCAGTGGAATTGACATATGAAATAGTTGCTTGGAAACATTTGAACCAAAGTGTTGATGAAAAATGGTCAAACTGGGCTGTTGATATGTTGATGGCGGACTATGAAACCGAGCATTTAATAGAACTAGCCGGAATAGAAAAACCTTATAACCAATTTGAACTTCAAGAATTGACTGACAGGGTGTTTTCAGAACTAGGTCTTGACTATAAAAATAAGGAGAAAGTTGTGTCAAACTATGTGACCTACTTAGCTAAGGAAGTTATTAATGGTAAAAGAGAATTACTGAAAACTTTGCGTGATATAAAGGATTTATGTATTGCCTTTGATTATGACCGTAAAATATATGATTTCTACTCTCTTTACTTTGCGAAGGAAGATTTAAATTATACCACTGTTCAGTGGTACTGGAAGGATGCAGACAGAAGCAATATCAACAAGATTTGTATGGATTACTTTGAAAAATGGGTGAAAGAAAATCCTTTAATTGGTTTCTAATGGTAAAAGATAAAGTAATAATAGAACTGACGAAATCTGAAGCAATTGTTCTTTTCGAATTTCTAAGCAGGTTTAACGAGAATGATGATTTGGGCAAGTTTGAAGACCAAGCCGAACAGCGAGTACTTTGGGACATTGAATGTATTTTAGAGAAAGAATTAAGTGAACCATTTCGTGTAGATTATAAGGAAATTGTTGAAAAGGCTAGAGAGAAAGTGCGAGGTGAAAAAGAATAAACGAGTTCCACAACAATTTTAAAAAGGTATTAATCCCCATCAGAGTCACTCAGGGGGGACTCTGATGAATTTATGACTATCCGAACAGCTGATACTCAATAGGATTTTTTCAAGATCCTTGGGGGGCTTAAATTAAAACACAAAAAGCCACACTCACTTCGTTCGCTTATGCCTTTTTTGTTTTTCTATCCTTCTCGAGTAAACTCAGACCTTTAAAAACAAAAAAGACTTACCTGAAATAGGTAAGTCTTTTTGTGATCGCGAATAGGAGAGCAATAATAAATTTCAACTTCATAAGATTAAAATTAAATGGTTAAAAAATAATATTAAACGAGTTTTTTTTTAAATGTTGATTTGAAAACGACCTGCTCTAATTTCCATCGTGTCATTTTTATTACCCTGACTAAGTGATTCTTCAGACATTCCTAAATCAACCCAAAAACTACCAAATAATTTTCCATGGTAATAGATTGAGTCTTGATTTAGTGGCATTAGAATAGAGTCCACAATAAATTCTCCATCAATTATTTTGTCAAATGTTTGGTCTATTTTGGTGGAAGGAGTATAATTATAAATATCATTACCATAATGAACATATGCAATATCGTCTATTAAAAACGTTTCCTTTAAATCATATTCGCCTAATTTAGGTTCTATCGCTCCCGATTTAAACGAGAGTAACATTATTTCATTAAAATCAACGCTTCCATAATAATCACATTTATCGAAACTATTTCCTTTTATCCTTAATCGTCCATAATAGGGACTTAGTGTATCCAAATAATATGTACTAGTTAATCCTGGTGTATTAAGAAAGATTCCGCAATAATTAAATTCATTTCCATTAGCTAAAAATGTTAAATCCTTATCCCAGTTTACATATTCATCGTCGTAATTAGGGACAAAGCCATCTCTTTTTTCACAAGAAATATTTAGTGTAAGGATAAAAATTCCAAGAAGTATTTTAAAAATATTATTTATCATGTGATAATTTTTATTATTTGAACTTCAAATGATTATAAGTTAAATATAATGAAACTAATCCATCATTGAATTCCGGTATTTTTCGAGAAAAAAAAGCAAAAAAATATTTTATACTTCGTACCAGCGGTTGATTTTAGGTTAATTATTTCCTTGGTAAAGAAAATCAATTCTTTTATATCAAATTATTCTCACGGTTTTTTGTCCGGTTGAAGTATTCGATAAATTCAGTTAAAAGACAAGTGAAAAATAGTTATTCAGATTACTTATAGGTTGAGTTAATGGTGAAATCTTTAAAGTAGGCTTCAGGTATAAGTCGTTAAAGACTTTGGACATATGATGTTTAAATTAATTTGTAGTTTAATAGTTTACAGTCCAACTTCTGTTGACGTTATACAGGTACACAATGAATATATAAGTCAAAAATTCTTTTTTATTCAATGTATTTTTAAGCTCTTTTTTCGTTAAATTCATGTTTTTGTATAACCAATTAAATGATATAAAATGACAAGGATTAAAATGTTGGATGATTATGTGATTACAGTTAAAGAACCAATAGATAAAATCGTTGAAGAAATTCAAAAGAATAGTTCAATTTTTCTGGAACTCACAAGGCTATTGAATCGTGAAGAAATTCCTACTGTCGTTAACATCGACAATATCTTAACCATGAATACGAAAAAGAGATAGCGACACAAACAGTCACTAAAACCTCTTTATTTCGCATACAGGTATTAATTTATTATATCTATGTGCGGTCGTTATACAGTTGTCTCAAAAATTGAGCAAATAGAAAAACGTTTTAATGTCCGGAGCCCCCTAAGAGAATTTATAAACCCCAATGTTACAATTGGGGAACTTGCCCCGATAATAACGAAAGAGAAACCAAAGGAATTGCAGTTTTTCCAGTTTGGCTTAACACCCCATTGGGCCAAAAAGCAAATGTATGTTTTCAATGCTCGTAATGAAGGTGAGCGGAATAAAGAAAATGCTCCGGACTACCGAGGAAACATGGGGATAATGTTGAAACCTATGTTTAAGGGCTTGATAAGAAGTCAGCGTTGTTTGGTTGTGGCAGATGCTATTATTGAAGGTTCCAAGGAAGAAGGACTTTCAAAGCCTTATCTCATTTTTCCAAAGGATAAAAAACGACCTTTCGCAATGGCTGGAGTTTGGGACACTTGGATCAATCCTGAAGATGGTGAAGAAGTAAACTCATTTTCCATTGTTACTACTCCGGCAAATGAGTTACTTCAAAAAATTGGTCACCATCGATCGCCGTTGGTCCTCCCTCCACATTTGGAAAGCACCTGGTTAAATAGCACCCGATTGGCAGATGTAACGGCAATCATGAATCCTTTTGATCACCGGTTTTACAATGCCAATCCAATACGCCCAGAAATCAAGTCCGGAAAGAACAAAGACCGGGATTTACTCAAACCTACCGGTGACCGTCTTTACAAGGAATACGAATTCAAGGTAAAAAGGCTTTCTTATTCGGAACGACAAAAACGTAGAAGAGAGGATTTACATGGGAAGAGTGATTAACTAGTTAGAAGTTCGAGTTCATGAAGTAAGTCTTCTATTTTATCTTCCAGTAGTTGTATTTCTTCATCCATTTTTGGAATCTCTATCCTTGCAGTAGCAATTGACATATTTTTTGTCTTTTTCTTTTTTTGATTTTTCTTAATGTCAATTACCTTATTTAAGGCTTGAATCTTAGTGGACAGCATTTGAATTTTTAATTGCCCCAGATTAGCTTCGGCAGTCCTTTTTAATTCTTCCTTGGTCTCTCTAAGCTCTTCCCTTTGGAGTTCCAATTCTTTACTTTGCATAAGAATTGCTACTATCATTCCAGCCATTGCTAATCCAGAAAATAGGGCGTTAGAAGCTCCAAATACATCTCCCAAAGTTCCTCTACCATCTTCAGTTGTGGACATACTTAATCCAAATATTAAGTTGACAATCCAGACAACTACAATAAAAACTACAGCCCAAATTCCGTATTTTAATATTCTCTTTTTTTCCTTATCAGTATCCTTTGTCATTTCAATAGAATTAATGCTTCTTCATGATTAATCTTTCAAATATGTTAAAAACGAAATGATTAACGTGGCTATTAATATGAATTTGACATATGGAGCACTGTAAACATTGTTCATAACAGCAATAAAATCGAACCTTTCTTTTTTCTTCTTTCTTCTTGCTGATTTAGTTTGTTGCTTTGCGATTTTTTTAAAGTCATTATTAGTTAAGAATTTAATAGTTCTTTTGTCAGCTCTTAAGATTGGGTCCTTTGAATTTTTAGCGAAGACTCCTATTTCTTCACCGGAATCTTGCATCTTTTTAAGCAAATGATGTATATCTTCAATGCTTTCTCCAGGTAAAATATTATCGATGTAAATATCAGCGGCTCCAGAATAGCAGTGATCATCATGTTTACTATAACAATACTCTAGTATTTTATCCATCATTATTGCCTCCTCTTTCGAGATATTTACCTTCATAATTTATAATGTCAATCATTAAGTAGGATAGAACAAAAAACACACCAACTATACAATACCAAAATATAGGTATTTTTAGAAATAACTGTTTGTAGGTTTAAAATCTTTTTGAAGGAATACGAATTCAAAGTAAAACGCCTTTCTCATTCAGAGCGACAAAAAAGGCGACGGGAAGATTTGCATGGGAAGAGTGATTAGACACCTCTAGGAATTATTTTTGCCTTTACTGTTGTAAGGTCATTCATACATTTCTGCAGGTTCGAAACAGCATTAATAACCTTTATATAATCATCCATATCAAATTCACCTCCTAGATTACTTAGAATGTTTCTTGTTTTTGTATTTGAAAATCCAATGGTTTCTAATGTATATTCCGCTGTTGCTGCCCCGAATTCTACTGCGGCTGCTACTTTTGAAGGAATCTCAATGTTAAAATTCTTATTTTTTGTAGTAATAGTTAATTTAAGTCGAACTCCGGCGGCATATCTATATACTTTATTGTTACATTTTAACTCAGTGTATTCAACATAATCTATCACGGAAATTTTTTGATTTTTTGAAAGTTTTGAACCTCCTAATCCGAGTAGGTTAAATTTCAATTCATCATTTTTTTTTATTGAATAGGAAAATTTTCTAGCTCCAGAATTTAATTCAGATATTGGAATTACCTTATAGTATTCACATTCAATTCCATCTGGACTCTCTTCGTTTTCAATATCAATAGATTCCAAATCATCCCAAAAGGAAGAAAGAATCATATCATTTTGAGTAGTAGAAACTCTCAACTTAGACAAGTTATGAATTTCTTCTTCCAATTTTTTAATCCGAGTTTCTAATTCAGTCTCATCCAGCTCATTACTAAAGGGAGTAACCAAGGCATTTTCTACCGATTCCTCCAATATCTTATATCGTTTATTGCTGACGCAGGATATTGACAACATCGTTGCTAAGATAATTATAGTTGCATTTTTCATCATGATATATTAATTTGTTACCTAAATATAAATATTTTCAATCAATAATTCAATACCAGAATTCCATTATTATTGCATATAACTGTTTGTAGGTATAGAACCTTTTTGAAGGAGTACGAATTCAAAGTCAAAAGGCTTTCTCATTCAGGGCGACAAAAAAAGCGAAGGGAAGATTTGCACGGGAAGAGTGATTAATCTTTGTTTAGATACTCAATTTTAAATTGTTTCAATTTCTCTTCAATAAATTGGTGATCCTCAATTGTCTCCATTTGTGCCCATTCTGATTTTAACTCATTAAATTATACATTGGTCTAAATACGGGGTAATAATCAATATATCTCTGTTAAATTGCCGATTTTTCACGTCTTGTTCCGTCTTTAAAGATAGGATTAAAAAAAGAAATTACAACTTGATGTTTTAGGAGTTGGGGGAGTGAATAAGTCCTGAAAGTCCCTTTATTCACTTGTTTTGTAGGGTGTTGAAAACAAAAAAGACTTACATGAAACAGGTAAGTCTTTTTGTGATCGCGGAAGGATTTCTTCAAGATCCTAGGAGGGCTTATGTAGTAACACAAAAAGACACTCGCTTTGCTCGCTAGTTCTTTTTTGTTTTCCACCCTTTACAAGTAAACTTGACAGGCCTGAAAACAAAAAAGACTTACCTGAAACAGGTAAGTCTTCTTGTGATCGCGGAAGGATTCGAACCTTCGACCGTCTGCTTAGAAGGAAGAGGACATTTGATTGTAATGCTCTAAATACTAGTGTATTGTATTTTAGGTTATAAAAAATTGCAAGTTTTTTGCAAGTTTTTAGAAGCCTTGAAAAGCTGTTTTTTGCAATAGGCGATTATCCTAATTTTGAAAATGTGTGGCTTAAAATTAATTATTTACAGTCCAACTTCCGCTGATTACTTAAATTCTCTGATGTACTTATTCCATTACTAACAAGTCTTTTTTTATATAAAGTACTCTTTTATGCATTCTACTTTTGATAAATCGTTATTTCTATATCAATTCGTTTTTTTTTAATGCTATTTTACATAATTGTTCTAACCCGAAAAATGTTGTATTTTCTTTTATTTTAATTGGATTTTCTAATACCGCCTCAAAATATTTCTTTCCATTTGCTATAACGGCGTAACGTGTATAAAGATAGGCTTCCGGTTTATTCATTAATTCCATGATAGCTTTATCTTTACTGCTGACTTCTTTGTATTTTAAGAGGTGATCCAAAACGCCAAGTTTATCTTTCAACGTTTTATAAAAAAGTTCAATATCTAAAATTGATCTACTGGACAAGTAATCAATTGCATGTCTGATAACTCTATCATCATCACCTACAAATTTCCAATCTAACAATCCAATAATATACCAAAATTCCTTTTCAGCTAGAAATATTGTTTTAATAGATTTTAACATCGTTAATCATTTAATAGTTTGTATTGTTGAATAACAATGCCGAAGACATATTGGATACTTTATACTTTAAAGAAATGGGCAATTTTGAAGAACTGTAAAGTAAATATTGAGCGAAAAAATCTGCATTAATTGTGTATCCTGTATTATTGTATGAATAATAGAATTCGATTGTAGGTTTGGTACAAACCATTCCTAAGGGGATTATTCTTTTCAAGGTTGTAAATTTTGGGTGTTAAATAGATAATTGGGTGAGATATTGATTGCGAACTATATTTTTGATACTTGATGAGGATTAACAAAGATCAAAAAGGTAGTATAATACCTTCACAGCATTTTTGTTTTTATCCAATCGATAATTCCTAAAAAAAAGCCATATAATTTAAATTATATGGCTTTTGGTACCCAAAATAGGGTATACTCCTAATTGGGGTACATGGGGATCATTAACTTATTAATATCTTTTAGATTGTAGTTAAATTGAAATATTTTCATGTCCAATAATGCTCTTTTCTTTAAAAAATGAACTGAATAAATTCAATTTTTGTTAAGGTTATAAATACCAATTAAAGGAGGGAAATGTTGTGATAGTATTTCATTAACATTTTCTTCTTTTAAAGGTTTAGTAATATAATCTCTCACAAAATCATATTTCAGAGCTCTAACTTTATCATTAAGTAATACAGAGGAGGATAACATAATTGTTACTACCTTGTGATTTGATTTAAATTGTTTGAACTCTTCTAAAAATTGCCAACCATCCATTACAGGCATATTAATATCCAAAAAAATTAATTCAGGTAATGTTTCACCTTTTTGACTGCAATTGATCATATAATTCAAAGCTTCCTTTCCATTCTGAAAAGAAATTATTTGTTCAGTACATTGTACCTTTTCTAAAATAAATTTATGATAGAAAGTCGATAGTTCACTATCATCAATTAACAGAATGCATTTTAACTTTTTTATCATAGTTATTTAATTAGGAATTGAAAAATAAAACGTGCTTCCCACATTTAACTTAGATTTCACACCGATGGTGCCTCCATGTAGTAAAACTATCTTTTTACAATGTGCGAGCCCTTTGCCTTTGCCTGTATGGGCATCTTTTAGATGCAGTCTTTGAAAAATCGAAAAAATTCGATCCGTATTTTCTTCGGAAATCCCAATTCCATTATCCTTAATGAAAAAGTTCCACACCCCATTATTCTCAGTAACTGAAATTGAAATTCTAGGAAAATCTTCTGTTTTACTAAATTTAATAGCGTTTGATATCAGATTAGAAAAAAGGGAATAAAGTTCCATTTCACAACCCTGGAGTTTTGGTAGACGATCATAACTGATACTGGCTTGTGATTTTTTTATTTTGTAATTCAAATCCTTCTGGATGACTTGAATTAATTCATTACAATCCACCAACTCAATCTTTCTATTATCTCCCAATGATGAATAATTTACAATGTCTATTATCAAGGAGTCCATTTGCTGAGTTAATAAATTGATATATTGAATAAACTTGTCTTTATCAGGCGAATTATACTCTTTCAGATTTTCTTCCAATAATCCGATATAATTCATTACAGATAGAAGCGGTTCTCTTAAATCGTGGGTAGATATAAAGGTCATTTGCTCAAGCTCGTTATTTTTAGTATCTAAAACGAGATTTGTACTTTTCAAGAGTTTATTGGAAGTAATAAATTGACTATTCTTCTTCTTTAGATTAATCAAAGAAATTGCGATAGTCCATAATGACATAATAGTTAAAGTGCGATTGATCATTGAATCCCAATCATTATAACTTGAATCGGATAAAAAATAGCCCAGAATGATGAGAATGGTTCCGTATATCGTTAGGTAAACAGTTGACTTTTTTCCATCCACCAAATTGCTCAGTATAATTATAAGAATATACCCAATTCCAACATTTATACTTAGTGGCAAGCTCAAATCAATAATAAACAAGCTTATAAAGAGAGGTAAAATAAATAGAAAGATCCAAATAGTATCCCAATACCTAGATTCGCTATTCAATCGAAGTACTTCCATCCAACTCATGATCACTATTCCTATTCCTAATAGGATAAGACCAATTGAAGTATGTAGAGCCATGCTGGTATATTGTCCCCAGTTATATCCCATTCTGAAATCGGTAAAATAACCGGAGTGGATATTTATTAGATATCCTTCGTCCAAATCAATAATATACCCAACAAGAGCTGCTAATCCCAATAAGTACACTATGCTCCCAAATAAGCAAACTAATAGAACATGATATCTCTTCACGAAAATAATATAAGACAAAGAAGTAATTATAAAACTAAGGGCTGTATTTGGAGCCATCCTACCAGGAAAGGTTGTGTCTGTAGTGATGTAATGGTCTATTAATAATTCATCGATCATTAAATTTGACCCAAAAACGTACTCGAGAAAAGTGAGGAATGCCAAAAGTCCCAATATTATGGACAAGTATAGACCCGGTATGTATAATCTTCTATTTAATAGAAAAAGTATAAGTCCGGATAGAACGAAGCAAAGTGCAGTATTAAATTGCATTGGGACCAAGGATGGAATAATTTGAATGATTGCTTCGGAATGAATAAACCAACCCATCATTACAGTCGACCCTAATAGGCAACTTAATAATGAAATGAATTTCAAAAATGGTTGTAAGAATTCTTTAATCATGAGGAAGTAGAGCAAATAGATTACAATAAATTCGTATGTTCTCTAGTGAGAACCTAGATGGGAAAAAAAAGCTAGGCATATGATTAATTAATCATACTCAACTAAACATCTTGAGTAGAATAATTTTCACATTACAAATGTATATATCATAAGTTGCAGTCATGATAAAAAACGCATGACACATGTCTGAAAAAGATGAATCGAGCGAAGATTAATAAGAAATGAGCCTTAGTTCGGTATAAGGATAAAAAAAGGTGTAAAATGATCCCTACTTTACGAATTTGGTAGCCTTATTGGAAAATACATTTAGTTGTTTATAGATGTAAACTTACCTGGGGTACAATTTTCAAATTTTTTAAAGGCGATATATAAAGAACTTCGAGATTTAAATCCCACCTCATGTCCTAAGCCCTCCATTGTATACTTTCTTGCTCTGTTCGGATCAAGTAATATTTCTTTGGCTTCTTCAATGCGGTACTTATTAATAAAGGTATTGAAATTGCTATTGGTTTTATAATTGATCACCTGCGACAACTTCTGATGATTTATATCTATCAAGTATGCTAAATCAATAATGGTCAATTCTTTGTTTTTGAAACATTTCGATTGTTCAATCAAAGTGATTACTTGATTAAATATATAGTCGAAATTGTCATGTTTTTCACTTTTGGTAACTGAAATGGAAGCCTTAACTATTTTATTTATGGTCTTATTATCTAGTGATATGTAGTGTTGTTTTACTCCGAAAATAACAGCCCAGTACATCAACACTAAGTTCGCAATACTAGCAAGAATATAAACAATTAAAATAGGTTTTTCAGGAATACTAACCTTTAAAGCTACTAGTAATTGTATTAATATAAAAGCAATAAAGATAGCGGTCAGTATCAGAAATCCATATACCAAGGTCTTAATCCAGTACAATAATTTAGACTTCACTTCAGAGTAAAAATCATTTACCCTATTTTCATTTTCTTTTAGCAATGTCAGTATCTTGAAGAGATAAAAGGCAGCAAATAGATTCGCTGCTAAGTAATAACTTCCTTCTAAAAATCCACCTTTGACGTTTGAAATATTTAATTCCCCGAATAAAAATAAAATGAGTAAACTACTTAAAAATATAAATTCAAAAACTCCTGGATACAAATGCTTTATCTGATACCTTATTTTAGGCTTAAGTGTTAATTCCTGTACATATAAAAATAAAAGTGGAAACTTCAAAAAATAAAAACGCACAGGCAAAAAAAACAAAAATGGATGTTTCTCAATGACCCCTCGAAAAGCTAGAATGTTGACAATATCAGATACTCCGTAAATAAGTAAGAAAAGGCCCAAGAAAAAAGAAGGTCTTCGTTTGGAAGAAAGGTAAATTAATACACAGCCAAATATGATCCCTTGCGTTAGACTAAAAATGTTTAGCAGACTTGTATAATTGAGTAAAGATATAGTATCCATAGCTTTCGAAGCTCCATTTGATAAATAATAAGGAACATACAAAATAGTCAATATAATAGGACTTTTGAATGCTACCAACAACTAAAAAAAAAACAAATCAAATATCTGTTATAGCTCCATTAATGGCAAAGAAATGGATTGAGAGAATGTCTGAAAAAGATGAATCGAACGTAAGTTTATTGAAATACAAGTCTAAAGGGATCACTGGAAGAGGACGCAGAGGCATTCTTTGCTGCCTGGATTATTTTGTGATCGCGATAGGATTCGAGCCTATGATCGTCTGCTTAGAAGGTGGTAGTAATAATATTTATTTATATTATCTTTTCCTTGTAAATAAGCGCATTTAGCCAGTTTTAAGATTTTGTATTTTCTCTTGTTTTCCTGAAATTTCCTTTATTATCCCCAAAAGTTTGACCTAAGATTTATTTCAAGGTAAACTGAAATAGGATTGCAGTTTCTTCAGTTTTGATGGGTATTCAAAAGTTCAAACTCACCAGCATAGAATAAATTACTAATTATATACATAATACGAAGCTAGTGTTGTATTTGCATGTTTTTTCGACTTTTTCTGATTTACTTTTAGAGTTTTGAATAGGGTATATTTTCACACGGAAAAATGAAGGAATTTCAAGTAATTATTTAGACCTAACTCGAGAAAAACCTTGCTCAAAGTATGGTTTTTTATGGTTTTTGTGACAAGTGTAAAAAAAAGATGTCTTGATTAATATATTCCATACATGTTTGTATGTGAAACTTGACTTTTGTCAATGTTTATAGGTGATGTAGGAACTAGTTTTGACATAAGATTAAGGCTGGATGATTATTGGAATACATGTTCAATGAGCCTATTTTACAAATAATAAATTGTGAAGGTTATGAGAAAAGAGGTAATTTATATGATGACTATGTTAGCATTAGTAAGTCTACCTAAAGTATTGTCGCAAGATTCTAATACAGGTTCACATAATTTAAATATCGTATTTCCAGCAGTTGCGTTATTAGATTTAGAATCTACGGATGGAAATGATTTATCATTTGTGCTGGAAGCTCCTGGTTTGGAAGCCGGAGAGGAATTAGAAATTCATGAGCAACGAGATGGATTGTGGATTAACTATACATCACTGGTTAGTGAAAATGGAACTGAAAGATCAATTACTGTTAAGGCCGGTAATGTACCTGAAATACCTGGTTTAACAATTAGAGTAATAGCAAATCTACATAGCGGGCAAGGTGGAGGGAGTTTTGGAATGCCAACTTCTGCCGTTGTTCCTGGTTCTACTGAACTTGATATCATTACTGGTATTGGAAGTGCATTTACAGGAAATGGTGTTTCTAACGGGCATAAATTGATTTACTTTTTGGATTATACTGGAAGTTTTGAGGGTTTAAGAGAAAGTGACGATGTTTCAACGGTTACTTTAACATATACTATTACTGATTAGTCCCTCCATAACCGTGAGTTTGCAACTTGTGGTAAAAAAGTAGTATACCCACCATCATTAAATCAAAACCCACCAAAAAACAAAAAAGCTCCTCATTTACATGAAAAGCTTTTAAGGTATGCCCACTTGGGTTCGAACCAAAGACCATCTGATTAGAAGGAAGAGGACATTTGATTGTAATGTTTTGGTTGTTAGTTTTTTGTGTTTTTGGTCTGGAAAATTTGCAAGTATTTTGCAAGTTTTTAGAAGCCTTGAGTATCTGTTTTTTTCAAGGCATGATTATCCTATTTTTGAAAAAGATTGACTTATATTTAAGGAGTTACAGTCCAACTTCTGCTGACGATATACAGTGTGTTGTGTTTTAGGTTTGAAAAATTTGCAAGTATTTTGCAAGTTTTTAGAAGCCTTGAAAAGTTGTATTTTTTTAAATGAAAATTCAGTTCCTCTTGAAAAAGTGTGACTTAAATTTAATAATTTACATTCCAACTTCTGCTGACGATATACAAATCAACATTCAAGCCCTTTCGATTTATTAAAAAAAAGTATATTTGAAAGAGAAATAAACGCAATAAACTGTGTTTAGTAACTAGTTAGGCACAATTAAAAACCAGGACATTAAATGAGCGAATTCCATTGCCTTGACATTGAATTTCCAGATGTTGATTTCAGTCTATATTTCATAAAAGCTAAGACAGAAGTTAAACAAATTCATCACGCTCATTTATACACTCGCCAAGATGAAATTGAACTTAGAATCTTCTATGAAGACAGTAGTTATTTTGGTGAAAAATTATCGACTTGGTTAAGTAATATAGATTCCAAAAAATTCGGTTCATTCATCAAGGTTACATTAACTGAAAATCACACTAACGAACAATTACAAAAAATTGATTTATCAGAAGCAAAACTGAGTGGACTTTCAATTGGGTCGAACTATTACGAAGGCAGTGAAAAATATGTTATTGTCAAAATCGACACAGTCAAATTTTATTGGAATCCTAACGAAGAAAGCAAAAGCACAGCCGAATTTTATTTAGATGACAAAGGTTTTAGAGTTGTCAATCCATTTTATGGAATTTTTGGACCAAAAACATTTTTCAAAAATGACGGTAAATTTGAGATTAGCCGAATGAAAGATTCAACCAAGTTTTACAAACTTGGTAAATCATCATTTCGTCCAGAATTTAATGTTTATTCAAAAGACAATAAAAAAGACAGAACAGCTTCGATTATAAAAGAACCCAAAATTCAATTCAAATACCAGAGCGAGATTACAGAAAAAGAAACCATTTTTTATGGTAATGTAGTTTTGATGCTAGCTTCGTTTTATCATCATCTAAAAATAGATTACACGCTTCGTAGAATACATTTGACAGAAAGCACAATCACTATAAGAAACATTGAGCAGAAGAACTATTTTGATACAACTGGTAGTCTTCGGGGATTTGAAATTTATTGGAATTTTAACAAGTTTCTACAATCAAGTTGGCAAAAAGAAACCATAAACAATTTTACTTTGCTTACAAAGGCAGTTACCTTGTTTAATCAATCACATTTAGTTGACAATTCTTCTGCTTTTTTAATTCGTTATAACGTCATTGAAATTTGCGACAAACAAAAACAAAACAAAGAAAAATTCACTCTTCTTTTGAGTAAAAAACAAAGAAAAGAAAAACAAAAAGAAGCATTGGAAAAGCTTTTAGAAACTATCAAAACAGACGAACACGAAGCATTTGAAAAACGTTGGGGAAATATTCAACCACTTTTACAAAACAAACCAATGAAAAACCAGTTGGTTTCATTTTTAGAAAGTCAAAACTTAGACCCAAAGACATTTCCAATCGAAATTAGAGAACTGAATGAACTGAGAAACAATATAACACACGGTAGTATCGATAAAGTAGATTTAGAACAACTAAGAAAAGCAAATATCCTATTGTATAGAATTAGCGGAATACTAATCTTAAACTTGATGGGAATAAAAGATTGGAAATTAAATATTGAAATAAAATAACTGTACCTAATAACTAAGCATATGGCGTGCCGATAGGCCAACGCTATATGCCTTGAATACGGTGTATAAAACTGTAAGTAGTCAAAGAGTTTGGATAAATGATGCTCAAAATTAAGTTATAGTTTAATAATTTACAGTCCAACTTCTGCTGACGTTATACAGGGTGTTGAAAACAAAAAAGACTTACATGAAACATGTAAGTCTTTTTGTGATCGCGATAGGATTCGAACCTATGCCGTCTGCTTAGAAGGAAGAGGACATTTGATTGTAATATAGTGTTTGTCAGTTTAATGTATTTGTGGTATGAAAAAATTGCAAGTATTTTGCAAGTTTTTAGAAGTCACAATCAAACTATTACTTAGGTTAAAGAAACCCCTGATTTCTAGCTTGATTGATTGGATTGAAGTATATTTATGTGCAAATTAATACAGAAGTTATATTGAAAGTACTGGATGTATTAACGATTATTTTTTGCAAGAATAATTGAAAATTTGAAGGGCTTATATTTCCATTGTTATTTTATTTCTGGTTGTTTCGGGAGTTGGTAAAGATGAAAGGATATATGCACTTATATATAAGTTAGCTACTATAGAAAAGAAACTTTAGATGAATAAAATAATAGTCCCAGTTCTTATAAGTCTTGCCTTGTTAGGATGCAATGAAAATAACCCTAAAGAAACAGCAGAATTAGTAAATCAAGAATATGGCAATATTCAATCGGAACTAATTGACTCCTTGCAACTGATTTCAGGAGAAAACCAAAAGTTTCAAATAGACAATTTTCATACGAATACTATTGTTGCTAAAAATGGAACGACTCTAATAATTCCAGAAAACGCAATAGTTGATATAAATGGAAAAAGAATACAAGGTGAAATAACTATTCAATTGAAAGAAAATTTCACCATTCCAGATTTCATTATCTCAAATCTCCAAACCATCCATAATGACAGGATTCTTGAAAGCAACGGAATGCTTTACTTTTCTGCTCAGGACGAAAATGGTAATGAATTGAAAATTGCGGATAACAATTCAATTAGAATCCAAATTCCTCAAAAATACCTGAACAATGACGCTAAGATATTCCTTGGGAATCGAGATAGTGATGGGTTAATTAATTGGGAGGAAAAAGAAGAACCCGCAAAAACATTGGTGCCGTACCCGATTAAATTCATTAGCAAAAATCGATTCCCAACTGAATGTTTAGATTATTATGGTATAACTAAGGACACAATAAAAAATAAGTATTATAACTACTATGGAGAAATAACTGATTTTGAGAACACCCTCCTAGCAACTAAAGAATTCGCAAATAGATATAATTTAACCTGTTGGGAAGACGTGATTAAAATATACTCAGAGAACCTTGATAAAAACCTTTGGGAAGTTGATGAAATGTTAGTGGAATACTTCATTCAAGATTCAATCAAAAGAGTAGAATACCTAATCAATGATATACATCCAGGTCCAAATGGAGGCCCAAGAACAAATGAACAGATAGAAGCACATGAGTGGTTAGTGAATAATGCTAAAAGACATGGGCGTTGGACTATTCAACTTTACAAGAATTTTGCCTCTCAAAAACTGACAACAGTTGACTCAACAATATTAATTGACACAGTTAAGCTTGAAAACATTAATTCTGCTATGATTTCATATGATGCAATGAAATTTGGGTGGATTAATGTCGATTTCTTCTACGAAGACCCTAAAGCAGTCCCAGTAAAGCTGATTGCTAAAACGAATCGAAAAGCACCATTGATTAACCTAATAATTAATGGACGAAATGTTATCCTAAGTGGTTCTGAACATTCATCAAATGAATATTGGTTCACAAAAAATGAAGATGGATATAATAAACTCCCAAAAGGAGAAAAAGCGACCATCATAGCTATCGGGTTAAATGAATCTGAGTTGCTATTTGGGGAAAAAGAAATTGTGATTGGAGAGAGTGAAATTGAAAACCTTGAATTAAAAGCAATTTCAGGAAAAGAATTGAAAATAGAATTAGAAAAATTAGGTAGCTAATAGTTTGTGTAGTGCATAACAACCTGCGGGATAGCTAAAATAGGCTTTTAGCCTCCTTTAGAGCTAATCAAGGAGGACTCTAAGGCATTCTTTACCATCAGGATACTTTGTGATCGCGAAAGGATTTTATTAAGATCCCGGTGGTGCTTAAAATTTAAACGCAAAAAGCTCCACTCATTCTTGCCTTTTTTGTTTTTGTACCCCCACTAGAGTAAACTCAATGGGTTATAAAAACAAAAAAGCCGTACATCAAAAGATGTACAGCTTTTTGTGATCGCGGAAGGATTCGAACCTTCGACCGTCTGCTTAGAAGGAAGAGGACATTTGAGTTTAAGTTGTTGTGTATTAAAATAATAAAAATAGGGGTGTGAAAAATTTGCAATGTTTTTGCAATGTTTTTCAGATTAAAATTGTGATAGTTCAATTATTTCATCCGTTTACATATTAAGGTATTCGCAGGATATGATTCTGTAGTATATTTAGCTATTTTGTAGGATGGAAAATGATATTTTTATAGATTTATACTGACTGAATTACCATCTACAAACTGGTGGTAGTGATGGAGATTAAAAATGAAACATCTACAGTTAAATGTAATTTGGTAGCAATTAGAAAATGAAACAAACATTAATTTATCTATACTTAATTTTAATTGGATTTTCAACGGCGAGTTTCGGTCAAGATTTTGAGTATGAGGATAACAGATATTCTCATGAAATAAAATCAAGAAATTTTTCGGAGTGCCATAGTTATATAATAAAACTCCTTAATGACACAATTCAAAGCAAGATTCTTTCATCAATTGAAAAGTATAACAATGAGGGTTTAATAGTTGAAATAATTGATTTTAATAAAAGGGATACTTCTAATATCATGTTTTTCCATTACAATGAAAAAGGATTCATTGATTCCATTTACTGGTATTGGTATGAGACTGATTATCGGCCTTTTCAAGAATTGGAAAAAATAACTTATAAAAGAGATACGAATGGATTACTGCTAGAAGAATGTGAATACCATTTGAACGAGTCAAAAAGTTTTGAGTTGGATAGTTGCATGAGATATTCTTATGTGAACAGGCAAATTAAGTCAATAACGAATTTCAATGGAGATACGATAAATTACTTTATTCATAAGGGGGGGATTACTATTACATATAATTCAAATGATCAAAAGAAATCGGAGTATAGTAGGTCATCTTTCACCAACTATTTATCCCATTATAAACGTGAATATCGTTATAATGAATATGGAAATGAAGTAGAACAAAAACTGATAAACCTTAAATCTGGTGAAACCCGTATTTTTAGAACTGAATACGATGGTGGTTTACGTAAGAGGTACACTGTATATAATGATGCTAATACCATTTACCATATAATTGACTATATATGGAAATAACAATACTATATTCCATCAGAGTAAACTTGATAGGAAGGAAAACAAAAAAGACCTACACTAACGTGTAAGTCTTTTTGTGATCGCGGAAGGATTCGAACCTTCGACCGTCTGCTTAGAAGGAAGAGGACATTTGATTGTAATCTGTTGTTAAGTAGGTTTTTAGATTTGGAGGCTTCAGGAATTTGCAATGTTTTTGCAATGTTTTTTGGGGTTGTAATGAACTAATTCATTATAATTTTCTTTTCTAGTTTTATGAATTAATACTAGAATTTAATGATTGATAGAAGTATATTTTTACACGACTTTATGTGAAATATGTATAGGGGTAATTAGGACTAATTTTTTCAAGAATGGTATATTCGTCTAGCAAAATCAAATGTTAATTTAAAAACTTAGTAAGTGGGAATATTTAGAAATTTATTTGGTGAAAAAAAATTAAAAATCACGGATTCAGATTTTGGTGAAATCGAAAGTTTTAGCACAAAGGGAGATAAAGTGGGATGGAAAATAAATCAGAACTTTTTGAATTCTGATATGGAAATTTTAATTGATGGAGATAGGGATGGTGTTTCTAATACTCAAAAAGGAATCTTACTCGATGCTCTGAGTAATGAACCAAAAATTAAATCGGAATCGGAACAAGCACTTAAAGAACAATTTGACAATGCTGAAATGGAATTCGTTTCAATCGAAAAACATTTTGATGTGAATTCTATCTCAGTTCATGATGACGGTTTTGAATTGACCTTTCAAGAGAAAGATGGACAGAACTATTTTTTCAATGTCCATTTTGAGAACAATAAGCAAGTGGGTGTCTCAATAGATGGATAATACTATATCCAACATTTAGTTCCCCTCAGTGTTACAAGAAGGGGCTTCTACAGCCAAGAGGACTCTGATATATTCTTTTCTATCCGATTATATAGTTGTTATGAAGTGAATTTTTGCTTGCTATTGATTTACACGAAGTTTATTTGCAATCTTTTTGCAACGTTTTACCACGGATAGGAACGAATGAAGACTTTTTTCGTTGCAAAATAGTTTTGAAAAATTGCTTTTAGAGAGGGGAGAGGTGTAATCTTCAATTTCTACTATATCGTAACTAGCTCCAGTAAAAACAGGCTACAAAACAAAAAAGACTTACATGAAACATGTAAGTCTTTTTGTGATCGCGAAAGGATTCGAACCTTTGACCGTCTGCTTAGAAGGCGGTAGTAATATTTTTTCTTTTTTTGTCTTTTCCTTGTATATATTGGTTTACAGGTGGATTTGGAGATTTGGTATTTTCTTTTGTTTTCCTGTTTTTTCCTTCTTTTGACCCAAAAGTTGGACCTATGTTGGACCCAAGGATTCTTTTAGAAATAATTTAATATTTCTAAAGCTCCTTCAGTTTGTCTTTTCTTATAGTTTCCATGATTAATTTTTCCAATTAATTAAAACTTCACTTATCACTGAATTTGGTGATATTTTTCATTTAACCAATTAATGGATGAGAATATAAGAATAGCTTTAGTAAATTGTCATTTGCAAATTTTTGCAGCAAAAATTAATAGCAATATAAAATGCCAAAGAAAAAGACATTGATAGAGCAAAATAAACCGACATTATACTCCTTCATAATTCTCAATATTGTAATTGGTTATATTTTTTTATTTATAAGTGATCCATCCATTGATAAAGCAAATGAATTTTTAGCAAAGATCACTATAAAACAAGGGGTGTTTACACTTGTTATTCCATTTATAGTTTTAATCCTTACGAGTCTGTTAAGTAGTAATACAAAATATAAATTAATATTTTTTCGTTTCAATAATCCATTGCCTGGATCAAGAGCATTTTCTAAATTAATGTTCAAGGACCCTAGAATTGATGTAGTAAATTTAGAAAAAAAATATAGTCCGTTTCCAGAAAAGGCTTCTGAACAAAATTCACTTTGGTATAAAATATATCAAAAACACAGGAACAATAATATTGTTATTGCTTCGCATAGGAAATTTTTGTTGTTACGAGAATTGGCAACAATATCTTTCTTACTATGGTTAGCAGTCATTATAGTTTTGTTTATTTTTAAATCAGAATTCTCAAATTCAAATGATTATATAATTTTTTTACTAGTACAATTTATATTATTGAATGTTGGTGCTAGAAATTTGGGTGTTCGTTTTACTTGTAATGTATTAACAGAAGAGAGTATTAATTAATAAAATAAATTATGGCGTTAGAAATATTTGTACCTAATACTGGTCAAGGAGATTCTACTTATATCAAGTTTCCCAATGGGAAAAATATGTTAGTAGACATTAACAAAACATCTGATGATGTTGATATAGTAGAATTTTTAAGGGATAAAATTGCAAAAAAGTATCATAGTGATATTGAAAAAACATGTCGAAGAATAAATTTCTTTGTAAATACTCATCCACATGAGGATCACTTAAGGGGGATTGGAGAATTGGATAATGATGAGTTTTATATAGATGAGATTTGGGAGACAACTCATAGGCTATTTGTCCCAGCAGAAAAGAAAAGCCAATATTCACATTACTATGATTTTTTGAGCCTAGTTAATAAACTTAAAAAACGTAATTCTGTCAAAAAGTTGGTAGCAGGTAGAGCTGTTTTTTCAAAGATTGGTACCTCAGAGGTTTATGTTTTTGGGCCATCAAAATATTTAGTGGATTCCAAGTCTAGAGAGGAGATACATGCGCAATGTGGGATATTAAAAATTCAATATTCAGGTAATTCAATATTATTAACTGGGGATTCAAATAGAGATAATTGGGAAGATAGGATTGTTCCTCATTATTCAGACGATAAAGTTATTGATGGGAAAAAGCAGGAAAATTTGCTAAAGTCAACAGTACTACACGCAAGTCATCATGGATCAAAATATTTCTTTGTTCCAAAAAATAATGATAATGATAGGTATGAGAGAGGAATGGATAAAATTAAGCCAAGATTTACTTCAATTTCTGTTGGAAAGAATAATAACCATGGTCATCCTCACAAAATTGCATTAGATATTTATAAAAGCAAAACAAGCTATAAAAGGGTGTTTCAAACTAAAGATGATAAATCACAATATTTCACTTTTTTTAGTGATGGATCTACAGGTTATAAAAAGGGATTAAGTTATGATCAATTAGTTTCAATGAAACCAGTTAAAAAAACGAAAAGTTTGCACAGTTCAACAGTTTTATTAAAAGGGATGATACCAACAGATTTGGAGTTAGATATGCCTTCAATTCTTCCAAAAACTAAGCGTGAGGGATATATGAAATTATGAGATGGTGGGAAAATAAAAAAGATATATTAGTTAGAGAGAAGAAAAGATTAGATGCCTTTTTTATAGACAATGATTTTATCTATGAAGTTATTGAGGATAATTTATGGTTAAAAGGAACTATTCTTATAGAAGGAATTTCAAGCTTTAAATTTCAATTTGAGTGTGAATATCCAAAATCATATCCATTTGCCCCTCCTAAAATATATCCTAAAGATAAAAGTGTAGGCTGGGTTCCTGGTCATCAATTCACTTTGAATGGAAGATTTTGTCTTGATATTAGAGAGTATAATTGGAGTTCTAGTATGACTGCTGTTGAGATTATTGAAAGTATGAGAGTCTTAATTCTTGCATCTTTTGATAAATACTTAACTAAAGGAAAAAAATTAGGAGTAGAAGAGGGAGTGGAACCAACACAACTTGAACTGAAAACGAAGGAAGTGAAATGTGTATACGATTTAAATTCAACATCATTTATTTCTGAAAATAAACATTTTGAATACTTTGAATTTGCTGATATTAATGATGGAAGAGTTATTATTCCACCAGAGATTATAGGAGAATCGGGTGACGAAAGGTTAAAATCCATAATGGATTCTAATTTTTTTAAAATTTGGGGTTTTAATATTTTAATTAATAAGAAAAAAGGTATTCAGCTTACCCTTAATCAGTCACTGATTGAGGAAATTGTCTTTTGTGAAAAACTGGTGGATTTTCAACTTTTTTTGGAGAATAAGGATGTAATTACCAAAAGTGATCTTGAAGATATAATATCTGAAGAGAAATGTACATATGTTCTTTTATTAAACGAAGATTTATCACCTACTTTATTTGTTAATTTTAATTTAGAAAAGGGAAGTATAAATTATTATGGATGCTATGGAGTTGATTTTGGAAAGCTTCAGAATCGATTACCTAAAAGGCATAAAGCACATTTAGTATCAGAAAAAAAGGTAACGATTTTTGGATGTGGATCTGGGGGAAGCTCAATAGCTGAAAACTTGATTAAATCAGGCGTTGAAACTCTAACCATTATTGATTATGATATTTTGGAAACTGAAAATGTTATAAGGCATAATTGTACTTTTCAAGATATTGGTTTAAAAAAAACAATTGCATTAAAGAAAAGGTTGTTATCAATTAACCCGAAGTCAAATATTTTCATACTTGATGAAAAGATTGAATCAATTTCTGAAAAATTAGATCAAGAAATTAGTGGTTCAGATTTGATAATAAATGCTTTGGGGTATTCCTCGAACTTGGTGAATTCATATTCTTACTCAAAAAAAATTCCAACGATTCATTGTAAGGTTTATCCATGGGGTTTTGGAGGTGAAGTTATGAGGATAATTCCCAATATTCACCCATGTTTTGAATGTATGAATGTTCAGTTAAATCATATACTTGATAAGGTAGATAAGAATAGTGATTTTCCAATTGATCAAACTATTGATTATAACGTAGGAATAGACGGAGAATTGACTTCGGTACCTTCATTGGCAGTTGACGCAAATTTCATTATTAATATTGCATCTAAGTTAGCTATAGAAACTCTGATATGTGGTGAAGATGAATTAAAGGATAAGATAAGTATTATACTTTGGGGAAATAGAAGAGAATGGATTTTCAAAGAAGATTTTTCTTGTGTAAAAGTTGATAATAGTGATTTTAAGTCAATTAATAATTGTATTGTTTGTTTTGACAAAGATGTTATAACTAGAGAGTTATTAATGAGTAATGATGAAATTAAAAAGGAATATGAGGCAATAATTGATAAAATGTAGAGATGAGAGAAATATTTTTAGAATTAGGTGATGAGGCTAAATTTAAGATAATTCGAGCCTTAAAAGAATATTCTCCAAATGAAATAGGAGGGATTCTAATAGGTGAAAAAAATATTGAGAATAATTTAATTGTAAGTGATGTTTCGGTTTCAAACGAGGCTAAAATACATAGATATTCTTCTTTTACAAGAGAAACTAAGATTGCTCAAAAGTTGTTGGAGAAACACCATAGGAATAATACTGGTTACTACATTGGAGAATGGCATTCTCATCCCAATTTCGCTTTGTATCCAAGTGTTAAGGATGTTGAAACAATGGAAGGGATAATTTCTGATCCTAATTATAATGTTTCCTTTGCTATTTTATGTATTGTTAAATTAAATAAGGATAGTAATCTTGAGATGAGAGGTTTTTTATTTCATAGATCATTGGAAAAATTCGTTACCCTTAATTCAGAATCAGATTGTTTATAATAATTTTGAGCAGGTTTGATTCTAAAAAATGAAGAATAAAACTAATTTCATTCTTCCAAGTATTTAAAAAATGGATAAAAGTAAAGTACCTTCTTGGATATGGGTGGTCGTTGTAATTATTCTAATTCCAATTATTATTTATTTGATAATATTTTCAAGTAATAATGTTGAAATTAAAGGACATTTAAAGGAGCTTAATTTTGATAAGGAGAAGGTAAAACATAGGCATAGGAAGATTGGTGAAGTTTTAGAAACGAAAATTGATCTATCTAAAAAATTAAATAGGATTTTCAAATGGGTTTATGTTTCAATAAGGTTTATTCTTGTTGGTTCATTTGTCTTGTTTGAATATGGGCTGTATAAATTTAATGGTAAATGGGATTTAGAGGAGATGTTAAATTTGAATGAATCAGTTCTATTAGTATTAATGGTAATATCCTTTCTGGTTTTTGGAACTATCAAAAGGATTGATAATATAATGAAGCTTGGAAAGCTGAAAATTGAAAACTTTATTTATGGGAAATATATGGATATTGATACGGAAATTTCTGAGCTGGAGAAGGAGAAAAATGAATTGGATTTACAATTAGTTTCTTCTCAAAATTAATTTACAATTTTGATATGCCGTTTATTACTGAAGCCAACTTAAGGAAGTTTTTGAGAACAATAAATCCATCTAGTTTAGATTTAGGGTCTGTACATGTTGTTTATAAGCTTATGTGTCTAAATAAGTTGGATGTATTTTATTTAAGGTCGTGGAAAAGTATATTAAAAGATGAAAATTTTATTAGGGATTCAAAACTAACTTTAACTGTTAAGCCAGATAACTATAAGTGGGTCTATGAAGGAAGAAGCCCTGCTTTTCATTATTCTAATAAGTGTTCAAAGTTGTTTTCAGATTATGAAAATTTTGAAGTTCCTTCTGATATTAGAGAAAAGGGAAAGGATACTGTATTTGAGTTTAGAAGTTGGTTTGTAGAGAATAAAGAAAGATTCAAATTGTGTCCGGAAGTTTTTGAGGTTGAGTTATTAGCCAAATACGGAATACATTCAAACTTAAAAGGGGTGTTTGTCCAAAGAAATTCAGCCTTTGATATAAATGAGTTGAGCCTTGAAGAATTGGATAAAGCTATGTCAAAATTGATGAGAAAAAATTTAAGTGCTTTTAATGGAAAGAAACAGAATATTTTTCGTTCATATGGAAGACAGATATATTTGGCTTATAGGGATGATGTTTTAGATCCTAGAAGTGGTGTTTCTGATAATTACATAAAATCAATTTTAAAGGATTTTGATGAGAATGTTAGAAAGCCTCTAATTAGAAATATAGAATTACACTATCGTATAAAGTACAATCCTGAATTGGAATTTGAGAAGGAGCAACTAGAATTAGCTGGATTTAAACCATGTTCATATTGTAGTCATTTGGACAAATTTTAAAGTCTTATCCAAATTATAAAGCTATATAAAATATCTAACTCGAAAGTCAGTTCAATTTCCTTTACTTCAAGTCCATAATAGTAGAACCGTTCCTTACCAATGTACTTGTAAGAGTCTCGTCCTTTATATTTATCTGGGATAGGTTCTAAGTCAAACTCCCAGTTCTCATACTGCATACCCAGTTTGAATGGGAACTTGTGTTTTTTCATGTTGTAAGTTTTAGTGAATGAAAAAGCCACTCTGGTTTAGAGTGGCTCTGTCTGGATTATAGTTTTAAAGGATGGACTATTCTTAATAGTGAGTAGGTCCATTTTTGTGATTTTAATCACTCAACTCCATCCCATAATGAATGTTATTAAAGGCTGTTTGAACATTATCTTTATTACTGCTGTTGAGGATAAAACCATATATAGAGTTGTCTGTATAAATGGTTATTGATTTATACCAATGGTCATCAGGTCCAATAATTATTTTAGATATCAATGCATCGTAATTTCTGAAATTGCTGTAGCTATATTCCCATCTAGAGCCTTCATTTGTGCTTATATCGTATCCAACTTTTCTCATTTTTTGCTCCCTTGACAAGAAGGCTTTTGGTTCATAAACAGCCAATATTGAAGTCTGATTTTCTGATAGATACCAATAATGATGACTCTTTTTTAGATCATTATAGCGGTATTTTTCTAATACATAGCCTATTGGCATTGAAATGTATTTAGGGGGCACAATCAACTTGTACACAACTATGCAAACGAGTGTAATGAGAATTAGGTAAAGTAATTTCTTTTTGTCTAGTTTCATGTGTTTTGTTTATATTCTGCTGTTGGTACTAGGGTCTCTACAATCTTATGGTAATTAGTGTTGTCTATTATTCAACCTTGGTACTGTCCCCTTAGCTACTTCTATCATTATTTAAAGTTGGGCAACGCTTTTCTACAGATACTATATAACCTTTGTCAAAATAGTGTTGCCTAAATCTTTTCTCTGCACAGAATTTACCCACATACTATATAAGAGGGAGAGTAATAAGTGTGCAGACATATTAAAGTTGAGACAGCTTAGTCGCTGTGTTAAGTATTTTCTCTTTCACAATGGAGTTGATTATGTCTGTATCTAAATAGGGATCTAAAATAATCTCTGGATCTGTACTGAGGTTGTATAATTGTGTAGTCAAATCGTTCTTTATGCGCTCTGCTTCTTCCCAATTTACAGATCCAGTTATTTCATCTATGTTAGCTTTCTTTGACCTGTTGAGTGCATGCATAAAGATTGAAGTTCCAATATCATTTGATTTTTCTAGAGGTATTGAGCCAAATTCCAAATCAATTGATTCTTTAATGTGCAATGGCATTGTTTTGTACCGTTCAAAGGTTTTCTGTGTTAGACTGTGGTCATAATTATTCCTTTTAAGAGCCATGTCTTTTATCATTTCCTTATACACCAATTGAAGTTCAAACAGCTTTTTGGCAGTTTTTAATTCCTCTTGGGTTAGTTTGTCAGAATGGTTTGGCTTAAAGTAGAATTTGTAAGTCACAATGATGACTGCAACGATAGATAGAAATGTTAGCATGACTTTGAATTAATAAGTTAGTTGTCATATATGGCATGTAATGCAGCGAAGATATAACTTTACTTGACTTGTCAAAAATGACAAGTATGGAAAAGGATGAATTATTGAGTAGAGTAGGGCAAAAGATTAAAGAAATACGCCAATCTAAAGGCTTATCTCAGGTTGGATTAGTTGGTAGGGTGTCAGGTGAAATTGATACTACCAATATCTCTAGGATTGAGTCTGGAAGGACTAATCCTACTTTACATACACTATATAGATTATCTGAAGCTTTGGAAATTCCTCTAAAAGACCTAGTAGATATTGATTTGAATTAGTCTTGCAAAATGTAAAAGGGCTATATAATACTCAAGAAATCGGCAGGGATTATCTATTTTAGGGGTAAAATGTTCAATATTGGTTTTTGAGAGGATTTTGGGATGAGATATTCTAATATCTAAGTGCGAAAAAGGCTATAGGGTAATATAGACAAACAATTGATTATAGGTCAATCATGATTAAATTGACCCCGTATACATTATTGTGTGAGCTCGAGAATATTGAATTAAAACTCTTGTAGTAATACCAGTTGTTAACTATAATATTAGTCGTAGTTATAAAGTGTTAGAACATTAGGGAAATTATATTAGGAAAAAAAATATTTAAATGGAAATAAATCTACCTTCAGAGATATACGGCGCAGAAAATGTTATCCTTAATCCAAGTAAAAATATTCATGTCTTTATTGGTCCAAATGGATCTGGTAAATCGACACTTATGGATAAAATTAACGATTATATCGGTAATGATAAGGTGAAAATTATTCAAGGGAATATTAATTACATTGGAGAAATAATTGGTATCAATGAAGAGGATATTAAAAAGAAATCTTTTAGACACAAAAATGCTGACAACGTAGTTAGTCTGATAAACTCTAATGAAACTATCAAGAGTGTAATTTTTTACTGGTTTGAAAATCTTTTTGGTAAAAAAATAATGAAAGAGGATAATGAATTTAAGGTTACGGATGAATCTGGTACATTTTCCTTAAGTGTCGAAGGTGATGGTTATAAATCCTTTTTTAATCTTATATATTATTTAATTACACCTGAATTCAAGCATATCATTTTTGATGAACCAGAAAGGCACCTTCACCCAAATTTACAGGTCAGCTTATTTAATATGATTAAAAAATTATCGGTTGATTATGAAAAGCAAATTTATTTAACCACACATAATCCTAATTTCATTGATTTATTGAGCATTAATGTTGAAAATATTCTGCTTAACAAAAAAGATAAAAAGGCATTTAATGTTACTAATATCTTAGATGGAGTCTCTAATAAACAGTTTACTACCTGGATTCATTATAATAAACATATTCTTTTTAGTAGTGCGATAGTACTGCTGGAAGGATATTCAGATCAAATTTTATTAAACCATCTTATAGGTAAATTGAACCATAGTGCCTATGGTCGAAATACCACATTTTGTTCAGTTGCTATTGCTAAGGAAAATGGAGGAAAAGGAAGGATTCCAAAATATCAGGAAATATTAAGTCAATTTTTTCCATCTTGGGCTCTTTATGATTTAGACCTTTTATTAGACACAAGTGGTGAACTGGGGAAATATATTGAAAACGAATCTTTGACCATTTTTAAAAATGAATTGACTTCAAAAGCTATTACTAATAAGGATGAACTTAAGGCTTTCTTTAATTGTGGGAGTAATGATATAGATTTTATTTCCGTAATCTTAAGAACTCTTTTGGATGATCATAAGGTTTTAGTTTTATCACAGGGTGAAATGGAAGATTATTGTCAGACTCTCCATTCTAGTGATAAATTGACTGACAAAATATATGATGAGGTTGATCACGTTTCAATTACTGAAATAAGACAAGTGGAGGAGGAATATTTTAAACTCTTAGAATTAATATCTGAAGTGGATGATCCACATGATAATGAATCTAAAGGACTTGAAAGTTTGATTTTTAAAATGATTATGAACTTTTTTACTCAATTTCATGGATTTGAGTCATATGAATTTTCAAAAATTTCAAGTGATCTATCTAATCAATTGATAAAAGATCCAGATTCTAACAATGATGATAAGTTTAGATTTAATTTTAGATTCATAGCTGATATTGAATTTGAAATCCCAAAAGATTCTCAAGTTCCAGTGATGAAACAATCAATCAGACTTAAATTGGAAGAATAAGTTCAATGAACTTTTTTAGAGGTTTCAATATGCTTACTTTATTAGTGGATTTTACAAGGTTAACATAAATGAGTGAATGAAAATAGTTGTTATGATCACTCCCATATGGTTTAAATTTTTTTAACAAAATGATATTGAAACCTCTCTCTCTGAATACTGTAATTACAAAATCTCATTATCTCTTAAGCTGAAATAGGTATCTTTTGATATAATTATATGATCTAGTAATTCAATATCCATATGCTTTGCACAAATGTCCATTCTGTCCGTAATGTCCTTATCAGCCTTACTAGGGGATAATCTTCCACTAGGATGATTATGTACAAGGATAAATCCTGAAGCATTACACTTAAGAGCTACTGATAACACTCTACGTACATCAATGATAGTACTTGAGATACCTCCACTAGATAAATCATGTATTCCTAATAACTTATTAGCTCTGTTGAAGTACATTACTTTGACTTCTTCATACAATTCAATAGTATGCTTGTTCCAATGTTTTAGAGCTGTTATATAGGCTTCTTTTGAGTTACTAATTGGTGAATGTGATAATATGATTGGAGTATAACTAACGGTAATTTCTGTAGGTCGCATATGTTGAAAAAATAATAGCACTTGCAATAACCTCAGTACCCTATACAGGATATAAGAAAGTGCAAGTGCTTGTTTGTATTAGAAGTGAGTTTCAGCTTCTGATGAATTGATTGGTTTTAGCATTCCTACTGGAACAGCTTCAGGAGATTCCTCAGTGAGAGGAAGTAATTCCTGTGGGATATACACATTTTGCGTAGTCATGGTAATAATTTCACCAGTCTCTTTGTGAGTGTATTGATATGGATCACAATCTTCCTTTGCAATTGCTCCAGGGATTGATGTTCCAATTAGTTTAGCACAGGTGCTTTCATCAAAAGTTGATGTGATAAACACCTTCTTTACGGTAGCGTAGAATCGACCTGTTTGTTGTGATTGAACCATTTCTAATCCGCCTTCTATTTCAAGGCTAAAAAATGATGATCCATCTTCTCTGTTTCTTAAGTGATAGTTTGTAATGGTTAACATGGTAAGTGTGTTTTGAAGTGAGTGAATATATTTGAGATGGATTTTATGTAGACCCTAGTACCTTCACCAATATATAATATAGAGGTCGTTTATTCTCCCTAATCAGTAAGAGGTACGGGGGAGTCAAAATCCCCGAACTAACGGGGGTGCTGTAGTGGGGAAGAGTACGTGTTTGTGAATTTTTTATAAAAAAAAATTATATTTATAGAAGTAAAGAGCTTATAATATGAAAAAGATGAATATGCCTGAAGAATTGTATAGATATTACAGTTTAGATGAGAATTTTGATTCAATATTTAAAAAAGGAGAATTGTGGTTTTCTAGTCCAAAAGATTTCAATGATCCCTTTGATTTTAGGGTGATTAATCACAATGATTATGAGATTTCAGATATCATATCATTTGTAAGTAGAAATGGTGAAAACAACCCAATTGAAGCAAATATATTTGCTCAAGCGGTGATTGAAAAATCGAGCTACTTTAACCAGAAGGTTAATAAGGTGATTAATAAAAGATTGAGTAATAAATTAGTTTGTTGTTTTACAACGAAATCAGACAATTTATTGATGTGGTCTCATTATGCTGATAAACACAGAGGAGTGTGTTTAAAATTTTCACCTAGATTAGATTCAAACTTGTTCACCAAATTATATGCAGTTGAATATTCAAAGAATTCTGGAAATTATGATTTTATAAATAAAATGGAAGAATCTTTTAATAAGGTTATTACTCTTAAATCAATAGATTGGAGTTATGAAGAAGAATTTAGAGTAGTTAAATATGACCAAGAAAGAGGTCAGAAATTTAATAAAAATGCTCTCAAGGAGGTTGTTTTTGGTTGTGAATCTACGTCTGATGAAATAGAGAGAATTATGAAGCTGGCTTTTGATAATGGCTTTCATCATGTAAATTTTAAAATGGCTAAACAAAAAAAGTTAGAATTTGGATTAGAATTTGAAAGCATAAAATAAGAATATGGGATTGGTTAATGATAGAAAAAGTGTTTCAGAATTTATTGATTGGATAATTGATGCGAACCTTTCAATGGTCTCTGATTTTGAGATCATATCAATGATTACTCAGAAGAAAATTAGGCTTCCAATTATCACTAACTGGATTAGAAAAGGAGAGATTATTGAAAGAGCTCGTAAAAGTGATGTTGGAGAGATTTATTGCTCAGAAAAAGATATTAGTTATATAACTGATTTTAGTAAAATTGATAAATATGGCAGGGCTAATCGTCCTCAAGAGTCAAGATTTTATGGAGCAATAGCTTCTGAGAAAGTTGAGTCTCTAATATTTGTGCTTTTTGCAGAATTAGCTGGAAGATATGATGAAATAATTGATGAAAATTTTCAAACTACGCTCACTGTTGGAAAATGGCGTGTAAAAGATCACATTGAAGTTGCAGATATATGTTTTAGTAAGGACTATTCAAAGGTTGAATTTATACAGAAAAAAATAATTGATTGGGAGCGTAAATTGATTGGTACTGAATTAGATACTTATGAAAATAGACAATTATTGAATTTATTTTCTGAGGAATTTTCCAAAACATTAATTAGAAACCATAATGATTATAAGATAAGTGCTACGTATTCCGCTTACGTGACTAATGAAAATGGGATAAATGGAGTTATGTATCCAAGTGTTAAGACTGATTTTGAAGGAGTTAATGTTGTATTGACCCCGCAAATTGTAGATGAAAGGTTAGAATTAATAAAGGCAGGTATTTTTAGATTTGGAATAAATAATGGAAAATTATATGGTGAGCAGGTAAATACTACTTCCACTTTTGGAAAAGCCAATGCAGATTTCATTTGGGATCTAAATTGATGGAGTTAACAAATATTGATAAGAGTTCCAGGTATCATAAGTGATACCTGAAACCTACCTCAAACTCAACAGGATTACCATGTCCCATTGAGAGATATTGCTTGTTAGATTTTAGGTAATTGTAATGGTGAAATGAATTCTTGTTGATAGTACTCAGGTCTTTACGTTCTCTTAACAATTGTTTGGATGCCTTGTGCATTAGTTTCCATCAGATTTCTATGACGTAACCAAATGATTTTGATATAAATCTGAGGGGGAGTAATTTGTTCTAGTTCATTTTGTTGAATATTATTTAGAAACTTTATTGTTGCAAACTTTGCAAGGATTGCAGACTTTGCAAAGGGGGTGTTGAATTAAGATTCATTAATAATGATATTTATACCTATTTTTGGTTCATAATAAATTCAAATAATGAGAAAACTTTCTATTCTTTTATCTCTTTTTAGTTTAATTGCTTGCAGTAATTACACTGATGTTGACATAGAGTCTGATACAATGCCTACAATTAGATATGAGGATACTACTAGGAGTTTTGATTTAGTTTTTCCTGAGGATTCTAGAGTATCATGGTGTACTCCATTTTCACGTGATCAACATGAATATTATGTTGTTGCTGATTCTTCATTTATTATTTATGAAATTCAAAACATTGTCAAGGCGGTTTATTCTAATGTAGAACTGTTTATCTTAAAGAATGATGATCAGCCTGAGAATTTTGTTCAAATCGGGGTTTTTGTAGATGGTACAGATGTTTTTACTTGGTATGACTTCTATTTAGTTAAGGATTGTTCATCTGAACCTGCAAATAAATATATTATGTACTAGTGAAATACCCTACTTGCAATTGTTGCAAAGTTTGCAATAGTTGCAATCTTATAAAAGCTACTTAGTTGTCAAGGGGCTTTTTTTGTGAAAATAAATTGTTTGAAAAATCACTGAATTCAGGTATTGACAGGTGAAGATGATTTTATTAGCTTAGGTCGTTGTTAATTAATAAGAATAGATAATGGCAGTTAAAATAGTAAATGCACATCTGAATGATTTTGAGGTGAATGAAAATGATATCTGGTTACACAGGTATTTCCCAGCTAAATACTTAAAGGATGTAATAACCCTTACTGAACTTAATTTAAGATTTACAAGGCTAGATTTGTTTTCTGATGGTTTAGAAGGATGGGATTTGTCAATTCCAAATGTGAAGGAAGCTTTAAAGGAATCAATATTGTTTCATAATAGGGTTCATGAGGATGGAGGAGTGAATGAAGCACCAGAAATAGTTTCATACCATGTATTGTCAAGATATTCAGAGTCTGATTTGATTGGTGAATCAATGAAAAATAGAGGGAGCCATTATGCGTCTTGCTGGTTTGCGTCTAATTCCCAGGATGATGAAAATAGGGTTATGTGGAAATTATATGCCAGTCCTAAGGGGGAAGATCATGTGAAAGATGGGGTAATGATATCTATTAAATGGGTGCATTTAAAGATGGAACTTGAAAAATTGGAAGCTGAATTTCAATGTGGTTATGTCAATTATGATGAAAAGGAACTAAGTCAAAACCCAATGTTTCAGAAAGAGTATTCCTATATGCATGAAAGGGAGTTTAGAATATTAATTAGGTATAAGGGATCACTTGATAAGTGGCAAAGAGATGAATACAGGATCGAGGAGATTATTAACCTTGAAAGAATTGATTGTAAGGTCTGGAATTCAACTTCAAACCTATCTACTATTGAAAGGTTAAAGTCCCTAGACTTTGAGGAGGGAGATGATAAAAGTTTAAAAAGGTTTTTTTCTTACTCTCAACTTATTCCTGAGAAAGTAAGTCCCATTAAGGTGATGAGAACTTATAAGGAGATTCAAGAAGAATATAAAAGGGTCTATAGAAAATCAATTAGAAGTTGCTGGATAGCTCATGCTAAAAGAGATTTAGGCTTAACTACTAGAAAGGCTTATAATAGAATTAATGGTAATGATGTTAAGAATGCTTGTAAGGATACGGAGGTAAGAGAAAAAATAAAGCTTTTAATGTATAAGTAGATGTATTAAGTAGTTGATAATGGAATTTAGTAACCATAAATTTCCTAGTGTTTAAGTGTAATCATTTATAGTAAAGTCAGAAATGAGAATTATAAAAGTTGAAATACCAGAAGAAGAAACCAAAAATGGTCTAAAAAAGGTTTCAATGAGTAAGTTGGGGCAGGTTGTAGTTTTAGCAGGTAGGAATGGAGCAGGTAAGACTAGGTTATTGAATTTAGTAAAAGACAAAATCAGGGAAAAGCCTAAATTAGATAAAATTGAGTCTTTTAATAATGGCATTGAGAAATATGAAGAGACTATTCGAGATCTTAAAAATGAGATAAAAAAGGTAAAGGTTATATTGGCATTGCCTCAAGATACAGCTGCTCGTATAAAAGTAGAAGCAAGAATTAATGGAATGATTTCTCAGATAGAGACTTTTGAAAAGGAGAAATTGGTGATAAAAAGAAAAAGAGATTGGAGCTTAATTGAAACAGATGAATATTACAACAAATATACTATTGTTCCTTTTGTTCCCACAAATCTAACTTTATCAGACTGTAATCAATATACTAAAATCAATCAGAAGGCTTATGCCAAACAATTAGATGAAGTAGGTGTAAGTAATTTGCATGTTGGGGTTTTGTCAAAAATACAATTGGTTCAGCAAAGGTGGTTCAATGCTACTCATCAATCTTCAATTGTTGATAATGAAGAGGTGGAAATAGCCAAATTTGAATATACTAAACTTGTACAGCTTATAGAAATATTTTTAGGTACTAAGTTAGATAGAAATCTAGATGGAGATGCCACTCTCTTTGGACGCCAATTGGGCGCTGCTCAATTATCACAAGGGCAAATAGTATTATTACAGTTATGCATTGCTATTTACTGTCAGGAAGAGTCCTTGGGGGAAATAGTTATTTTTTTAGATGAGCCAGAAAATCACTTACATCCATCTGTTTTGATAGAAACAGTTGATAGATTGATCAAATATATTCCTGAAGGGCAAATCTGGATTTCAACTCATTCTTTGCCACTACTATCTCATTTTGATCCTTCAAGTATTTGGTTTATAGATAATAATAGTGTTAGGTATGGGGGAAGAGCTCCTGAAAAAGTTTTAAGAAGCTTGTTGGGAGATCAAGATAGGATAGGTAGGTTACAAGATTTTATAAGTTTACCTTCTCAATTTGCGCAAATAAGGCATGCAATTGAAAGTTTGTCTCACCCAGAAGTATTAAATACGAGTAAAGCAGATCATCAATCAAAACAAATCAAAGATGGAATTTTCTTAAATAGTGGAAGTAAAGGTGAATTGAAAATATTAGATTTTGGTGCTGGAAAGGGTAGGTTATTGGCTAATATGTTTGATTCAGAGGAAGGTAATACTGAATTTTGTACCAGAGTTAATTATATTGCGTATGATATATTTACTGATGATGAAGACCAATGTAAATCTACATTAGAAAGAGTGTATAATTGTTCAAAAGGGCGGTATTATAATTCTTTTGAAGATTTATTTTCAGGGCATGATAAGGGAAGTTTTGATATTGTTGTGTTGTGTAATGTTTTACATGAAATTGATCCAAAATTTTGGTTAACCTTATTTGAAGAGGAAGGCGCTATATGTAGTGCTTTATCTGAAAATGGTACATTAATAATTGTTGAAGATCAAAAAATGCCAATTGGTGAAAAGGCATATGAGAATGGATTCCTAGTTTTAGATACCCTTGAGTTAAAGGAATTGTTTAATATTAGTGCAGATGATAAGTCTTTTTTTAATACTGATGCTAGAGAGAATGGGAGGTTAAAGGCCCACTTTTTGAAAAGATCTCATCTTTATAGAATTACTCCGGAATCTAGAATAAATGCATTAAAGTCTCTTTGTAAGAAGTCAAAACAAAAAATCATGAAAATTAGAGGTAATAAAGAGGCAAATTACAAAAATGGAAAAGAACATGGTTTTTGGATTCAACAATTTGCAAATTCAACTCTTTCTAGAGATGAGCTAGGATAAATTGAAGAATAAAAGTTTGTAGGTACATTGAAATACCTACAAACTTCCCACCTCAAACACAACAGAAGTTACCATGCTTCCATTGAGAGATAAAGCTTTTTAGGTGTTAGTTGGTGTTGAATGATTATCCCTGCAAGTACCAGGGTTCTTACGTTCATTAAACATTAGTATGTACACCATGAGTATTTCCAGAGTGATTCATCATATTGTTCAGTAGAGCTTTCTTCTGTTCAAACTTATCCTTAAGAGGTTCTCTAAACCTTGGGTAAGCAGTATATACCTCCACCAGCTCTTTCATGGAAACACATTTCCCAATCCTTATAGATAAGTCTTGAGCTGTCATAGTTGATTCACACCAAGACAATATCTTTTGTCCTGTAGATGGCTTTAAAATGGTTTCGGGCTTATTCAAAAAGAGTCCTGTTCTATCTTTAGAACAAGTAGCCTGGTTCTTATTGTTTAGATTGAATACTACTGTGAACTCATAGTCTAGTCCGTCTCTTTGGATAGCCTTTAATCCTACCTTCTCAGGTACGTATTTACCATTCTTTTGATTGAGTATATAATCCTGTTTAGTACGCATGGTGCAGATGATATGTACAGGTGTTGTAAGAATCTTTTCTACAAAGGATTTCTGCCTAGGAGTTACTTTAGACCAGTTGGTAAAGCTATTCCCAGATAGCTTAGAATGAAAGTCTAGTAGATGTTCCCAACAATGAGAGATACTGTCTATAATGATTACTTCCATACCTGCTTTATGGCAGATGTCAATAGCTTGGATGTAGTTCTCAGGTGAAAAGGGAGCTTCTAGGGTTAGTACGTTGAAATTCCCAAGATGAGCATATAAATCAGCAGAGCCATGTTCAGTATCTATGATAGCTACTTTGGATAGGTTATGTTGGGTTAGTCCTTGTGCTAATAGGATGGAGGAATAGGTCTTTCCACTTCCAGCACAGCCTTGTAAGGCTAGTTTGATCTTAGCTTGTTTACGGGTTGATTGTCTTAGGTTCATAGTAGTTGGTTTAAGATGTTAAAGGTTTTTGTTTAGAGTTGTAAAGAATTATGTTGCTAGTAGTATTAGGGTATTGGGGTAAGAGGTGTAGACCTTCTAAACTCGTAACTATAAGGCACAAAAAAAGCCAACTGATTTAGTTGGCTTTCATCTCTTAAAGATCTAATAATGTATTATTCGCATCATCAATCACATCATTTTCAAATTGTTTCAGATAGGTTGTAGTTACATTTACATTGGCATGCCCCATGGATTCAGAAATCATGTCTGTAGAAACATTATTCATTTTTAGAAAAGTCGCATAGGAATGTCTTGCAACATAGCTGGTGATGTTTTTCTTGATTCCTAGAATCTTTGCAATATCCTTAAGATCATTATTGAACTTCTTTAATACTTTATCCTTATGGTATTCAACCTGCATTGGAGTAAGGTTCCTGGTTGGCATCATGTCAAAAATATATTTTGAAGTTTCAGAGGAATATTGATTCAGTATTAGTTCAATAGGTTCAATGATTTTAATAACAAATCTCTTTTTAGTTTTGGATCTGGTGTAAATTATCTTTTCATCTTGAATATCGGTCCATTTAAGTGTTAACATATCAATGAAATTCATTCCACGGGAATAGAAGCTAAACATGAATAAATTTTTAGCATGATTAAGGTCTGGATACAATGATGTATCAAGGTTTTTTATTAGACTTAACTCTTCACTTGTTAAAGCTCTTTTATTTCCTTCAGTTTTCAATGCTGAAATATTATAGTCCTTAAAAGGGTAGTAATCTCTTGAAACTATTTCCTTTTTGATAGCATCATTATAAAGGGCTCTAAATGTTCTCATTTTAATGGATATTCCTCCATTAGTATTATTGTTACTTCTTAAGTAGGTTTCATATTTGGTTAGTTTAGTTAGTGTTATTTCTTTGAAGGATAAGGAATGGTTTGATTCAAATTTGAAAAAGGAATTCATGGTGTCTCTGTAAGCTCTTGCATTTCCAGTTTTACCTGCTTTTACTAAGTCTGATATTTTATCTTTCCAGATCTCCAATACTGTGATATTTGAATTTTCTTTTCCTCTAAATTTGGCTTCAAAATCGTTGAGGGAAAAATCTATTCCCTCAACTTCACAGTTATCTAAAATGGTTAATGCCTTACTTTCATAATTGGAAAGAACAAGATTACGTTTTGCTGAATTTTTAAATTTCTTGGTAAACCTGGTACCGTCCCATTCTTCTTTTTTACAACTAAACCCAAGTGAGATTATTTTTGATTTCTTTCCCTTGATTATTCTCATTACAATAGGAAAAGTACCATCAGATAATTGTTTGGTTCTTTGCATTATTTTGATGCTGGTTTTTATCATGATTGGTTATTTATGTAGGTGAATAAAGGTTTGTATTCGCCATTGAAATGATATATTTCAATGAGGAATATTAGGATGTTGGTTATTTAAAATGAAGAGCTTGTTGCAATGTTTGCAAACATTGCAAAGTTTGCAGTGAGGTTATTTTTTCTTTTTATATATACCTGCTTGTTCTTTAATCAGTAGGTCTAAGGAGCACCATTCTTTTAATTTAAGATCAAATGTTCTTTGGGGCATATTCCAGCCACTTAGAAAAGGTATTATATCTTTTCTATTGAATTCATTCGGGAGATTATTAAAGGTGTTTTGATCTCGCAAGCTTTTAAATTTATAGGATTTGGACTTGTTCATTTGCTGGAATAAGTCAAAACTATGTTCTACTAAATTTTCAACAATGTCATGGGCAATTAGGAAATCAATATCATCACATTGTAATTCATTGATTTCTGATAAGTTTAAATTATTTTTTTGTCGTAGAATTGTTAGAATTAATGCAATCCTCCACCATATTACACCAAACCTGTTGGTGCTCCCCAGGAAGACATCATTTTCAGTCTTGTTCAGTATGTCAAAGAATCTCTCATTAAAACCGTTTAATAGGTCATATTGGCCTTGATTGAATTTAACAGTAAGAGGTTGTGTTCTATTCTTTAATATGTTATAAAGTTCATGAATCTCTCTTGATTTATGTTCAATGATTGAGTCTATATTGAAGGAGTTCTCCTCAGGCCCCATTTTTTTTAATTTCCTTTCAGTAAATTTATAGTAGACGATTCTACTGAATAATCCATTATTGACATTATTTACCAACGAGTGAATCTGGTCCGGCGTTCCTGATAGAACCATGGAAAGTTTAGGTTGATCTATTTCAATTCTTAAATTGTCTTGTGAGATTACCTTTGACATAGTTTCATGTGCAAATACTTTTCTTAATATATCTGAAAACCCTCCATGTTCAGAATTTAAAGATTGCGTAAGAGAATCAGCTTCCGTTTCAAAGATTAATAAACCGTCTTCTGATTCATTGAGTTGTTTGTATATAGCTGCTGACGTGGTATTCCCAGGTAATGTTTTTCCAGTAGCTGTTGGTAATGGAAGTCTGTTTCTTTTTGCTTGTTCATATACTTCCATGCTACTAGAAAGTAATTCCATATGAATGGGATTAATAAGATTTTTCCCATGTTTCATTACTCCCTTTCCAATTCCTGAAGGGGCAATTGTAAATATGCTTAGGTTGGGGTAATAAGTATTTTTATCATATCTAAATTCTACATTTGGTAGCACGGAGCTAATACAACCTATAATTGATAGAAAGACTGTTTCTCTTTCCCTACCATTAAAATGTATGCAAGATTCTTTTATTAATTCAGGTAAATTGTTGAAGTTATCGTCGCTAAGTATGTAAGGAGATTCCATTATTATCTATTTAGGTAATTAAACATTTCATTCTCTTCATGTAAAACACTTGTAGCTGTGTTTTGTAACATCCAATTATCTAAGTCAGATTTTTTAAAATAGATAAGTTTACCGCTTGGTTTGGAATAACTGATGAGATTTTGAGAAGTAAGTTTATATAGGAAGGATTTACTTACATCTAAATATTGAATAGCTTCATTGAAGCTTAATATTTGTTTACCTAAATAGGAATGGATTTGAGTAACAATGGAATTATAGTTACTACTATTTGATTGTGGGTTCATCTGTTCGTAATTGAATTGACAGAGCTGTCTTTCAGCTTCTGATACAAATGAACTGATGAAATACCTTTACATAGGTTTACTATACCTATACGGGGGTGTATTGGTATGGGGGGATAAGAGTAATTAGTGTAGTCGGGAAATTATGGAATCAATTCTTTCTTTCTCTGCGGGACTCTTTGAGGTGTTAGCTTTGGATTGTCTAATGTTCTTCAATTCATTACCATCCCCATCTCTGAAAACATATTTGATTTTAGCATTTATATCATTGGTAGGTACCTCAACAAGGTATCCGCCTTCATTTAGTAGGTTTATAAAGTAGAATAAGGATGCTTTAGAGTATTGTTTGTTTTTTGCTTTAACCATCCATCTAATACCATTTGGAACTTCCTTTTTAGTAAATGCATTAATGAAATCTTCCTTATCACATTGAATCAATGCTGGTGATTCAGAAAGTAATAGATATAGGTTGGTTAGGATAGGGCTAGCTTCTTTTTCATCCACAAAGTCCCATAAAAATGAATTTGGAGATTGTATATTACTAATCACTGATTCTGTCGATACACTAGATATATGATCTGTAGAGAACATTTTAATTAATTGTTCTATCTCGTGAATTAGGTATTTTAGCCCATGAATAACCTGTTCATTTTCATTTTCAAAAAACTCTTTATTAAATGGATTTTCTCGATAGAGAGGGATTGATTTATTGTAACAGTCCCTAAGAATTCCAATCTGGTAATTTGTATAGGTCTTAGGGTCTTGTCCATTAGAAATGAAATCTTCAAATTTTGTTCTAAAGAAATAAATCATTAGATCAAGATTAGACTTTAAATCCTGATCAAATGTTTTGTTGAATTCAAGGATTTCCTCTTCATTGACTGAGAAATCATTTGTAGCATCATATGCAGAAAAGGTATATTTTAAAATCCCTTTTTCCTTATTGATGGTAACAAACAATTCATTCCCATTTTGATTATAAATTTGATTGTTAAACTCATTTAAAAAAGCTTGAATTTTGTTTTCTGTTGTAAGAAACCTTGCATAGTCAGCAGGAGTTTTACAATCATGGTTTATATACATGTACTTTTGGGTTACTAAATGTTCAATTTTGGGCTTAAGAAAAAAAGGATAACTCTTTCAGTTATTATCAAAAATAGGATATAGGTTGGAGTTAGAAAAGAAGTATAAGAAAAAGTTGGACCTATGTTGGACCCAGTCCATTTTTACAAAAGTTGTAAAAAACAAAAAGGTCTTACTATTGCTAGTAAGACCTCTTGTGATCGCGATAGGATTCGAACCTATGACCGTCTGCTTAGAAGGCAGATGCTCTATCCAGCTGAGCTACGCGACCAGCATTTAAATTTTCGTCGGGGTGACAGGATTCGAACCTGCG
>MAAC01011154.1_pt1 | contig 53729 bp, 56 predicted proteins | sample 1115981 | NCBI WGS metagenome assembly MAAC01 (sample SAMN04961126, study PRJNA320927) | seawater metagenome | isolation source: sample BD02T64 sea water enriched with oil for 64 days | place: USA:Gulf of Mexico | collected 2013-07-27 | reverse complement strand
GTTTACGGTGTGAAAAAATTCTTTTGTTCGCGTAATTGCGAAACCTATATATGTATATCCACAAAAAAATCGCGATCGTTTCGTTTTTTATGAAAAAAAGTGAAATAAATTTGAAATAGTATAATAAACACACACAAGACGAAAACTTACTTTACATCCTCGTGGATTTAGAAAAGATTCCTGACATTTCTTTAAACTAAGATATCAAAGTCTTTACTGAGAAATCCTCTCAAATTACGAATCGCTTGGTTATGATCTTTGTATACGCGAGATTTAGAGCCGTCCAGGATTTCTGCGATTTCAGCAAAACTACATTCATAAAGATAATGGTATATGATCGCATGACCTTCATTTTCACTTAGCTTCTCAACCTGGCTCCACACCTTCCTGGAAAATAGATTACTCTCATCATATCCGTGCTCCTTCGGATCAACGATATTCAAATCGTCATCAAGAGACAGGCTCGCTGAAATTGCCATATCAGCAATGCTTCCTGACCAACCTTCCAGTGTCCGCGTATCTTCGGGAATAGACAGCGCTAACACACCCTCTTTTCTGTGTTCAGCCCTAAACAGATCCAAGTCCACACAATAGTTCTTAAGGCCATTAACCAGCTCGCCCCTTATTCTAAAGGATGCGTATGTCTCAAAGCGGGCACCAAATTTTGTTTCGTACTTAGTGACAGCATCCATTAGGCCGACCAATCCATTTTGCCTGCAATCATCTTTGCAAACACCAAACCCTTGGTACCGTCGAGAAAATAAATCACTAACAGAATGACCGAACGGTACGTAATATTCTATCAGTGCATTTCGATTAGCGTTTGCTGGCTGTATCGAGAAGTACCGCCACAAGATTCCAATGGCGGTATCATCGACGTCCTTTGTCCTCGTGGTATTCTCCGTCAAAAGCTAGACACCAATGCCTGGGCAACCAATACCCAGCCCTCAATAAGTACAAACATCAGAATCTTTATCGGTAGTGATATGGTCATGGGCGGCACCATCATCATACCCATTGACATCAGTATGCTGGCAACAATAAGGTCTATCGCAAGAAACGGCAAAAAGATAATAAAACCAATTTGAAATGCCGTTTGTAATTCGCTTAGTAGAAAAGCGGTAACAAGTTGAGTCATCGATACATCATTCACCGAATTAGGTACGTCATCACCGGACAACTCCAATACCAACGCAATATCCTTATCCCGTGTTTGAGATATCATGAACTCTCTGATCGGTACGCTGGCGTTTTCCAACGCTGTCACATCGTCAATGGTCTTGTCTATGTAAGGCTGTAATGCATGCTCCTGTATTTGATCGAGTACTGGCGTCATGGTAAACAATGTAAGCAATAAGGCGAGACCGATCATCACCGTATTAGGCGGCGTTGAAGGCATACCAAACGCATGCCTCAACATCGACAAAACAATAATAATACGGGTAAAGGACGTTGCAACCATTAAGAAAGCTGGTGCAAGACTCAATACGGTTAATAACGCAAGGATTTTGAGCGAATTAGAAACACTCTCTGGCTCCGCATCCACTGTAGGCATACTAAGCGTAAATAGATTGGACCCCGTTTCTGACATAGCACTGCTTGAGACGAGTAATAACACCATTGCGAGTAAATAACGAATCAATATAAACAACGTCAATCTACCTCTTGTTCCGACTTCGCCGTCGGCTCACTCATTAACTGGGTTACCGTATGACTATCTTTGGTTTGTACCACTAACACATCCTTTCCTTCTACCTGAAGCAATATCGCTTTTACACCGTATGCAATTTGGGTGCTCTCTTTAGTTACTATCTTGTTGCCAGTTGTTTTGTCACTGGCAAGGGCCCTACCTTTGTTAATTTTGCCTTTGAGCAGCACCCATACGCCGACACAAAACAGCAGTACTAGCCCAACACCGGCAAAACGTGAATATACTTTGGCATAGGATTCTTCGCTCTGCTTAAAACCCAAACCTTTGGCTGCTTGCTCCATCGTCACGTTTGGTGCGGTTTCAATGGTTTCTGCCACGCCTTCTATCGGCAACACAAAAACCATTATTAGCAGCAGTAGGGATCGCAAAAACATGTAAAACCCTATGCCTTTACGGCAATCTCGGTTAACTGAATACCAAACTGCTCATCAACCACGACGAGGTTCCCTCGAGCAACACAGTTTCCATCTAGCATTAGATCTATAGGCTCAACTGTGGTTGTTTCCAGAGGCAGCACATTGTTTTCTTTTAAGTTAAACAGCTCACCCACAGAAATTTTGGTTTTACCCAGTATTGCCGTCAGCTCAACTTTAACGCCACTTACTAGGTCAATTTTATTTTCTCCGACGGCTTCTGCAGCGCCTTCTTTTTCAGGCAATTCGGTTAGTTCTATATTTTCAGCATCGTTATGTGATTTGCTATTAGACACGTGTTGCTCCTATTGTGTTTTTTGCCAACATGATGGCTTTTGATTCGTTACGTTTCCCTAAATAACCCGAACAAACAACCTCTCCTTGCTTGTTGCACACAGCAATGGTGTCGCCGATATTCTTTTCTAGACGAACAACATCACCAATTTGAAGTTGCTGTAGTTCACCTAAAGTCAATTCAAGGGTTGCTACCACGGCATTCAGCTCAACATCACCATGAGTGATAGCGGTAGGTAATGAGTGTAAACCCAGTTTTTTCCGGGTTATTAGGCTTGGCAGCTGGATTAACGCATCAACCATGACTCTATCTACCGCAATCGAAAACTGTAGCTCTCCAAATGAAAGAGAACAAAAGCACCAACCGCCTCCTTTAACCCGCGGAGAAGAAGGGGTATCTGACTCCCCTTGCTTTTTAGATATTACCGAAAGAAGGGCGTGTTCTATTTCTGTTATGCAGCTCTCCAATAGGAAACTACTTTCATCACCCAAACCGGTTGAGAGATCTTTGGCGGCGAGCATCTTATTAACCAGAACACTCGAATTTTCCTTATCAAGCGACACTGAAAAGTGATCTTTTTTAATAAAAACAGCCCCTTCTGAAGTACCCAGAGCCTCATGAAAATGTAAATCGAATAGCTGCTCAGACGCATCCTGAAGCTCACTGACTTCACAATGCAAACTACCCACACCCAGCCAGGACTTAGCCCAATCTGTTAATGTCGTGACAATAACATCAGCAATAGCGTGCTTTTGCGTACTTGAATATAAAATAAATGGTGATGACATGGTTATCGACCTTTTACGCTATTATAAAGTTCTTCTAGTATTTGATTTGTGACGTTAAGCACTTGCGAACTCGCCTGATAGCCACGCTGTACAATGATGATGTCTGCAAATTCTCGGGAAAGTTCTACATTGGACAGTTCAATTGCCCCGCCTTGTATTTTCCCTAAACCCTCATCATTTGGACGCCCGATGATGATGTTTCCACCTTCGCTTAATCTAAACTGCGTATCCCCCACAGACACCAGGTCGCCTAGGTCGCTAAAATGGGCAAGAGCGACATATTCAGCTTCATAAACATCTTCATTGGAATAACTCAGAATAAGTTGGCCATTTTCATCGAATCGCGAATCGGAAAGTAAACCTTTTGACCTTCCATCAATCTCCGACACTTCGATGCTTGATGTCGTGGATTGTGATGCGACACCAGAAAAATCAAACTCTACATCATTAATCACTTGCCCTTGTGGGTCTACCACCGCAAGCCTCTGCAGAACTTCAACTTCGCCATTACTGTAATTAACGGTAACAATGCCGTCTTCATCAAAACTAGCGGTAGTTAACACACCGACTTCTTTGCCATCAGCCATCGCTCCCGATAGATCACTGACCTGTTCATTAATAGCGGTAAACGAGGAATCTCCATTTTCATCCACAAACGACAAGGTGAAATCAAATGTCTCATGGCCGTCTTGTGCATATTCAATAATCACTTCAGACTGACTGGGGATCACGTTCCCATCAAGGGCATCGTTCGTTTCATCATATGCATTAAACGTTACGACACCCGTACCCGACCCATCAGCAGCAGTATTATTTAAGTCCCCTCCAATGTCGTTCTTGGCGATCACAGACCACCCCGTCAGCGACTCTTTTAAAAACTGTAGCTGTATCGTTCTTAGCTCACCCTCTGGGCCCATGACTTCAAATGTAAATGGGTCTTCTGTATCGCTAGGAACCTCAATACCATTTTCTACACTTGCATCAATATTACCGACGATGTTCACGCTCGTTGTGGCTACCGCAGGTGTTGTTAGGGAATCTGCAAGAGAAAAATCCTCCAAACCACCCGCGTCAGTCACAGCAGCAACAGCGAAACCAGTGTCGGCATCGGTGAGTAACCCGTCATCATCAAACGTATACACACCCGTGTTACTAAAATGGATATCTCCATTGTCACGTGTCACAAAAAAGGCATCATCAATTTCAAAACTAGTGGCATCCCCACTCTCAGGGGTTCCATCGGTGAATGCTACTTCCTCACCGGCACTAAATGCAGATGTGTAATCCAGTTCATCTAACACGTTAAAAAGCTGGATATCTCTAAGGAAGGTATGTGTTGCAGTTACCGGATTACCAAGGTCTGAGAACTCGAGAGTTTGGCTTGCCGCCACCTGCACATCATTTTCGTCGACAATGGATACTTCCCAGTCTCTGCCCTCAAGTTTCTTGAACAACAACTTAACGTTTACACTGCGGCCCGCATCGTCAAACAACGATAGCTCTATGGGTGTTTCGTCATCTGCTGGATATACACTACCTTCTGTTGCAGAAGAGCTTAACCCTCCCGTTAGCTTGGCAACACTGGTAACAATCGGATCACTGAACCTATAATCCTGGATATTGATATCCGTAAGGTTTCCTGACTCATTTATTCCAGCAACCCTTTTTTCAGTGCTTGCATCAATCAAATAGCCATCTGCATCAAAGGTAAACTGACCAGCTCTTGTGTAGGTTTGCGAAACACCATCCCGCTGATCCCGAAGAATAAAAAAACCATTACCGTCAACTGCCAGATCTGTTGCATTCCCTGTTTGGTTAGTATCACCGTCAGCAAACCGAATGGACCCACCACCAACTTCAACTCCATTTCCAGGCACCCCCTGCTCAGGGTTTCCGCCAGCTAGCTCGCGATAAAAAACATCACGTCCTTTATAACCTGGAGTATTTAGGTTCGCCACGTTGTTACTAAGGTTATCTAGCGCTTTGGTAAAACCCGCCAGGCCACTTAAACTGTTATACAGAGAGCTGAGTGAACTCATCCTTTTTTCTCGCTTCTTAACATAGTCAAATACATAACATATTTAATTTATTGAACAAGGGTAACATTTACCGGGCTGATACCACGCTGAACACCACTGCCATCATCTATATCCAGCACAAGATCCTCACCCTGGAGACGCATGGCAATAACTCGCCCGCTTAACCCCCCATTAAAGGTAACACTACGTCCGATTAACCCCACGGCTTGGTCCACAGAGTTCACTTCCAATAACCCTTCAAGGTTATCATTCGTCTCACTGGCAATTTGCAGTGAAGAAAACTGGGCTAGCTGAGCGATAAACTCACGATTATCCACTGGCTCCAAAGGGTCTTGGAAATTTAGCTGGGTTAAGAATATCTCTAGAAAGTCGTCAATACCTACAGAATTTTGCGTAGCGGCACTATCGGACGATGCAACTCGACCTATTGATTCAATCGCCATGTTATTTACTCTCCGGTAGTTCTACCAATTGTCCATTAACTTTAATTTCATCTATCACCATGCCCGTGCTTTCAAGTAATTTTTGCAAGCGCATTGCCCAGTGAATCTTATCTTTCTCATTATCAACAAAGAAATTCCTCAACAACAGTGTTGTCTTATCACCGTGTTGGGAAACCAGTATATTTATCTCTTTGAATTCAGAGTTTTCTTTTGCCAACGCTTCAGATGCATGTTTTATCTGTGAACTATTATGACGATTAAGCTGAGAAGCATCTGATCGATAGGTTGACTGGGTATAAGCGACATCTAGCACCTTACTCGTTATTGACGAGATTTCTGTTGAAACAGGAGCTAATTGTGAAAATACCACGGAGGTATTTAGCGTATTTTCCATTTCTACAACGTGAGAGTTTTTCTCGACCACTACGTTACTAGTAACTCTCTTGTCTACATTCTGGTCATGCTCCTTCAATGGAACAAAGTCTTCACTTGGTTTACCTTCAAGTGTTTTAGTCGCAGCTTTCTCACCAAAATCATCAAAAGCTTCTTCCTCGAATGCTCTCAACCAACCCTGCCTATCTGCTTTGGGTTTACTTGCCCCTTTCTCGCCATACGACGTTGACAAAATGATACCGGCACCATCCATTACTAACTCTCTCCCCTGGCCATTCTAGCGAGAAACAGATCTTCGACTTCTGAATATTCTACGCTATTAAGCATTTGTATTGTTTCCTGTTCTTTTTGTTCTATCTTTTCTCTTAACAGTCGACGCTCGACATTAAGTGACGTTAATTCGCTGTGTAACTCGTCATATCGATTCCTAGCATCTTTTAACTCTTCTTTTACGTAGGATTCTTGAGTACTTTGCTCTGTGATAAAGTGGTGTATTTGCATCACACTGTTCGGAGCGATAATACCGCCTGGAGCCAGCGTCTCAGCCAGCCGTTTCTGGCTGTTTTCGATTAGCAACGCTATTTGATTGCACCGTTCAATTAATGTATTCACCATATCACTCGCCGATATGAGCTCTCTATTTTTATTTCCAATACGCTGTTCGTTTTCTTGATGAAGAAATCGCAACGCTCTTATTTTTCTCTTTTCATCTTTCACTGTATCTTTCACTCAAGACATTCATCCCTAAACGTTCTTTCGCAGCCAGCGTCGAAGTATCTCCGCTGCGTCCTCTTCGGGACTAACTTGCGAGACAACCTCTTCAAAGCCTTGATAGAATACAATAGCTTCATCCAACTGCGGATTATTCCCTTCTTGATAAGCACCCAACTCGATAAGATCTTTAGAATCTTGGTAGAGGCTTAACAATTTAATAGACTTCGTTACTAACAATTGGTCTTCATTTGACGACACTTGCTTTTGCAAGCGACTAACACTTTCTAATAGGTCTATCGCAGGAAAGCGGCCTCTAGTGGCAATCTTTCTCGATAGAATGATATGCCCATCAAGTATCGCTCGAGTCGCATCAGATACGGGCTCATTAAAATCATCACCTTCAACCAAAACGGTATACACTGCAGTAATAGAACCGCTATCCCTAAAGTTACCCGCCCTTTCCACCAATTTGGGGATCTGCGCAAATGCAGATGGGGTATAACCCCTAGCCGTAGGGGGCTCACCAATTGCTAGACCAATCTCCCGCTGTGCCATAGCAAAGCGAGTAATCGAATCCATGGCCAAAAATACCTTTTTACCCTGGTTCTTAAAATATTCAGCGATGGTCGTTGCTGCATAAGCCGCATGAACACGAACCAAGGCAGGTTGATCGGCCCCAGCAACAACAACAATACTGTTCTTAAGCCCCTCTTCGCCTAAATTCTCCACAACAAAATCGAGAACTTCACGCCCCCTTTCTCCGATCAGTGCAATAACATTGACATCAGCACTCGATGCTTGAGCTATTTGCCCCAACAACGTACTTTTGCCCACACCACTTCCTGCAAAAAGTCCAACGCGTTGTCCAACGCCAACACTTAGCATCGCATCTATTGAACGAATCCCCGTCGTAAACTGTTCGGTTATTCGCTGTCGATCAAGCGGGTTTATGGGGTCTGGGTATAATGGGTATTCCTCTCCTTCACTCAGAAAATCCTTCCCGTCAATCGGCCGGCCAAATGCGTCAACCACTCGCCCCATCAAATGCTCCCCCACACGGAGAGAGGCAGATCGGCCGGTCGCGACGATTTCACTGCCGACATGGATACCGCTTAGGTTCCCATAGGGCATCATCAATACGTTGCCATCCCTAAACCCTACAACCTCTGCAACCACAGGGTGGGCAGCTTTCGGGGTGTAGATTTCACAAATCTCACCCAGAAACACATCGGGACCCGAAGCCTCTAACACGAGACCATAAAACTGCAGCACCCGGCCAGTTCGCTGAATAGTCTCGCAGTGCTTTATTGCCCGAAGAATCTGGCGTTTGTCCATTAGACATTCAACTCTTCAGACTTGATAAAAGAAACCAACGTTTCTTTTAGTCGTTGCACTTGGGTCTCTAGCCGTCCATCCCAACTACCAGAACTCGACTCGACGATACAGCCACCTCTGGTTACCCTATCATCTGCAATAAACTGTATATCTTGATACCCTATCTTTTCACCTAAGACAGACAGTACTTTGATATCATCGGGGTTTACATACACAGAGAGGTTGCTTAAATCCTTTAATGAAGAGATTACATTTTCAACAATTGCGATACGTACATTATTCTCAACATATCTCTCACCAAGAATTTTACAAAGAGCCTCGAAGGTCATTTCTACCGCGAGCTTTTCTGCATCTTGAATTTTCTCTGACAGATTGTTGGTAAAAAGTACCGATAAAGCATCTAGTTCTTCAACTTTATTGGCCAACGCTTGATCCGCTATTTTTAGCCCTTCTTTTTGCCCTAGCGCTAGTCCTTTTTCCTTTTCTACGACCAAAACACTTTCTATATTAGCCAGTTTTGCAGTCAGTGATTCAACCTCTTTTTCCAACGACTCGCGAACCGACACTTCTGTATCGAGCTGCTTTCTTAACTCATCAAACAAAGGTGTATTTACATTCTCTACGACCAGGTTTGTAGGACCGTTAGCAGTCACTCGTTCGACGGTATCTTTTGTCGCTTCCTTTACCGTAACTTCCTCAATCAACTCTGGCTTACCAGAGGATCCTCTTTTGGGTGTGCTTCTCGCTTTCTGTTGAGACTCATGTCCCTCTTGAAACGGTGCCTGTAACTTTCTGCTTCCCACTACGGGATGAGAACGAATCACTTTTGTCATGAGTATTCTACAACCTATTCAGTTGTTTGGTCATATAAGACGCAAGACTATCCGTTACTTTCATAGTCGCGTGGCTTACTTTAGTTGATTCTGCGGTTTTCATCTTTACAGAAAACTCCTCTCCGGCCGCAAGAACAGCACGGCGTATTTTGGAACTTTCAGTAACCCCCATCAATTGAACCAGCGCTTCTGGGGACATACTTTCTACGACGACTTGCACTTCCTTCATCGTCGCTGCACTCAACGCTTTCACCATGCTCTCTACTGGTGTTTCAGTTGGTTCCGATTCAACGGTTTCTTCGATTGGGTTTTGCGGTGAAGGTTTTATCAGCTGATATATCTCTTCAAAATCGAGACGTTGCAACGATTTCACTCTCTTCAAATCGACAAGCGCGCGTCGTAGTTGCTTTTTCTTATCCAACGGCAGTTTTTTAAGGATCCAATCTCGATCCTTATTGTGCAATTGATGCAACACTGCGGCAGTATTTTTGATCGCATCTTGCATACTATTTTCCCACCTCGATTAATGCCGTTTCTTTATTGTCAGAAAGCCATAACTGTATATCATCCAGCAGCCGATCTCTTTCCTCTATCGTCAAGCGCTGAGGCTTTCTTCGCAATGCAACCACCAAAACAATGCTCGAGAAGCATAACGCAATTCCAACAACCAGTATTAGCAACTCATATTCTTTTGAAAAATAACCGTCTCGATAGACTTCCTGAGCAACGCCTTCGCTTACCCCCTCCTCAACACCTGGGATCAAGGCCAGCGGAGTAGCTTCCAACAATGATCGCCCCAACACCGACACTACCGTTATTTGATCTCCTCTACTGTCCTTATAGCCCACCGAATTTTTGATGACCGATTCAACTTCAGAAATACGAGTATTAGTTAAGTTTGTTGGCAGAAGTACGCTAATGGTTAGACGCTTAACAGCTCCAGGTTCTTCAACACTGTTTTCTCGTGATCGCCCGAACTCAAACACTTCCTCTGTATTTTCTTTGACATCAGCAAGAGAGGCACCTTTCTTAGTCTTGCCTTTTGACGCATTATTTACCGTCTTGGTATGCTTCCTCTTGGCTAGCATACCTTTTGCTTTACCTTGAACAGGTAGCACTTTTTCAACAATCCTTTCCACCGTCTTGGAAGACAGGTCAACATTCACCGACACTACACTTTTTCCAACACCAAACATCATATCTAGCGCTTTCTGGGCTTTCACTTCCAAATGAAGTTCAAGAGTACGAGCACGATCCATCGACTTTTTTCCATACATCGCTAAATCATCACCAGCGGCACTTATCATACGACCCTGCCCGTCTAACACAATCACTTTTTCCGAGTCCAATCGATCAACAGATGACGCGATAAGCAGTTGAATTCCTGCAACTTGCTCTGGTGTTACCGACATTCCATTTTGAAGCACAAGGGTTACCGATGCTTTAGGGTGTTTTTGATCCTTCTTAAACAATACCGCTTCAGGGATAACTAAGTGTACCCGTGCAAACTTAACCTCATCCAGAGATGATATTGTACGCTCCAGCTCCCCTTGCATTGCACGCTTTAAATTTACTTTTTGAGTGAATTCAGTCATACCATAGTCGGCATCGTCAAATAGCTCAAAACCTGCACTGCCCGTTACAGGACCGTCCTTACCTACCATTTTAAGACGTGTTGCATACAAATCATCTTTGGCCACTAATATGGTATTCCCATCACCTGACAGTTCGTATTCTATTTTGAGCTCTTCTAAGCGCCCCACAATAGCAGCCGCATCTTCGCTTCTGATATCTGAATACAGAATCGCAGTATCACTCTTATATAGAAAAGTTAGAGCAAATAACGGTAATGCTACTATTAAGAAAGCAGCCAGTAATAACGATGTTTTTTGGCCAGCGCCCAAGTCCATCCAGAATTCACGTATTGTAGACATTGTCTATTCCTTTAAATGGACATTCTCATTATTTCTTGAAAGCCTTCCACAAGGCGATTTCGAACCTGTGCTGTTAGCTCTAATGACGTTTGTGCTTTGGAGATCGAAATCATGACCTGATGTAGATTATCAGTTTCACCGACTACGTAATTCTGCACCGCATTTTCCGCGTTTATGATATTCGTATTTGTATTCGCGATTTCGTTACCCAACCATTGCTCGAAGCCCGCCGCTGGCTGCGAGGAACCTACACCCATCAGGGGTTTCTCAGGTAATATTTCACTTATCATCGTCTGACCGATTGCTTCAATCATCGTACTATTCTCCAATTTCCAATGCACGAGCAGCCATCGATTTAGCTGCGCTCATGACTTTGATATTCGCTTCATACGCTCTTGTCGCTTCCACGAGGTTCGTCATTTCGTTGATAGGGTTAATCGCAGGCATATGAACAAATCCCTGCGCATCTGCGTCTGGATGCGCAGGGTCGAATTTCATCCGAGGCGTAACGTCACGTTCGATCACGTTAACATTATCGATCCCTCGCATCATAGACTCACCCGATACGTCATCAAATACTTTGCCAAAATTGCTCGACGATGTTGATGCGACGACCTCCAAAGGAGTAAACGTTTTCCCCCCATCAGTTCGCGTCGTGTTGGCATTCGCAAGATTTGTCGCTATGACTTCCATTCTAAGACGCTGAAAGTCTAGCCCCGTTTGGCTAATTGCAAATATTGAGTCATCCATCAAGAACGACCTCCATTGATGGCAATCCCCGTTAAAGCACCAAGTCCTTTTTTAAACCCAATTAAGGCTTGGTAACGCATCGTATTCTCGGTCATTCTGACCATTTCACTATCCAATACAACTTGCGTAGATAGTTCCTCGACTGTCGGCAGATCCATTGTACCTAATTGGCCAACTACCTGGCTTAATGCTTCTTTGTCGCCACTAATGACAACATCACTCACAGAGGCAAACACCTGATCAAAATCAACATGCATTGCACGATAATTGAGTGTATCCACATTCGCGATATTGTTTGCAATGGCTTTGTGCTCTTGAGAGACAACGTCCAATGCTTTAGTCAACAATGTTGATGTCACGTTACTAATAATACTTTCCATTTAATCGACCTACCAAAAACTACTGTGTAAATTATTGAATCACTAATTCTGCGTTTAATGCCCCGGCGGTTTTTATCGCCTGGAGAATAACGATAACATCGCGAGTACTGGTTTTTATTTTTCTCAGAGCAGAAATCAAGTCCGCAATCGATGCACCCGAAGGAAGATCAACCGCCTGAGCTATCGACTCTTTAACATCAAGTTCTGTATCAGGAACAACGACAGAGGCGACTCCAGCTCCCGTTTGTCGTACAAAACTGGGTTGTGACACGAGAAAATCGGTTGAAACAATCACTTTTAAATTATCATGTGAAATAGTGATATTCTGCAATTTCACATCCCCCCCTGATACCACAGTGCCTGTACGCTCGTTAATAACGACAACTGCGACCCTATCGGGCTCAACTAATAGCCCCTCTATTTTCGAAATAACTCTAATGGGGTTTTGATTCTCCGTAAGGGTCATTTCGATTTTCCCCGCATGCAAAGGTTCCGCGCTCAATCCAGGAAACTCTGACTCCAAAACTCGTGAAACCCTATCAGCTGTCGTAAAATCAGGCCTATGAAGTACAAGTACTATTTTTCCATCTTTTTCTAGACTTGTGGTAGTAGATTTCTCCACAACCGCCCCACCGGGGATACGCCCAACCGTAGGATGGTTTTTCTGCAAAAGGTTTCCATTCACATCATACTTAAATCCCCCGACAGAAACCTGCCCTTGCGCCAACGCATAGGTTTTATCGTTTGCCGCTTTTAGTGGGGTCATCAACAACGTTCCACCCACTAAACTGCGAGCATCTCCCATTGAGGAAACGCTTATATCCAGCTCTGTGCCCACCGAAGTAAACGCAGGCAAAGTCGCAGTCACCATCACTGCAGCAACATTCCTACTCCTGATTTGATCTTCGCTTACGATAACCCCAAATTGCTGAAGGGCGTTGGAAATTGAGTGTAGCGTCGCTTTAGATCGAGATGTATCACCAGATCCCGCTAGACCCACGACAATCCCATACCCCATCAGGGGATTATCTCGCACGCCTTCTACGCGCACTAATTCCTTTAATCTAACGGCGGCGTTGCTATGTGACACAAGCAACACGCTCATAAGCAATAAAGCCAGTCCTGTTTTTATCGTACTATTCATTACAAAGCTTCCTATATCAAACCGATTTTCGACATTAGCCAATGGAGAAACCCTGGTTTTTCTGTATCACTGCCATAACCAAAACCCGAATATTCGATGTTCGCATTTGCTAACCGAGTAGATATCGCCACATTGTTTGCACCAATATCTTCCTTCCGTAGCCAACCTTCGGCTTTAATACGCTGCTCTTCGCCATTTACCACCAACTTCTGCTCACCCTTTACGAATAGGTTCCCAGCTTCGTCAATTTTTTCTACGATAACCGTTATTCGAGCATCCATTTGCCCTTCTCTTTGCGTAAGTCCGCCAGAGTTACGCCCGACACCAATATCAACAGACCCTAGCTCCGTTTGATTGGTCTGGCCCACAGATCCACTCAAACCAATACTCTCATTGAGTGACGCGTTCGTCTGAGAACGAGCACGAGAATTTTCCACGATAAGTACGGTAATAGCGTCCCCCACAGATATCCCTCTGTGGTCACTAACCAATGACTCAAAGGTCGATTCTGAATAAAGACTTTCGCTATTTACGTTCATACTGATTGCAGCAAGCAACATTGTGACCATTACTATTCGTTGATATATCGTATTCAAGAACATTGTTTTCCCAAACTTCATTTCGTTGTTACCCTTAACCTTTATCGTCGACACTTAGCTGATTTTTGGCGATGACATTTGCCTCAAATATTTCGCCACTTTTCGCATTTTTGGCCCTGATACTTTCACCAACATACCCATGGGATAAAGCAATGGCACCAGCTCTAATAGTGACAACACCCACCCGCGATATAACATTCACCGCATCACCTTTTATCACATCAGGTACAGGTAAAAGATCACCTTCTTTTAGAACCATACCTTTTCGAAGTCGATGCTTAGCCATACTCCCAACAACACCTTCATCATTCAATACATCACGATGGATCGCAGTTATATCCATTAGTTTTCGCTGGATTAGATCAGGTGTAACACGCTCCATTTCCGACATATCATCCAATAACACCAGTACATCTCTATGGACGCTCACCGAAAAACCAACAGGAACCCGACTAACCACCACGCCACGACGTAACACCTCAACGCCGACTGTCATTGAATGAGATAGTTGTGATAGATAGTCAGTTTTATCTATCCGCAAGCGATCATCAAAGTGAAGCGCAACACCAGAGATGGACTTAGTGGCGGGTGTCAATGTCACCTTATCAAAGGACCCTTGCAATATATTCTGCAACTCTATCTTGGCGAATTCTATTAACCGCGCTTTATCAGTTTTTTCCACTTTTTTCTTAAACGTAACTCGACTTGGTCCAACAACTCTAAGATCATAGCCAGTCGTCTCCATCGATAAAACCAACAGTTCCTTAAGTAAAGTCAAAGGCACCTGCACATCGCTTTCGCCATTGCCGATCAACCCTGTCAGATCTACCGGAATTGGCTTAACTATTTCCTTTACATCCTTTCTTGCATAGATTTTTGTAATGGAATACAGAGGTGTTTCAACTTTAGCCCATTGAATTTGTGGATATACTTGTAGGGTCACACGTTCCGCAGCGTTCACCGACTGTGAGGTGCCACAGCCCCCCCCCAAACTGAGCGCTAGGAATATCAAAACACGCAACAAGAAATCCGATCTATTCACTAAGCCTGCCCTAACTCTTAGCCACGTAGATTATTGGTTATTTTGAGCATCTCATCAGATGCTCGAATAATCTGTGAACTGACTTCGTAGGCGCGTTGCGCTACAACTAAGTCAATCATTTCCGCAACAAGATCAACGTTAGATGTTTCAATAAACCCCTGGACAATTTGTCCAGCTCCGTTTTCTCCTGGTTCTGAATAAAGAGCGCCGCCAGATTTTTCAGTCGCCAAGTACATCCCACTTCCAATTGGATCTAAATCTTGTGCATTAGGGAATTTTACAATATCCATCTGCCCCAGCTCAACTAACTCATCTTCTTGAGCTATCTGGGCTTGCACAAGTCCATCTTTGTTAACAATAAGTCGAGTTGTTTCTAATGGTACATTTATATTCGCTGATAACTTCTTTCCAGCGACTGTCGACAAGAAGCCGTCATCCATCAGCCGTAGAGAACCAATTCTAGTGTAGGCATATTCTCCATTACCAAGTTCCACTTCAAAAAAACCTTCTCCGTTAATCGCAAGATCCATTGGATTCTCTGTGGTCTTCAAGTCACCCGCTGAAAAATCTCGATTTACGGCCGTAATCGATGAACCCATGCCCATCTTCACTTCAGAATCGAGTTTAGATAATTCTGACGTCGCATTGCTAGAATCCGCATACATCAGATCGGTAAATTCAACCCTGGTTTTTTTGAATCCAGGCGTATTCAAATTCGCTAGATTATTTGAAATATTATCAATCAGCGTTTTCTCTGACTGCATTCCTGTGGCCGCTATATACAACGCGTCAAACATATCTATTCCTTTTGTTTATTCTTTATTATTCAATTCAAACGTTCGATTTACATTTCGTCTATTAAAAATCCGCTAGCGTGTTAATTGCAGAATCCAACATCGAATCGTACCCTTTCAACACTTGACTAGACGCTTCGAAATGTCGAGTCGCTTCAATAAGTGCCGTCATTTCAGTAAGCGAATCAACATTGGACACTTCAATAAAACCCTGCTTTACTCTCGTATTTCCCGACACAGAGATCTGTGCATCTCGTTGCTTAAATAGTCCCTCACCGACGTAGTCCAACTCGTCTGCATTCTCGAAATGAACGACAGCAAGTTGTCCGATATCCACCCCACTTTGTATCAAGCTCCCCTCGGTATCTATTTCTACATTGGTGCCATCCAGATAGATATTCCCACCTATACCCAGGATTTTTTCCCCAGTAGTCAGTGATAGCACACCGTTCTCGTCCACCGCCAAATGTCCTTTACGCGTAAAATAGGTATCACCAGACTTTTCAACTTGTAAAAACCCTTGACCATTTAGAGCGATATCCATCAGATTATTAGTCTGCTTCAGGACACCTTGAGAAAGATCCCTCATAACCTTCGGGTGTAAAGCACTGTCACTTCCCGTCGAATAAAGCCCAACCCGAGACTCATTTTTCTCTACCATCATGCGATCGAACTGTTGCGTCACTACCTCTCGTTTGTAACTTTCGGTATTAACATTCGCTAGGTTTTGTCCGATTGACCTCAAACGTTCCGCGTCAGCATTCATTGCCTGATTTACAATTGCCATGATATCTGACATCTACTTCACACCCTTCTTATTCGTTACGTTTGGGTTCATTTTATTCAGTTTCTTTTGAACAGGAGTCACCTGTGCGCTACGCTCTAACGTCACAACCCCATAAGAAACGATATGAGCAGAAGTCGGAACCTCGGTCAAAGAGAGTATGTGTAGATGCGGCATCATTCGCTCAATCAACTTTCGAAGGTGCCTTCTCAATAGCGGAGACGACAGCAACACCGGGCGAATATTCTCTGACATCATGGATTCTCCATATTTACTAAGCTTCTTAAATAACTGCTCTGTAACCTTGGGATCAACCAACAATGTTGTTTTGTGCTCATTAACCCGTAAACCTGCTTGCAGTGTCTGTTCGAAAGCAGGCTCTAGACTCAATACTTTGAGTTGACCGGATTTATCAACAAGCTGTTCGCATATAGTTCTACCCAAACTACCTCGCACTTGTTCAGCAAGCTCCTGTGGATCTTTGGTTTGCTTACCCTTATCAACTAGGGTTTCCAGTATCATTTCTAAATTTCTAATTGACACTTTTTCGTTGAGCAATGCTTGCAGTACTTTTTGCACATCACTAATGGACATCACGTTTGGAATAAGCTCTTCCAAAAGCGACGGTTGAGACTCTCTCACTCGCTGCAACATGCTTTCACATTCAGAACGGGTCAGTAACTCATCTGTATGGTTCTTGATGATTTCACTGAAATGAGTAACGAGCACTGTTAACGGATCAACCAGGGTATAACCCTTATTTTTTGCATCATCGACACAATCTTGTTCTATCCACACCGCAGGTAAACCGTAGGAGGGCTCCTTAGTAGCAATACCGTCTACTTGGATTTTCGCCTCGCCAGCAGATATCGCCATCACGCGATCTCTATACAATTCCCCTTCCGCAACCCTAGCTCCAAACACCTTTACTTCGTAACCGCAGGTATTACTTCGCCCATCTTCCTTTATTCTGATTGCAGGAAATACATAGCCCATATCCATGGCGTATTGTTTTCTAAAGGCCTTTATCTTCTCCATGAATACACCACTTTCGTCGCCTATCCACTCCGCTAGATTGTCCCCAACAAATATTTCTATAGGGTCCACTTGAATCGTTTTGTAGAGATCATCTTCTTCATCAAGTTCGTCTATTTTTTCTTCCTCAACACCCTCGTTTAGCAAGTTAGCCGAGTTCTTAAATGCAAAATAGGCAAGTGCGACAAAAACGACGAACATCGTAAGCATTGGAAACACGGGCATCCCGGGCAAAAACGCTAAACCAAGCAACCCTATGCTCACAATGACTAGGCTCTTTGGAAATCTGCCAATTTGCTGCGCTACTTCTTCTCCAAACATGGCGTCACTGGCCGCACGCGTTACAATAATTCCCGTCGCTGTTGATATCACTAGCGCAGGTATCTGGGTAACTATTCCATCCCCTACCGTTAACAACGTGTAAGTATGCAGTGCATCCCCCCACGCCATACCTTTCTGCGCGATACCTATTGTTAATCCACCTATGATGTCGATAAGAATAATAATAATTCCCGCGATAGCATCACCTTTGACGAATTTACTGGCACCGTCCATCGAACCATAGAAATTCGCCTCCTTCTCTATATTTTCTCGGCGTTCCTTTGCTTCTGCTTCATCAATAAGGCCCATATTAAGATCAGCATCAATACTCATCTGCTTACCAGGCATGCTATCTAGGGTAAACCTAGCCGCAACCTCAGCTACACGTTGCGCCCCACTTGTTACCACAACATATTGAACAACGATGAGAATGAGAAAAACCACCAAACCAATCACATAATTTCCACCCACTACGTAGGTTCCAACCGCATTTATCACTTCACCTGCATCCCCATCCGACAGTATTAGTCGAGTAGCAGCAATATTTAGCGATAACCTGAATAAAGTCGCAATCAGCAAAAGCGATGGAAATGTAGAAAAAGAGGTTGGTTTATCGGTATAGAATGTCAACAACAGCACAAGAAGACCGAAGCTGAAATTGATAACCAATAGGAAATCCAGCATAAATGCTGGTATTGGGGAGAATAGGACAAAGAGAATTCCAATCATTGCGGCAACAAGCACTATCTCGCTCTTGGTACCGAATAATTGTTTCACTACTGATTCATTGGGTATCATAATTTTCTACTGCCTATCAAGCTCATCTCGTTATGCCGTAACTTTATTTTTTTGGGCATAGGCTTTTCGCAACAACTTTGCGACAAGGACATAAGTATCCTCAGGTATCGCATTATCTACTGCTGTTTTTTTAAAAATCTGCCTAGTTAATCTCGCCGACTCAAACACCGGAACACGATGTGAAAACGCAATTTCCCTTATTCTAAGAGCCATTTCCCCCGTCCCTTTCGCGACTACCGTTGGGGCAGCCATAGAGCTTCTATCGTATTTTAGTGCGACTGCATAATGGGTTGGGTTTGTGATAATAAGATCTGCCCCAGGCACACTTTGTGCTGTTTCACTGCGTTTTCTAAGCTCTTTCTCGAGCTCTCTTCGCTTAGATTTTATGAGCGGATCACCATCTCTTCTCTTAGATTCGTCCTTTACCTCCTTCCTTGTCATTTTCATATTGCTAGAAAATTCCCAGCGCACAAAAAGAAAGTCAATTAGAGCAATCAATAAAATCACCATTAAAATCTTAAATAACGCAGACCCGTACGCCATGATAAAAAATGGTATGTAACCACTCGGGGGGCGCTGTAACAGTCCAATAAAATCAGGAAGGCTTTGCTCTACGGCGAAATAGAGCACCGATGACATCAGACCTAACTTAATCACATTCTTGACCGTATCAAATAACGTCTTTTTCGAAAATAGCTTTTTGAAGCCTTTCACGGGGTTAATTTTTTTCAAATCTGGCTTTAACGGGAAAGTAGAGAAAATAGGCCCTGTCTGCATCAAATTTGCCAGAACACCCACGATTAGAATAAATATAGTGATCGGGCTAATCACCGCCAGCCCTTTCATTATCCAATCCCCACACTGCCACATTATCGTTTCCGCTGAGAATTCTAGCTTCCCAGCACTTGAAAAAATGTCAACACAAAGTGCAAGCATGTTTTTAGCGATATCATTCCCTAGACCAAACAACAGCAAAAGAACGGCTGACAGTACCAAGAGGGAGTTCACTTCCTGACTCTTCGCGACTGAACCCTTTTTTTTGGCTTCTTCTAATTTAAACGGTGTCGCTTGCTCCGTTTTTTCATGCTTATCAGGTTCTTCACTAGACATAGTCTGTCGCCCTAACTCAAAACAAAGGCAGAATGCCAAAAACGGAAGGTACGTTGAAATATCTCGTTCATAACAGGCGTCATATATATGAAGACACTCGCCAAAAGCATCAATCCAACCAATATTTTAAGAGGTAAAAACAAGAAATATACGTTCATCTGCGGCATGGTTCTAGCCATGATTGCCGCTCCACCGTCAAGCATTAGCAGCACCGCTATTACAGGGCCGGCAAGAACAACACCAAAGGTAAACATCATGCCAAATTGAGCCATAATTAACGACATACTAATGTCTGGAAGCGCACTGCCTACCGGCATCATTTGGTAAGAAAAAATAATGCCTCTGAGTAACATGTGATGGCCATCCACCAAAAAAAAGAACAACAGTGCAAACATTGATATCACCGTTCCCAGCAAAGGGTTCTGAGAATTTAACGCTGGGTTAAAAACATTAGCGGCCGCAAAACCCGTCTGATAATCCAATATTCCACCGGCAATCATAAATGCCCCAAAAGCGGTATAGAGTCCGAATGCCATAATAAGCCCGGCCATCACCTCGGATACTGCCATCATGACAAGTTCCACAACATCCGATGGCACAACAATCATCTGGAGGTCCATTGTTGTCGCTATTAGGACAGAAAACGCAACAGACACCCACAACTTCACCTGAGTTGGTACCTTACCGAACGCATCTAATGGTGTCGCAAAAAATAACACGCCTGTTCTAATGGCCACTAACATCAGTGTTACTACCCATTGTATCTCTCCCTGAAATAACATTAGTGCCCGATAATATTAGGAATATTCGTTATTAGATTTGTTGCAAAAGTTAACAACGTTTGCAACATCCACGGGCCACAAACAAAAAAAACACCAACGACTGCCATAATCTTAGGAACGAAAGTAAGTGTCATCTCTTGAATTTGTGTGACAACCTGGAAAATACTGATCGCCAAACCGACCACCAATGCCACCCCGAGTACAGGCGCAGCTACCATCGCAGCAGTGATTAACATTTCTTGGGACATTGCCAACGCCAAATCCGTGTTCACAACGAAGATCCCTCATTGTTATTGCTTACAGGCTTGCGTTTAGGAGGCAAAATTCAGTCTTAAACATTATTCAATAATGAAGACCGTATAGAGGCTTACTTGGCCCCAATTAGCTTTTAGCTTCCTGCTCAACTAGCCAAATTCTTAGTGACGCGGACCTTAACTCATTTATTTTGTGAAGTACACGTCGATTACATTAAAATACAAATGATGACGCTTGCATTAGTCACTTTTTTGTTGTGACAAATTCACATTATTACCTTCACTCGTCGCAACCTTATGTGTAGAATCCGCGCTTAATTATACCGACAAGCCGTTTCAAGGATGACTGTGAATATTTCTAAATTTATACGTAAAGGCAGTAGAGTATTTGTTTTTTATTTTTCGATACTCATGTGCACATCAGCATACTCTCTAAGCGCAGATGAAAGTGCTGAACCAGGAATTACTGACACTTGGTCAACCGTATACCCTCCATTCAAAGACGAAGGTGCCTTAGTTGAGGGTGCAGATATAGTAGGTGGACACATTCTAGGTTCCGTAGGGTTCGTCGTTGGTATTCCCCTAGGGTTTGTTGGTGGCCTGGTGACACAAATCACCCATGACGACCCAAACCTCGGGTTTGATGGAACATTACAAGCTAGTAGCGATGGTTTTAGCATTGTGGGTAAGTTTCTGTTGGGGTTACCGGTTTATGTCGTGAAAAAAATGACTTATGATCTTCCTGCTGCACTCATTAGTACGGATATAACGTATAACAAAAGGAAAAGAAAAGATGGATCTAGAAAAATTCGACACTGAAGAACTAATCGCATTAGCTAAATTTGATTTAGAACACGATAAGATTGATTTCGCTCTCGAGAAAATCAAAAGCGCGCTTGAAAAAGATGACTGCCCTCTTGAAGCAAGGGGTATTGCCGCACGTTTATACGCTCAAATCAAGCTGTTCGATAAAGCTGCCATGCTCTATAAGGAATTCTTAGTCGCCTCCCCTGAATCTAACACAGAGCGCTTTCAACTGGGCATGGTTAACCTAGAGTCTGGTAACAAAGAAGAAGCGATCTCCATTTGGTCAAATTTATTAGAGCAAGAGCCAACGCATCCACCAAGCTTATACTATAGTGCAGTCGCCTTGATTGAACTTGAGCGACAAGACGATGCAATTCGTCACCTAAATGTACTATTGCAATCAGCACCTGCGGACAATCTTTATTTTGGAAAAGCAAAAGAAATTCTAGATAAGATGAAAACTTCGATTTCTGTACAAGAAAACACTCCGTCTTCGCTTTACCAATAAAAGAGCATTGCTATGGACTTATCTGCGCGCGTCAATCAACTCCAAACGTATTTAGAGGCCGACCCTGGCAACACCAATTTGTACGGAGATATCGTAGATATATACCTGCAAATTGGGCCTTTATCCAAGGTGAAAGAATATGTAAATCGTGGATTAGCCATTGATTCCGATAATCCACGACTCTTATTCCAGCAAAGCACTTTACATATTGCAGAAGGAGACTATCAAAGCGCTTGTAACATATTGCAACCCTTGCTCGATTCTGGCATTGATAACCCTGGTGTGCGCTACAATCTCGCGTTAGCTCTGTCCATGACTAGCCGAATGATGAAGGCCAAAGAGATCCTGCAAACTCTTTGTAGCAATCAAGCTCAGCGTTTCTTTGCTGCCGACATACTCATGGCAAGACTTATGCATCATTCTGGTGAATTACAAGATGCTCTCTCTCTGGCCAATACTCTCCTAGAAGAAGAACCCAATAATGGCGACCTCCATGGTGTGATCTCTTTGCTGTATTTGGATATGGATGACAAAGTCCAGGCCCTCGAATTCGCCGAACTTTCTCAACAATCATCTCCTGGTAACACGGAATCACTTTCTACTATCGGACATTTGGCACTAGAGGATTTCGAGTCTCGAAAAGCCAATGACTGCTTCAGAAAAATTCTTGCCATCCAACCTAAAGATGGCCGGGCTTGGCTTGGACTTGGCCTTGGCGCTTTGCTCGATCACGATGTTGATACCGGTGAAGATCACCTTATTACTGCAACCAAGTACATGCCGAATCATCTAGGCACTTGGAACACCCTTGCCTGGCTGAGAATCATGAAAAAAGACCTCACAGGTGCTAGGGAGTCTATTGATATTGCGATGGAGAAAGATAGAACGTTCTCCGAATCACATGGTACTTTGGCTGTAATTCAAGTTATGCAGGGTGAGCATGATACGGCAGAAAGGTCCATTAAAATCGCATTAAGACTCGACCCGATGTGCATCTCAGCACATTTTGCCCAAACACTTCTATTATCAGCGACCCAAGACAAAGACGATATTACCCACAGGATGGAAGAGTTAATGACTCGCCCAATTGCTGGCGGCATCAGTATGCAACAAGGCCTACAACGGTACGCATCTAAACGAGAAACTAAAAAGCTGCATTAATTGCAGCTTTTTAGTTTCTCGTTTAGATGCGCTACCCCAGCTTTTTCAGCAACACATCGAGAGCACCTACACCTTTAGTCTCACACAAATTATCCATAACTCGCTTGTGAACTGTTTCATATTGCTGGCTCAGCACAAAATCAGACCCAAAGTGTTGCTCCAGTGACAATTTAACAAATACGTCTCTCTTCTTTTCTATTGATATTCGAGCAAGATCCCTATCTATTTTAGACAGCCTTTTAATAAGCAGGGCTTGTAAGGCTGGAGGTACATCCAAAGTTTCTGCCTTACAAGTACCATTTGTCAACGAAGTATCTTTACTCTTCGCCCCTGCCTTTTCTGTTCGAAGTGCAGCTTTTGCCCCCGACCGTATTTTACCAACCATTATGTGTTCTAGTCGGTCTGGTCATCTTTATATGCAGATAAGAAGAAGTGATTACTATTCTTGCTCTCATCTATCGCTTCTTTCGAGCTGGATTCAGCTTCCGTCGCAATTAACTCTTTATCAGAATCCTCAAGAAAACCCTGCCAACGCTCAATCAAATTGCTCATATCTTTATTTAACGCTGGATTCTCAAGGTTATTCTCGATGCCCTTATTAGCCAACTCCAGTGCCTTCGCAAAATCCCCTGTAACTGCTGTCAAAATCCCCATCTTAAATAGCTTCAGCGAATCCTGGTCTTGTAATTGATCAAGCCCAGACCAAGTCAGCGTCGCACCATCAACATCGTTCATGGTTAACTGCAATAACCCCAATTGAAACCTAGCGGTATGCATAGAACCATCTAGCTCCAATGCCTTAGTCATCTCCTCAACCGCACGGTCAAACATGCCTATTTCTGCATGCTGTGCGCCCAATATGTAGTAAAACTTAGCCGTCGGAGATAGTGTAATGCCTTCCTTCAAATAACGGATAGCTTTATCATGATCCCCCGTCGAACTCGCCTGCAGAGCTAAGTGAAATAATTCCTCGTGATCTAGAGATGCGCCCTTTACTTCCATTTCAACACCTTATTATATTAGGGTAACAAATTTACTATGACGTGTATTCTATCGTTTTATACTGTCAAGTCGAGCTTTCGCTTCTGGTTTTTGGCTAACGCGGCGGGGTTCTTTTTGCTCTGAAATACTCGTTCTTTGATAAAATCGTAGCGGGCTGGATCACTCTCAAGAAGCCTTGTAGAGTCAACCAAGTAACATGCATAACTTTCGGCAAAGTCCTCACCAGCATTTGTTAGTGCATATTTAGACACAGCACCGAGCCTATTATGTAGTTCAGTGACCCATTGTTTCTTGTCGCTCGCAGACAACTTTCTGTCCATAACAAAGTGTCCCAGCTCATGACATAAAGACCAGTAAAACTCGACCTCCGATTCTATTCGATACAACTCAATACGAGATTCTGAAGTAAAGAAACGACCAAACCAAGGGCCTTTCCGTGTCGCTCGATAAGCAGCCTTAATTTTCTTGTTAGCTTCTGGGAAAAAACGAATTTCATCCAAGCCTTCTAAATGGGCAACGGGCAATCCATTTAACATCTCAGCTACATTATTTACATCAACTACTTTCTGTTGACTAAAACCTTTCAACGACAGGAATACTTTTCCTTTTTTACTCTTAGATGATAACCGAAAAACCGGCGTCTTATTTTTGATCGATTTTGTAGCCTGCTTTTCACACACAACCAAACGATCATTTCTAACCACGCGCATGGGAATATTCCGTAAATATCATATCTAAGTAATCCCGATAGTATGACATACAAAACACTCTTGGGCATGTATTGCACTAGCGAAATATGCCTATATACATGGCCAAATTGGCCACCCCCTTCGCGAACACAAATAACCACGCTGTCATTTGCCTTTTTCCTCCTATTCCTATAAAACAAATAACCTCCATTACACGTCAAACTATTTAGGAGCCCAATATGTCAGTAGTAGAAGCTGTCTCGAATAGAGTATCTGTACGCGCCTTCAAGAATACCCCCATTCCCGAAAGTGAGCTGAAAGAAATATTCAGCAATGCCCAGCTGGCTCCTTCCAATTGTAACGTACAGCCTTGGCAAACTTATATCGTTTCTGGCGAAAAAAAAGATGCGCTCAAAAATGCGCTTATTCAGGAAGTAATGAAGGGGCAACCGCCAAAACCTGATTTCGAATGGGCCATCAAATATGAAGGCGTACATCGAGACAGACAATTCGGGTCTGCTAATGCATTATATTCTGCGCTGAATATTCCCCGCGAAGATAAGCCAGCTCGCCAAATGGCCATGTTAAAAAATTGGACTTTCTTTGATGCGCCCCATGTCGCCTTTTTTACTATGGATAAATATCTTAACTTAATGGGCGCCGTAGATTTAGGGATTTACTCTCAAACATTAGCTCTATTGCTTCAAGAGAAAGGCATTTCATGTTGTTTCCAAGGCGCTCTTGGCCAGTTCCCCAACCCTGCCCGTGAACTTTTTGACCTTCCAGAGCAGCAGGGAATCTTATTTGGGATGTCGTTTGGGTATGCTGATGATCAAGCCGACGTAAACAAAGCCCGTACAGATAGAGCCGAACTTAACGACGCAGTCACATTTATTAGCTAGCCTGCGATACTTTATACTTGCGTTGTATGCTTTTTATGACGATTGTCGTAAGAGGCATGCAAGCGCGGGTTGTACTTCCCTCTTCCACCCTCTTTGGAAAATATAGCCTGACGAGCCCGTCCTTTAGCAACAATTCTAAAACTGTCAGTCTTTACACATAAAACCTCACACTCCGTACCATTCACATAGAGCGTCTCCCCCACTCTCACGTGACGAAAGTCGACTGCCCAAGACGACTGACCCGCACTATTATCATAAGCCGTTTTTTCTTCTACTTTCGTACTCTCACCTTGGTACACGGGTTCTTCTACGCGGGATTTGTCGTATTCTGGCTCTTGGTATCGAGAGTTATGTTGCGGTGGCTCCGCTTCCACAACCGTTGCTGCCTGCCTGCGTCGCGTCACCCGCTGAATTATCTTTAGTCGACGCAAGACATGCTCATAATACGCATTAATTTCTTGCATCTGACGGGAGTCCCCACCCTTATCAGGGTGATAAGTGGAGGCCAATCGTCGATATTCTTTTTTTAGCTGACTAATGCTATGAATCCCAACGAAATAACTCATAAACCATCCCTAAACTCACGTTAACTCGTTCAGTACAAACAAGTTTTCATATGTCTACAATATAGTCTACAACCAGCCAAACTCAAGCAACTGGCCGTCTAAGTTATCATTACCCTAAATCATTTATTTGACATTACGATAAGTATCGAAGTATCGTAATGGCCATCAAATGAACAATACATAATCACTATAACAGGGTACCCCATGACAGACACCAAGATACATCGCTGGACTGACACTAATGTGGCAGATCAAACAGGTAAAACTTTTCTGATTACAGGCGCTAACAGCGGTATCGGATTCGCAGCTGCCAATGCATTAGCCAGCAAGAATGCCCATGTCATCATGGCCTGTCGTAATCCACAAAAAGCAGAAGACGCTAAGCAGAGCATTCTTCAAAAAAGCCCCAGCGCTAAGCTTGACTTGGTGAGCCTAGATCTCGCAAACCTGGAATCCGTTCGTCAATGTGCAGAGTACCTTAACGCTCACTACGATCAGATCGACTGCCTAATCAATAATGCCGGGTTGGGATGGATTGACCGTAAAGAAACCAAAGACGGCTTTGAAATGGCAATCGGTACCAACCATTTTGGTCATTTTGCCCTAACCTCTCAAGTGATCGGCCTACTCAAGAAAGCTCCTGAAGCAAGAGTGGTTTCTGTCGCAAGCCTCGCTCATGTCTGGGGAAGAATTCACTTTGACGACATCCAACTAAATCAGAAATACAGCCAAGTCCGCGGCTACGGCCAAAGTAAGCTAGCCAATTTAATGTTTGGCTTAGAATTACAGCGTCAATTTGAAAAAAACAACGTCGACATTAAATCTATCATCGTACACCCAGGCATGTCAGGTACGAACATTGCGACTACCGCAATCGAATCTGGCAAATTAAAGCGATTTGCCAAAGTGTCTGAGTTACTCACTCCCTTTATGACACAACCTGCGGCACTGGGTTGCTTACCCACGTTGCTTGCCGCAACATCTTCCGACGTTATTGGTGGAGAGTATTTTGGTCCTAAGTACGCGGAGATATTCGGTACCCCGAAAAAAGCACGAATTGCCAAGCACGCAAGTAGCCTTGTTGACGCCGAAAAACTGTGGCGCTTATCAGAAGAACTAACGCACGTAAACTACTCTGACGTACTTGCCAGTTAACGCAGTTTTCCAATCTAAGGACATTATTATGAGCTCTCATTGGTCTACAAAAGATATACCTTCTCAAGATGGAAAAACGGCTCTCATTACCGGCGCGAACAGCGGTATTGGATTTGAAGCAGCAAAAGCGCTAGCGGAAAAAGGCGCTCGAGTGACTCTTGCTTGTCGCAACCAACAAAAAGCCGAAGAGGCCATAGCGTTGATCAAGTCATCGTTACCCAAGGCAAAGTTGGAATTTTTGGCCATGGATTTGGCAAGCCAAACATCCATCAAGAATGCAGTTGCTAATTTCAAAGAAAACAATAGCAGCCTAGACATACTCATTAACAACGCAGGTGTTATGTGGTTACCAAAATCACAGACTGAAGATGGTTTTGAAATGCAATTTGGCACCAATCATCTCGGGCACTTTACATTAACTGGACTGTTATTGGATACGTTAATCAATACTCCTAATTCACGTATTGTTACCGTTAGTAGTCTTGGTCACTACACTGGTAAAATTCATTTCGACGACATCCAGTTAGATAAACGCTACGGCAAACATAAATCCTATGCGCAAGCAAAGTTAGCTAATTTAATGTTTGCCTACGAGCTAGATCGCAAGCTCAAAGCAGCCGGAAAAGAGACTCGCTCAATTGCTGTACATCCAGGGGGATCATCAACAAACTTAGCCAACCCTGGATTCGAAAAAGGCGCAAGTCTATTCACCGGCGTCGCTAAAGCGTTCTTCCCCTACGTTACACAGGGAGCCGACAGCGGCGCACTACCAACACTATTCGGCGCTACGGCACAAGAAGCTGATGGCGGAGACTACATTGGACCCTCACGCTTATTTGAGGTGATCGGTGCTCCCAAAAAAGTCAGCTCTTCACGCTATTCAAAACGAGAAGATTTGGCGAACAAGCTTTGGTCTCTTTCAGAAGAATTAACCAATATACAATTCGACGCCATCGCATAAATACAAAATACAGTAGTGTTTTTTAGAATAAAAACTCTACTGTATTGCCTTCTTTTTCGACAAAAAAGTAAACATCAATGAAGGACAATATTTACCTTTTAAACGTCAATTACAAACCGTAACCTTAACCTTTCAATTGTGCCCTTCCGACGGTTTCTATTTCCCAAATGCGATAGTAGTATTGCCCCTATTTATTTCAACGGCAGTTTGATTAGGCAACCTAGGATGCCACTGTCCTCTAAGTAGTATGCTCGCAAAGGAAGTAACATGAAGTATCAATACCAAAGGACATTGTTGTTAGCGGCAACAATAGGATTAACAGGATGTGTTGGAGAAAGTATTTGTGATGACTACAAAGCGATTCCAGCAAGTGAACATGACAACACTGACTTAAATATCCAAGTGATCGGTGATTCCATACTGGCATACCACGGCATCAACTGTAAAAGTGTTGGACATAGGATTGGACTTGAAATTCAAGAGTCCGTACGCATAAACCCCGCCACAGGTGCCAAGATTAGAGAAATCTACGAACAGTACGCTCCCCCTCCTCTAGAAGGCCCCGATTACGGGTATGTTGTAATCAACGGAGGCCTAAACGACCTTATCGCCAATAGTAAACCGGGGGCCCCTGAAGAAACAGCCTGTGATTGTAATGGCATATTAAATCACGATGCTTGCCTTCAGGAAATTGTGGATATTAACGAAGAAATGCTAAACATAATCAATAGAGTCCAATCTAGCTCTAATGCTACGATCGCCCTTATGTCCTATTATCCTCCTTTGGATGATAACTCCTTTATCGGTGCCTGCTTCCCTTATGTTGACCAACTTAATGAAAGCTACCGAACCATAGCCAATGCAGATGAATCTGTAGAGTATGTCGAAACTTACGGTATAGGTGTCCCACTCATTCAAACTATTAGCCCTTTTGGTGGAGACAACTATCACCCTGACCCCGACGGTTCAGAGCAAATGTCGTTTTTTATTCGACAGCAGCTAGACCTGTAGGAATTCAACCAGCCCCCCTACCGACAACAAAATAAGTGTTACCTTCGATCATTATGTTATTCCCACTTCAGTTAACCGGAATAGTTTCAAAAATATCCCCATTTTTAAAGTTGCCCACAATTTCTGTGGGTAACTCTGTGCATTACGATGTAGAAACCTCTCAACGCCAATAAACTAAAGGCCCACAAGCAACCGATCATTTTTTCACCTAAACAACCTATCCTGTTGAAATTGGTAAATAATACCGACTACACCATTCAGTCATCTGACATTCGGTACATTTATCGTTCGATCGTACTAAAACGAACCACCGATCCAAAAGTTGCTAACATTTTCTGTGGATAACTCTGTGCGTTACACGGTAGAAGCTTCTCTATGCCACGAATTCGTGGGGCTAGCGTAACAAGGTTATTTTTTAACCTAAACTCAGTAGCCCAGTTATTCATCACAAAGCCCGCCTTTTGCCTTATAATGCGCGCTCCAAAAAAGAGGCTTACCGGATTCAACATGCAAACTCCTGACCCTACGACTTATGCGAGTCTACTAGACAGTAAATTGACCCAGATTCAGACACTATTTAGCGATATGGAAATGCCCGAAATCGAGGTTTTTTCCAGTGACCCTCTACACTTTCGCTATCGCACTGAATTTAGAATTTGGCATACCAAAGGTCGTTGTTTTTACGCCATGTTTGAACGAGGCAAAAATAACGACCCTCACGAAGTCGTTGAGTTTCCAATCGCGTCAACCCGCATTAACGAGATCATGACGCCGCTAATGGAAACGGTCAACCAACAGGACATTCTCAGCCGCAAGTTATTCCAGATTGAGTTTCTTACCACTTTGTCCGGTGATGCGTTGGTCACCCTTATCTACCACAAAGCGCTCAATGAAGAATGGGAGCAGGCGGCAAAAGCACTTCAAGATAATCTCAACGTCCATGTTATTGGGCGTTCGAGAAAACAAAAGCTTGTTTTGGAAAAAGACTGGGTATTAGAAGAACTTAACATTGACGGAAAGACCTTTAAGTATCAACAAATTGAAGGCGGCTTTACGCAACCCAATGCCAAGATGAATGAGAAGATGTTGAGTTGGGCTCAACATGCCTCCACAGGGCTGCAAGGCGACCTTCTTGAACTTTACTGCGGTAACGGAAACTTCTCTATCGCGCTCGCGGGTGCATTTAATCAAGTTGTCGCCACAGAGATTTCCAAGACATCGATTAAGGCGGCACAATATAACAAAGACATAAACAACATCGACAATTTACACTTTGTCCGTATGTCAGCAGAAGAATTTACCCAAGCAATTCAGAAACAACGAGAGTTTCGACGATTAAAGGATATTGATCTCGACAGCTATGATTTTCAGACCGTATTAGTGGATCCTCCTAGGGCCGGGCTCGATGATGAATCCGTAAAAATGATCCAACAATACAACAACATAATCTACATATCGTGCAACCCGGAAACGTTGAAGAATAATCTAGAAACGCTGACCAAAACCCATGATATAGAACATTATGCGATATTTGACCAGTTCCCTTATACACATCACATCGAATCCGGAGTGCTATTAAAAAAGCGTTAACATTCAATGCTAATGCTTTCCTAGTCCAAAGCATGATTTTTTTATGAAAAAATAGTGTTAAGTTTATCTGTTGTCATGATACTACTTAGGTAGATTTCAACTTATATTTGAGTGATGCGTAATAGATTCATCATGGCACTATTTGGTATTTATTGCGGAGTGGCTACCCTCTCCGCATGCAGCCTTCTTCTGGGAAATCAAGTTGACCTATCGCTTGACCAAGATGAAAAAGTAGTACTGCGAGTCCCTCCCGATAGCGAGAACCCCTTTAGAGCAGCCTATAAAGGGCCTCACCCTTCTACGTTTGAAAGGCCTGATGAGCACTTTGCTTTCCCTATAACGCTAGGAGAGGTAGGTCCAATCTCACCTCTATTTGCTGGACCATTGCAGTATCCTTTCTTATGCCAAACAGAAGAGTCCTATTTAGGCCAACCCTTGGTTGACAATCAAGATAAGATTGGCATTCCGGTATACGCGACCACAACAAAACAAAGCAATAGCCATCCCATTGGCTACAGTAAAGACTGCCTACTCCCAACCCGCGTGCACTATTACTATAATCGAAAGAATACTAAGAAATTTTACCCCATCGAAGAAGCCAACAACGACATTGCAAAAGTGCTTATTAATGGTGCTGAAAAGGACTTTATAGTACGAGTGGAGTCTGGAACTATAAATCGATTTATTTATGTTATTGCCATGCTAAAAGGAGACAATGACAACATTAACAAAGTCGATTTATCGCCATGGAATAAAGTGCTTATATATCAATTTAATGGTGGTATTGGTATTGGCTTTAATCAGGGAAAAATCAAGATCAAAAAAATACTACGTCATCGCCATAATCAGATCGCTCAAGGCTACGCCGTTGCCTATTCAACCGGAAATGAAACAGACAACAATTTTAATATTTGGCTCCAAGAAGACACGGCTCTGCGTGTTAAAAAACAATTTCAAGCGGCGTATGCAGATCCCATTTATACCGTTGGCATTGGCGGTTCTGGAGGAGGCTTACAGCAATATCTACTGGCCCAAAACAGGCCAGGGTTACTCAATGCTGCCATTCCTCAATACTCCTATCCTGACATGATTACACAAACCGTTTATGCATTAGATTGCGACCCTATGGAATATTATTTTGACGTCACCGATCGCCATAATAGCTATTGGCAGCATTGGGAAAACCGCACCCAGATAGAGGGCTTAAGTGCAAAAAGCATGAGCAACCCCCCGTATGCTAACGCCTATCGCCTGGCTAAAATACTCAATGGTTATTGGCCTAGCGCACCCAAAGGTATTAGCGAATGTTCACATTCATGGCGGGGCCCCGCACAGGTAGTGGTTAACCCTCGCTTCCATGTTAATTTTTTCCGCTACCATAAAGACGTTTATCGCCGCACTCACTGGAGCCATTGGGAGGACGTCAACGCGATCTACGGTAAATCGAACGGTTTTGCACAAACAACATGGGATAATGTCGGAGTCCAATATGGGCTGGAAGCCCTACAACAAAAAACCATTTCTATTGATTCCTTCCTCGACATCAATAAGAAAATTGGCGGCTGGCGTTCTGCACAACGAATGAAGAAAGCCAGGTTATGGTTTATTGATGGACGAAGCGATCTATCTGATTTTAGCCTCTGGAGTCATCACAATATTAATTTACGTTGGAAAAAAGATCGGCCAGCGGCAAGAACACAGGGCAACATCGATGCCATTGAAGCGGCCTATCGTTCTGGAATGGTATTTCTTGGAAAAATGGATATCCCCACCATCGATATACGCCACTACCTTGATACCGAGCAAGACATGCATCATAGCTTCGCTAGCCTTTCTGCCCGCAAACGCATTATCGACTCGATAGGAAACGCCGATAATCACCGCATTTGGGTATCCCACAAAGACAACAATATTACAGATAGAGCGTTCGACGAAATGCATCTATGGATGCTTCATAAGAAAAGCCACCAAGTAACAGACAGCTGCTTCGACAATCAAGGTAATATCATTGCACAGGGTGGGAATGTCTGGGACGGTCAATGGAATAACAAGGCCAGCGGAGCCTGTACAAAAACCTACCCACCCTTTAAGACTTCACGACAAGTCGCTGGAGAAGACGCAAAAGGCATGATCCTTAAATGCCAACTACAAAGTGTCAATAATGCTATTAGCAATAATGTCTATGGGGGTATCGATATGAGTAATAGGCAAGAAGAATTGCAAATGATTTTTCCGCAGGGTGTCTGCGACTACCACCGCCCCAGCATAGGTATGCCAGAAAACCTTCTTTCACCTAAACCCCTCTGGGCACAACGAAGAGAAGTAGATAGGTTAAGTACTCAATAAGTTACGGTTGCCATTCGCTCATCCTCAAGTACACTGCCTCAACTCAATACCCCACAACCCAAGGCTTCTCCATTGCAATACCTAAAACTTATCGTTATCTCCGTATGGAGCGTACTATTGCTTGGATTGCTCTACCTGTGGTTACAATCCGATGTGATGCTGACCCAAATTCCTGACTTACTCAACGACTGGCTACGTCAGTGGGGATTTTTTAATGCCGCTCTTATCTACATCATATTATATACCGTTAGGCCGCTAACTCTGTTCCCCGCGTCGCTGCTCACCATTGCCTCAGGACTGGTGTTTGGGCCTTGGTATGGCGTATTATTTACCATTATTGGCGAGAATTGCAGCGCGAATTTGGCCTTCGTTGTTGCCCGTTGGTTTGGCCGAGATTGGGTTCAAGCGCGAGAGAATAACGACATCATCAAATGGGAGGCAAAGCTCAGTGATAACGGCCTCATGACCGTGTTGATCATGCGGCTAATCTACCTCCCCTTTGATGCGGTTAATTTCGGCTGTGGATTAACCTCCATGCGCCAGCGAGACTTCGCCCTAGGCACCTTTATTGGCATCATGCCAGGCTTAGTATCTTTTGTGTTACTCGGTGGTTCAGTGGCCTCTGGAGTGGACAATCGAATAACCATTATCGGTATTTCTGTCGCCTGCTTTCTATTAGGTATTATTGTTGCCAAACGCATTCGAAAACACAATTTAGGCACACCACAAAGCTAGGTATCAACGTAAATAGCCACCGGTGGCTTGAAGTGGCTCTGGAGAGTTCTCAGTAGTCACCCACGCCACAATGCCTTTGGCTAAGGTGGACTGTAGGTACTTGGTATTCCATTGATATTCTCCCCCCTCATAAGGTGCCCTTGTCTGGGGTTGTGCAGTGGTGTGAGGCCCTGATGCTGGCGTAAACGTATCCGAGCGTACAACCCGATAGTCCATCACAACAAAGTCATGAACAAGATTCTTACCGGTATTTTCGCCGTCTCGAATGGGGGATTGTTCGTCAAAGCCAAGCAACGCAATATGTAACTGCAAAGTCTCTGGCGCCTTACCGGTATCACTCACTTGCCGTATATTGAGTGCGTCAAACCTGGGTGAGAACACAACATCAATAACTCCCTTATCCTCAATAGACAGGGCTAACGGCCCCACCTTTTTGAGACTATGCCAATTCGGAGGGGTCCCCTTAAACCACCCTTTCCACTCCTCTCCCCCCAGAAAAAAACCAGGGGTATACACACTGCGAGCAAAGCCTAGATCTTTATAACGTCGCTGACGGGCACTGAATTCCGGCTCTGCATAGCGATCCTTCCACCCAATCCAATCCCAATAGTCCACGTGAAACGCCACCGGAACAAAGTCTTCCCAAAGCCCTGGGGTTGTTTTTAGCGTGCTGATCCACTTATCTGCTGGCGGACAACTACTACAGCCTTCTGAGGTAAACAGCTCCAGCAACACCACTTGGCGCTCTCCACTGGTAAATTGTTGTACTGCCAACACCAAGGGGCTGGTCATCACTAACCCCAACACCAGTAATGTGCTCACCGCACGACGGGCAATAAACCCTAATAACTCTATTTTTAGCTGCATTGTTACCTTCATTCTTGCTTTCATCATTCTATTCAGCGCTAACACCACTACGGTGTGGTCTACTTATCTGACTCTCACAGCGTGTATGCGTTCATAAATATTCCATTGAATGAGTATTTACAGAATTCGCCTGCAGATGGTCACCATTATCTATGGTGCCACATACTCCCTAACGTCAATAACACAGTGAGTGGCGAGATTGAAGCGATTGCAGAGCAAGATAAGGGAAGGGCTACTCCCCTCGTGCGTTGGCTGTATAGTTAGAAATGGTCTCCGTTAAACGTTCCGCCACGGCATTCAGTTCTGACATATTGGTCTCCATCACTTTGACCATATGGTTGTTATACGCACCGATAGCATTAAGGTTTTCACGTATTTCCGATATTCGACTGCTCTGTTCACCTTGAACCTGCGCGCAATCCACCACCTCCGTCGACAAGGTCGTTATCTTCTCAACACAGTTTTGTATTTCAAAAATTGAGTGCTTTGCCGTATCCATCTGCTCAGACAATAAATTAGTGCTATTGGCCGTAGCCTCCATTTTGGTATCCAGCGCTTGGCTGATGGAATGGTTTTCTTGCAACATACTGGCAATTTGATCAGCGGACTCTTGGGTTTTCTGCGCCAGAGATCTGACCTCATCAGCGACCACAGCAAACCCCCTACCACTTTCCCCAGCCCTGGCCGCTTCGATCGCGGCGTTTAGTGCCAATAAGTTAGTCTGGTCGGCGATGGTTTTGATCACATCAATCATCGATAACATCGAATTGCCTTTTTTTGATAGATTAACCACGTCTAACCGTAGAGTCGTTATGCCGCTACCAAGCGCGTCCGATTGCTGACTTAATAAGCCCATGGTCTTCACACCTTTTGTCACTGTCTCTGAGGTATAAAGTACTTCCGAAGATGATTCTGAGGTCTTGCTAATGATATTGTCGGTATTGCTTTTAATGTCATCACTGGCCGAACTTATGCGATCGGACAATTCAAAACCCTCCACAATATTGATAATGACTTGTTCTATTACCGTATTTGTCCTCTCGATCTTCTGACATAATGCATCGGTTTGTTGCTGAATCACCAATACCGTGTCACAGAAGTTTGACAATAACTCATTAAAATAGGTCGCAGCCTCCCCCACCTCATCCATCAGCTTCACATCAATTCTAGCATTGAGATTACCGTCACCACGGGCGACATCAAACAATACATCTCTTATCTTATAAATGGGTTCAATAATATATTTACCGCTGAAGTAAACACAGAAAACCGCAATCATCAGCGATATCACCAACACGATTAGGTTAATTTTCGAAGACAGGTTGATGCTTTTTACGAGGTTTAATCGTGACGCTCCAATTTGACGGTGGCTCTCACCGATCAATACATCCAGCGATGCATCTAAGCTATGAAACAAGGGCACCAGTTGAGACTTGAAAACAAAGTTATCGCGTTTCCAATCATCTGCTTTATGCACGTGAATCATTTCATCGAGGTGTTTTATATACAGAGTTTCTTTCTCTTTTATTTCTTCGATAAAATCGACAATATCATCATCCATTTCATCATCTTCCATTAGCTCGTCGGACTTCTGCTTTACCCCCAGGGTGTACAGCGACACTTCAGATAAGTTGCGTTCATCCCGAAGCGCCAAGTAATTTCTAGCTTGACTTATTAACATCGCCCAGGAATACCGCAGCTCTTGGGTTTGGGTAATCAGATCCTCAAAGCCTCCATCTTCTTCTTGTAATAATATTACCTCCTGCAACATGTCATTAAGAATATTCATAATGGAGGTAGACACCGGATCGAGATGCGTAAGGGTGATTTTTAACGCTGGGAGGTTTTCCTCTTTATTGAGAACATACACAAAGATCTCTTTACTGATATTGTCCGACTGATCTAACAGCGACATGATATTAGCCGCCGTTGTTGTTTCAACGTCAGACAACAGCATGTCATCAAACAACGATATTCTCTCTCGCGCGAGATGGATAGAGGAGAGATACTGGTCTTTTTGCTCCACATCAGCAGACAGCATATACCCGCTTAACGACGTCAACCCAGAACGTATATGATTAGATACTTCTAATGCATTGATTATCTTAGGCTGACTTTCTTCTATAACGCTATCAATACTGTTTTCTATGTAGAAAAAACCGATATAGGTGACGATTACATTCGCAATAATCGCCAACACCACTAACCCATAGCCGGTCCATACCTTACCTCTAATACCAATCTTCATATTAATTCACGGTAAAAAATGTCGAAAATATAAAATCCCTCTCTTTGATATTGCTATGACATTCAGAACACACTTTAGTCACGCCTGGATCGCCATGCTTCCCCTCTATCATGATGTTGCCGTCTCGGTCGCTCTGGAGATACAACCAGTCACCGTTTTTAGGATCATAACCTGGGGGCATCTTCTTCATGATGGTAAGTGATACGGGTTCTCTGGGTAAAGAACTCTCATTACTATAGTTTTCCTTAATCACTACTGCACCCACTGGATATAGCTTATAGTCAATGGGCATATCTTCATCTTCTTCATCTTCCTCATCCATATTGAGAAACTTGAGAAATTCAAAGTAGTTTTTCTTATACACAGATTCATCAAGCCCCGAATACACCACCACAAAGTTGTTCCAGTGCAACCCTGAGAACTCAAAACCACTCATTCGCTTAAATCGCTGTCGATAGTTAGCAAAGTCTTTTTCGTACTTAGGTGGTATTTTGAACAGGCTCTGTTGAAACGGATCAGCCCCACCCGCAATAGAAAGGGAAGGTATCGCCAATAATACAGAGGTAAATATAATCAATAGGTATTGCATAACCACCCTCCTCTACTGCGCTCGTGACACTTGTAATACTGCTTTCTTTTTTCCCTTCCTAATAACATCCGCTTGCTTCGATTCTCCCACGGATAACTCAATGGTCACTGTATCGTACTTAGGAATCGTTAACGATACTCTGGTTAAACCACTGGGCACATCTCCTAGGACAAAGGTATACCGCGGCACCTTCTTTTCAAACTCTAGCACTTGAAAATACGGGGTTGGACTGGTGAAGATATAGGACTTCATCTTAGGATGAATCTTACAGCCGTATCGCACCAGGAGGTTCTCATCCCATGTCACATCCACTGACTTCTGCCCGGCTGGAGTCATCAAACCAACATCAAATTTCACACCACTATCAGAATCGTTTGAAAATATATTATGGTCGATGCTATCGGAATTTCTAAAACTGATATCTCCTCCCTTGCCCGCCACCACAATTTTCTTGGTAAACATTTTGTCGACTTGATCCACGCTCGCACCCTCAATAGAGGACGCCTCAACACCATCAACACTCTCCATATAGACAACACCCGCGAAGGAGGCCTTCTTAACGAACGTTAACTCTCCGGTAATAGTATCGGCAACAGTCACCTGGCTAACCAAACCAAGGGCCAACCCTGCGACCCAACATATTGTTGTTTTTATCATACTGTCTATCTCTCGTTAATTACGGAATCTTAGGCCGTTCTACCTGTATGGGATCAGTCAACGCACCCAAGAATGCAACCAAATCTGAGACCTCTTGATCGCTTAGGTTGAGTTTCTTGATTAAGTTGGATTTGTTCTTATCCTGGTCGCCACCACGATTATAAAATTGCACCACACTTTCCAATGATCCTTCAGAGCCATCATGCATATAAGGTGCGGTAAATATCACGTTGCGTAATCCTGGAGTTTTAAAAGCTCCCCGCATTTCTTTGCCGCCAGCGATACCTTCGCGCCCCTTGTCATCACCTTTAACCCCAATGTTGTGATAAGAATTATCCGTAAAATTAGGGCCGTCATGACAACCGGTGCAATTAGCTTTTCCTTTGAATAGTTCCAAGCCTCTAATAGCCTCAGGGCCCATGGCAGTTTTATTCCCGGCCAAGTATTTATCAAACGGTGTATTAACAGCATTCAGGGTTCTTTCAAATGATGCAATGGCTTTACCAATATTGGCTTTATTGATGCCATCACCATAAACCGCTTTGAACATATCCTGGTAGTATTTCACTGCCTGCAGGCGGGGAATTAATTTTTCCAATGGCATGTTCATTTCGCCTGCAGCTTCAATAGGACCCAATGCTTGTTCTTCAAGAGACCCTGCTCTTCCATCCCAAAAGAACGTCACATTCCACGCCAGGTTATATACGTGGGGAGTATTCCTACCGAGGCCTCCACCCATGGTACCTAAACCCGTGGCTAATCCATCACCAAACCCTAAATCGGGGTTATGGCAGGTACCACAAGACTGCTTCATATTAAGCGATAAGCGGGGATCAAAAAATAGCGTTTTACCCAGCTCCACTTCTTTTGCAGAAGGGGCTTCTTCCTCAGGGTAATCAATATCGTCCATGCTCGGCGTTGCAAGATCTGCAGCGTAAACTTTACCTACAAACAGCATCAATAAAGACATTAGTACCAAAGCGATTCGAGCCATTATTCCTCTCCCAAACAATGTAAACCAGCCTAATCGTTAAGCCTAGTAAATTTCTCACGAAATGACAGAAAACTATGCGGGTTTGGTGAAAAGGCGAACGTAAAAAATGTATAACAATAAGCAATAACCTTATGTATATCCGCTCTATAGCGTTTTTTCAGTGGCGAGCTTTGCTGCGACACTCAGATACCTATCCATACGGCCAAATAGCTCTTTTAATTCACCCCCGTATTGCTCGACAAACTGCTCACTATTGCGGGAAATTTCTAATTCATTCGCCACAGTGAGTTCACAAAATTGTTTCCATTGCTCCACACTGAGTTCGTACTCCTCTTGAGTAAACCTATCCTTAAAAAACACAGGCTGCTGCTTGCCGATTCGCGAAAACACCACGTCCCGATCACAAGCACAGTACATATAGACAATCTGCTCCGCCTGTTCTCCGATAATATCAATAACACGATCACGCTGTTCATGTGAGGCCAACGCCCCTTCAAAACCCGCGGTGCTATAAGCGGCATGATATAAGCCGGCTTCACATAGCGCTGTATTTGCCCCCCATTCGGTTAGCAAGTCATAGGTACCACGCAGATGCATCTCCAGCGAACCATGCAAATGTACAAATTCACCGACACCCAATGCCTGCAACTGTTGAAAAATAGACTTCATTTGATTCTCCCTATCTAAGGCCACCAGGTTTACTTAGGTCACTTGTGAGACAATATTGCAATATTTATGCATAATGACCTAAGCGTTACAATGTAGACTGAGCTTTTGACTTGGCGTTGCGCTGTACCAAGGCCTCCAACACACTGAATTATAATAACAAAGGCACACTATATGGCGACCATAGAAAGTCGTATCGACACACAATCTGACGAATTTCTCGCTAATCACGCATCCTACCAACAACGGCTTACCCGCCTCAGAGAAGAACAAGAGTCGGCAATGATTGGCGGCAGGGACGGTCATATTGAGCGTCATCGTAAACGTAAAAAGTACCTCCCAAGGGAGCGTATCGATATGCTTATCGATACTAATACCGCGTTTTTGGAGCTTTCTACTCTAGCCGCCTGGGGACAATATGATGGCGCTGTACCCTGTGCAGGCATAGTGACAGGTATCGGCATGGTCGAAAACACCCCCTGTATGATCATCGCTAACGATGCAACGGTTAAAGCCGGGTCGTTCTTCCCTGAAACCATCAAAAAACACCTTAGAGCACAAGAAATCGCCGAACAAAATAAGATGCCCTGCATTTACTTGGTGGATTGTGGTGGTGGTTATCTACCAATGATGGATAAATTTTTCCCCGATCGCGATGGGTTTGGCAATACTTTTTTACGTCAATGCCGCATGTCTTATATGGGGCTTCCTCAAGTATCTGCGGTGTTTGGCGGCTGTACTGCTGGCGGTGCGTATATCCCAGCGTTATCCGATGAAATGGTAATGGTGAAAAATAATGCCCGCATTCACCTCGGAGGCCCCTCTATTGTTAAGATCGCAGTGAATGAAGATGTCGATGGTGAAACTCTCGGCGGTGCAGAAATGCACTCCACCGTATCCGGTGTCTCAGATCATTTTGTAGAGGATGAAGAAGGAGCCCTCGCCACTGCTCGAGAAATCATTGCCAAGAGTAATTTCCAGCGCCCCAGTATGTGCGCACCCAATACGGCACTACCGCCACGTTACGATAGTGTTGAACTGCTAGGCATTGTTAGTCGAGACAGAAAATATCCCTATGATGTTCGAGAGGTCATTGCACGATTAATCGATGACAGTGACTTCCAGGAATTCAAACCGCTCTACGCTGCCGAAATTGTCGCGGGCACAGGATTTATTCACGGTTTCCCCATTGGTATCATTGGCAACAACGGCCCCATCGCGTCCGCCTCCTCTTTAAAAGCAGCACACTTTGTTGAGCTGTGTAATCAGCGAAATATCCCACTGCTTTTTTTACACAATGTTTCGGGATTTATGGTCGGTAAAGAAGCCGAGCAAAATGGCATTGCCAAAGACAGCGCAAAATTAGTGTATGCACAATCGATTGCAAGAGTTCCCCGTATCACCGTGCTCATAGGTGGATCGTACGGCGCAGGCAACTATGGTATGTGTGGCCGAGGCTTTTGGCCCGACTTTCTCTTCGCCTGGCCCACCGCAGAAGTAGCCGGCATGAGCCCTGAAATCTGCAGCAACATTATGATGGAATTACGCAAGAACGCGATGGGTAAAGAACCGCCAACACAATTGGAGCTCGATACTATAGAAGGCGAAACTCGCCGCCTTTTCGAAATGCATAACGACCCGTTCTACGCCACCTCACGGCTCTGGGATGACGGTCTCATCGAACCCGGTGACACCCGTAATGTACTGGGCCTATGCCTTGCGTTGTGCAATAGCCGACCCAAACTCGATGACCCCTACGCTGTTTATCGCATGTGACCCTAAAAAATTGAATAAAGGCTGAGTAGAAACAATGATTAAGCGACTTTTAATTGCCAATCGCGGTGAAATTGCCGTTCGCGTTATCAATACGTGTAAGAAAATGGGCATCACTACCATCGCCGTATATTCCGATGCCGACCGCAATGCCAAACACACTCAATTGGCACATGAGGCATACAGTATCGGTGCGTCCGAAGCGTCCGCAAGCTATCTAGATAACAATAAAATAATTAACTTAGCGAAAAAAGTATCAGCCGATGCGATCCACCCGGGTTACGGTTTTCTATCAGAAAATACTGATTTTGTTCGACAGTGTGAAGACAACGATATTATCTTTATTGGCCCGCGCAAAGACGTAGTGCATCAAATGGGTTCAAAAATAGAATCCAAACATATCGCCCTCGCCTGCGACGTACCCACTGTTCCAGGATATTTTGGCGAAGACCAACACCCTAACACCCTAAAACGCGAAGCTAAAAAAATAGGGACGCCATTGCTAATTAAAGCTAGTGCGGGCGGTGGTGGCCGTGGTATTAGAATTGTGAGAGATCTATCGACCTTCAGCGAAGCTCTTGAACTTGCGACAAAGGAAGCCCTCACCGCCTTTGGCGATGCCAGTGTCTTACTGGAGCGCTATATCGAAGAACCACGCCACCTGGAAGTTCAGGTTCTTGGGGATTTACACGGCAATATTGTGCATCTATTTGAACGGGAATGTTCGATACAACGCAATCATCAAAAAGTTATTGAAGAAGCCCCGGCCAACTTTCTCGATGATGGCACCCGACAACAACTCTTCCACTATGCCCTGCGATTGGCGAATCATATTCAATACAGCTCCACTGGGACCGTTGAATTTATCGTTGACAATAACACCGGCGACGTATTCTTTCTGGAAATGAATACCCGATTACAGGTCGAACACCCTGTCACTGAAAATATCACTGGACTGGACCTTGTCGAGTGGCAAATTCGTATTGCTTCCGGCACTACTCTTCCATTTTCTCAAAAAGATATCACGACTTCAGGCTGGTCAATAGAAGCTCGCGTAGCCGCAGAAAACCCAGCGGAATCCTATCGGCCGGAGATAGGCCATTTAACCTTCTATCGCGAACCTAGCGGTACCGGCATTCGCATAGACAGCGGCGTACAACAGCATAGTGAGATTTCTCCCTTTTACGATTCAATGATCGCTAAAGTGATTGCCACTGGCGACAATAGGGCTATCGCTACGCAACGCCTAATCTGCGCATTGGATGATTTTTTGCTTGCAGGTGTTAGTAACAACATTCAGTTTCTAAAAGACCTATTGAGTCTGCCTGCGTTTTCAGAAGCAGCACTAACCACAAGCTATCTCACTCAGCAATTCCCACAGGGCTGGCAAGCACCCAATCACTCGCGAATCGATATGCTGGCTCTACTAACTGTCGCTTATCTTAAACAACAACTGAATAACGAATCCATAAAACACTCAACGCAACCTTCTCCATGGCATTCACTGGAAGCTTGGCGCATCACCGGCAACACAAATATCCACAGCCAATCACAACTCATCTTTCAAGATGTGACTGGCGAACAAATTACCGTAAGTTACCAATTAAGGAACAATAGCTATCTTATTTCTATTGTTGAATCTACCTTGAGGGTCACCAATGTCACGCATACCGACGATACTATTCGCGCAGAAGTTGACGGAAAGCTACTGTGTTTTCGCACATCATTTCGACAAAATAAGATTACCATCGCCACTAACACCACGGCCCATACCTATTTACACTTATCTCAGCGGGAAGCGTTAGCATCCAACTCAACCACACAACTCAGCGGTGAAGGCCGCGTTAAAGCGGCAATGCCCGGTAGCATCGAAGGAGTCAAAGTGGCTGTTGGGGATAAAGTTAAGAAAGGTGATATCGTGGTTATCATGGAAGCCATGAAAATGGTGCAAAGCTTAGCATCGAGTGTTGATGGCACCATCAGCAAAGTGCACTACCAGCCTGGCGACACCGTAGAAGCACACGCTGTGCTTGTGGAGATAGAGGAGATCTAAGGGGCAACATCTGTGTAAGGCGACAACCTTACACAGATTCTAATTGGAATGAAATATTACTGTCCAACTCCCACACCTTAATACCATCCCGACCAGAAGACTTCACCTCATACATCAACTTATCCGCTGCGATAAGTAAACGTTCTAAGATATCCCCTGACTGCGAGACCTTAGCGGCAATAACAGGAAGACTAATTAATCCAAAACTGGCCGTAACATGTATCATCTTATTTTCTGCTTGAATGTCTAGATTCTTTATCGCAGTACTCACCCGAGTCGCCAGAATTTCAGCATTTATTGTATCAGTCTGGCTCAATAAAATAACGAACTCTTCGCCACCGTACCGGCAAATAACATCATTGTCACGACAGGAACTTTTCGTTACTTTCGCTATTTCCGTCAATACCGTATCGCCAACACAATGGCCGTAGAGATCATTGATCTCTTTGAAATGATCTATGTCAAATAACAACAACGATATATTTGAATTCTCCCGAATAGCATCACTGATTCGACTGGTCGCTAACGCTGTAAACGCCCGTCGGTTCAACAATTCAGTCAAAGGATCTTCCTTCGCTAAGCGTTCTAATTCTCGCTGACTCTGTTGAAGATCCGACGTACGCATTTCTACTTCATGTTCCAAATGTTGCGTTAACATATCCAATGAAATTTGCTGTCGCCAATCTTGAACTAAATACACCATAAGAGAAGCAATAGAAAATAGCACTAAACCCCATTGCCCTGCATGACCAATCCACAGAATCATTCCATGGGCACTTAACATATCCAATATAAGCGATACAAATAAGGCAAGAATACCAAACGCCATCAATACTCCGGGGGCACCAAGCGATTTGAATCGCCGGTAACATCCAATCATCAAACTCAACACCATTACAATAAACAGCACGTCAAAATGCGGATAGGCATTAACAAAATTAAACGGTGTAAATGCCGACAGCACGGCAACACCAACCACAAATCCAACACTGAGCGCAAACACGCCGTAGGCTACTTTTGATATTCGTTGTGGCTTATCGTTTGGTGCTTCTTTTCTTAACCACGAAATAACAATGATCGATAAAAATACGGGAACTAGAAAATAACAAAAAGCGGCAACATAGCGCCACACCAATGGTTCAAACCACACCACCTGACTCAGCTCATTTTCAGCAAACATCATCAGTGCAAGATCAAATGAAAGTACGCCTGTTGATACCGCAACACGACGATCTTTCTTAATCGTTCCCATCGCTGTGGTAATCACCCCAACCAGCAGCACGACCAACATAAAGGATAACCCGGTCACGCCACGACGATAGGTCTCCTCTAACAGATCAAATCGCTCACCAACAGCCACCTCGCCGGATAACCCAATATCCTGATAATAAGAGTAGATCCTAAAGTACAACGGGTGTTCCTGATAATCTTCAGGAAGTCGAATACTATGCCATGGCCAACCTTCGAACCGGCTTTCACCCTGTTCATTAATCTCACCAAAGTGATAAATCATTCTCCCTTGATGAAATACCTGCATCGTAAGGTCCACGCTGGCAATAAATAGATAAGGGTCACGCCACTGGCCTTTAGGAATGTCGACTTTCAACCAAACAATATTCTCTTGCTCTCGGCCAGGGAAGTAATTAGGTACCGCAGACGGCAACCACTGCTCACCCGCAAACGACCATTTCCCCGTCGTTTCAATTCTAGGCAAATCACCCCAGTGGTACTGCCAGCCCTCTGTCACACGCTTTTTGGGGGCTGGAGTCTCGTCAGCATAAATCCAAGGGGATAAGGAACAGGAAAGAATGACAAGAATAAGACCCAGTACCTGTAAGAATAATAACCTGACCCTAGAAACACGCTCATTCGAACACAAACCAATCAAATATTGCAAAAATACACCACCGCTCGGAGCAAATAGGATAAATAACGCCATAAGTTAAAAAATGTTCATTCTATTTACAAGCCCCATTACAAGCAAATGGACTAAAACAGCGAACTAATATAGCTATATAGTAGACCATTTTTTGTTATGTCTGTGATCAACGAATAGAAAACAACCACCCCCTATGCCACACTGTAAAGACATGTCTAGGTAATTAATGAGGAATAATAATGACGAACCTCAAGATCATTTGCGGAGATATCACGGAGTTAGCGGTGGATGGATTAGTACTACCGGCCCATAAGCACTATAGTCGCGGACAAGGACTCTCCGCACAAATATTTGATTTAGCGGGGCCTGATTTGGTTTCTGCTTGCAATGATTTAGGCAAATCGCACACTGGAGATGCACGCTGCACCCCTGCACCAAACCTTAAAGCTCAGTACCTTATTCATACCGTCACACCGCTATGGAGCAGTGGTGATTTTGGTGGTGCCTCTTCAATGGAACAACTGGAATGCTGTTATAACAATACCCTGCGATTAGCTCGCGAGCAGAATATCAAGCGTATTGCATTTCCCGCATTAGGCGCCGGATCGAACAAAACACCTCACTCCATTGCGGCCCATATTGGCCTCAATATTTTACATGAGCAACATGATCATTTTGACGAAATCATCATCTGCTTAAATTCAGAGTTTGCCCGTATCGCTTGGACCGAATGCTACGACGTACACATTGAACACAATCAAGTAGCGTAACCTGCCTTAAAAATCACTGTTAACTTCTACTATGGCTGCCATCGCATACCGGTTGCGAGGCAGTCGCCTTGCAGCCGCAGAAAAACACCGACTTTGTTTCAGTGGCTTCGTACATCACAGGGCTAAACCCTGTGCCACTGTGAGACCCATCACAAAACGGTTGCTTGGCACTCTTGCCACACGCGCACCAGAAATACTTCTTTCCTGCCACAACATCTTCTATATAAGGACGATCCGCTGCTCTTACTGGCTTATCCATCATTACCTCTCGCTAATCTGGCTGTCTATCTAGTCACTTTCCTCTCTCAAGAGATAACTCTAGCAGCCGTGATTGAGATCGCAACAATCCCCCTATGCCACATTAAGATAGGGGTTAGACCGTCGGGATTATCCTCAAGAGTCATCTAACTCGATTGTCCCTTTGCTCCAGCGTCGCTATTGCTGTTGGCGGTATTGGCACCCACACATTTTTGCAACCCAAGGCGACTGTTTCGAATTCCAGGTAATCGAGAAGTTTTCACACTGACAAGAAAATTCCATAACACTTCCTTTTTAGCCTTCAGTAGACAGGTATTAATTCACATTGCGACTGTGAGAACTTACACAAAACACAGGCAAAAGCGGTATTCAAATGCACCATTGCACATTCTCAGTATCAGCTCCATATTTCTTACACATTCTTGTCTCAGCCTTTGCTCTATGCAGTCAATTAATCTCAACACAGTGAGCAGTCACAATGAAAACCGGACGACACAACACACCGCTAGCAATACTTGCTACCCTACTCTCGATGCCGGCGTTAAGCCATGGAGAATCCACCGATAGAATTACCAACCAGCAAACCCAAACTATCCTAGACTCCGCTGACCAACACAGCCAGAGCCCTGGAGTCTCTCCCATTCGGCGTATTGAAAGGCCTATTCAACAACCGCGTGTTAATGAGCGCCATGTCTCACAACGAGAATTTGATGGGCGAAACAACAATCACCAGGATATCGAGATGGGCGCAGCAGAAACCCCATTGCGCCGGGTTATCCCGTCACAGTATGCCGACGGAATTTCGTCACTTGCAGGGGCCGATAGGGCCAGTCCTAGACTGATAAGCAACATCGTTAATGCGCAAACAGCATCCATCGAAAACCCGATCGCTGCCTCAGACTATCTTTGGCAATGGGGTCAATTTCTGGATCATGACATTGGCCTTACCGATGGTGTTGATCCTGCGGAACCCGCAGACATCTACATTCCTACTGGAGATACTTACTTTGATCCTAACAGTACAGGTACTGCCAGCATGAGCTTTAACCGCTCGATCTATGATAGTCACAGTGCCACCAACAAACCCCGTGAGCAAATAAATGAAATCACCTCATGGATCGACGCATCTAACGTCTACGGCTCGGATACCGCAAGGGCTACTGCACTACGTTCTCTCGACGGTACCGGTCGTCTAAAAACCAGTGATGGCGATATGCTTCCCTTTAACACTGAAGGGCTTGCCAACGCAGGGGGTAGCAGCGACGCACTGTTCCTCGCAGGAGATGTTCGCGCCAATGAACAAATCGGGCTCACCTCCATGCATACTCTTTTTATGCGCAACCATAATTGGTGGGCTAACCATTATCAGCAAAAAGACCCACGCATGTCTGGCGAAATGCTTTACTGGTCCGCACGCCAAATGGTTGAAGCGGAAATGCAGATAATCACCTATAACGAATACTTGCCACTACTGCTCGGAGAAAATACCATCCGCCCGTATCAGGGTTATAACCCCCAAGCCAATGGTAGAATCACCAACCTATTTGCTCATGGTGCGTATCGATACGGCCACACAGCCCTTAGCCCGCAGCTATTGCGCTTAGACGCTGAAGGTGATGAAACCGAATACGGACATTTAGCACTACGAAATGCTTTCTTCGCGCCTTATCGACTTACCACAGAAGGTGGTATTGAACCTATTCTGCGAGGTCTAGCACATCAAGTGCATCAAGGAATCGACATCTATGTTATCGACGACGTGAGGAACTTTCTATTTGGGAATCCAGGGAGTGGCGGATTTGATTTGGCTGCCCTCAATATTCAACGCGGAAGAGACCATGGCCTACCGAGCTACAATGACGTACGAGAAGGCTTTGGTCTCCCTAGAATCAAACGTCTCTCGGAAATAAGTACAGATTTGGAAGTACAAACTCGCATTGCCCAAGCCTATGACTCCATTGATAATATAGACCTGTGGGTGGGTGGATTAGCAGAAGATCCCGTGCCTGGTGCATTAGTGGGTGAATTACTCCAACGGGTTATGCGAGTACAATTTGAAGCGCTGCGTGATGCAGATCGGTTCTGGTATCAAAACGTATTAGCAAAAGAAAAATTACAAAAAGTAGAATCCACAACACTAGCGGACATTATTCGTCGCAATACGACCATCAACAAAGAAATATCCAATACCGTTTTTCTTGTGCCCAAAAAATCGAAAAATAAACGTTAAGGTTTCTCTCTTATGCGATAGGAATACTGCTCCCCAAACTATTTACAGCAGTTTTCCTATCGCTATTTTTTGACCCTAGCGACGCAACCTTTAGGCGCTTAGATCAAACAACATTGTATTCACGATGTTTCCCTAGTCTGTCGTAGAAAAACCAACGAAAGAACTAGATAAAACGATTATTATCATAGCTCCTTTCCATCATAAAATTCCTAATTTTTCTCGAAACCTTCTAGTCATATTTTTCTTGATACTTTAATCAATAAACACTCGCATCAAAATAAAAATGGAGTAATATTCGCCTTCGGAGCACTTACCACCATTAATTGGTGGGCGAACGGATATGGCCGTTATCTTTCGTGTGCTTTCCGCAACAAGATCCAATATATGCGAATAACAAATTGGACCTGATATGCATCAAGAATTCCGAGATCCTAAAATACTCCAATAACAAGTATCCACTCATATCATCGAGATATCGCTATGTACAAAATTAAACAACGATTTGGCTCAACGGCGTTAATTACAGGCGCTTCGTCCGGTATCGGTAAAGCCTACGCAGAAGCCTTGGCGGCAGAAGGAGTTAATCTTATTCTGGTTGCTCGACGAGAAAGCGTATTAAATGATATAGCAGACGACCTTAAAGCAAGGCACCGTGTAAATATTCAGGTTATCGCACAAGACCTCATTGCCCATGACGCTGCGGAGATCGTTTACGAAAAAGCGACCAGTGACGTTGATATTTTAATCAATAACGCAGGCTATGGCAGCTACGGACGATTTGAAGATATTGATATCCAAAGTGAAACCGATATGGTCGACCTTAACTGCCGCCAAGTCATTTCACTTACCCATCGTTTTCTGCCTAACATGAAGCAAAACAAACGCGGAGCCATTATCTGTCTATCCAGCGTTGTCGGCACAATGCCAACACCGTATATGTCCACCTATTCTGCCACTAAAGCCTTTAATCGTTACTTCGCCGAAAGCTTAAGCGGAGAATTACGCACACAAGGTATCAGCGTACAAGCCGTCTGCCCTGGTGATACTCACAGTGATTTTAGATCCAGTGCCAGTTTTGACAAGAAAATGCCAATATCTCAACGTACACCTGAGGATGTTGTACGCTCAAGTTTACGCACACTTGGGCGTCGCTCAACGGTAACCGATGGTATCATCAACAAGATCGCCACCAAGCAACCGCGTTTTATTCCAACAAGATTGCTTATCGCAATCAATGAAAAGATATGGCGTCCTAAAGGAGCCTAACGCTTTTCATAGTAACGAGCTGTCATAGGTTATGACTCCCACCTATGACAGCCTCATCGTCTACACAAACACTCCCCCCGTTAATACCAATCGCAGAATGATATAAAACAACAAACCTGAAGGTCCAATCATAAGGGTAAATAACAGGATCGGCACTAGAAACCAGTGTGAGATCATCTGCTGTTGTGCATCAATTACAATAAACAATCCTATCATCAGATCAAACGCTAAAAAATGAATCCACCCAGCAAGCGTAGCTCTAGGGTTTTTGAACAGCTTCATCACGCCTTGCAAGCTAAGAAACCCTTTCACACTTGGTGCTCTATGTCCTTCGTCAAATCGACTGCCAAAGAATATGAGATAGGCATAAACGGCCGACAACATGGTTATTACCAATAACACAATCGACTTACCGAAATCCCAAAATGGTAGGCAAATCAAAATAAACCAACCGACCATTACCAGCCGACTTTGTAGGGTAAATATTGTACTTAAGGTACTATTCAGAGGAGGCTCTGCCCCACTCGCCTTAACATCGTCTATTGGGGGTGTATTTGACGTATCGTTCATTCTGAGATCCTACATTCAAGAGAAAGTGAAGGTGCTCTGTAAGTATCTACAGAATACCTATTGCCTGTTATAGCCCAACCGGGAGGCCTAGGCCAATAGCTTGACGTAACAAATCATACTCCCGAGGGCAAATCTCAGGTCTTGAAATTCAACCCCTCACTGCTAAAATTACGATCAGCGACAAAACGGAGAAATAACATATTGACTAAACCTGCGATTTGGTTGCTACTGTTGTCAGCAATCAGTATTTTTTGCCATCCGACTGCGCAAGCACGAGATTTGACTGCGAGCGTCGCGTTTATCCCTCTGCATTCTGAACAGGGACGCGATGGTGCTCCCCATGGCGGCTTCATTGAGCTGATCAGAGCCATGGACAATATCTATATAGATGGCAACATAACCATAGAGCAGTACCCTTTCAAGCGATCCATCAACAATGTCCTTAACCGATCTGCTGATTTTCACATACCACTGGTTAAGCTTGACCATATTCCAGAAGAAAGCCTGCCTTTTGCGTACGCAAGCAAGCCCATTACGAAGGTGTCTTTTGTCCTCTATACACGTACAGGTCAATCCAGCTCGGTATTGCAAAACCCTCGTAATCATTCTATTGAGACCCAGCGAGGCCACGAACACTTCTTTCCCTTTCCTGTGTCGGGAACAGATTCAGTACGACAAGGTATCCGAAAAGTACTCAGTGGTCGAAGTGACGGCTTCATCATGGAGCAAGAAGCCGTTGACGATCATATAAGAAAAAACAAATTCAAGACTATAGAAAGGGCTCTATACGCCACATGGGACTCATGTTTTGTGATAGCTAAGGAAGAAAAAGGAAAGCAATTGGACGGCATTCTCTCCGAGTTGTTACAGGCACTGGAGGATAGCGGTCAATTAAAGCAGATCACTGACACTATCCACCAGCCTTATTTGGACTGGCAACCGGTGGATATGGGCTGGTAGCGAGGGCATGAAAAGAAATCGGTCATTCGAAAAAACGACTCGGATTCAATATACTCACAAGCATTTCTAAACCCAAAAAAGCTGATATACTTTGTCGACTCTGAACTATCAGTTTTACATCGAATATTGACTTCATAACAGTGCTGAGTTTTTCGAAATAGTATGCTGCTATACTGTTTTTCGTTATTATGTTGAGATATTATTTTTCTTTCATAATTAGAAACGCCTAAAAAAAGACGCATCCTGCTTAACTCAATATACCTATCTTTTCTAATCATATTATTTGAGCTCGATCTGCTAGCAAGATTCCACATACAATAATATAGGGGAAAGGATACCAACAAAGATAGTAAACCTAACAACAGCAAAAATGCGAAAAACCATACGTCATCGAACATAGAAAACAATAAAATCACGAAAAACCCTGTAATGATTACCATATGAACAGAGAGACAAGTCGCCCACAATCCTGTTGTGAACAGTGGCTTTCTCGTTACATATGAAAGGATGCAAATAACATGAACGACCCCAAAGGAAATTGTAATAAACGATGAAAGACTACTTTTATCGACACTAGATAGACTAGCATTCACGTTCAAAAACAAGAAAAATACATACCCAACAAAATACAACCACCATAATATTTTTTTCATATTCGACATCCTATGTCTAAAACGCTTAATACCCAGACAACACACCAAGGTTCTTGCTGCCTTTCTTACCCACATAAATGACATATCCAGCCACTTATATTTTCAACATAGACGACACAACCGTAAGAAATTAGCATTTTTCCAGCAAGATAATTATAAATTAAGGCATGAAACTATCATCAATACCCTTTCTACATTACCCACTGGCTGATTTGCCTTTACAATAAAGATGGTATGCAGCCCAAAGCATTTTGTATGGAGGGTGATATCATAGTCTCGGAATCGGGAACAGGCTTAAATGCAGATGACATTACAAGACATTTTTTTACGCGGAATAACCTATTTTTACAGACTAAATGCTTTCTTAGCCGGTACAGGGATCTTATCTGGAATTTTACTTCGTATATTTACTGGCCAACATAAAGCCAGTTTTGCCATCCTAGCATTTGGTTTATCCTGTTTCTATATTGCTATAGCGTCAAAATATCTTGTTCACAATTGGTTTCTGAGAGGGGAGCCAAACCCCGAGTATGAAACGAAAAGAAGGAAATGGCTGGTAGCCTATCTATTGATGGGGCTTCCATTTTGGTTGCCGTTTGGTGCGATTGTAACGTTTTCTCTTTTTGATCGAATTTATGTTAATACTTTTTCGATTAATCGAAGCCCGATGTTTGATGCCGAGATGTCTAGAATCCTGGATAATGACGATATAAGGGACTTTCAGTCAATCCAAGCGTTCGATAAGCACAGGTTGATACTTGCTAAACGTGACGGCGGGGCCAGCTCTATTATGGAATTAGCTTTACAAACTAAGAAAGCACTTTCATCACATACCCACTCCCCATCACATAAGTACCATATAGTTATTGATAATGAAGTGTATATGATGACAATTTCGCCCCACCAATCCAGGTTTGACTGGAGGGATTTCACAAAGAAAGCCCGAACACACCATCACTTATGCCGCCTGTTCATTCCCATTAATATAGAGGCCATCAACGAAACATCACCTTCCCCTTTAAGGTCAGGAACATCATCAATAATTTTCATAGATATGGTCTGGCTACACTAACCCGGACACTCAATTTCATTTAAACTATGAATAGAAATTGAGGAGAAAGCAGTGAGCAAGCGAACAAAGAAAGAATATACCACAGAATTCCGAGAAAGAG
>MAAC01010454.1_pt1 | contig 53826 bp, 48 predicted proteins | sample 1115981 | NCBI WGS metagenome assembly MAAC01 (sample SAMN04961126, study PRJNA320927) | seawater metagenome | isolation source: sample BD02T64 sea water enriched with oil for 64 days | place: USA:Gulf of Mexico | collected 2013-07-27 | reverse complement strand
GCTTCCTATTGAATGAAGTAGTTCAGGGCTTCTGGGAAAAACATAAACTATCCAAGTGTAATTTAATCGTATAGTCCTTAGTGTAAAGGACCAGCAGAACTACCCGTTAATAAATGTTCAAATTCGGCTTCAGGAAGTGGCTTTGATAGAAAATAACCTTGCCCGTAATCGCAGCCCATTTGCTGGAGCAATACCAGTTGTTCTTCAGTTTCTATTCCTTCAGCGATAACTTTTATGCCAAGTTTATGAGCCATTACTACAATCGCTTCACATAATGCAATATCCTCTGATTCTGAATTTAAATTCCAAACAAATGCTTTATCTATTTTTAAGTAATCTATGTCGAATCTATTTAAGTAAGCCAAAGAAGAATAACCTGTACCGAAGTCGTCTAAGGCAACCTTAATATTCTGTGTGCAAAAATCGAGCAACTTTTCTGAAACTTCTTGACTTGGCCCCATTAACAATCCTTCCGTAATCTCTATTATCAAAGAGTCACTAGGCAATCCTAATTCTGTTAACTCGTCACTCCAAGCACCCACTCCTCCACTTTCGCCAAATTGTGCGGGAGAGACATTAATACTGACTTGTAAATTTTTATTAAACTGAGAACGCCAATATTTTAGCTTCTTCATTGAGGTCTGGAACACCCAGTTGCCTATTTGATTAATCTGTCCTGTCTCTTCTGCTAGAGGTATGAATTCATCGGGGCTTATGAAACCTTTGTCCGGATTATTCCAGCGAATTAATGCTTCTGCTTTGACCATAGTTACGTCTTTTAAACAGAAAATTGGTTGATAATGTAACTGAAATTCATCTTGTTCTAAGGCACTTCTTAGAGCCTTGATTAAATTTAGTCTTGCTATAGCCTTTTCATACATCTTGGGAGTGAAATACTCGAATCTATTACGTCCAGAATCTTTAGCTGCATACATGGCCTGATCGGCATTTTTGATCAAAGAACTCACATCTGCTCCGTCATCAGGGTAGACGGTGATGCCTATACTTGTAGAAATATACGCCAATTCATCATCTATTTGAAAAGGGATTGATAGTTGCTCGAGTGCTTTATTAGCGATTTCTTCAACAACACTTAAGCTGGATATATTTTCTAAAATAATAGTAAATTCATCCCCTCCTAAGCGGGCGACGGTAGCAGTATCAATACCAGAAATACAAGAAATACAAGATAGTAGCCTTTTAGATGTCTCTTGTATTATTTTGTCACCAACATGGTGACCTAATGTGTCATTTACTTCTTTAAATTGATCTAAATCGAGAAATAATAGAAAAAGATTACACTGTTTCTGTTCAGCGATATTGAGTGCAGATCTCAATTTGTTGAAAAAATTATAGCGGTTCGGCAAACCTGTTAAGGAGTCTAGATTTGCCTGTTTCCAAATAACTTCATCAGCTTTTTTTCTAGCAGTAATATCCCTAAAACTCCACAACCTACCGAAGTATTGGCCGGAGTCGGATGTCATCGGGGCGGTGTATCTCTCCATTATTCTGCCGTCTAAAAGATCAATCTCTTCTGTACAGATAAGGGTTGGTTGCAGGCGAATTTCTTCAATACGCTGTAAAAAATAGTCCGGAGCAACTAGCTTTTTAACTATTATTTTTAATAGATCTCTGTTGTCACCATTTTCTATGACCGCTTTATCTATTTGCCATAAATCAATATAGCGTTGATTAGCCGATATAATGTGATAATTATCCCCAATCGCCAACATCCCTTCAATCGAAGCCTCTTGCTGAGTGGAGAGTAAAATATTTTTAAACTCTATTTCCTCTTTGGCAATTAGCCTCTCTTTAGATCTATTTCGATAATGTAAAGTACTTATTAATAACATAATAAATAATAGAGCAATGAATGCCGTATACCACCAAAACATGTTTATTGGTGGCTTACTGTCATATATAAAACCCTCAAAGTGATAGTTCTCTTCTAACATATCTAAATCAGCATATGTGTCTGCTATATGACGCCAGCGACCTGGATTCATATAGCCTATGTCTACCAATTTAGGTTGAACTAATGACACCATTTGATTGTATTCGTAATATAGGTGTTCTGAAGTGTTTCGAGTGGAGTATTTTTTTAAAATTAAATCAATTATTTTATCAGGGTTTTTAAAAGCATAGTTCCAACCAAGCATGCTTGCTTTTCTAAACGCTTCCACTCTCTCGGGTTTTTTATTTATTTCCTTTTCACTTGTAAATAAGTTATCGCCATAGAAATCAATGCCTGCTGATCGAGGACTGAATGAATGATAATTAAAGCCCTGCCTGTCTAGATAACCCGTTTCATTAGTCGTATATGCTGAAAAACCATCGACTTTGCCTTCCATTAAATCACGAGGGTTAAAACTGTGTGGTATTATGGAAAGTGACTCTAAAGATATAGACTCTTGATTTAAATAGGCTATCAACTCATCCGCTTGATCAGCGATCATTACTTTTTTACCAACAATGTCGTGAATGCTTTGGATATTGGTGATTTTTGGCATTAATAATGTGTAAGGAGAATGCTGGAAAATTACACCTAAAACCACAACAGGGCTGTTTTTGCTATGCTCAAGAATTAAACTGCTACTACCTATACCGAAATGGGCACCACCGGATAGAACCTCTCGTAATGGCTCATCACCTTTTTGGCCTTCAACAATTTCTACATCTAAGCCAGCAGCAGTATAATAGCCCTGCTCTAGAGCAGCGTAATAACCTGCAAATTGAAACTGATGCAGATACTTAAGTTGTAACTTAACTTTTTCTAAAGCGAACCCTTGTGTCGGAAAAACACATATACAGAGAATAAGAGCACTTACTGTTTTGAATATTGAGCATTTAATACGATTGTATAAAAAAGATATAAAAATTGGCCAATAGGTATGAGGTGGTTGCTTAGAATACAACTTATTTCTCCTAAGGATCATCTTTGACTAGGTAGAGTGATAGGAAGCTACTAAATCATACTGTTTAAAGGTTAGTCGACAACAATCTGCACAGCAAGAAACTCTGAAAGCAATTGCACTGTCTAATTAACTTTGAACTGATCCTAGCACACTATGCCATCACAGGTCGCAGAGACAAACACGTTATACTCTGCACCTGTTGCTAAGATCGATGCACAGTAGTGTGTGTATGAGAAAACAGAACAACAAAGGGGAGTGAGTTATAGCATCAATGCTAAGCCGTTATCACAGTAGGCACTGCAAAGAGCCAGTAAACTAAAAAACATCAGTCAATGCCAATTTACGCTCAAACTGCTCGGTCTAAACAGTGGCGAATGTCCCCTTTTGGCCGGTGCTGTCAATTACAACTCAGCATCAACCTAGCCCGTAACATCCTATTAGCTACCTTGCAATGCCAGGCACTTTGATAGCCAGATATATTCTTAAAAATCAAGAAGTTACCAATACGTCAATTAACCCTGATCAGCATATACCTGAAGCCTTTGATTTAGTGTACCTGTATGCAATTCGAAAAGGTGATTATCAAAGTCATAAAAATAAAGTGACTCAGATTCACCTTCTACCCTAGGGCGCGGCGGTTTGATGTCAACACCAAGAGCGCGTAATCTCAGTTCAAACTGCCTTAAATCACTTGAAGACACTTTAAAAGCAACATGCTGATATGTACGATCAACAGGCGAGTTCCCTACAATTGCAGCCAGCCAGGTATCACCCAACACAAAAAACTTTTCCCGGGGAGCCTGGATGTCAATATCCTTGTTGTCGAAAATTTCTTTAGCCCCAAGGCCTTCACATAAGAACTGCGTCATACGGTCTATATCGTTAACGACGAAGGTGATATGACTGACTGAATCAACTTTCATATTTACTCGCTACACTGTGGTATGGGGAATTAATTTTCTCTAACAGCAAATAAACTGTGGATTTCAGATATAGATATTATTCCACAAGGTAATGCTGCCTAACTGTTTACGGCCTTTACAAATACTTTTAAAAAATCAATTAGCTGACAAAAGCGGGACTTAAAGTTTAGATTCCGATTAGTAGAACGACCTATGGCTGCTTTTAACCGAGAATAGCCCAGTGCACAACAGTGCAAAATAATTTGAATACAAGAACAGACTGGGCTGTGGATCTGGCCCAGCCCATACTCGCTATTGAAAACATCGCTAAAACACCTTTTAATTCTATTAGAGGGTGTTTTACTGCTAACTTTCGACCCGCTAATTTATCAACTCTTATATTTAACCACCGACTGGCTCATAGCGGTGGCGAAATCTAAAAGTTTAGTACTTGAGTCAACGTTTCTACCTGCATTACTGGCGGTGACTTCCGATATATCGCGGATACTGCCGACGTTGTCTTTAACTTCGATGGTCATTTGCGTCTGTTGGTCAACAGCAGTGGCTATCTGCGTGCTCATATCGGCAATGGCAGTGATATCTTCAGATATCTGTTGCAGCACTTTACCCGCTTTATTTACCTGCTCAGTACTGTCTTGGCCCTGCAAATGGCACTCTTCTATCAACGTCACTATTTCCGAGGTTCTCTGCTGTAGGATATTAATGATGCCACTTATCTCCTCAGTAGACTCTTGGGTGCGCATCGCCAAGTTTCTTACCTCATCGGCAACCACAGCGAAACCGCGTCCGTGTTCACCGGCACGGGCCGCTTCTATTGATGCATTTAGCGCCAGCAGATTAGTTTGATCGGCAATTCCTTTAATGACATCTAATACTTTGTCTATGGCCTTGCTCTCTTCGACTAACACTGTCGCTGAGCGACTGGACTCGGTCAATTTCTCTGCTAAAATGGCAATTTTTTGCGTTGTTTCATCGACACTTATCTGTCCCTGCATAGCATTTGAAGTCGCTTGCTGTGCGAGTTGCGAAGCAGATTCTGTATTGCTTGAGATCTCACCGATCGTCTCCTCCATCTGCGCGGTAGCCGCGGCAACCTGATCGGCAGTGTGCAGTTGTTCTTGCATGCCCTCCTGGTTGTTGGATGCCTGAGTTGTCATACTTTGCGCAGAGACAGTTAAATTCGACGTTATCGAATTTACCTCATTAATTATTTTCTGAAAGCTGTCTAGCAGAGAATTGAAGTATTCGCTCACTTGAGCCATTTCATCATTTCCCCGATAGCTTATCCGCTGGGTTAAGTCATGGCTCTGTGAGATGCTGATCACTCTGTCACTAAGCAATGTGATAGGTTTGATAATACTCAAATTAAGGACAACGCAGGCAACCAACACAATCAGTGCAACTACAGCTGTTATGCTCAGACTAAAGTTCTGGATTTCACTGCTCTGCGATGCAAGGAGCTCAATAACTTCTGTTGCTGTTACTGCCATAGCCTGCTGCATATTAGCCGCTGCCACTGATAAATCCTTTTGTAATCCAGGCTTTTGCTGAGTTTCATAGAGCTGCGCATAAATTTTCGACGAGTTGACAACGGCCAAACTTAATACATTTACACTACGCTGCTCAAAGTCTTGCTCGACATACAATGCTCTTAATTGTTCCACTTGCGAATTAACGTCGACAAGGGTTTCGCTGACAGCTTCCGCGTTATTAGCCTGCATACCAGCAACTAAGTTGCGTTGCAGATTACTCAGCTTTTCTATGCTGCTGCCAAGCTGGGTAACAATTTGCTGTTTACTTTGTTGCTGTTGTAGTTGTGTCGATTGATTCAGGATCACAAAAAAAAGAGCAGCAAATCCTAGTGCTACTATTGCAGTGCTTGCTATTAACTTATGTTTAATGAACATCTCATTTCCCTTATTAGTTTAACGCTCTGCCAGTACAAGACCTGCAGCTTCCTGAGGATGGCATATTATAGGGGTAACGCTGTCGATGTGCATGATTTAAATATATTTATTTTTGATCTTTATCCGGTTGCCAGTACACTTTTACGCTACGTCCTCTCATTTAAGATAACTCTAGCCATGCAGACATGAGATACCAGATAAGCCCTTGTGGACGGGCCTCTCTGGCAATTTTATTAACTGAAAGACAAAAATAACGGGATCAATACTGGCACTAACAGACTCAACACAAAACCACTGGCGATAGCGGTGGGGATAATCCCAGCGCCGTGGAATTTACCTAACATAGGCAAGGTAAAATCCATCGCGGTGGCACCTGACACTCCAACCGTACAATGACTTCCCAGACGGCTCAGTAGCGGAATCATCATCAAGGCAACAACCTCTCTGGCAATATCCAGCAAAAACGCGGTGGTTCCCAACACCGGGCTACCTAGGTCAGTGATCAGTATTCCCGACAAGCTATACCAACCGAACCCTGAAGCCACTGCCAGCGCCGAAAAGATTGGCATATTTAACAGCCATCCGGCAAACGCAGCGGCAGCGAGAGTGCTAACTAATACCACCGCACTGATAATTAATCCCTGGGTATTCAGGAACAGAGAGCGCAAGCGATAATTTGCCTGGTGTAACTGCCGCCCGATCATAAACAGTAATAAATACAACAGCCAGGCAACTGATTCTTCAGCACCACTAAAATATCCTTCAGAAAAGTAACCTGCCAGGCCTCCCCCCACTACCCAGACAACCGTTAGAATGGAGTCAGAGAACACTGACCAACTCATTGGCAGTTTGGCCTTACCTACCGCGACTTGTTGCTTTTTCTCACTAAGGCCGAGGTAGCGACTACTGAGCGTTAAAGCGCCAATGTTCGCCAGCATGATCAAACTGAACAGAACAATTGCCATCACTCCAGAAGTGTAGAGTTTGTCTGCAAGCTGCTCTAAAGCACCAATGCCGTAGCCGATTAGCCCCAACATGATATATGTCAGCCACTTCAAACAACTGTCAATGATACGTGGGGTTAATAGCTTTAAGTCCCAGTAAAAACCTAACAACAAAGCCACGATTAAGGGTACTAAGGTATACAAAATGGTCATTTCTTATCTCTATCTATTTGATTTTACATATGACTACTGCTTCAGATTTTAGCTAAAATGCAACCTTGCGGACTGTCTTTAACTGCAAACCCCAACTTAAGAATTTGCTCGCGCAACTCATCACTTTGTTGCCAATGCTTTGCAGCCCTGGCTTGCTGGCGCTGTTCTGCCAAATCCAGTACCGCTTGAGGCACAGTTTCAACCACTGGCTGACGCTCAAGTGAAAGCGCCAATACTTGATCAAAATACAAAATGGTGGCCTTTTTATCAGCATCCGACAACGCGCTTTTAGTCACGGCCCAAAGTACCGCCAGGGCCTGAGGCGTTTTAAGATCGCTGTTGATGCACTGCATGAACTGCCGCACAAACTCCACACTGAGCTCCCCGCCATCAGGCCACTGACTGAGCATTTTTGTTAAACGCTTCAGGGCCGTTGCCGCGCTATCCAGAGCTTTTATACTAAACTGTAAATGGCTTCGATAGTGGCTGGTTAACACTAAATAGCGAAACGCCAGTGGATCATAGCCCTGGTTAATCAGCTCACTTAACAGCAGCGACTTTCCAGATTTGGATAGCTTTTCTTTACCTAATTGTAAAAAATATCCGTGCATCCAGAAATTAGCTGGCTGATGATCGTGCCGGCCTTCGCACTGAGCAATTTCATTGGAGTGATGAACCGGAATATGGTCCTCGCCACCGACATGAATATCAAATTTATTACCCAGATATTTCTCCGACATAGCAGAACATTCAATGTGCCAACCCGGAAACCCTTCACCCCATGGACTACTCCACTGCATTTGCCGCTGGCCATCGGGGCTGAATTTCCACAGCGCAAAATCAGTAACCCGTTTCTTTTCCCCAATGTCTACCCTGGCCCCGGCTTGTAAGCCCTCAATATCAAGTTTTGCCAATTTACCGTAACTGGGTAGCTTCGCCGTATCAAAATATACGCCGTCACTGGTCTGATAGGTGTAACCGCGCTGCTGCAATATTTCAACGTATTCTATCTGCTCAGGGATATGCTCAGTTGCCCGGCAGATGGTGGTTGGTCGCTTAATCCCTAAGTAATCTAAATCATCAAAGAAAGCTTTTTCAAAAAACTTGGCGATATCCCATGCCGATTTACCTTGCTTGCGGGCGCCTTTCTCCATTTTGTCTTCACCGCTGTCAGCATCTGAGGTCAAGTGACCGACATCGGTGATATTCATTACATGGTTCAACTGGAAGCCATTTAACTCTAGAACCCGGCGCAACACATCGACAAAAAGATAGCTGCGTAAATTCCCAAGGTGCGCGTAGTCGTAGACGGTTGGACCACAGGCATACAGTGAAACCGACTCTTTTGATATGGGTATAAATTTATGTATTTCCCGACGGTAAGTGTCGTACAGTTCCACATCTGGATGCTTGGTATTCATTATAAATCTCATTATTTCACAAAAGGTGTCAGTAAAAACCCAAGGTTCGTGTCGCTATCACTCAGTCATTCCAGGCACAAAAAAAGGGCCGGTAACGTTAATTAGCGGCCCCTGATTTCTTGGTAGTGATATTACACAGGAAGACTCGACCGCATTGGCGTACAACAGCATTTAGCGCAGCTGTTGCAGGCGATCTGTTGTTTATAAACGCTATTGGCTAATAATTTATTCACTGTGTCTGTCATTCCATCGTTAATTATTGGGCGATTTAAGCCTTGTCTACTGTTTGCAAAGTGCCGAATTTACTCTCTCTTTCTCTAGATCTGATATCCAGCTACCCGATTATTCAAAATTTCACAGGCCGCTGTCAAGTTATTCGTCTGCTGTTTTGCTTTTACCGCCCTGCGTGCCGCACTGTTTAACTGTGACTGCACATTCACGATACTTAGTTTCACTTCATCAACTGATCCCGATTGCTGTGCAGTGCGCTCGGAAATTTGCTGATTACTGTGTTTGATTTTTTCATAAATGGCTTCTGCCGTTTGTAGCTGCTCAACCACTTGCTGAGTTCCAAGTACAGAATCTTGTGCGGTCTGTTTTTGTTGCAGCATCGAGCTGGTCACTTCTGCAGCGGAGTTCTGCAGTGCATCGAGAATCTTTTTTATCTCAGAGGTTGATTCTTGGGTGCGCTGTGCCAGTAGCCTGACTTCATTGGCAACTACTGCAAAACCTCTACCACTCTCACCCGCCCGCGCCGCTTCAATCGCCGCGTTAAGCGCCAATAGATTAGTTTGCTCTGAGATAGAGCCAATTATATCCAGAACCGACCCGATATCTCGAGTGTCCTGATTTAATTGTGATATGACTGCCTCCCCAGCACAAATCTGGGTCGCCAACTGTTTAATGTTGTGTTGTAAATCCGACATCACAACTACACTTTGATTTATCGCAACTCGCCCGGACTTTACTGACCCCACCGCCCCTGCTACATCTTCATCTACCTGGGCAAATGATGCCAACAACTGATAAATACTGTCCACCACTTGATCCGTTTGTAACTTCTGCTCAATCGTCCCCTGGTGAATTTGCTCAGTGCCCTGACTAATATTGATTGTAGCCTGCTCCAGATTAGTGCTTTCGGAGCGAATTTCTGCCACTAACTCAGCTAGAAACAACCTAAGTTTTTCTGCACTAGAGGCTAAATGCTGCAGTTCCTGAAATCGCACTCGTTGCTGTAATTTTTCTGAAAAGTCCCCGGTGCCAAGCTTGGCCAGATATTGTGCAACTGAAGCTATGGCTGCCATACTGGCTCTTTGGGTCAACAGCGTTGCAATACCGGTGGCAAATAGCAACGACAGTAGCACTAGCAAAGCACTATAGACTTTGTTTTCAATCTCCACTCTGGACTGCTCAATATACTTTTCGCTGCTAGCAACCAAAGCGACTAAATTGTCAATCATCCCAGTAACTTCACTTTTCGCCTGTAGTGATAGATTCAACAGATTAGAAGTTCGCTGTATTTCATCCAGATACCTATTGGCCAGAGAGTTTAGCTCTGCAATAGGTTCAGTACCGGCATCAATAAACTGCCCAGCACTATTTGCATCCGACTCCGGTGAGTCATCCAGCTCCATCATTGCCGCAAAATCATCCTCTTCGGCCTCTGCAACTACGCCCAAAAGCGGTAGCTGCGCTAAGCGCATTGAATCTTCCTGTATCTGCTTGCTCAGCAGCTCAATACTCTCTCGCAGCAAGACAGTATTGGTGCGAAAATACTTATCGCGGATCAATATTCTCTGGCTGATGGCCTGAGCGATTTTTAGACTAAGCTGCTGCAGGGCAACAGCCGTTTCTCTGTTTTGCTCAGTCGCTGCAGCGCTAATGTATTCATTGATACTCTCAAGCAGCGCCAGTGATTCGCGCTCGTTTTGCACTACTAACCCTTGAATATCCCCGGCAAGTTTTCCCGCCGCTAGCAGCTTCTGTTGCATGCTTTGCTGTAGCAGCTCGACCCCAGGCAATACTTGTTGTTGCACAGCTTGCGGCAACTGCGATAGAGATTGCGGTACTTGTTGTGCCATGTAGTCACGAGCGGACGCTAAGTCTGACAAATTGCCTGTGGTTAAATAATTATCGATCAGTCCTCTGGTGGTCACCGAAATACTTTCTACTAAACTGAAATATTGCCGATTCATTTGAAAAGGCAGTTTTAATTGCTGAAACCCCCAGTAAACGCTACTGCCCATTCCAACAATGGCGGTTAATAACAATATAGAAGTAATACGGTTGAGAACAGTTAAGCGCATAGTGACAACTCTAAGTTATGGAATGTGCAAACATGTCCGGTTGCTTCTGCCACAGGGCAGTTTACCGGCTTGATTTGCATGTCCCTAAAATATGTGCCGTCAGATTAATACAGTTTTATGAAGCTTTAATGACACTGCGTGCAGTTTATTGCGCTGCTTGCCCTAGCACAAAAATGTTGGTTTTAGTTCAGTGAAATTCTTTCAAGATGCGTGAAACTCTACAGCCCCTATGTTTGTAGGGTTTAGATTTCAGTAAGCATTATTAACGGCAGGAGTTCGGCGAGGAGTGAAACGACAATACCTCTGGGAGTCTCAATCTACTAATATCACTACGTATATTTGATGGTAGGCATTCGAGAAATGTACGTTTGGGAACAGCCAATTTGTTATCGTTTTTTGCAACGCCTGATACCGCGCCTTTTTAAAGCTAAACTGGCATTTAATGATTCTGAAAGGGTGTTCAACGAAAGCACGAACACTAGCCTTTAAATATTCGATCTTTATCGCCACCTTATTGATGCGCGGATGCTTCTTAAGCTTTTTAACTTTGCTTGTCTGTTCTGCTATGTACCAATCAGCGCTAATGTCTTTAAGTTCATCTCGCTGTTGCTCCCCGCGATATCCAGAATCGGCAAAAATATACTTCTCTTCGCCGTGTAAAAGTTGGTGAGCTTCATTAAGGTCATACACGTTGGCTGCTGTAGTTGTAAATATATGAGTCAGCCCTGTTTTAACATCGACACCAATATGTGCTTTCATGCCAAAGCGCCATTGATTCCCTTTTGTGGTTTGATGCATTTCAGGATCACGCTGATTCAACTTATTCTTAGTGGAGCATGGCGCTTCAATAATGTGGCATCGATTGAGCTTCCTTCTGTCATCAACAAGCCAGACTCTTCGAGATACTGGTTGATAGCATCAAATATTCTCGCCCTAAATCATGCTTCTCAAGTAAGTTTCGAAATTTCATGACTGTAGTATGATCGGGTATGGCTCGGTCTAAAGACAAGTGGGAAAAGCCTCTCATTGACGCTATTTCATAGAGCGAATCTTCTGTCGTAGCATCACTTAAGATATACATTGTGTAGGCAGTGAACCCGCTGCATCGACTCAAGTGGACAGGATCTGCGACCGTTACCTGCTTTAGGGCAGTGAGGATCGATTAAGGCTTCAAGTCTAGCCCAGGGATAAGGGCTTCCATTTTTGCTAGGAATACTTCTCTTCGGGTTTTGTGGTGACTTCTTCTTAAAACTAACTCTGAAAACCCCAGGGGCTACCACTTCTACTATAACTCTACTTCGATAAGGTAATGTTGATAGCATAACAGCAGTACTTAATTGGTTGCTGCATTGACTACTTCAACGATAGCGGGATGTTTAATCCGGCGATCGGGGGAGATCACATAATACTGTTCTTTAATTTCTTGCGTACGACCAATAATTTTGACTTGATATTGAGACTCTATCATTTCCTCAATGAGTGTTGGTCCAGTAAAAATACCGTATCCCGCCTGTCCAAAGGACTTTAGCAGTGCACTGTCGTCAAATTCGGCGACAATGTTTGGTACTATATCGTGCTTTTTCAGCCATGACGAGAGTCGCTGCCTGACAGCCGCTTTTTTGCCTTGCATAAGAAATGGCTGCCCCGACATCGACTGAGGAAACCCTTTGAGGTTTAGTGACGCCAGCCGTTCTGACGCAAAAAATGTAAACCCGCTCTCTGTAAGCAGATGGTTGTACGCCTTCACGTGGCTGCCCGATTGAAGCGGCTGGTCTGTTAAAATTAAATCTAGCCTATTAACGGCTAAATCTGCCAATAAGCTATTCTGATCACCTTCGTTACAAATTAGGCGTACCGGTTCAGTCATATTTAACGCAGGGCTGAGCAGTTTAAAGGCTAGTACTTTTGGTATTACATCTGTAATACCTACGGTGAATGTCAGCCAATGGGCAGGTTCCTTGGTTTTCAGAACATTTTTTAACTCATCACCCAACTGAAAAATTTCTTCGGCATAGCTGTAAATCATTTGGCCCATTTCAGAAAGCTGCATTTTGTTCCCTTTTCGGTCGAATAAATCAATACCGATTTGCGTCTCAAAACTGCTAATTTGGCCACTAATTGTTTGGGGTGTCAGGTTCAACCGAGCACTGGCTCTAGCGATGCTACCGTCTGTAGCGACAGCATAAAAATAATACAGGTGATTGTAATTTAACGGTGTCATAAATTAGCACCATTCGAATTATTCGATGTTTATATCAATCATATTCGAATTTACTGATCTCTACAAATGGTCTATAAGTTATAGAGGCGCTAATCGCATAATCAAGTGGATATTATCTGATCTCATAAAATCATTTATTCACTTGTCCGCGATTCCCTTACGATTCGGGTGGAGACATTAAATGAAGGTCAGCACTTATCTATTAGTTATAACGTCAATTATTTCATGTTCAGCTTTTGCAATTGAAGATATTGAACCGGATAACGACCCGCTATTACTAGCGTCTTGCATGACTTTAACGGCTGCTTCAGATAAGGAGAGTGCTAAACCTTGTATTTACTTTATTACAGGGTTTCTTTTCGCAGCCCAAGCCACCGATACTTCGATTTTAAATGAGCAAAGTGGAAAGAAGCGTAAGGTGATCCTATTATGAGCAGAGTCTATATAACTGGAAACCAATCCCCCCGCACACTTTATACCTTTTTTCGTACCAGATGATGAACCTGAAACTCGTGTGATTAATATGATTTTAAAGCAACTGTTTCCCCCAATAGATACGCTAACAGTGTTAAGAGGAACGATTTTCAAGGCATTAAAAGCTGAATATCCCTGTGAATAAGCACCGATATTTAGTGCTTAAGTACAACTCGATCAGTCGAAATTCACTATGAAAGCTGATATTCAATCAAGAGGTCTTGAGCTTACCGAAAAGCTAAAAGTTCAGATTGAACGAAAGCTACAATTTGCTTTTCATCAATTGGAGCCGCAAATCTCAGCCATCTCTATTTGCATAAGCAAGCTTGAGGGTGGCGTTGGTATGAATTGTCGGCTTAGAATTTCTATTGTCAGTATGGAAGACATCGTAATTGAAGATACACAATCGACTGCTTATGTCGCGATTGATAGAGCAATGAAGCGGGCTAGCCGCTCTGTGGCACGTAAAATTGCTCTGCTACAAAAACAGAAAAATGTTTAGTGACGATAGACCATTCACTTAAAGTAAGGAAGGGCTTCCAATTTAAAACTAAGCGAACAGGAAAATCTTAAATATCGAAACTGGGCTAATTCAGGTAGCAGAGTAGAAAATTTCACTCGTTAATATATTTTACAGACATTGCAATTTGAACTCGAAATCGTCTTCACTGATGTAATGCCTAAAAACACATGACTAAGAGCAAAAATGGAGTGCTAATGCGACATACTATTAATTTGTTTCTGATGTTAGTGATCTTCTGGTTGCTTAACTCGGGGCACAATTCAGCTCTCATGTTGTCGCTTGGCGCGGCCTCTATTGCCCTTGTTTTATACATTGCACATAGGATGGATGTGGTTGATCACGAATCTCAGCCAGTGCATCTCTCGCTGAAGCTTCCCGGTTACTTTGTTTGGCTTCTCAAAAACCTCGTTCACGCCAATATTGCTGTAGTAAAGCACATTTGGCTAGGGAATGGTTCCATATCACCCACTTTAACCACCGTTAAAGCGAGTCAAAAAACCAATGTTGGCAAAGTTATTTATGCTAACTCCATTACCATAACACCCGGGACAGTGACGGTTGATCTAGTAGATGACCGGATCATCGTTCACGCTTTGTTACGCAAAAATATTCAAGCCTTAAAAACCGGTGAAATGGATCGCCGGGTAAGCCGGTTGGAAAACTAATGTTAATCGCAGCAACACTAGCCATCCTTGTTGTCATGATTTTGGCAATCATTCGAGGAGTCATAGGGCCAACGCTCTATGACCGCATTTTGGCGGTCAATATGTTTGGCACCAAGACGGTGCTCCTGATTTCTCTATTAGGTTTTGTCATGGAACGCCCGCAATTTTTGGATATTGCCATAGTGTACGCTCTAATCAATTTTATTAGTGTGATTGGTGTGTTGCGCTATTCAGATAGTTTCGCGTTTAAACAATCTACTCATGAAAAAGAGTCAGAGGAGCCATAATGGAAATAGTCATCGAAATTACTAGTGCACTGTGCTTATTGATTGGGAGCTTTCTCTGTGTCTCTGGCGGCGTAGGTATTTTGCGATTTCCAGACTTTTATACACGTATTCATGCAGTCGGGGTAACCGATACATTAGGGGCCAGTATGATTCTAGTTGGGCTAATGCTCCAGAGCCAGGAAAGCCTAGTCGTCGCAAAACTGTTGTTGATCCTTCTGATGACGCTTTTTATTAACCCTACCGCAACCCACGCATTAGCTAAGGCAGCATTTCATAACGGTCTTATGCCGCTGCTTAGCAAAAGATCTGCCACTGACAAGGAGCCATAATCATCGAATCGCTAATTAACATCGTTATATTATCTCTCCTTGTGGGTATTGCCGTTGCCATTGTTCGGATGAAAGACCTGGTCGCAGTGATTATGTTAGCCGGTATTTATGGTCTGCTGTCTGCTAGTTTTTTTGTTGCAATGGATGCCGTGGACGTGGCGTTTACGGAAGCATCTGTAGGTGCAGGCATCTCCAGTCTACTCATGTTAGTGGCGATAACCATGACCGGACGCTCCGAGCATCCAACAAGACATAAACCCGTGTTGGCACTAGTTGTAGTCGTCATTACTGGCGCACTATTGATCTACGGTACTTTGGATATGCCTTATTTTGGTTCCGCAGACGCGCCCATTCACGGCCATGTTGCGCCTCGATATATTAACGATTCAATGCAAGAGATTGGGGTACCTAATATCGTGACCTCAGTGCTTGCAAGCTACAGAGCGTTCGATACTTTTGGCGAGGTAGTTGTCATCTTTACTGCTGGAATTGGGGTGCTGACACTTTTATCCGTGGTACGCCTTCCCGAAGATGTGACAAAAAGTTATTCACTCAATGACTCGATGTATGAACAGCAGCTAATTTTGCGCATAGTCACCAAAATGTTGATCCCTTTTATTTTGTTATTTGCGCTTTACGTCCAGTTTCATGGTGAATATGGACCGGGTGGGGGGTTTCAGGCTGGAGTGATCTTTGCTGCTGCCATAATCCTGTATGCAATGGTGTTCGGTTTAAGGACCTCACGTCGAGTGATTAACCAGCCTTTTATCCAATTAGCTGCCGCTATGGGTGTTTTGTTTTACGGCAGTATTGGCTTGGTTTCTCTGTTGAACGGAGGAAATTTTCTTGATTATAGTGTGTTAAATGCCGATCCTATAGCCGGGCAACATTTGGGGATTCTGCTGATCGAACTGGGGGTGGGCTGTACCGTTGCCTCAGTGATGCTCATCATCTTTTTCAACTTTGCAGGTCGTAGAGAGGTACAACAAAACAGGAGAGATAAGGAGACTAAATGATGCTAATGGGGCTCTATAACTATTGGATTGTGGTGGTATTGATGATGATCGGCTTTTACATCGTTATTGCCCATGGAAACCTGATCAAAAAAATTGTCGGTCTGACTATTTTCCAAACATCGGTTTTTATTTTTTACATCAGTACGGCCAAGGTCGATGGTGGCACTGCTCCCATTTTGGTCGAGGGGATAAACCAATATTCAAATCCTTTACCTCATGTTTTAATTCTTACTGCAATTGTCGTTGGTATTGCTACTACGGCTTTGGGTCTTGCACTGGCTGTACGCATAAAAGAAGCTTATGGAAGCATCGAAGAACAAGAAATTCAAAAGAAAGATAATCAATCGTGTTAGCACACCTGCCGATTCTACAAGTGATTGTACCGCTATTGGCGGCACCTTTGTGTTTAATTCTAAGACGATCATCCCTGGTTTGGTTGTTTTCTCTGATCATTAGTGGAATAGCATTTCTGATTAGCATCTCATTATTACAACAGATCATGGCTTCGGGCACAATTGTCTATGAGTTGGGCGGTTGGGATGCGCCCTGGGGTATTGAATATCGCATTGATAAGCTCAATGCATTTGTGCTATTGATTATTTCAGCGGTCAGTACTGTGGTATTACTCGCTGCTCAAACGAGTATAGAAAAAGAGCTCCCCAAAGATAAACATACGCTTTTTTATGTTTTATACTTGTTATCCCTCAGCGGTATGCTTGGAATCGTGTCCTCCGGAGATGTCTTTAACGTTTTCGTTTTCTTAGAGATTTCCTCTCTGTCCGCCTACGCGCTGATTGCCTTGGGTGAGGACAGACGCGCCCTCTGGGCCTCATTTCAATATTTGATTATGGGGACTATCGGTGCCACTTTTATTTTGATTGGTATCGGTTTGATGTACCAAATGACGGGTACTCTGAATTTGGATGATCTATCTAGGCGTCTACCAGAAGTGGCACATACTCGAACTGTCTTTACCGCATTTGCCTTTGTTATTGTTGGTATCTGTTTAAAGTTGGCACTGTTTCCACTTCACTTATGGCTACCTAATGCTTACGCCTACGCGCCATCAATAGTAACCGCGTTCCTTGCTGCGACTGCGACAAAAGTCGCTATTTATTTACTTATTCGTTTTACTTTTTCAGTATTTGGTCTTTCTTTTTCCTTCACTACTTTACCGTTACAGATCTTGTTTATGGTGCTTGGGCTGTTGGGAATTTTTGTGGCTTCAACTGCCGCTATATATCAAAAGAATGTTAAACATCTTTTTGCTTACTCAAGTATCGCTCAAATTGGCTACATGATTGTTGGATTCAGTACCAGTACGGTAACCGGATTAACGGCGACCTTGTTGCATGTGTTTAATCATGCGTTGATGAAAAGCGCGCTGTTTTTAGCATTAGGTGCAGTGATGTACCGTATTGGCAGTGTTCAGCTCAGTCAGTTTCAAGGGCTGGGTCGGCAAATGCCTTTCACAATGGCCGCGATTGTGATCGGTGGTTTAAGCTTAATCGGGGTGCCATTAACAGTTGGTTTTGTTAGCAAGTGGTATCTGCTTATGGCTTTAGTTGAAAATGGTTGGTGGCTTGTTGCTGTACTCATTCTGTTGAGTTCATTATTAACCATAATTTATGTGTGGCGTATCTTTGAAGTCGCCTATTTCAAACCGCCATTGTTAGAAACAGAAGGAATCAAAGAAGCGCCAATTTCTTTCCTGATTCCCATTTGGATACTGGTCATGGCCAATATCTATTTCGGCATTGATACTCGACTTAGCGTCCAGGTGGCCCAGGCGGCTTCTCAGAGTTTGTTTGGAGTGGCCCCATGAACCTTTCGTTGGAGTTGATGCTCCAGCTATGCATTATATTACCGATGATAGCGACGCTGGCTATTATGGCGACGGCGCGCAAACCTAATCTACGTGAGACCGTTACAATATGTACCTGTTTAGTAGTCCTCTATTGCGTCATTAATCTATATCAAGGTATCACTACAGGGGGGAAGATCAGTGTATTTTGGTGGGAGCTTCTACCGGGTTTACAAGTAAACTTTGTCATTGAACCTCTGGGAATGCTTTTCGCTTTAATCGCCAGTTTCCTCTGGTTAATTACAACCATTTACGCCATTGGTTATATGCGTAGCCATCAAGAAGAAAATCAAACACGCTTTTATAGTTATTTTGCCATCGCTATTGGTGCCGTGATGGGGATTGCTTTTGCGGGAAATCTTTTCACGCTTTTTATTTTTTACGAAGTGTTGACTCTATCCACCTATCCTTTGGTTACTCATGCGGGAACCGAGAAGGCAAAAACTGGAGGCCGGATTTATCTGGGAATTTTGCTTAGTACTTCAATCGTATTTTTCTTGTTAGCCATTGTCAGTACCTGGTTTGTCTCCGGAACCTTGGACTTTAAACCTGGCGGTGTCTTCGCTTCTAACGTCGATACAACACTTGTCGGTGTGATTCTGGCCCTGTTTATCTTTGGCATTGGTAAAGCCGCTATCATGCCTTTTCATCGTTGGTTACCGGCAGCTATGGTCGCGCCAACCCCTGTGAGTGCATTACTGCATGCCGTCGCTGTTGTAAAAGCCGGTGTATTCACTGTGCTAAAAGTGTGTGTGTTTACTTTTGGACTTGATTTATTGTCGGTACTGCCAAGCTATCAGTTTCTACTTTACTTGGCAGGTGCATCAGTTTTGTTGGCCTCACTCGTTGCTATGCAGCAAGATAATTTAAAAGCAAGACTCGCATACTCTACAATAAGTCAATTGGGCTATGTCACCATTGGCGCGCTGTTGGCGACGCCATCAGGTGTTATTGGTGGTTCGATGCATATTGCGATGCATGCTTTTGGTAAAATTACGTTGTTTTTCTGTGCAGGTGCTATTTTGGTCTCAGCGCATAAATCAAAAATAAGCGAAATGCGTGGCCTTGGTCGACAGATGCCGATCACTATGGCGGCTTTTTTTATTGCCAGCCTCAGTATCATCGGTGTGCCGCCCGCTGGGGGAACTTGGAGTAAGTGGTTTTTGTTAATGGGAACCATAGAAGCGGAGCAATGGGCTCTGATGGGGGTGCTTATGATCAGTTCTTTACTCAATATCGCCTATCTATTACCGATACCTTTGCACGCCTTTTTTCCCAATCTGTTATCTAGCGAAGAGACTGGCAAAGAGCGAGCTCTAGCACAGTTTCAGATAAAGGAAGCACCGTTACCTTCATTGATCGCGCTTTGCATCACGACGTTGGGTTGCGTGATCCTCTTTATTTATCCGCAACCTTTATACGAATTGTCGACGGCGATTCTAGGCCCCCAGGAAATAACTCATGGAAAATGAGAAACTATCCGTTGAAAAAAAATCATTTTTTGATCATCCAAGAAATGTAAAACGACTTTTGCATTTTCTTTATGCTAGCTGTGCACTTCTGCTGCTTCTGGATTTTGTGATCCATCGCCATGCAATACACCGCTGGGAAAACCTATGGGGATTCTACCCTATTTATGGTTTTGTCGGCTGCGTTATCCTAGTACAGGTTGCTGCTTGGATGCGTTCTTTTCTCATGCGAGCCGAAGACTACTATGATTCTGAAGGTAGGAACAATGAAGAAAAAGTGGCTACTGATGAGTCTCTCAATGAGAGCTTTTCTAAAACAAACAAGACGAATGTAAGGGATCACAATGTGGATGGTTGAGATCCCCCCATTTGTGCCTTTTTTTATCTGTGCGCTAATTGCTGCTGTCGCCCGAGGCGTTTGGCGTAGCGCGACTATGGTGGCGATCCCCATTATAAGTGCCTTTCATCTCTGGATGGTGCCCGAGGGCATACATCTACAATTCGCATTTCTTGATTATCAGCTCATTCTTTACCGCGTGGATAAATTGAGCCTTATGTTTGGGTATGTATTTCACATCGCCGCGTTGATAGCCATTATTTACTCGCTGCATGTCCGCGACACCAAGCAGCAAGTGGCAGCCATGCTGTATGTAGGGAGCGGTCTGGGAGCTGTGTTTGCTGGTGATTTGTTAACGCTATTCGTTTTCTGGGAGCTTTTAGCGTTTACTTCAGTCTTTCTTATCTGGGCACGCAGAACCCGGCGCTCATATGTTGCGGGAATGCGCTATCTCATCATTCAAGTGTTATCCGGTGTCATTCTTTTGGTTGGCGCACTGTTTTATGTCGCTGAAAACGGCACATTAGAATTCGGCCATATTGGACTGGATGGTATCGCTGGGTGGCTAATTTTTATTTCTTTTGGCATTAAGTGCGCTTTTCCTATAGCTCATAATTGGCTCACTGACGCATACCCTGAGGCCACCGTTACAGGTGCCGTTTTTCTCTGCTCTGTTACCACCAAAGTAGCCGTCTATGCATTAGCTCGTGGATACCCTGGCACTGAATTGCTGGTTTATATCGGTGCCGCAATGACGTGTTTCCCCATCTTTTTTGCGGTGATTGAAAATGACTTACGCCGGGTGCTGTCCTACAGTCTTATCAATCAGGTGGGATTTATGGTCGTCGGTATAGGTATAGGCACAGCACTCTCCATCAACGGTGCAATCTCCCATGCTTTTAATGACGTCATTTTTAAAGGCTTGTTATTTATGTCCATGGGGGCTGTGTTGCATATGACTGGTCGCATCAACGGCTCTGATCTTGGCGGTCTTTACAAGACGATGCCCAAGACGACGGTGTTATGTATCATAGGAGCGGCCTCTATTTCGGCGTTCCCGCTTTTCAGTGGTTTTGTAAGTAAATCGATGGTGATGTCCGCAGCGTTGGAAAACGGTTATGACTGGATATGGCTAATACTATTATTTGCCTCCGCCGGTGTTTTTCATCACGCCGGTATTAAAATCCCTTATTTTGCGTTCTTTGCCCATGACTCGGGGGTTCGCGCAAGTGATCCACCTAAAAACATGTTATTGGGGATGCTGATTGCAGCAGGACTTTGTATTGCAATTGGTATATACCCTGCGGCATTGTATGCTCTATTACCCTACGACACAGGTTACAATCCTTATGATGCAACCCATGTACTAGCACAGACTCAGTTGTTGTTCTTCTCTGCACTCGCTTTTGTTTGGCTTAACCTCAGAGGTATGTACCCCCCCGAATTACGATCCACTAACTTAGATTTTGATTGGGTTTATCGCCGTGTTTTTCCAAGCATTCTACAAAAAACTTTTTCGATTATATGGACAATAAACAATGTGTTACGTAAGGCCTTTTTAGTAAGGTTGTATCGCTGCTTAGCCTTTCTTGCTAAAAAAAATGATAGAAGCAGTGTCTTACTTTCACGAACTTATCCTGCTGGTAGTATGGTTATGTGGGTTGCAGTACTCCTCGCTATATACTTATTACTTAGCTTTACTTGATTGCCCATGAGGCTCAGCCATCCTAAGCAGCCGATACGGCACCGGCGCTATTATCAATGCCATAAAAATTAATCACGGCAGTAATTCTGAAAGCTCGAAACAGCGGTTAACCGATAGCAAAGCTCGGTGAGTGTATCGACCTGATCGAGTGGTAAGCTCCATACATAGATATTTTGACATTACCTATCCAGGTGCTGACCCAAGGACATACTTTATTTTCAACACAGTAAGAGGTTCCTACGGTTATTATTCGAGCCATAGTATTTAATGAAATTGAAAGATATGTCTTCAGGTAAAAGGCCTGCCGCATGGCTTTGCGATGAACGATTGCGCCTATCTTAATACCCCCCTGAACGTTCTGTGAAAGAATTAGGATAGCCCAATAGTATAATGACTTGTCAGACTTACCCTATCACTCTCTTAGGCGCGGGAACTGTCAGGACAATTCAATGGCTGAAAGCTTTTCTCAAACCTCAAGAAAGAGCGAATCAAGCGCCAAATTTATAAAGCGACTGCTGCACATCAGCTGGCGTTTTTTTGCGTGCCTAACTGGTATCTAACTGCTTAATTCGTAGGTGAGTTTCAAGTTTAAGTAGAATCTTAGGGTCAATTCCAAGTTAAGCTGGAAAAGATCAATTCCACCATCTGGAATCCTGCCTGTAAGTTATTGTTTTATTCCCTCGGCAATTCCATACTTTTTGAAAACCAACAAAAAGATGACTCTCAGTTAACATAAAACACGGGTTAGATTTTCAATATTTCATCTGCCCCAGCTGTCTTGTGCACTGCAACTAGCGTATGCTTGCCGGTCTTTATCACTGTCTACTTTTTATAGGAATCGCACTATGACTTTTGTCGCCTGGCTGTCACTGCTGGCTATTTGTTGTTTAGGCGCTATGTCACCGGGGCCTAGCTTAGCCGTGGTTTTAAAACAAACGGCTGACAACGGACGCCTACACGCACTGGCTGCAAGCTGGTTTCACGCCTTAGGGGTAGGAATATGGGCTTTTGGCAGCATTTTTGGTTTGGCAATTATTGTCGCCGAGTCGCCATTACTGTTTAAGGCTATCACTTGGGGTGGTGCCGGATATTTAATCTATATAGGGATCGCTGCACTGCGGGCCGGTATGGCCAAAGATGAATCAGTGCAGGGCAAAAGAGTGCGGATTTCAGTGTGGCAGGCCGGTGTCGAAGGGGCAATGATCTCGCTGCTAAACCCTAAACTAGCAATCTTCTTTATTGCCATATTTTCTCAGTTCATCTCAGCTGATGCGATGATTGCAGATCAATTAATTATGATTGCGACAGTGATCATTGTCGATGGCGGCTGGTATTCGATTGTGGTGTTGATGCTGGCTAAAGGACCGGTATTAAAATGGCTGCGACAGAAAAGTCAGTGGGTTAATCGCATTACCGGTGCGATCTTTATTGTCCTGGCGATCAGAGTGTTAACTTTCTAAACGGGTCAGTATGATTCACTAAAACGACAGAGAGGCCTCCTCCCTGTCGACTTATATCACTCAGCTATTTCAGCGTTGTGATAGATTTCCTGCACATCCTCACAATCGTGTAACAATTCCATAAAGTGCTCGAATTTATCCACGTCCTCGCCACTTAGCTCACTAATAGTCTGTGGGACAAAGGTTATTTCTTCTGTTTCCAGTTCTACATCGGGAAAACTGGCTTTAAGTGCCGATTTAGCCTTGAAATACTCAGTGTGTGGAGCTGATACCGTGATCATTCCAGCATCATTTTCAATATCAGTGATATCGACATCTTCCATCATTAAGGCTTCAAGAATCGCCTCTTCGTCATCGTGGGCAAAAACAAACATCGCATTGTGATCAAACATATGTGCGACCGTGCCCTGACCACCTAATTTGGCGTGTCCTTTGTTGAAGCAGATCCGCACATCGCCAAAGGTTCGGTTATTGTTGTCTGTTAAGCAATCAACGATAACCATACAACCACCGGGCCCAAAGCCCTCATAGCGCATCGGGGTGTAGTTTTCACCGCCGCCACCTTTGGCTTTTTCAATGGCTTTATCGATAACATGTGCCGGAACCTGATCTTTTTTCGCCTTGTCTATAACGCTGCGTAAACTTGGATTAGCGTCTGGATCTGAGCTGCCGTTTTTTGCATTGACAAAAATCTCTTTGGCATATTTTGCATATAACTTAGATTTAGCGCCCTGCGTTTTAGCCATCGTGGCCTTACGTTTCTCGAACTTTCTTCCCATAACTCATCTCTTCTTCAAGTCAGCATTGATCATTGACACTAGCATCAAGCTTAAATGCAGACATTCTAAAGCCTATGATGGGAAAGCACTAGTGATCATCTGTGATTTCTTACAGTAGCCCGACAAAGCACGTCAACAGCCAATCTACTAACCAGCCCTAGATAAAATACTCTGTGCAGTGACGCGCATTGCCAAAAACTTAACTATAGTAAATATGCTTATTGTCTAAGCTTTGTTTATAGAACAAGATCCGAACAAGGTTCCCCTGCAAAGTATGCTGATTTAGTTTTAGCTGGCTAAGTCTAATACCGTTAACTTTGCTCTATAAACATCCGACTAATGAGGAGTCAAATTAAACTATTTGTCACCAGGAGATCTATACTATGTCAGACAAAGTCAACAAAGGTCATGTCGATGACAACAATGAAGAAAGTTTCGTTTTTCCGGACGGCACAGTCGATAACCATATAAGTTCTGAGCAAGATAAAAGGCGCAGCATGCGTCGCTACTTTGAACGCATGCGCGAAGAGGAAGATCTGTTAAAGCAGTTACAAGATGTATTTGATGATGACGAAGAATAGCACCAATCGATAGCTCTTTTAGGCGGAAAAAGCGTAAGCCCTGAGCCAGATGTTGCGATTTTTTGTCAAAAATATCGAGTCGCTCAATGGGCAACACTGATGCCAGCATGGGCAGACTAGCAACTACCGGTAACAGATTTCGGGGTGATTGATTAGTTTTTTCAAAAATTCACTGTAAATATACGCCCCGCCAATAAAAGTAAACGCATCTGCACACAACCCTGGCTTTAACCACTTACAGCTGAAAAACACTATGTTATAGTTACGCCATTCAATACTGACTAGGCAATAAAATTCCCATGGCCATTTCGTTACAAGAGCAGCTATTAAAAGCCGGGCTCGCCAGCAAAAAACAAGCCAACAAAGCTAAAGCTGACAAGAGAAAAAGCAAAGGCAAAACCAAACCCGCTGTTGATCCGCAAAAAATTCAGCAACAGCAAACGGATAAACGTGAAAAAGACCGCCAGTTAAATTTGCAGCGCGAACAGGCCAAAGCTCAGGCTGCTAATATTTCTCAGGCCAGACAAATCATTCAAAGCAACAAAATCAGCATTTCTAACAAGGCGGACATTAACCATCAGTTTTCGCACTTAAAATTTGTTAAGAGCATGTATGTTGATAAACCTATCCAACAGCAATTATTTCGCGGTCAATTGACTATAATCTTCATGGATGAAAAATACTGGTTGATTCCCACTGATCAAGCGCACCGGGTTTTTGCCCTACAACCTGAGTGGGTAGTAGAATTACCAAAGCAAGAAGAAACCGACGAAGATGACCCATACGCCGATTATGAAGTCCCCGATGACTTGATGTGGTAACACAAGCAACAATTAGAATACCAATAATTAGACAATCAATAAGGAAAACAAATGTTTAACCAGCTGCAAGGCGTTGCCCCAGACGCGCTTTTAAAACTAATCGTTCAATACAACCAGGACCAGAGCACGTCTAAAGTTGATTTAGGTGTTGGCGTCTATAAAGATGAAAAAGGCAACACTCCGGTGATGCAGGCAGTGACCGCAGCTGAACACATTATCCTCGACAACCAGCAGACCAAATCTTACATTGGCCCAGCTGGCTCCCCTCTTTACTGCGAACTCTCGGCACAACTTTTATTTGGCAGTGATCACCCCGTCATTAAAGATCGTCGTATCAGTGTCGCCCAGACTCCAGGCGGATGCGGCGCACTTAGAATGGCAGCAGAATTTATTAATATCTGCTCCCCGGGCGCTACTATTTGGGTAAGTACGCCAACGTGGGTAAACCACATTCCATTGCTAGGTGAGGCCGGGTTACAGTTAAAAGAATACCCATACTATAACTATGAAACCCAGTCTGTTGATTTTACGCAGATGATGCAGACCTTAGACAGCGCCAGTGAAGGCGATTTAGTATTACTGCACGGTTGCTGTCACAACCCCAGCGGAGCAGACCTAAGCAGAGACCAGTGGCAGCAAGTGATTTCCCTGGTACTGGCTAAAAACTTGATCCCATTCATCGACATCGCCTATCAGGGACTCGGTGACGGCCTTGAAGAAGACGCTTACGGCCTGCGCATGATGGCTGCAGCTGTTCCCGAGATGATAGTGGCCAGCTCCTGTTCGAAAAACTTTGGCTTATACCGCGAGAGAACCGGTACTATTGTGATCATTTCTGAAAATGCAGGACGTGCGGCAATTTCTTCGAGTCAACTGTTTAGCACTATTCGCGGCCACTACTCTATGCCACCGGCACACGGCGCAGCCATCGTCGAAACTATCTTAGACAGCAGCACATTGCACACACAGTGGATCGATGAGCTAAATGTGATGCGCTCACGCCTGGCAGGTAACCGCACGGCATTAGTCGCCAGTATAAAAGCAGCGGGTGCCAAGCAAAACTTTGACTTCATCAGTGCTGAGAAAGGTATGTTTTCATTCCTGGGCATAAGTGAGACACAAGTAAATCGCCTGCGAGACGAATACTCTATCTATATGGCCAGCTCCAGCCGTATCAACATCGCTGGCATTGCCACTGGGAATGTTGACTATGTGGCAAAGGCGCTAGTAGAAGTCCTGTAATTTACATTGGAATAAAAGACTAGTGCGATGCAAACTCTAGTCTTTTCTCTAATAGGTCACTGAGAAATACTAGTGATATACTGCTAGCCGCCAATGGCGCCTATACAAATATAGACTACTATTATCCTCATCCAGCAATAACTTGCAGGGCAATAACCATGTCAGATTTCCCAACACTTGAAGAGCTGGGCGTTACTTCAACTTATGAAGTTGTAAGGTATAGTTTAAGCAGAGAAGTGCATCTAGATGTACTAAAGGTTCATTACAAGCGCCAACCTGGTTCACTCTTAGCCAAAAGCAAAAAATTTCATTTCTGCCGCGGTCTCAATCATATGGGGGAAGCTAAAGGTGATGTGAATTGCACCCCGCAACATGTGTCACCACAATTACTGCTAGCCATTGAAGAATTGCGCAGCCTAATGGCAGAGAAGCCAATGCGAAAACGCGCCGAGATAAAAAAGGCTGTCTATGAAAAACTGGATAATTTAGACATTGTCATAGATTCAAAACTGCAACACTTAAGACAGCAACTGGAAGATTTAGACTAAAGCTATAGAAACTTAAAACACCGAAGTAACCCAGGGGCTGACTAATCACTCAGCCCCCACTTTTAAACAGAAACAACGCTTAAACGTTAAGGGTTTTAGCAAAATCCAACATGCGCTGCAACGGCATTTGCGCCTGAACTCTTAACTGTTCATCGACAAACACTTCATTGCTGTAGTTTTCCAGACTGGATACTATGTTCTGCAAACCATTCATCGCCATCCACGGACAGTGGGCACAGCTGCGACAAGTCGCCCCGCTTCCACCAGTAGGTGCTGCAATAAACTCTTTATCAGGAGCCGCTTGCTGCATTTTGTAAAAAATCCCACGGTCGGTTGCAACAATGAATTTTTTATTTGGCATACGCGCCGCTGCATCGATAATTTGCGTGGTTGAACCGACCACATCGGCTATTTCAATTACCGAGGCAGGTGATTCAGGGTGAACCAAGATGGCAGCTTCAGGAAATATTTCACGTAAATCTACAATTCCTTTTGCCTGAAACTCTTCATGCACAATACAAGAGCCATGCCACATTAGCATTTCTATACCGGTCTGCTTCTGCACGTAATTACCTAGATGCTGATCAGGTGCCCAGATAATTTTCTTGCCCTGCTCTTCTAAATGCCTGACAACCTGCACAGCGATACTAGAAGTCACGACCCAATCTGCACGCGCTTTAACGGCCGCTGAAGTATTAGCGTAAACCACCACAACATGATCCGGGTGCTGATCACAAAAATCACTGAACTCATCGATGGGACAACCAATATCTAAAGAACAGGTAGCTTCTAGCGTCGGCATCAATATACGTTTTTCTGGGCTGAGGATCTTAGCGGTTTCGCCCATAAATTTGACCCCGGCGACAACTAAAGTCTGCTCGGGTCGAACACTGCCAAAACGCGCCATCTCCAGTGAATCTGAAATACAGCCACCGGTTTCTTCAGTGATTTCCTGGACTACTGCATCGGTGTAATAGTGAGAGACCAGACAGGCATCATGCTCTTTAAGCAGAAATTTAATTCGCGCCTTATGACTGTCAATTTCAGATTGGTTTAATGCTGAAGGCAAATGCTCATGAGCAAAATGCTCCTGAATCATAATTCTGTCTTTTAGGGAGTTTGCTGCTGACATGTTCTTCTAATCAATTACATCTGGTATAGATCTACTATACCTGATTTTAACAGGGAGTGGTGGGCCGTGTAGGATTCGAACCTACGACCAATTGGTTAAAAGCCAACTGCTCTACCAACTGAGCTAACGGCCCGCTGAAGAAGGAGGTCATTGTACTTTTTCAGTGGGAAAAAGCAAGCCATCAACCCTCATTCTGCAGATAAAAAACAGAGATAACTGCAACTAATGGTCAACTGAAAATAAGACTTATTTAGCCGACAAAAATCACTGTTCAAATACCACTAAACGATAAAATTCAGCTTAAAAATAATTTGTCTGATCGTCAATCCCGGCTTGCTCAAAACCCTCGCGACGCAGCTTACAGCTATCGCAATTATTGCAGGCATATCCGCGTTGATCCGCCTGATAACAGGAAACCGTCTGCTTATAGTCAATACCCAGCGCTATGCCCTGCTCGATGATCTGCGCTTTGGTCATATCCATTAATGGCGTTTCAATAGTCAGTTTGCTACCTTCGACACCGGCGCGGGTTGCCAAATTGGCCACTGCTTCAAAAGCCTGGATAAAGGCCGGCCGACAATCTGGATAGCCAGAGTAGTCAACAGAGTTAACGCCGATAAATATTGCATCGGCCTCCAGTACTTCAGCCCAGCCCAGTGCCAGCGACAAAAAAACAGTATTGCGCGCGGGTACATAAGTTACTGGGATTTCAGATTCCTGTGGTCCATCTTCAGGCATATCGATACTGGTATCGGTCAGCGCGGACCCCCCAAAATCTTCCAGTGGCATACGCAGCACTTTGTGCTCTATCGCTCCCGCACCCTTAGCCAACTCTTTTGCCGCATCCAATTCCACGACAGAGCGCTGACCATAATCAAAACTCAACACATAACAATCGTAGTTTTGCCGAGTAGCCATCGCCAATACAGTGGCAGAGTCTAAGCCGCCTGACAGAAGCACAACCGCTCTGGGTTTTTTTACCTTATTCATTTTCTCAACCTAAAATTTGTTTTATTGCTAACATTTGCGCGCAAGTGACACATAAAAAAACAGGCACTAGGCCTGTTTTTAATTCTCTGATGCCATGATACAGCAACGAGCATGATTTCTGGAATGCTTTATAAATAGTTTGCCGTGGCAATTATTTTAGCGCATTTCTCGCCAATTTGGCAGCAGCGGCTTTCGGATATTGCTGCACTAACTGCTGCCAGGTAGCAATAGCATCTGCCGCCTTGCCCATTCTCTGGTAAGTTCTTCCCAGCTTATAGAGCGCATCCGGCACTTTTGCAGATTTACCATGCTCAGCGATCAGCTGCTGAAAGTAGTCGGCAGCTGCAGGCAATTTGCCCTGCGCTAAACTCACTTCACCCAACCAGTAAAGTGCATTTGAGAGACGCGCACTTTTCGGATGGATCTTCATGTATTCTTTAAAAGCTGCTTCCGCTTTGGCCAACTCTTGAGACTTCACATAGGCAAATGCAGCACTGTAATCTTGTTGTTCGTTACCGGATAACACCGCCGCTGGCAGATCTGCAGCGGAACCTGACGCTCCCGGGCTATAACTGCCGCCCAAACGCTGGTCAAACTCACTGTACATCTGTTTTTGCCGATACTTTAATTCATCCAGCTCATATTTCTGGGACTCTACTAAACCACGCAACTGTCGCATTTCTGCCTGCAACTGCTGAACTACCAAGACCAGATCATAGCTTTGGTTGGAAGAACCAGCACCTTCAGTAATTTTAATGACTTCAACAGTATTTGCCAACACTGAACTGCTGGCGAGCAAAGCCCCAAAACATACACTTTTTAACAATCTCACAGTACCTTACCTATATAAACAACCGGCTATCTTTATTTAGCCGTATATCTAACTTCAACACGACGGCTCTTAGAAGCCAGACCAGAGAAATCGGGCTTTTCTTCACCGTAGCTGATAGTTTCTACCTGATTACCGCCAACACCACGACCAATGAAGAACTGCTCAACTGCCTGGGCACGACGCTCACCAAGTGCGATGTTGTACTCACGAGTTCCCTGCTCATCCGCATGTCCCTCTAAACGTACTGCAGCGGCTGAATTTTGTGCCAGGAACTGGGCGTGTAAAGCAAGGCTTGGTAGCGCTTCAGAGCGGATAACTGACTGGTCAAACTCAAAGTAATAAACACTTTGCAGGTCACCAACATTCTCAGCGTTAATACCTGTGATCTGGCTACCAGTACTGGCGGGAGATGTACTAGCAGCAGATGCATCATCAACCTCTGCGTCAGTTTTTACCTGACCACTACAACCGGCAACAATCAGTGCCGCTACGGCGATACTGGCAAATTTTGAAACTTTTTTAACTTGAGTCAAGCTTGAAACTTTCATGGAGCTCTCCAATTGTTCGATGGCTCATTGCCATATTTCAGTTATGTACCAACAGTTAACACTGCAAGAAGTGCAGTGTTAACAATGAATAATTAATTCAAAAACGGTGACCAGGCAGGTTCACGCACCTCACCCAGAGATGAAGGCATCGTAAATTTAATCTTGCCATCGAGTGACACGCCAGCCAAAACACCTTTCCCGCCCTGCTTAGTCGCGTACATTACCACGACGCCGTTGGGGGAAATACTCGGTGATTCATCATCTTTAGATGATGTCAGTATTCTTAAGTTACCACTTTTTAACTCTTGCACTGCTATGTGGTAGCCCGCGGAATCTTGATGCACCATTGTCAAAAAGCGGCCATCCTGGGTCAGTCTGCCACGGCTGTTGTAACTACCTTTAAACGTCAGGCGTTTAGTCACACGGCTCGCCAGATCAACAGAGTAAATCTGCGCTCTGCCAGCTCTATCCGAGGTAAACAGTATCGAGCGCCCATCTGGCGACCAGGTCGGCTCTGTATCTATACCGTAGTGGCGGGTGATACGTTCTAAGCTACCCGAAATTAGATTCAACACATAGATTTCCGGATTGCCATCTTTAGATAAAACGATGGCCAATTTGTTACCGGTGGGATCCCAGGCCGGAGCACCATTTAGGCCTTTAAAAGATTGAATACTCTGACGCACACCCGTTTCCCAATGATGGATGTAGATAACAGGCCTGTCGGTTTCAAACGAGACGTAGGCGAGCTTTTTACCATCGCGTGACCAAGTAGGCGACATGATAGGCTCATTGGAAGAAAGTATTGTCTGCGAACGGGCACCATCGGAATCTGCCATTTGCAAACGGTACTTTCTTGAATCCCCGCGACCCTGCGCTGTTACATAAACCACTTGCGTTGAGAAGGCACCGCGGATACCGGTAATTTTTTGAAATACCTGATCGGCAATATAGTGTGCAACATCTCTTAGACTAGCGCCTTCACTGTCAATGTCCTGGGCCCAAATCTTCTGCTCGCTTAATATATCAAACAACTCTACGTGGGCGCTGACACCTGTTGCAGAAGGCTTTAAACTGCCGACTAACATATAATCATTGCCTGAAATTCGCCAGTCGCGAAAAAATATCTGATCCTGGCGCTCCGGTGAACTGAGCATATCTTGCTCGGCCATTAGCTTAAACATGCCGCTCTGACGCAAATCATTGGATATAATTGCCGAAACATCTTCCGAGAGCGCGTTATCACCGTCCCAGCCAAAGGGAACCACTGCTATATGCGTCGGCTCTTCTATCCCCTCGACTACCTCAACAAACACTTCTGCATTGACGCTAATACTAAACAGCGCTGCCAAGGTGATACAAAATCTTTTAAACATCAAATTTACCTTTTCAATTTTCTGCACTAAAACTTTTTAACATTGGTGAATCCCATCGTAAATGAACGCAACTCTCGATTAAAATACGCCGGAGAAGCTTCATATATCTCGGCTACTTTTGGAAAGTTGCCCGTTCGCCACACCGCTTGCTCAGCCGATCGATCAAAAGCCACATTACCGCTGGATTCAACAATTTCCGCCCCTTCAACACGCCCAGTGGGTGACAGCCTAATACGCACTATGGCCTTGATACCATCGCGTGCGGTACCTGGAATATGCCAACGCTTCTTCACTAAACTGTTGATATAATCCTGAACACCAGTAGCCATTTCTGCCGCTATCTGCTGCGCTGCATAGCGCTCTTCATCTTCTATTTGCTTTTGCAGCGATTTAATTCTGGCCTGCTCTTCTTTTTTACGTTTTTGCGCCAATAACTTTTTCTTTTTTGCCGCGTCCTGCTTGCGTTTCTTCTCAGCTGCGGCCTTCTTTTCAGCCTGCTTTTGCTGCAGTTTTTTCTTAGCTTCAGATTCTTTACGCTGCTTATCTTTTATCAGCTGTTCTTGTTCAGCTTTTTTCTTTGCCACTAGCTTACGCTTAGATTCAATGTCGCGTTGCTTTTTTACCTCGGCTTTTTTCTTCTCTAGATCTTTTTTCAGTGTTTCCTGTTCACGCTTGCGCTGTTCGGCTTTTTTCTGTTTTTGCTGTAGGCGCTCGGCCTCGTCCTTTTGCTGCTTTTTCAGCTTCTCTTTTTCCAGCTGCTCGTGCTTTTTGTCTTCTTTTGGCGGTTCTTTTTTCTTCTCGACAACAGGTTCGGGCTTTTTTTCTTCAGCTAAATTAACATCTTTAGCAGTATTCTGCTCACTTTTTGTTGTCGTCGACAATTTTTTTATATCAAACAGTTGCGCTTTGATATGCCTAGGCATTTCGCGGCTTTGCTCTAGATTGCTCCACTGCGAATAAAGTAGGGAAACAGCAATTGCCAAATGCAAAAGAAAGGCCAACAGTACCGGTAATATATAACTCAAAGCTTACTCCGTGACTAAACCAACACTAGGTGCTCCCGCACCTTGCAGTAAGGTCATTAAAGTAATAACTTGCTGATAAGTTACATTCTTATCACCGCGCACTAATATCAGCTTGGCCGGGTTGGAGCGTAGTATCTTTTGCACTCGCACTTCTACATCAGCAGCGGTAAGTGGCTCTAAATCATCGCCGCCGACATTTATATAGTACTGACTCGCCAGGTCGACAGAGACAATCAAAGGCTCTATGTCCGAGGCATCCACAGGGTCGGAGCTCGCCTGAGGTAGATCTAGCTTCACCCCTTGAGTCAACATTGGCGCGGTTACCATAAAAATAACCAGCAGCACTAACATCACATCTATGTAGGGAACCACATTGATTTCAGCGTTCAGCGCATGCTTTTTTTTACGTCTTTTAATCATCCAAAAACCGTCAACTATTTAGGCGCATGTACGCGGCGATGCAATATACTCGAAAACTCTTCAGCAAATGTTTCATAGTTATTTGCCAGGGTTGAAGAGCGAGCCGAAAATCTGTTGTAGGCGATAACCGCGGGTATGGCGGCAAACAGCCCAATAGCCGTAGCTACCAGCGCCTCGGATATACCTGGCGCTACTGATGACAAGGTGGCTTGATGCATATTTGCCAGGCCTCTAAATGAGTTCATTATCCCCCACACAGTACCGAATAAGCCTATGTACGGAGAGGTAGAGCCCACTGTTGCTAAAAAGGGTAAGTGAGTATCTAGCTTCTCTTCCTCACGCGACAGGGCGACCCGCATGCTGCGTTCCACGCCTTCCATAACGGCTTCAGGGTCAAAGTTTTTCTGGGCGGTTAAACGGGTATATTCTTTAATACCCGATCTGAAAATCTCTTCGGCACCACTGCTGGATTGTGGATTTTCCGAGACATCGCGAAATAACTGCCCTAAATCAACCCCTGACCAGAACCTATCTTCAAAACGACGCAGCGCTCTTTTGGCACCACCCAAGAAAAAGAAGCGCTGGAAAATCATCACCCAGGAAATAACGGAGGCCAGCATTAATATTGCCATGACTATTTTCACGACCACACTCGCGTTGAGCACTAGCTCCCAGATCGACATCGTCTCTACCACTGATATTCTCCATTTCTAACTTGCTTAGTTTTTACCCGATCAACCTACATCGATACTGCTGGCAAAAATTTGTTTAATTTGTTGAGGAAACCTGATCGGTTTCATTGTCGCTGCATCGACACAAACCACTTCGACTACAGCACTGCACAGCACCCGCTGATCAACTAACACTGACTGGGTAAACACCACACTGGCGGCACTTACTTTGCTAATCGCTACTGTAATCCGTAATTGGTCATCCAATTTTGCCGATTTCTTATAGTCACAGCTAACCGACTTAACCACAAAAAGATACCCTTGCTGTTGTAGCAACTGCTGCTCTACCGCGTGATTACGCAGAAATTCGGTGCGCGCTCGCTCCATAAACTTCAGATAGTTCACGTAGTAAACAATGCCACCAATGTCGGTATCTTCTATATAGACCCGCACTATAAAGCTAAAGGGCATACTTTTTAACCACTTTTAATTGAGCGACTGCAATTTTAAGACACCGATTCTAAACACCTTGTCTGGGTATTTGAATAGTTATCAGTAATTATTTGTTCTAAACAGACATTTATCTAAGCTTTTAGTTCGAGCGCAGTGCAACACGAAAGCAATAAGTGTGCTTACGACTCCTTTACAGGTGCCTCTAAGCCAAAATGTAAATAGGCATTATCGGTCACTACTCGTCCTCTTGGCGTACGCATAATAAAGCCCTGCTGGATCAGAAATGGTTCCAATACATCTTCGATCGTTTCTCGCTCTTCACTGATCGCCGCCGCCAGATTATCCACCCCAACAGGCCCACCGGAAAATTTTTCGATCATGGTCAGCAACAATCTTCTGTCCATATGATCAAAACCTTTGTCATCGACACTGAGCATATTTAATGCCTTGTCGGCCACGCTCGCGGTAATGACCCCATCGGCCTTCACTTCGGCATAATCTCTGGCGCGACGCAGTAACTTGTTGGCAATTCGTGGAGTTCCCCTACTGCGCATCGCCACCTCGCGAGCACCCTCAACATCTATTTCGGTACCCGATAACTGTGCAGATCGACTAACGATCTGGGTAAGGTCTTCTATATTGTAAAATTCAAGTCTCTGCACAATGCCGAAGCGATCGCGCAATGGCGAGGTCAATGAACCCGCTCTGGTGGTTGCTCCGACTAAGGTAAAAGGAGGCAGGTCGAGCTTGATCGATCTGGCTGCAGGCCCCTCTCCAATCATAATATCCAGTTGGTAGTCTTCCATAGCCGGATACAGTATCTCTTCTACGTTGGGGCTGAGCCGGTGTATTTCGTCGATAAACAAAATATCTCCCGCCTCTAAGTTAGTGAGTAGCGCCGCCAAGTCACCGGCTCGCTCCAGGATAGGCCCAGAAGTGGTTTTAATTTCTGAACCCATTTCAGTGGCGATAATATTCGCCAGGGTGGTTTTACCCAGCCCGGGTGGTCCAAAAATCAAGGTATGATCTAATGCTTCTTCGCGAGCCCTGGCCGCTTCGATAAATATCTCCATCTGCTCACGCACCACGGGCTGGCCACGATAATCGGCCAGAGTATGCGGCCGGATAGCTCTATCTTGGACGTCTTCTACTTTCGATTTCTCGGCTACAGCTGAGATAAAGCGGTCTGCTTCTATCATTGTCTTCCTATAAGGTTTATCGCAGTTGGTGCAGCTTCAGATCACTGGAACCACACAAACATTAGTACTTAACTACAACGGCTGACATACAACGGCAGTTAATTTTTCAGGTATTCTATACTAGCTATGGCTAACCGACCATAGACTTTAAAGAGACCCTGATTAACTCTTCGCTAGAATTGACGCTCGCCAATTGCTTTTGCGCAGCAGCTACTGCTTTAGAGGCCATAACAGGCTTGTAACCCAATGCGATCAGGGCACTTTGTGCATCTTCGATATAGCCGTTGATACTGGCAGCAGCACTGGGTAATTCGGTCCCAGTCAGCTCAAACTCCGCCGGTTCATCTAGCCCTAACGCCGCTACTTTATCTTTGAACTCAACAACTAAGCGCTCCGCTGTTTTCTTGCCGACACCGGGAATCTTGGTCAGTGTTTTGGAATCCTCGCGCAATACACAAGCGCTGAATTCTCGTGTGCTCATCCCCGACAAAATCGCTATTGCCAGCTTTGGCCCTACCCCACTGGCTTTAATTAATACCCGAAACAAACTGCGCTCCTGACGATCGTAAAAGCCAAACAGCAATTGCGCATCTTCGCGCACCACAAAATGGGTATATAGTTTCAGTTCTGTATTTATCGCCGGTAATTTAAAAAACGTCTGCATAGAGGCTTCTATTTCGTAGCCGACACCATTGGCTTCTATCACTAATTGTGGGGGTTGTTTTTCGATCAGTGCGCCACGAATATGACCTATCATTGCCAGTACCTTTATAAGTAGAGCTGTAACAAGATCAGCTACAGCCGAAAATCTGTTGGGTTATTAAAAACAATGTACAAATATACAGTATTTTTTGAAAATGCAAAGGTCTGCATAAAACTGTTAAGCCAATGCTTTGATGCAAGCTCGAGCTTGAGCCTGCAATTGACTGCGATTACCAAAGCCTTGCTGATCCGCCTGTTCGATGGCATTTTTCACTGGCAACTCACTGCGCAGCCAATACCAGATACAGGCCAGCGCCGTATTTATCTGTACAGACATGTGCAACCCCACGCTAAAGTGCTTTGGCGACATCGCGGCAAATAGCGGCAATCTATGTAAGCTGTCGACATCAATGGCAAACGCAGTATGCACAGCTGCCAGATCCAGCCAGGGATTACCCCACCCTCCATACTCCCAATCTATGGCCACCAATTGCGAGCTGGGTACTGCAGTATCCGCAACTGATAATTCTGTAGCTGGTGAAGCCAACACAGTGCAGCAAACATTTTTCGGGTGTAGATCCTGATGCACTAGTGCAGTCTCTACAGCAGGTAATTTATCTAGTGAGCGGTGTAACAACCTGCACAGTTGTAATGCCAGATCATTGCCCTGACCTGGCGATAACTTTTCTATATAGCTGCTAAATAATCCGCGATAATCAAAAGCTATACTGTCAGTCGCAGCGCGCTCTAACTCCCCGGAGAACAGTTGCATGTTTCCTAGCAGCGTTAGCATATGTATTTTTGCGCTGGCACTGTCAATGTAGTGACTACCTTGATGCAACATCAGGCACCAGCCCTGGGCCGTGTTGTTCTCAACAATAGTAGGCGCCCATGGCTGACCTTGAATTAACGCCAACACTTTAGCCTCACGTTCACGGCAGACACCAAAAGCGTATTCGGTGCTGGCATTTATGCGCAATACATAGCGCTGTTGCCCAACCCATGCGCTATAGATTTTATTGCTACTGCCCGATGCCAGCTGCTGCCACTGTGCGGTTCGCACAATCTGATTATCACTCTCTGAAAACAAACTAACCTCAATAATTATGCTGCCCGCTATTACCAGCGTCGATTGCCACTGCCGGGCAGTTATCTAAATCTGCCCTCTTTTTCCTGTCACTGTACACAGGCAGGTCTGAGCGTTTCTCAGGTTCCCTTGTTTGCTATTTTGCTTTAAAATCGCTGCACTGCAATCAAAACATATGCCTGTAGTTGATTAGCAACGATCTTTTTTATTAATGGTTCTCATTAACTATGGGTGATATCTCTATTGCTGGAGTAAACCAGGCAGTTTCTCTGGCACTAGGAGAGCGTCGATTAAGTCCTGTATCTTCTTAGCGGGCCATCATGGCGGGCACTGTTGTTTTGTAACTATAACTGTGCCGCTACTATTAACTAATTTATTGAGACGATAATGAATAAACTGATAACTTTGTGTCTTGCCACACTTATTTCATCCCAGGCTGTTATTGCCAGCGCGGCCACAGATACTTTAACGGTATATACCTATGACTCCTTTGTCTCTAAGTATGGCCCTGGTCCAAAAATTAAAGCCGCCTTTGAAAAAGATTGTAACTGTGAGCTTAATTTCATCGCTGCTGAAGACGGAGTCTCGATTTTAAATCGCCTCAAAATTGAAGGCACTAAAGCCAAGGCCGACGTAATTTTGGGCCTGGATAATGCGCTGATGAGGGACGCCAAAGAGACTGGGCTGATTGCCGATCACCAGCAAGATGTTTCAGCATTAAGCCCTACATTAAGTTGGAGCGACAAGCAGTTCGTTCCCTACGATTACGGTTACTTTGCCTTTATCTATGACAGCACTAAAATTTCTGAGCCCGCCACTTCACTGCGTCAACTGGTAGATTCAGATGCCAAGATTATCTATCAGGATCCGCGTACCAGCACTCCGGGGCAAGGCTTCATGTTTTGGATGAATGCCGTGTACGGCGATCAGACCAACACAGCCTGGAAGCAGCTTGCGAGTCATACTGTGACTGTTTCAAAGGGTTGGTGGGAAGCTTACAGCATGTTCCTGGAAGGCGGTGCAGACTATGTGCTTAGCTACACGACTTCACCTGCCTATCACATGATAGTGGAATCAGAATCTAAGTATAAAGCGGCGCAATTTAGTGAAGGGCACATCGCTCAGATTGAAGTTGCGGCGGCACTGAACACTAGCTCTCAGCCAGAGCTGGCCCAGTCATTCCTCAAGTTCTTAATTTCAGCAGAAGCTCAGGCAATTTTACCTGTCACTAACTGGATGTTACCGGTGCTGGAAAACACTGAATTACCGGAACAGTTTTCAGAGCTAGTCACACCTAAATTAGTTGATTTGAGTATTGAAACGGCAGTGACAGAGCGTAAAAACTGGATCAAAGACTGGCGCTCAAACGCCGCTAAATAATCCTTTTTTAAGTACCTTAACAGCGCTTGTGTATAATTCGCAGCGCTGTATTTAACCCGATTAATTATTAGAGTTTAATGTTTACTAAATCCAGCAACATCGCGGGACTGCTGTTTATCCTGATAATCAGCTCCGTCACTGTGTTAGCCTTTCAAGGTTTAATCGGTTTTAGTCAGCGCGGCGCCGATTTAGCCCTATTGGAAGACAGTTACTTCCACTCTATACTGCTTTTTTCAATTAAACAGGCGCTACTCAGTGCGCTGCTATCGACACTATTAGCTTGGCCAATCGCCAGGGCCATTTACTACTATCCAAACATTTTCTTTAAACAGACCTTTCTCAGCTTATCGCTGCTGTGTTTCGTATTACCTACTTTAGTATTGATTACAGGTTTCGTCTCACTGCTGGGTCTGTCGGGATTTATAACCCCGTTTCTGGGAGAGGACTGGAGCTTGTACGGGCTACAGGGGATTTTGCTGGCTCATGTTTATATGAACCTGCCATTTGCGGTGCGAGCTATGCACTTACAACTGCAGAGTATTCCAGACAGTAGCTGGATACTGGCACGACAGCTAAAATTTAGTCGCTGGCAAAGATTCCGTTTAATCGAAATTCCCAGCCTCAGCGCTAACGCCAGCTTGATCTTCGGTTTCATCTGTATTTTATGTTTTAACAGTTTTGCCGTGGTACTCGCGCTCGGCGGCGGACCACAGTCTACAACCCTAGAAGTAGCCATCTATCAAGCGCTGAAATACGACTTTAATATCCCAGAAGCCCTGACCTTGGCCTGGAGTCAGTTTGCCATTGCCGGTGTATTTTTTCTGTTATTGTACCGCTCTAATTCTGTGCCCTGGCTATCTAAGGACTCCACCGAAAAACGGTGGATCCCATGCATTAGCAAAACGACCAAAGGCATTTACTTGCTGATTTACACTGGCACGTTTGTTTTTATGTTAATGCCGCTGCTGGCTTTGCTGCCGGGGGTATTGGCGGCAAATTACTCCATCGACTTAATAACGGACGTACTGCAAGCGCTAAGCTTAACCTTAATATTGGGTGTACTCTCTGCAGTGTCGGCAATGCTGATTGCCTATTGCATCATGTTGCCGATTCGCAACGCGGCGCAGCGGGGCCAGTTTCGCCTGCAAAATACTTTGCAGTGGCTTGCAAACCATACCTTGATTGCTCCTGCTATGGTGCTCTCAGTAGGTTTGTATATCTTGTTTTTACCGCTGATAGATCTAGATCAATTGGGTATCATCTTTGTTTTGATTTTGAACACACTGTTAATCCTGCCCTTCGCTATCCAGCAAATCCGCGCCCGGGTACTGCAATACGACAACGATTACGCGCTGCTGTATCAATCCTTAAAACTTAATTTTCAGCAAAGAATCAGCATAGAATGGGGCTATATAAAACCCATCATGCTCAGTACTTTCGCCTTAGTGCTGTTAATTTCTATGGGTGATGTGGCGATATTTTCTATTTTTGGCAACGATAATTTGCAGACACTCCCCTGGTTGATTTATCAATACGCAGGCAGTTATCGCATCCACGAGGCGTCTTTTGCCTCGGCCATTTTGCTTTTAGTCTACTTCATCATTCTGCTAAAAATTGAACGAGCCAAATACCATGCTTGATATACAGCAACTACAAATCCAACTTGGCGATAATCAGCTCAATTATCACCAGCAAATCAACAGCGGTGATATTGTGACCCTTCAAGGCGTAAGCGGGGTGGGAAAAAGTAGTTTATTGCTGTGTATCGCCGGCTTTATCCAGCCAGTTCGAGGGCAGATAAGTTGGCAGGGCACCCAGATTAGCAGCCAGCCAATAGAACAGCGTCCAGTGGCAATGTTATTCCAGGAAAATAATTTGTTTGAACATATCAGCGTGTTAAAAAACGCCCGTTTAGGCACTGCCAATATAGGCGATACTGAGATTTTTGCCGCCGCTAAAGAACTACAAATAACCGAGCAAATGCAAAAAATGCCGCTACAACTATCCGGCGGGCAACGCCAGCGAGTGGGACTATTGCGCACCTTACTACGCCCAGAGCCACTGATATTATTAGATGAGCCCTTCGCTGAACTGGACAATCAAACCAGAACTATCGCCGCTAATTGGGTAAATAAAATCGCCAGAGCACAAAACAAAACGGTATTGCTAGTGACTCATCAGATGGAAGATGTGGACATTTTAGCGGACCGTAACTGGCTGATGGAATAGCCCTGTACCAAGACCTTGCCAACACAAAACATCGCCAACGTTTTAATCGCCAATGGCGCCACTGCAGATTCAAGATGCGAACATTTTAGCACACCGCAGTTGGCTGATGTTTCGGGTCAGTCACTTACTTAGAGCCACCCAGGCACTTAGGAGATAACAGCTGTTTATCTTCTTTCACCGCCCACTCAGACACACTAAACAAGTGCAGCGCCAGCGCATGGATAGGATTATTCATTAACGACGCCATGAGTGCATAAATGCTCTGGTGACGCTGCACGGCCCTTTTGCCGATGAAATCGTCAGACACCAAAATCAGCTTAAAATGACTTTCTGTGGCTACCCCTGAGTGCATATGACTTTCGTTTTCTAAATAAAACTCGGCACAGTTGATGCCCTGTCTAACATTTTCTTCAATCTGTTGTGCTACGCTCATGTTTTTCCTCTGCCCGGGATCTTCCCGCGCTTTCAATGCAAATAGTTATTTTTTACTTTCATCATCCATGCCTTTAAAGCGGCGATGTACCCGACGGGTGAAAAACCACACCGTGCCGATAATCACAGGCACCGACCAACCCACCAGCTGCGGCTTACTCAGTGGCAACTGTCCTGTACCTGTGGCCTCGATGATGTACTTTACTAAACCTATACTGTAGTAACTGATGGCTGCAACCGACAACCCTTCAACGGTATGTTGCATCATAAGTTGAATTCTCGAGCGACGATCCATAGAGGTCAGCAACTGCTGGTTCTGCTCTTGGATCGACAGTTCAACCTTAGTACGCATCATATCTGACACCCGATCGATACGGGTCGATAAACTTTCCAGCCGCTCGTTTACAGAGCGACATGTGTTAACGGCCGGGGTTAATCGCCGGGTGATAAACTCACTCAAGGTTAAATGCCCAGAGACTTCGTCTTCACGCAGCTCATCTAAACGCTTTAACACTAACTCATAATAGGCAAAAGTAGCGGAGTATCGAAAAGCTGTTCTGGCGCGCGCCGCTTCTACTTGCGCGGCCATTGCCGTTAGCTGGCCAAGGATTCCCTGTTCAGAAAAACCATCCAGACAGGCGAGTTGATGGGTCAGTGTGACCAGTTGGCTATCCATCGCCTCCAGGTCTTTGCCATTATCCCGTGCCAGTGGCAGCGCCATCAAGGTTAACATGCGATAGGTTTCTATCTCTATGATTCGCTGGGTCAGACGACCAATTTGCGAATCACTCATGCTGTCATTGCCTATCAGAAAACGCCCAAAACCGTCTGAGTGCAATTGAAAAGAAGTCCAGACCCTGGCGGCACCGTGTTGCGGGTTACTGCCGACTAAACGCTTACCTTCAAAGGATTGTTTAGCTTTAGCCAGCAGCCCCTGATCTTGCTTGTCGATTGATTGCAGTGCCAAATGGAAATTGGCCATCACCATCCCCGGCAGCGACTCCAGCCATCCCTCCGGCAGTGGCGTGAGTCCGGTCTGCTCAAAAGGCAGCAAATCAGTGACCGCCAGGTTTACAAAGGTAAAAGCACTAAACTCTAAGTGCACTTCGCGGCGTACCCTAAAAGTCGGTGTTTCAAATTGCAGGTTACTTTTGTCCTCTACAGGTACCTCTTGGTCAAAGAAGGCAAACAACCGCTGTAAATGTTCGAACTGCTGCGCCTTTTCGGCATCGTCCGATAAAATAACAAAATGGGTCAGATGCGCCGGGCAGGGAATAACCTGATAGGGCCGCGAATGCATCTCATCGTAGAGTGATTCCAGCAGTGGATGGTACTGAATACCCGCAATCGCTTTATTGTAATTATTCATAAACTACCATTGTTGTTGAGCACAAGACTGTTGTTCCAACTTTCTACTTCCAACTTCCAACTTCCAACTTCCAACTTCCAACTTCCAACTATATAGTCGCTGTCATAATGGGATCAGCCGACAAATCAAAAGTCATTACATTCGCCTGCACATCAAACCACTGTTCAAATAATGATGCAGATATCGGTGGCCAATAATCTTCAAACTCATCCCAGGCGGCGAGTTCATTTTTGAACATTTTTTCCCAGCCCGCTTGCATTAAATCGTCAAAATCACTCTCTTGAGCGACTTCATCAATCAAATAGACACTGCCCGCTTCTCGCAACTGCTCGAGCGAAAGCAACTCATAGCCATCGTCGGCACTGATTTTTCCCTCTAAACTGGCGACCCATTGCGCAAAAGGTGATTTAGCTAATAAGGTAAAACTCGATCGGTTCAGTATTTTCATTGCGTTCCACTGTTATCTGTAATCTCTGGCTGTATTATGCAGCTTTTCCCAATATTTTAAATAGTTAATGAATTGTCTGGTTTGAAATGCTACTTTAGCTGCATAATTACTGCCTGCGCAGTTCTCCCGTCATTCTCTGCTTTAAATTCCATCGACTCTACACTATGAAAATTCCGATTTTGAAGTCACTTGAATCACAACGCCAATGGTTGACTTTTAGTGCCCAGGAAACCGCCTACGCCTATATTAATTCACCGCTGAGTTTAGTGGATTTTCAGAGCAGCTTTTTACAGATCACCGCTATTGATAAAAATTTGCGCGACGGCAGGCATGCCACCAAATTTAGCATAGGTTCGAAAAAATCCAGTGAAGCTGCCTGGGCACTGATTGAAAGCTGTCAGTGGAGTTTAAGAAAAGTGCTGGCTGGTCTGCATGCATTGGATTTTAGTAGCAATGTGCGCGACAACTCTGCTTTAAATGTGCATAGCGACTTATCAGTCAGGCAATTTTTCTCCAAAGATAAATGTGTCATTTCACCTTTACTGTTACAGCAATTGTCACCGTTAAGTACTGCGCCAAAAACATGGTACTTAAATGATATAAAAAGACTCTTGAGTTGTGATCAGTACAGCGACTTAAAATGGCTGACTAAACAGTCGCAATTTAATACCGTGCACGCAGTACTTTTGCAATTGATCAGCTACCCCGAGGGCTGGCGAATAGACCGACAAAAAAACTATTTAGTATTAAGTTTAAAAAACACTTTTATCTTACGTTTTCGCCCGGTGATAGATCAAAGTAGCGAAGCCATGGCGCTGCTGCAAAAAATATAGCCGCCAACAGATACTTTAACCACCCTCCCCTGTACGTTCCTTTCACTGTGCTTTCCTAGCTTTCATTGATTTCAATCAACTATTGTTTGTGCGCCTGACGCTATACTTCTGTCTTTAATAGCAACCCCAGTCAATGGATAGAATTTTGACTGGCCAGCGCAGGATTGCCCTTGAAACAACTCGCCTCTAGCAACTCGATTAGCTGGGATACCCAGCTAATCAAACGTCACGACCTGGCCGGTCCACGCTACACCTCCTACCCAACAGCATTACAATTTGACTCATCGCTATCATCGATAAACTTATTACAGCAAGCCAAAAGTACACTACAAATCAACCAGCCACTGTCACTGTATTTTCATATCCCGTTTTGCGCACACGTCTGTTATTACTGTGCCTGCAACAAAGTGATCACAGCGCAGCGCCAGCGCGCCCAACCCTACCTAGACAGTTTGTACCAAGAAATGCAGTACATGGCTGGGCACTACAGCGCAGGCCGGGAAGTTAGACAACTGCATATCGGTGGAGGTACCCCGACCTTTCTCAGCGATTCACAGCTTGCACAACTGATGGAAAAAGCCCGTCAACTATTTAATTTGGTCGATGATCAACACGGCGATTTTTCAATAGAAATAGACCCCAGAGAATGCTCCGCTGATAGTTTGCGTAACTTGCGCGCAATAGGCTTCAACCGTATCAGTATTGGTATTCAGGACCTGCACCCACAAGTCCAGCAGGCGGTTAACAGAGTTCAAGACACCGGGCAGATAGTACAGCTGATTAAGCAAGCGAAAGCCGAAGGTTTTAAATCTATCAATGTCGATTTGATCTACGGCTTGCCCCATCAAAGTGTCGAATCTTTTAGCGATACACTGGCGCAAGTGATAGAAATGTCAGTCGATCGGCTCAGTGTGTTTAATTACGCGCATATGCCGGACAGATTCCGGCCTCAGCGACATATTCGCGATCAGGATTTACCGAGCCCAGCGCAAAAACTGGCGATTCAACAGCAGAGCATTATACAGCTGACAGAGGCTGGTTATGTCTATATCGGTATGGATCATTTTGCCAAACCCGATGATGAGCTTTCACTGGCCCAGGCCAGCGGGCAACTGCAGCGAAACTTCCAGGGATATACCACCCACGCCGATTGTGACTTAGTGGCGATGGGCGTTTCTGCGATCAGTAAAATTGGTGACCTCTACTACCAGAACGCCCATGATTTGAGCATATATACCGACTTGATCGAGAAACAACAGCAGGCAATTTGCAGAGGCGTTACTCTGACTCGTGATGACAAGATTCGTCGCGATTTAATTAAAGAGCTAATCTGTCACTGCTATCTGGATATCGACAAATTTGCCGCGCAGCAGCAGCTAGACTTTAGCCAGTACTTCGCCTTCGAATTAGCCCAGCTAGAGCCATTAGCTAAGGATGGCTTACTGGCAGTAGACCACCATAGCATTCAACTCACTGCCAGCGGACGATTACTGGTGAGAAGGGTCTGCATGATATTTGATCGCTACTTACCCAGACAAGAGCAGCAAAAATTTTCGAGAATAATCTAATACTTTTGCTCGCACCGGCATAAATCACCTATATGCCGGTGCGAGTTCAATTAAGAGACCATTAAGTTCGCTGCACAGTCTACAAAGCAGAGGTTAGCCAACTTTTTTGTCCCCTGCTTAGCCCTCACGCTTGAATTGGCGCAAAAACTCGGTACCCTAATGCCAACTTTCAGTAGTTGACTTATACTTTGTATCTAGCGTCTTTTATATTTCAGCTTCAACTCGAGAATATTCTTTTGAAACTATCAGCTTTTGGCGAAAAATTTTCCGCTCGCTCCGGCGCCGTTGAACTTATGGATGACCTGGGTAACGCGCTGCTGGAAAACCCCAATGCAATATTGATGGGCGGTGGCAACCCCGGGCAAATTCCCGCCATGGAGCAAATCTTTCAGCAGCGCTTGCAATCGCTAATTGATGATCCGACACAACGCCATGATTTGCTGGGGCGTTACCAATCCCCACAGGGCGAGAAAAATTTTCGCCAGCAAATGGCAAGCTTTTTAAAACGCAAATTCAACTGGCAGCTGAGCGAAAAAAACATTGGTATTTCCAACGGCAGCCAAAGTGCTTTTTTTGTACTCTACAATATGTTTGCCGGAAAAATGTCCGATGGCAGCCAACGCTCTATCCACTTGCCGCTGTCACCGGAATATTTAGGCTATGCCGACATAGGTTTGGCCGATAACTTCTTCACCGCGACTAAACCTAACATTGAGCTGTTGGATGAGCAGCAGTTCAAATACCGGGTAAACTTTTCTCAACTGCAGTTAGATAGTAGTGCAGCGGCGCTGTGTGTTTCCAGGCCGACTAACCCTACCGGTAACGTGCTCACCGATAATGAAATCAGCCATTTAGACGACATTGCCCACCAGCATGATATTCCGCTGATTATCGATGGGGCTTACGGCCTGCCGTTCCCGAACATTATATTCAACGATGCTCAACCACACTGGAATGAAAACACCATATTAGTGTTGAGCCTCTCCAAATTGGGCCTTCCGGGAGCGCGCACCGGCATCATCGTCGCCAGTGAAGAGCTGATTCAAGCGTACAGCAACTCTAATACTGTGATTAGTTTGGCCTGCGGTACTTTAGGTCCGGCAATCTGTCAGCCGATGTTTGCCGACGATTCCATCAGCGAGCTCAGTGATAAATACATTACCCCTTTTTACCGCCAGCGTTCGCAGCAGACTTTAAAGTGGCTGCAACAAGATCTTGCTGGACTGCCCTTTAGGGTGCACAAACCTGAAGGGGCAATTTTCCTCTGGCTGTGGTTTAAAGATATGCCGATCGACAGTAATACTTTATATCAGCGACTAAAGCAGCGCGGTGTCATTATCGTTCCCGGACATAATTTTTTTGTCGGCATTGAAGAGCAGTGGCAGCACCAACATGAGTGTATCCGTGTCTCCTACGCCGCCGACGAGAAAGATGTTAGACGCGGTGTACAGATTATTGCCGAAGAAGTACGTAAAGCTTACAGCGCTTAAAGACTCACTCTGGCTTTGCAAAGACCAGCTTTTTTCACTCTTTTAAAGAGGCCTGATGTGCAAATAGAAGTAGCAACCGTCAATGCATTTACCCAAAACAACAGCGGCGGCAACCCCGCCGGTGTAGTCTTAGCCGCCGATGATTTGAATACGGAGCAAATGCAGCTAATTGCCACGCAGATGGGCCTGTCTGAGACCGCATTTGTCTCAGCATCAGCGCTGGCAGATTTCGAAGTGCGGTTTTTCACCCCCAGCGATGAAGTAGACTTTTGTGGCCATGCCACTGTGGCAGTTTTTCATCTGCTTTATCTACAAAAAATCCTCGCACCCGGCAGCTACAGCCAACTCACTAAGGCCAGTAAACTCGAAGTGACTATCGCGGCAGATGGTTCGGTTGATATGCAGCAACAACTGCCGACTTTTTTACAGCGTTTTCAGGCAGAAAAAATAGCACCAATGCTGGGCATAAGTGCCAGTGTTATCACCGATACCGGGCTACCCGTTGTCGCAATGTCCACTGGTCTGGTCGATTTAATGGTACCTGTGGGCAGCGGCTCACTCGATTCAGTGATTGCCAATCAGCCATTGATTGCCGATTTTTCACGCCAGCACAATCTGGTCGGTATGCATCTGTTTGAGTTTTCAGCAGCTAAGTCGCTCTACAGTGCCAGTTGCAGGAACTTTGCCCCGGCCTTTGCCATTGATGAAGAGTCGGCAACCGGCAGCGCCAGCGGTGCACTGGCATGTTATTTGGCCACTTATCACGATTGCAGTGCAACCGATTTTATATTTGAGCAGGGCAGGAAAATGGGTGCCAGCTCACGCCTAAGCGCTTGCATAAAAAGACAAGAAAAAGCGATCAGCAGTGTCAGAGTCGGCGGACAAGCCCGGTTTATTGATACTGTCTTTATTGCGCCATAACGGCGACTGATAGCTATATTTGCAATACGCTTAACCGCTATCTAAGCTTTTAATATTAAAAATAAAAATCTGCATATCTGTTTTTTAAGCGGCTGTGTTAAAATAATCAGTGGCAGTATTGCGCGCAACGTTTTTAATATCGAGGATCTCGTCGAACATGGCTAACCCTAAACAAGCAAATTCTAACAAAGTGATAATCTTGCTTTGCTTGGTTTTATCTGTCATCGCCATCGCTATTATCAGCACCCGTGGACAGAGTTTCAAAGATGCAACGACGACCACCACCAATTTGTTAGAACAGAGCAAAATCCAACAGCCTTTCCAGGTCAAACTCTATTATTTCCCCGCCCGCAAAGAAACCGCCAGCGCTTTAACCAGCCACCTATCGGCGCAAGGTTATCAAGTCACTATGCTACCCGCAGCCACAGAGACATCACTGCAAAGCGCTAAATCACTACCTAGCCATATTTTTTATGATCACTATGAATTTGGCAAGGCCATGGACATCAAGAAATCCATTGAAGCAGAAATCGGCTTCCCGGTGAATGCCTACAAGTTTAAAGACTCTATACACAGTGGCACTATGACCATCGTGTTGAGCGCTGTAATACAACAACAGGGCACAGAGCCACTACCACCCGTCTCGGATTCTCAATAGCTAAGTGCCCGATTGCCAAAATAATAAAGAGTTAAGTCCCCTTTATCACACTACTGGTCCGCACTTCTGGTCAAAGCACCGTATCATTGCTAGGTCCTATATCTACCATGCCGGTCTCTGCTACTGGCGCTACATATTCAGTTGAGGCTTGTTCTGCACTAGCACTGTTGTTAGCGGTGTGGACAGTATTCTCCTCTGCCGCCACTAAATCTTCGGCAAACACTATCTGCTCTTCGGTTTGTGGCATCGTAAAGTCAGCGGAGAATTCAACAAAACTGCCGTCTTCGCCGCTGGCATAATGCAGCCACACATCCGCCAGCTCATGCTGTTGATCACTGCTATCACTCCAGCTTGAATTGAGCCCGATCAGGTTGCCGTTGTCCCAGTCATTACCCTCTGTAGCCACTAAGTTCAATTCGGCCACATCGATATCTTTAAGAAACTTAAGCTCTCCGTCTTGCACTAAGCCGTCCTGGTTTTGGTCTTGCCAGGTTTGTAATTGATCATACATAGTATCCAGAGCGTTGATCACACCGTCGCTATTACTGTCTAAGTCAGCCAGTGCGGCAAAGCCGTCCTCAGCTTTTTCGCCATTGCCAAGCACTGTCGCGCTACCAAACAATTCTGCAGCACCATTGATTTTGCCATCACCATTGATATCGCGGACCAAAAACGCATCATCGGAGCCCACCCAGGCGGTCTGATCTATATGGCCGTCACCGTTAATATCAAACTGTACTCCATCTGCCAGGGTCGTAGTTTCTATACCGTCACCGTCTAAATCTAAAATCAGCGGTGTTGTTAAGGTAGGGGTAGTAACGCCATTGACGATGAAAGTCACCGTTGCGCTGTCAGTACCACCATCGGCATCGCTGAGCACATAATTAAAAGACAACGTTTCAGTGGTGCCATCGGCCACTTGAGCATCCATATTGGCGTTGGGAGTAAATTTCAGCTGTTGCTTGCCGTCTAAAGTCACTTCAGTAACGGTGCCCACCACCACCGCATTGAGCGTCACTTGGGTATCAAAGCTGTCGATGCTTAAGGCGGTGGCCTCAGGATCGCTATCGTTATCTAATACATCGATAGTCAGGCAAGTATCTTCATCGACAAAGTTGTACAGTGATGCCGTCACTTGAAGATCATAGTCCGCACCTGTTGCCCCGATTAACTTCACGTTGTTCCACTGTGCGGCGGGAACCTGGCTTCCGCTGGCATAGGGGGTAGTTACCGCCCCGTTAGTCACTTCTAAGCTACCGGTGGTATAAGTCACCTCATAATATTCTACTGAGGCAGGTTCCTGGCTTGAGACGATGTCAAAATCACCGGTACCCCCTTCTGTATAAATCGTATTTTTTGTGCCATCGGCATTAAATTTCTGGGTAAATATACTGAAATCGTTACCGGCATCGTCGCCATGCCAGGTCACTACATAAGCACCATCGGTGCCTAAAGCTGCTACTTGAGGTACTCTGTCATTTGCCGAGGTATTGTCAGATGCCTCGATTTTTTGCACTCCATTTGTTCCGACGCTGGTATCTTTAGTACCATCGGCATTAAATTTCAGGGTGTAAATGCTTTCTTCACCGTTTGACTCTTCACCACTCCAAACCACCACATAAGCGCCACTTGTTCCCAGTGCCACTATTTGTGGCTCTCTATCATTGTCCGCGGTGCTGTCTGAACTTTCAATTTTTTGCACGCCATTCGTGCCAACACTGGTATCTTTGGTACCATCGGCGTTAAACTTTTGCGTATAAATACTATTTTCGCCGTTTGACTCTTCGCCATTCCAGACCACCACATAGGCACCACTTGTTCCCAATGCGACTACTTGCGGTGTAACATCGTTGTCCCCAGTGCTGTCCGAACTTTCTATTTTTTGTACACCATTAGTGCCAACACCGGTATCTTTTGTACCATCGGCATTAAATTTTTGGGTGTATATGCTCTCTTCACCGTTTGACTCTTCACCACTCCAGACCACCACATAGGCACCACTTGTCCCCAGTGCCATTATTTGTGGCTCTCTATCATGGCTCCCGGTGCTGTCCGAACTTTCTATTTTTTGCACGCCATTGACACCGACACTGGTATCTTTAGTTCCATCGGCGTTAAATTTCTGGGTGTAGATACTATCATCGCTCCCTTCGTCGCCTCTCCAGACCACTACATAGGCCCCTGATGTACCTAAAGCGACGACTTGCGGTTCCTCGTCATCACGTGAAGTAGAATCAGATCCCTGGATTTTTTGTACACCATTAGTGCCGACGCTGGTGTCTTTACTTCCATCAGCATTAAATTTCTGAGTGTAAATATTCCAATCGTTGTCTTCTTCTTCCACACCGCTCCAAACAACCACATAAGCACCTGAAGTACCTAATGCTACTATTTGCGGCGTTTTATTAGTTCCTTCGTCGTCATTGATCGCTATTAGTTTTTGGATACCATTAACCAGGTCTTTTGTACCATCGGCGTTAAATCTTAAGGTATAAATGGAATCTTCACCTTCATCATCTTCTCCGCCTGTCCAAGTGACTACATACGCACCATCAGTTCCAAGGGCAGTAATTTGCGGTTCACTGTCTGTATTAGGCCCAGCCCCCTCAAACTTTTGTACACCATTAGTACCGACGCTGGTATCTTTGTTACCATTGGCTTTAAACTTTTGGGTGTAAATGTTGTAATCACCCCCAGACTGTTGGCCGCTCCACACCACAACATAATCACCCGAAGCACCTAACGCCGTAATCTGCGGGTCCAGATCATCACGAGTGGTACTGTCAGAACCCTCTATTTTTGCTACCTCAAAGCTCGAGCCGCTGTAATTGGTATTGCTGATAGTGCTGGTAATATCTGAGATGTATTTCTCATCGTCAACCGCATCAGGTGCTGTATTGACTTTATAGCTGGCATTACTGCCAGTGGCGCTGTGAGTGGTGTCCGCAGTAAAATTACCTAAGGCATCTGCTATAGTAGCGCCATTTAAACTAAAGCTATCGGCATCAATACTAATACCGTCCAAATCCCCCATCCCCGCGGGTATTGTATAAGTAAAGTCCATGCTATTGGCAGTGTTGCTGGTATAGGTCGCCGTCACTGTAGTACCGCCAATATTTATGTCTAAGGTGGGGCTGCCGCCGCCTGTATTAAGGCTAATATTTTCACTCATGCTTACTGTCATAGTCACAGTGTCACTTGGATTGAGTGCGTTACCGGCGCCAACACTAGAGCTAGTGACCAGCACAGAAGAGACGGTTGGAGCGATGCCATCGATAGTATAATTAGCTGAAGTATTAGCGATACCCGTATTACCTACTGCATCGGTATAACCGCTACCGACACTGACAATGTTGCTGCTGTCTTCGATATTGGCAGTGGGTGTGAAAGTCGCGGTATAGACTTTATCGTCACCTGTAACAGTAAAGCCACTTAAGCTGCCGTTTTCTACCGTCACATCTCCTTGAGTAAAGCCAGTAGGAGTTTCACTGAAAGTAAATGTAACGAGTGAAGTTTCACCTATTTTCAGAGCAGAATCTGCCATAGTGATAGCCACAGTCGGTGGTGTGAGGTCTGTAGTATCTATCGTGTAATTGGCTGAAGTATTAGCGGTACCCGTATTACCCGCTGCATCGGTAAACCCTGTACCGACACTAATAATATTGGTGCTGTCAGCGATATCATCAGTTGGGGTAAAAGTAGCCGTATATATTTTGTCATCTCCAGTGACTGTAAAGCCGCTTAAACTGCCGTTTTCTACGCTCACATCACCCTGAGTAAAACCTGTAGGAGGTTCGGAGAAGGTAAAAGTAACGAGTGAAGTTTCACCTGCTAGCAAGGCCGTATCCGCCATCGTGATAGCCACAGTCGGCGCGGTAGTGTCTATTGTGTAATTGGCTGAAGTATTGGTCGTTCCGGTGTTTCCGGCCGCGTCAGTATACCCAGTTCCTACGCTAACTATGTTGCTGCTGTCTTCGATATTTGCGGTAGGGGTAAAAGTCGCGGTATAGACTTTGGCATCGCCAGTCACAGTAAAACCGCTCAAGCTGCCGTTTTCTACCGTTACATCTCCCTGTGTAAAGCCTGTTGGGGTCTCGTCAAAAGTGAAAGTAACCAGCGAGGTCTCACCTATTTTCAAGGCCGAGTCCGCCATCGTAATAGCTACTGTTGGCGCTGTAGTATCTATTGTGTAATTAGCTGAAGTATTAGCGGTACCAGTATTTCCGGCGGCATCGGTATAACCGGTTCCGACACTGACACTATTACTGCTGTCTTCGATATTGGCAGTTGGGGTAAAAGTCGCCGTATAGACTTTCTCGTCACCGGTGACGCTAAAACCGCTTAAGCTGCCGTTTTCTACTGTCACATCTCCCTGAGTAAAACCCGTGGGCGTCTCGTCAAAGGTAAATGTGACTAACGAAGTTTCGCCTATTTGCAAGGCAGTATCTGCCATAGTGATAGCGACAGTAGGTGCTGTAGTATCGATCGTGTAATTGGCTGATGTATTAGCCGTACCGGTATTTCCTGCGGCATCGGTATATCCCGAGCCGACACTGACAATATTGCTGCTGTCTTCAATATTCGCAGTGGGAGTGAATGTGGCGGTATAGACTTTGTCATCACCGGTGACGGTAAAGCCACTTAAACTGCCGTTTTCTACTGTGACATCTCCCTGAGTAAAGCCTGTGGGTGTCTCGTCGAATGTAAATGTGACTAACGAAGTTTCGCCTATTTGCAAGGCAGTATCTGCCATCGTGATAGCGACCGTCGGTGCTGTAGTATCAATAGTGTAATTAGCTGAAGTGTTCGCGGTACCTGTGTTACCGGCCGCGTCAGTATAACCCGTACCGACACTGATTATGTTGCTTGTGTCTTCAATATTGGCAGTTGGGGTAAAAGTAGCGGTATATACTTTGGCATCGCCAGTCACAGTAAATCCACTCAAACTGCCGTTTTCTACCGTTACATCTCCCTGAGTAAAGCCTGTAGGTGTCTCGTCGAATGTAAATGTGACTAACGAAGTTTCACCTGCTTGTAGCGAGGTATCCGCCATCGTAATAGCCACTGTCGGTGCCGTCGTATCAATCGTGTAATTAGCTGAAGTATTCGCGGT
>MAAC01009572.1_pt1 | contig 53895 bp, 56 predicted proteins | sample 1115981 | NCBI WGS metagenome assembly MAAC01 (sample SAMN04961126, study PRJNA320927) | seawater metagenome | isolation source: sample BD02T64 sea water enriched with oil for 64 days | place: USA:Gulf of Mexico | collected 2013-07-27 | reverse complement strand
TATCAATTAAAATTTTAGACTTTGAATATATCAAGAAAGGGAAAAAGTTACTGTATTCTCAAAGCTTGGCCAGTACAGATGAAAAAACGGCTAGATTTATAATAAGTGACCCTAACTCAACTGAGATTGTTCAAATGATTCCTCGTGGGACGGTCTTGAGTTCTCTAAAGTATTTGCGAACTAACATTAAGCTTTCAGCAAGTGGAACAGTCTTAGGGGCATCAAATTCTAGATCCTATCTACCAAATAGCTTGTTTGTGAATGATGTAGATTTACATAAATTGCTTCCAAACGAAATTAACCTTGGTTTATGGAAAACAATACCTCTTGGAACTAGTATCAACGATAGACCAGTTGCAGGTAATGTTTATTCGATAATCTACGGGAAGGCCAAGAGTCTTGTAAGTTCAAAGAAAGTTAAATCAAGTCAAGAAGGTGTTGGTGTAAACGAAAGTGTCGATATTATCTCTTACGCCTATGGAGATAAGATTATTTACGAGATATCAGCTTTTGAAAACAAACCAAATATTTCTGCTAGTTCATACACCACAAAAGAAGAGGTATGGGAAAAACAACTTTGTCGTGATGTAGACGAAAGGGAGGGGAGAGGCGAGATGAAGGCTCGAAGGATCTGTTGGCAAGCCCAATTCTCTACAGGATGTTCTACAAGGCAATATAAAACCTTTTATACAGAAGAGAAAATACAACTTAACACTGAGAACTATTCGAAATATTTGAACGTTAGATTTGGAAAAAAGAGCCTTGAGGAATTTACTGGAAAATACACTTTATATAGTAATGAAGGATCTCTTTATATCTTAGTAAATGTGGACGAAGAATTTATACAAAATATAAATATCAGTAAATTTCATTCTATTGCTCAAGAGCACAGACTTTTAACAGGAATGTTTGCATGGAATGCTTGCCCAATACTAGATCCAGGATTCAAGTGTATTTCATGCGCCTCATCTTCTGCGATTTTTAATGGAGAAGTTAAGTTTGATTATCAATTAACAAAATTTGGAACAAGAAATTAACATTATTCAAAACTACAATGGAGTAGAAAATGAAATTTAGAAAACATTTAACATCAGCTTTAATCTTATCATCTAATGTGTCAGCCCTTGGAGCAACAACAATTGATAAAAACATAAATGTTGACCCCGTCATCAAGCTTGGTGGTGCTGTCCTTACTGTTTTCGTTGTTATCGCTGGAATAAAATATGCATCCAGCGCCGATGATGCAAAACAAAGTGCCAAAAACATAATGGTTGCAGGCGTTCTAATATTTGGAGCCGCGGGAATTGTTGCACTATTAAAGAAGGTTGTAAGTGCATAACAATCAAGATTTCCCAAAGTTCTTAAATCAGAGCCCATTGCTTTTTGGAGTTAATGTTTGGACTGTACTTTCGACTATGATGATTGTCGGAGTACTAATGATTTTTAATTGTAATGAGTTTCACGCCTTGGTGATAGCGGGGGTTTATTTTCTCATTTCTCTCTTTGTACAAAAGAAGCTTGAGAAGAGTTATCTTCAGCATCGAGTGCGTAAACCAAAAACAGGAAAGTTATATGGAAGATATTCTAAATAATTCAAATACAAGAATATTAAAATTAAATGGGACTGATCTTGAACAATTAAACAATGATGAGTTATTTAATTTTGTAATGGAGATGAATACTTCAATAATGGAACTCAACCCTAATTGTTTTTATCGAATGGTATATTTTGAAGATGAAACCTATATGTCTAGTAACGATGAAAATGTTAACGATTTCTTTCATGGAACAGATGTCACTTCTTCTATGTATTGTAGTCACTTGTTTGATTTAGAAGATATTTATACAAATGATCCAGTTAAAGACAATTATGCTTTTATCAATAACAAGGTATTTAAATTTATTAGAATTGTTGAGATGAAAAGTACAATGCTTAACGAACTTTCTAACCTTGGTGATTATTTCATTAACTTCAAGAGGATAAGTGATTCCGTTGCAAAAGGAAAACTCGAAATGGGAAGAAGTCAGCACACTTCTTCATTTTCTGAAAAATCCCGAGATATCGTAGGAGAATCTTCTTATCACGCAAACGAGCAAATGCTGGAAGATGTAGTACATGGGAAACAAGCACTTTTTAGTGTTGAGTGTTCATTAATTATTTCAGGTGAGTCTATTGATGAAGTGAATACAAAAATCAAAAGTATTATTCCTGAATGTACAAGAAGGGGATTCAAGATAATCCTTGAAACAGTAGGCATAGATTATGCTTTAGAAAATATAGCTATTGCTGAAAAAGAACCGGCTTGGATAAATTCATTTCCAGTAAATTCAAAATTGTTAATCAATTTATTACCTCTGCATCTCGACAAGCTATACCCAGAAGGGATGAGGTTTTATTCTCAGTCTGGAAAAGGGATCTTTTACGATATATTTGATAATCAAAATATTAATTATAATGTAATTGTAGCGGGACCAAGTGGTTCAGGTAAAAGTTTTACCATTGGTGCTATCTGTTACTTCCAATTTATGAATAATGTGAAAATTATTAATATAGAAAGAGGTGATTCCATGGGGAAACTTGGTAAGTTAACTGGTGGTGTTGACCTATTGACTCGTTTCAATCCTATGATGTTTAAAAACACTACATTTCTTAAAGAGTTTATCTTAAGTAGCATTCCTGAGGCTGAGATTACAAAAAAAGAAAAGGGAAGACTTCACTTTGCTATTGAGGAAATTGATTTATCAAATATAAATACATTTGAAATATTATTAGATGAGTTAGATCACTTTATTAATGATATTAAGTATTACTTTTTCGGAATTCTTCCTTATCTCTCAGATGAGATATTTGAGTTTCAAGATTTTTCACACGTTAACATAGAGTCTCTACCAGAAGATGTTATTGCACCCTTTATTATATTTGTAATGGAGTATGTCGAAAACTTAAAGGGACGACGTGTATTATTTTTAGACGAAGTTCATTTCCTTTTAAAGAAAAATCCAGAGTTTGTTGAACAAAAATTTAGGGAAGCTAGAAAAAAAGATATGGGAATCATGGCCGCCACGCATGATTTTGATGAATTCATTAAGTCTGAAGTAGGGAAAATTATAGAAAACTGCGCGAACACAAAAATACTATTCAATCAGGCATGTTCTGTTAATGAACAATTAAATAGCTTTGATGTTGAAAATATAAAGAGATGTAAAACTCGTATTGGTGAATACTCAGAATTTTATCTTAAAACAGAAAATTTTAATAAGATTGTTCGATATTTTTCTAATCCTCGTGAGTACGAAGTCCTAACAACTAATCCATTGGACAATCAACGTATGGATAAGTTTTTTGAAGGAAGATCAGACTATTTCTCTTTTACGGAAACATTGGATAGATGGGTGGAGTATAAGTATGCGCACTAAAATAGTATTATTTCTTTTGATTTGCAATTTTTCAGTTAAGTCTCAATTTGATCCAACTTTGATTCAGATAGCCTTGACTGCGACTCAAGAACTTGCTGAGTTACATGAGCTACTAACAGAAGCTAAGAAAACCAACGAATCTTTAAAGGAACTGAATGAGTTCATGGAGGAAGCTGACATTCGTGTTCAAAGAGCACAGAGAATCGAAGCATGGTACACATCTTTAAAAGAACTTGGAGACAATGACGTTAAAAATTTGTCAGCTCTAAATTCTCAAATTAGAGATCTGAAATCACAAAGAGAGGAAATTTCCTCTATTCTTGAACGCATTACTAGAAATAGCTACAAATCTAAAACGGAAATTATTAAAGCTGAAAAAAGAGAAAAAGCAGCTAGAAAAAGAGCGAAAGGAGCAATAGTACCTTCGAGCTCTGTTTCATCTTCTAAAAGTGCCCTCCTAAATAGGATTAACGGAAACACGGGACATACGGCGTTTGAAAGCTCTTTAATAAATGCAAACCTTAATAAGTTAATTATTGAGCAGAAGAAAACTAATTTATTACTTGAAGAACAAAAGGTTTCAAGACTTAAAGAAAGGTTGAGCATTGGTGAAATAGTGGGAGCTTTAACTGGGGAAGACATTCAAGATGGAGGTGTTAAATGAGCAACCGCATCAGTTTTACAAAGTCTCTTCTTTTACATGATGATGATACCTTAAGGAAGCTCTTCTCTGGAGTTGAGAATGCATTCCTTGGTTTTATGCCAGAAATTATCGTAGCTGCTACAGTTATTTGTCTTATAACTTTTTCTGATGTTGTAGGAACTACAAAGAGGACAATTACCGCAGTCGTTTTAATTGCACTATATTCATCAATTCATTTCAATGTTTGTGATATGGCATTTAAATACTCAGATAAAGTTCTTGGAGAAAAAATATCTAAAAATAAGATAATGAGACATGTTATCGGACTAAAAGGTAATAAAGAAAAATTAAAGGATCATTCACTAGGAAGTGTTCTTATAGGTACTGTTTTTGGTAATAAGAACACTGAAGTAAGCTGGTTACACTCTATCGTTGTTTTCATTTCTGTTGCATTTTTCATTGTAACTAGAGTTCTGTATACAATTGTATATTATTCGGCTCCCATTTTTGCATATCTAGGTTTCATGTTTGGTGTTTTTCCTTTTGCTGAGAAAAGTTTGTTGCTTGGTTTAAAAACAACTCTCTGGTGTTGCGTAACTCCCTTTGTGTTAACCGCTGCATTTTCAGTTGTTCTGTTAACTACATATAAAGACGCTACAATTGTAGCTGGTAAAGTTGTTTTTAATGGTCAGCCTGAATACATCGTAATTTTTATTACTTCGCTCTTTCTTCTTGGTTCATGTTGGATTGCCTCAATGATAGTTAAAGGTGTCGGTCTTGACGGATGGGCAGGGGGAATTTCACAGATGGCCTCTATGGTTACTATCATGCAAGGAGCAAGAAAGTTATCGGCCATTCCAGGTGCGGGTAAGAGTATTCTTAGAGCCACTCAAACAGGTGTTGGTGGTGCAGCTAATAGTATCTACTCTGCTAATGGAATTGGACCAAGCTCTTCTTCATTAGCGACCTTTGGAGCAGCAAAAAATGGGAACGGATTATTTTCAAATTTTTCTAAGGGTATAAAAGACAGTAAAAGCAGTTCTGCACTTTCTCAAGTAAATGAAGGATATAGATCAGCACTAAATGGTTATCAAGAACAAAAAGGAGCTAAGAATAACATTCAAGCCGACATAAGTTCACAAAAACAAAATTTATCAAAAATGGATAGGGTAGTTCTAGGCGCAGATTCAATAATGAATTTTGGAAAGAATAATAAATCTTTTAAGAGTGCCGTACAAGGGGCTAGTAGTCCTCACCTTAGTAATAGCGAAGCAATTTCACATAGACCATATCATCAGAGCCAAAGTTTTCGTCAACCATTAATTAAGCAAGGTTCAGGTAGAACAGACTGGAAGCCATATCGATCCAATGGAAATATTAGAAGATCCAATCCAGCCTTTTCGAAATACAAATCACCTGAATTACCAGAAGACTTTAACTAAGAGAGGATATTTATGAGTACAAAAATGACAGAGGGGCAAATCACGGTCGGAGTAGTTGTTCTATTCGGATTGATTAATACTTATTTTGCTTTATCGAGTAGTGGAGCTACTTCTTCACATATTGTTATAAGCAAAGAGGATACTCTAAAGGATTCTGAATTAAAAAGAATTGCTTGTAGAGAGGGAATGGATTCAATAATGAAAAAGGAGCCAATCACCGATTTTGTTCCAGATGATTTAACTGCGGTATTGGAAAGTACAAATTATGAAGAAATTGGAAAATCTACACTTGAAAGTTCAACAGCTAAATTAGTTGGCAATCAAAACTGTAGATACATTTTCAAGGATAAAAAAGGGTTAAGAGCTTTTAGAGTTGAGCTATACAAAAAAGAAGAGTTTCCTTGCCTATACAAGGTGTATGGGTTTCACGAAGTCGGTGTAAGAAAGGAAGAATTATGATTTTTCATATGTTTTTAGGCGTTGTTGCCACGCTGGTTTTAAACGTAAAGCAGGTAACAGTGGTTGACTTTGAACACAGGATTAAAAAGATTGCAACATCTATTGATAAGACAAGACTTTTCAAAAAGTTATCAAGAGATAAGAGAACTTTAATCCTACAACCATTATCAAAAGATATTGAAGGGAATCTTGTAGTAATGACTTCAGGAGGAACTTATAACTTTGATTTCAAGCATGGGAATGCCCATAGAAGTGTTTTTATTAAAAATGGAAAGAATGACAAGAATTATATTCGTTATAAAGAAAGTAGTGATTATATTTTACATAAATCATCATCTTCAATTTTAATCACAAATAAAAACAAGGCTATATTGGATATTAACGGGCAAAAAATAAGATACAAGAAAAGTTATGCATACCCATTGGGACCACCCATATATTTAAATGGAAAAAGGACGGTGTTTTAATGAGAGTTGGTAGTTTAATTCTATTTTGCATTCTTGCTTCAATTCCCGCTCTTTCTAATGGAACAGGACGAGTTTCGTTTTTAAGTGGGAAAAAGCTCCCAACAAAAAAGGCCATTTTACAGGACTCAGTTAGCAGTAAAAGATCAGCCTTAAAGAAGAAAAAGAAAATAAGAAGAAATTTTAAGGAAATTGAAAGGCTAAGGAAAGAGAATGCTAAATTACAATTGTTAGCACAATTTAGATTCAATACACCAGATTTTTTAGACGATGATATTGATATTAAAACAGGTGATATGTTCGCTGGAAAATTAATTTTTAATGTTCTCTCAACAAATCTCGCTTCACCTTTAAATATTCAACTTGAAGAGAGTGAAACATTTCCAAACGGTGGGAGAATAATTTGTCAGGGAACAACGTATCTAAAAAGAGTTGTATCTAAATGTACTTCAATCGTAACTTCCGAATTCGAAATTGAAATAGATGCTTCTGTACTATCGAGTGATGGAAGTAGTGGACTGAGAGGGGAGTACTACACAGGTAAAGAGCAGTATATAACGGCAATACTAGCTTCTGAGGCTGCCAAAGGTATGTTAGCAATGTCCTTAGGTCGTATGAATACATCAATAGGATCACAGATTGAAAATAGTCCAATTAATACAATCACAGGTGGATTAATTAACACTGGTAATGAAGTAACTAACTTAATGAAAGAAGAAATGCAATCAACGGAACCTAAGGTGTTTATTCGTAAAGACAAGAGAGTAATCGTTTATTTTAACAATAAAGTAGATTTTTCAAGGATAAAGAAATGAAAAAAATAGTAATTCTGTTCTTAGTCTTTTGTTTGGTTTCTTGTACTACTGCTACTAAGTCTACAATTTATAGCGGTTTAATAGGTGGGGCTATCTGTGGAGCTATTGGTTATAGCATTGGTAAAAATACATCTCCTAACAAAGAATCAGAAAGTCTAAATCAGTTAATTGGAGGTGCTGCTGGTGCTACTATTTGTGGTGCTGCGGGTGCTTACCTTGGACATGCTTTTTATACAGATGATCCCGAAAACTTTGTCGGTAAAGATGTTGAATTAACTAAAGTGAAAATTAAAGTTGATGGGCCAAAGCCCTTAGATCAAGACATCACTCTAGATATGCTAGGAGTTCAATAGAATGAAGGATAAAGAGAAAAATGATCAGTCTAATGCAGCCAGTGATATTATAGATATTCTTGCAGAGCTTATCTACACTCTTGTGGCTGATACGTTAGTATTTTCATGGAAGTTGATATCAGACTCCCTCTCAAATAATGATGGAGTTAAGTCTTTAAGCTTAGACAATATCAATGACAGTACTCAGTCAATAAACTCATTGGCCCTCGGATACTCTACTTCTCAAAAGAAAGACTTACTTTTTAGTGATATCGACACAGGTAGACACAATCTGGTTGTTGGTGCGAGTGGATTTGGTAAAACAACTATTTCAGAAAATTTTATTGAAAATGATCTGCGTAATCACATTTCTGTTATTAGCTTTGATCCAAAGGGATCTACTGAGTCAATCATCACCCTTAACTCTTTGTGTGAATTCTACGGTAGAAAAATGTATGTGTTTAGTGAGCATTACCACACAGGCGATAAATTTAATCTCTTTAAGGGTCTAGATACAACACAGGCAGTAGCCTTAATCATGCGTTCATTTAAATGGGAAAATGGATTTTATAAGACTAAGAGTGAGACAGCATTATATCAAGTTATTCGAGAGGTAAGGGAAAGAGACGAAGTCTTAAGCTTTCATACAATATTAAAAAAACTTGATGAGGAAGAAGACAAAAAGAGTAAAGAAATGATCGCAGGCCTTATAAGTTATTTACAAGGTATTTGTTTTTCTAGTTTTGGAAGGCTTTTTGATATCAAGTCTAATGACGAAGGTTATAATATTTCAGATATACGAGGAGAAGGTGCTTGTTTATATATCGGATTGAGTACTCAAGGATATGGTGATATTGCCAAAGGCATTGGGAAGATCTTTCTATGTTCATTACTGTTCCATTCTTATGAAGTCTTAAAAGAAAGAAATTCTTTAAATGATAAATTGCTAACTAATCCCATAAGTGTTCACTTTGACGAGTTAGGAAGTATCTTAGTAGAAGATTTTATCGATCTTAAAAACAAATGTAGAGAAGCAAAAATAAGGATATATTCTTACATACAGTCGCTGGCTGATATTGATGCCGTAAGCCCGTTTTTAAAACGACAAATTTTTGAAAACAGTAATAACATTTTTATTCAAAAACAATGCTCTCCAGATGATGTTGATTTTCTTTCTAAGTCAGTCTCAACAATAGCTAGTAAGAAGCTTACAAAAATCATAGAGAATGGAGTTGAGCAGAACCTTGGCACAACTAGGGAGGCATTCCAATACGTACTACATCCCTCTATGTTTTCAAGACTAAAGATTGGACAGTGTGTACTCATTAGACACGATCCTAAGTGTGTAGATATTATAAATGTTAGATACAGTAAAACCAGTGAAGCCCTATCTACAAGAAAGGCACCTTTAACTATTAACGATAGAGTACTAATTAGAGAAACGGTTGATTTATACAAATCAACTCAGAAGACTACTAATATTGATATGTTCTCATAGGAGATGAGTGTGAATAGAGACCTTCATTATTTAACTAACTATAGTGAATTTTTTAATTTTTTATTAAAATGGAAAGTTGTAGAAAGTTCAACAGTATATAACGAACTTTTTAGTCATCTGAAAAAAACTTCTTATTGGAATATGGTATCTCTTTTTAAAAAAGAAGGGTTAATTGAAACAGTTGGAATAGGGTATCCAAAAAAATCTATGATTAGAATAAGTTCACGTTTAGCAAGGAGTGTTTATAAAGATTCAAAGTTAGGTTTTGATTTATCTGAAATAATACATGAGTCATTACTTACAGATTACTGTCTTTTTTTTCTTAATAACTTGAAAGTTGGAAACATTGAACTTGCTCATGAGCTTTTAGATTCTGAAACCGGAAATAGTAAATTGATGCCTGATGCAGTTATATTCACAAACTCAAATAAAAAGATTGCGATAGAACTAGAGTTAACACAGAAGAGTAGAACGCGTATATATCGAAAGTTTAACAACTATATGCATAGCGAGTACGACTATTTTATATATCTATTTATAAATAGATCCATGAGTAAGAATTATGTAAACAGAGCAAGAGAATTTAATATAGAAAATAATGAGGAAAAGGGAACTAGTTTCCTCGATAAATTAATTTACATAGAACACTTGACTGACAGTAAGGACAATCTAAGTAACGATCTTAAATTTATTATAAAAGGAAAAGAATGTGACTTTAGTAGCTTTGCTAAAGTCGTTTGTTAACAAACATAAGGAGTAATTTATGAATACGGATAATGAATTAAAATCTTTTGAAGACCACGTAGAAACAAAAGGAAAAAGAAAAAGAAGCGCATTAAAGACAATTAAATTTTCTTATAAGATTGGAGAAGAAGAGCAGCTAGAGAAACTTAACATAGTGTTAAAGGATCTTAATTCAAAAAAATTTGGTAGAGAGTTATTTATTAAAGACTTACTGGATTGGATGGTTAGTAACATCACTACAAAGGATATTGAAAAAGTTCAAAATCTTTCCCTTTCTTTAAAAGATAAAGTTGAAATGAGGCTTCAAGAAATGGGAGATAAAAAAGGTGAAGATATTGATATCTATGATTACATCGCTAAAAGTTTAAAAATTCAATAATCAATAATCAATAATTAACAATAATGATGATTAATTATGCAAGGAGAAAGGTTTATGAAAAATTCTGTAGAATTTGAAGGTCTAGTTGGAAAAAGTGTAGACATAAAAACAAATACAAATAAAAAAAAGTTTGGTTTTTTAAATCTTGCACAATCAACAAAGAATAGTCAGACAGGTGATTTCAATACTGTTTGGATGAATGATATATATCTAAGTGAGAAGATGATAAATAAAGCAAAAGGTTTCCTAGCAAAAGGAAAGAGGATCTCTATTAAAGGGTTTTATGCAAGCCGTACTAAAGAGTCAAAGATTGTTAATTATGTAATTGCCGTAGATATCAAGGAACCTCTGAATGTTGATGGAGGACAGGAAGTAGGGCCACTTGAAGTCATTAGCAATGATATTACGTCTAATGATATTGCTTTTTTTGAATAAAGTTATATTTATTGCCTATTTAAGGGGTGGCTTGTCCACCCCTTTTTTTTGAGGAAAATTATGTTATCAAGAAAAAGTAAAAATTCATCCATTAAAATAATACAATTCTGGATGAATTGCATCGAGTTATATTCTGAAAAAGATTCTCACAGCAAGTTTAACGTATTCTTTCTTAAGAACTACATAACCTTAAATAAATTAATCAGTAGTATTCATAGTGATCGAGTAACAGTTGATGATATCAAACTGTTAGTGAAACTAACTGATAAATTTAAAAAATTAAACTAATTGTTTTTACTTTTTCTTCACTCAGGCCTTGGTTTTTTATTCAAAATGACCGATAATAGAATTAACCAAGGGAGTTCATAATGTTCGGTTCAGAATTTCAAATGTATTTTTTTAAGCACACTGCCATTGCCTTCTTCGGTTTAATTGTCTTTTCTTTTATTCTTAAAACTGTCCTTCCCTTAGCATTTGCAATCATAGTTTCTTTAATTAAGTCGTTGATACTGTTCATAATCATTGAAGGTCCAGGTATATTATTTGGTTTGATATTTATAACTATCCCTCAGGCAATCAAAAATATATTTCAAACCCCTAAGACTGAGTCAACATATGTCCAGTTAAAGAATAATGAAGCTGATATGTTTGCGGGGAAATCTACTGATAACAGCACTTCTTTGGCTTATAAGTCTATAGCCTTGCTCTATGCAGATATGGAGCTCGTTCAGTTAGTAGACTCTCTAAAGTTTGATAAATATGTGGAAAATGATATTAAGGCCGTTAATTCTCTTATCTATAAGAAGTATGCAAAAAAATTTGAAGGCTTAAATATTTCTGATAATTTTGATTTACATGTTAGTAAGGTTGATCAGGATAGTATTGCAAACGAATCAATTCCAGATAAGAAGATTCGTGTTTTTGGTTCTCTTAGCAATCCCACCTTTTACGTAAATATCTAAAGTTAGTTAACTACTTTAGGTAGTTTAGTTAACCTTTCCTTATTTTTACTTAGTGTTTCAGTGCGTTTATAAATTTCTCTAGTAATATCTTTCCGTATTCAGTTTCGTGAAGTTTGTTGTTTACTCTGTTGTGAACTACGATGTTAAGTCTGATGTGAGTACAGGGATGACTTATGTCGAGCTTCGGCTCAAATAAACCTCGCCAACTTCCCGAATTCACTACACAATTCTAATTCTTAAAATTGACTAACCCTCCATTACATTATGAGTTAGTCAATTTTAAGAATTAGATTTGTTTCTCTCTTTCGGGTAGTTGGCGAGGGGTAAGGTGATTATCTTTTAGAATAATAATATATATATTTATGTAATGTGTGTGTTTTATGAGGTCTGTATGTGTTGTTAAGTAATTTTGTTAGGTTCTGAGTTTATATGTTTTTTTAAGTGTTGTATTTTTTCATAGGTATACAGGCCTCATAAAACACACAGCGAAGAAGTAGCGTGTTCCATTGTAGAGTTTTGGCGCCTCATCTATGGTAGCGCTTGCAAAAGGGGCTAAAGAACACCTATATCTGCGGGTAATTAGCACAATGATACTAAGCTGTCTCGGATTAAGGTTCTCTATTTATACATCCAACCATGGATCTTCGCCATCCTTATGGACAAGTGAGGGGTATCTTTAAGCATGAAGTTCTTGTCCAGCGTAGATATTTGATACTCTATAGTTATTAGATCTTGTATGAATAAATTAGAAAGTGGGCTCTGTTCAAACTTAGGAAAGTGGATGTCTTGGATGTAGAGGTGATGTAAAATTGAAACAAAAAAAACGAGTTAGACTCGCTTTTGGTATTCCATCAAGTATAAGTGTTAAAGTTATTTTATGATAGAATACTAGTTGATTATAGAGCTTAATCTATTTAAAATCAAATATTGCTATGCCGCCATATTAATATCTTCCTTTAGTTCATAGGAATGTATTAAATCTACTGAATTTAAAATTTTAAAGATGTGAATTATTTTTTTTGTTGGTTCTTTGTGACATTGAACTAAGTCAATTGAGGACGCATAATTTTGATCAAAGCATCTCGTCAGTGTTATTATCCTTGTGGCCTTGAGTTGTTCTTTAAGACTTGTTATGTAGTATTCATCTAGTAGTTCTTCTTTCATGTTCGCCTCCAGATTATTTAGTAGCATACTTTTTGAGCTTAAAAAGTATCTAATTTGGAGGTAGGGATTGTTTCTCACCACGGTGGGACGATTTCTATCCCACCGTGGGATAGTATTTTATCTCAGAGGGATTTCTTTTACCCCATATAATAATAGGTTATATTGTGTGGCCTTTTCATGGTCACACTAATCTGTTAGAATTATTCCATGATGAAAATATCCTCAAAATCAAACCTTAAAAAATTGTCTTTAACTTTGGCACTAATCTTTAGCTGCTCAAATTCTATTCATGCCCTAAGTTGTGAACATTCTAAGACTAGGTTTAAGTCCATAAGACTTGTCAAAAAATATGACAATAGATCGATCTCTTTAAGTATTCCTGGAGTGCTTAAGTTAGATCCAGTTTTAGTTAGAAATAGGTGAGGTTTACACCACCAAAAAGTCATTACCTAAAGGATTAAGTAAATGAAGTCTCTTTTTATTCTAGCAGTAAGTTTGTATTCTCTTGTTGCATTTTCTCATCGAGGTGGAACAGCCAGTGATGGTTGTCACAAATGTAAATCTAACTGTGAGTCATATGGATACACTACAGGAGCTAGACATTCACACAAAGGAAAAGTGTGTGATCCAGCAAAGGGTACTGTTGATAATAAAAAAGTAGTAAAAAGGAAGGCTAAGAGAGTAAAAATCTCAAAGAAAGGGAGTTACAATTTATACAAGTATTCTACTAATAAGGTAACTTCTGTACTAATGCCTGTGTATAAAAATAGAAGGATGAAAACATTCTATTGTTCATGTGATTTTAAGGTAGATAAATCAGTATCACATGCAAGTTGCGGTTTTAAGTATCATAAGAAAATTGATAGGTCGTATAGAATAGAATGGGAGCATATAGTCCCTCAGAGCTATTTAAAACGTCTTAAGATGTCTCCTCTTGGAGATTTACACAACTTAGTTCCTGCTGTTGGAACATTGAATATGAAACGCTCAAACAAGGCCTATGGCTTTATTAAGAATGAGCCAAGAGAATACGGAAGTTGTGACTTTGAAGATAACTCTAAAACTATTGAGGCCATGCCATCTGTTAGAGGTAATATTGCAAGGTCTTACCTCTATATGGAGAAACGATATAGCCTGCCCATTTCAAAATCTGAAAAGAAATTATTTTTACTTTGGGATAAGAAAGATCCCCCAACTAAGTTTGAATGCTACAGGAACAATGAAATAGGTAAAATTCAAGGTAATTTAAACCCCTTTGTTACGAAATATTGCATCAAGATAAATTAGGGTGTAGATACAAAGGCAAGACTAAGGAGAGGGTTTTTTGAAGAATAGAGATAATAATTTTTAAATGAGAGAAATTATTGTATTACAACTTTTAATTGTTTCATTTTTAAGAAGTAAGGTCACCCTTGATCGTTTTACGAGTTGCAATCGCGTAAAGCCATATATTACAGTCTGTAATGTAATATCAGCTTATCTTACGTAGTAAGCTGATCTTTTTCCTGTAGACTTTGATCCATTTTCTGTAAACGTTAATTCTAGTCCGTTCTTGATGCCTATCTCTTTAATCATTTTCTTTATAGCTATATCTTTATCTACTACAATCCAGAAACTACCATTTTTTTGTCTTTTATCTATTGTTTCAAAAATCTTAGGCTCAAATATATCAATTAACGAAAGGGATAGGTTATTAACTATATTTACGCCATTAATTCTTTTTACTGCAAATGTTCTGTTTTCATTCCTGTAATAACAGAAGGCTGAAAAACATATTGTTTTTCCTGCTTTTGTAAATTCTGTAGGTCTAACCGTTCTGTTTCCGGATTGTCCATTAGCATTAGTGTATGAGAGTTCTACTTTATGATTTCCATTGATTGCTTCTTTTATAATTTTATAGTGTTTATTAAATGTACTATTTTTGTGAACATATGTAGGATCTTCTCTATTTTCGCTCTTGTAGTAATTTAAGTCTTGTTGTACCAACTCTTTTAATTGTTCTTCTAGTTCAGGATTTTCTTCTCGAGTGGGAATCTTTTTCTTTTTTGAAGTTTGTGTTATTCGCAATGTTACCATTAAAAATAAACATCCTAAGATTACAAATGTTATAAATTGCATAGTGTTCATATTGTCTCCATTTCTTATTTTATAAGTGCAAAATTTAGACCAATTTTAGTTAGAAGTTTCCCACCACCTCTCTAAGTTATAAAATACTTTTGACTGTTTTATCCGCTATGTTAGTGCTCTCGTTACGATGGGGTGTCCTATGGAAGTGATCATTACCGACACGGGACTGTCAAGGCAGTCTGTCGGCATGTATTTAAATTGATAAGTTATTTTCTACCACAGCTAACATAAGTAGAACCTAGATTAGATCTACATTCAGTGATTGTGCTATAGCACATAAGAGTGTGCATGTTTCCTCGATTATCTATCGGACAAATAGGAAACACTTCGTACTTATTGGACGTGGTGCTAGTCTGAGAAATTTGAGCTACCCTCACTTCGTGAGTTCTTTGTGATTGTATCTGTTGTTGTTTATTTATGCCTGCAAAGAGACTATTCCAGACTATTCTATTATCCATTTTTCGTGCAAATTTCTCTTTTTTCGCCACACAGTAGATCGTGTTGTTTATACTCGTAATCGCCCTATTTTTTACAAATCCATCTAGTGTGAAGAAAACACTTAGCTTACTACAATTGCACTGCCTGTTGGCGTAACTGGTATATCTATAAGCATACTCATAGTCTCCGTTACCTTCTTGAACTACGACGTACTTCTTTCCTAAGATTTTTTCTACTTGGTCAACGCTCATTCCATTTTCAACTTTAGCAAGCTTCCCAATGGAGGGGTTTGTTGCGCAAGAAGTGAAAAAGATAGCTAAAAGAATTAAAGAAATGTGCTTCATAAAATACCTCCAAGATAACTTATTAATAAGCAATGCTCGTGCCAAGAATAAGAAGGTGTTTCAGCTAGTTACAGAGAAGGGTGTATAACTTTTAGACAACATGTAAATATTATATACGCAGATGGCGTTGTAGCAGGGGAGGTTGAAGTATCCCCAGAGTGTAGAAATTAGTAAGTATGTCATTCTCGTAGCTTAGTGCCCTTAATTAAGCATTTTTTATAGGAAAATTAAGAAGAAAGTGGATTCGTGCCGATAAGATTTAATATTCGTTTAGGCTTCACTATGTAGTTTTTTCTAAAGCAAGAGAGGTTCTTATCATTTTACTTAAACTATTTCATAAACCTATATCTGGCGTAGTATTCTTGCTTTTTTTTACTTTCCAGAGCTTTTCTTTTGAAGCTAATGACCCATTTGTAGATGAATCAGCTGACGCAACGATTAAGCAGAGTGATTGTAATGAAAAATATAAAGATGGAGATTTTTGTGCAACAGAAGCATGGAATAGAGACCTCAGTAAGTGTAAAAGAGAGCTAACCAATTGCACATTCTATCCAGAGCAAAATAGACAGAGTCTAGCTTTTGCTTCTGATCATAAAAATATTATTAGTGATCTACAAGGTAAGATTTTTTATCTTGAAAAGCAAAATAATTATTATAGAAAGAAACTTAAAATACGAAGCAATAAAATCTCATCAAAAAATACTTCTAATTTTATTCAAGAGCAGTGTACCAATGTTAAGAACTACTCAAGTTGTCAAAAAACTGTGAAGAAGCATGTTGAAAAAATAACTTTTCGGGATAGAAGATTATTGTGTTCAAACTTAAACGAAGCAGGCTATCCGAATATCTGCACTAGTTTATAGGTTTTATAGTTAACAAAGTTGCAGCGCCTGTTTTAATTTGAATAGGTTTGTTTTCTACGGAGATAACTTTTGTAATATTTTTTTTGAGAAAGCTTATAGGATTGGTTCTTTGTATTAGTTGGATAGTTCTCGAAATAATTCCGGTAGAACACTCGTTGCCTTCGGTGTATGTAGTATCATTTTCACCAAACATAGTTATCTCAATAGTTCCCTCTTCTAGCTTTACTCTTAAGTGCGGAACATATTCTCCATTAAATGATTTTGTTCCTGAGACTGCCCTGTCAGCAAAAAGTATTAGTATTTCATTCTGCTTACTATTGACTACTTTCTTAACAAATGCATATTCCTCTGGACTGTTTCGTTTTGAAGAAAGGCTAAAGACTGTATCGCAAGATATATAAAGCTTCAGTTCTCGAAAATGAAGAAGCCATTTAGAGTTTTCCTCTTGTTTGTTCGAGATTGAGTTTAGCAAGGGTTCTGATGTATGTATTTCTGCCCATCGAAGAGGGAGGCCGTTTAGGTATGACTTTACTTTTTTGGTACTTGAAACGAACCAAGCTCTGTCATATCTTCTTGGGTTTTCAACTTCTTCGATACTATATATCTGTCTCGTAGTTCTATCCATAAAACCTGAATCTATAGAGTCTTCACTATAAAGAGACTCAAGGATTTCTTTTACTCTCTCTTTTTCTCTTCGTGACGGACTATTCAAAATTTTATGGGCGATCTCTGAAGTGTTGAGGGAGCCTTTCTCGTCTATGAGAAACTCTAGTATTTTAATTCTTAAATCATTTCGTGTCATTGGCATATATTTTCACCTTAAATGGTAAAGACCAAGTGTATTTATTCTTTTTAGCTTTATATTCACTGTCGCCTGGCATACTTCTTTAGCATTTACATCAATATGAATCTCTGTATCGGTGTAGTCCTTAAGATCTTTTCCTGTAAGTAACATGATTTTATTAACTGTAGGGTATTCATTACTCTTGATCTTTTTCAATGTACTCATTATTACATCGTAGCAATATTTGTAAGTTAATTGATCAACATATCCATGTAATAGAGATCCTGAGACGAGACTCACAGGGGAAATATAAGGTATATCTTTTGATTCTATTTCTTTTTTTATAAAAGAGTATGGAATAATTTTTACAGGATGTAGAGCGAGCTTTTTGTTTTCTTTATACAGGTCAATACTGTCACTCCTTACAGGGATAGGTAGGATTTCATACTTTGTTCCTACAAATAGAGCTATTGTTAGAATTGCAAATAAGGATATTGCTATATACTTTCCATAGCTATTTCCTCTTGCTGCAATACTAATACTGTTCTTGGTTAATATTTCGGTTCTTGCTCGATCAGCTTCAGGTTTAGTTGAAAGTAAGCATTTTTCTACATAACTACTTAATACGTGTCTATGAATATGATCGCTTTCCATTTGTGCAATTTCATCTAAAGACTCATAATTATTTGAAAGTAACATCTTAAGAGAATTTTCTATATTGTCGTTAATCCGTTGAAGGTCTTTATTAATTGAGTGTCGAATAACTTTGTCCCAAGCATCTATATATATTCTTCCTTTTAGAGTTTCCAAAGCAACAATACCTAAAGCATACTGATCTCTTAAGGGGAGATTTTGAGCATCTGTATCACCCAGGTATTTCGCTCTTCCAAAATTAGTTCGATAATCAGCATTAAGTGTAGATGAAATCCCAAAGTCTATTAACTTTACTGCCCCATCTACTGTAATCATTATATTCTCAAGAGAAATATCCTTATGAAATACATTTCTCTCATGGGCAAAATTTAAAGCTGACGATATCTCATGAATTATACATTTTGCTAAACCTAGAAAATCACTATCTATGGAAGTATTCATATAAAGTATGAGATCTCTAAGTGTTACGCCCTTTATGTATTCAAGAATTAAAAAAATTCTATTCTCATGAATAAAATAATCTTCAATACTGCATATATTATTATGGCTACCTACCTTAATTAGAGCAGTTAACTCTTGAAGACTATCAGGAGTCTCGTTAATCTCAATCGTTTTTATTACTTTGGGTAGGCCTCTTCTTTCAGATGTATATATTGCAGAAAGATTACCTGTTCTAAGTTCTGTAATTTTTTCAAAATCCTTAGATTCTAAGTATTTTCGGTCATTTAACGTAAGTTCCATGGAGTTATTATACTTCAGTTCCCTCATTTTTTGGAGGTGGGGTTTTTTTATCCCACCTCTTTAGTCTATTAATGTGTCAGACAAGTAAAAACTGAAGAGTAGAGAGGGAAGGATATGTATATAAAGCATAAGAATGAATTAGAAAGCATTAAAACCAGGCTTAAAGAGTCTGAAGCAAGTTGCATTAAACACGCTAAAAGAGGAGTAAGTGAAGACGTTTCAGTAACTATATACGAAAAATCTTTTAGTATCTCAAAGTCTGAGCTTAGACAATTAGCTTCTCGAATTGATGGAGTTATAAAGTCTAGTATCTCTGACATGTGTAACATAAGAGAGGGCTTCACCAACTGGTTTGAAGAAAATAAACATAGAAGTGAAGTAACATGTCACCACATAGCAAAATCTATCGTAAAACTCGACTTATCTGACTCTATAATTGCAATAATCTATATCCTAGAATTTGTAATAGGGTACAAGTTGTATATCGAGTATTTGGCAGACGCTACGATATCTAGCCAGATTGAAGCATGCGTTATGGCAGCTATCCCGCTATTTATTGGTTACGTACTTAAAGAAATCTTACAAGTTGTACCTAAGGTTTTCCATTACTTAACTTATGTTTCAACTGTTCTAAGTGTCTGCACTCTTCTTTATATATTATCAATAGTTAGGTCGGAACACGGGAACAGCTCAATTGAGCAGTATCTTTCAATCTCTATGTTAGTAAGTTGTATACTGATTGGTCTCTCCGTTTTTGTTTGCTCTAAAGACCCTCATTTATATCGAGATTGTAAAAAACTAATTAAAGCTCGTAAGAAATTAACTGACTCAGAAAATGATATAAATAAAATATCTGAGATACTCAATGAAACTAACTGTCTATTAAATAATCTAGACCTAATTAAAGACTCGGCAGTTAAGGAAATTGCATTGTCTAAGTATCTTGAAGGCCTTGAGGAGGCTAGTAAGTCTATATTCAATTTACATACTATTTCAAAATTAGCTCATGCAAATATTGTAGAAAGAAAAATTGAAACGATAAGATGCGGGGTACTATAAATGAGACACTTAATTATAGTAGCATTTTTGTTAAGTCTGATTTTTGGTTGTACAAATGAAGTGGCAAAGCAATCAAATGTCATCATTCTGATTGATTCTACTGTTTCTAATAAAAGTGATCTTATTAAACTCACTAGGCAAACGATGCACAAAGCGGAAGATTTAATCACTTCTGATTTTATGAGATACGCTGGCGGTAGCGTGAAGTTATCATTTATTAATAATAATGGAGCCAATTTACCTTTCGATCTAATTCCTATTCCTAAATCTTTAGGAAGAAGAAAAGTTAATTTGAAAACAATGAGAGATCAATTGTCTATATCTCTAAAGAAAATAGAATTAATTCTTAAGAAGGACAAGGTTTACAAAGAGTCTCTCATTCTTGCAGGACTCTTCTTCTATACGGAGTCTGAACTAGACGCAGATATTTTCCTTGTTTCAGATCTCGCTATAGTTAATAGACATGCAAACTTTGAAAAGCTCAAGTTAATGCACCCCATACCTATTGACCCAATCTCAAATAGACTACATATCGTTCAAGTAGGAATAAAGGGACATACATACAAGGATAGAGAAGTTATAAATAAATGGTGGAGATCGTCAATAGTCATTAACAGTTCAACAAAACTATAATCAAAGGAGATTAAATGAAACTAATTAACTTAATACTTATTCTAAATATTACTAACGTAAACGCTAGTGAAACAATTAGAAACGAAACAATTCATATAGACGGTGATTCTCAAAAACAAATGGGGATGGATGAAGAGATGGATTTCTTTAAAAATGAACTTAGGAATATTAAAAATCTTAATTCAGGATTCAAGAAGAAGTCAGTTATTCTGTCAAAAATGAGTGAAGTCGCAGAAGACCTTTCTGAAAGTCACAACTCTTACGTAGAAGAAAGAAACTCATATGAAGAAATAATTCAAAAATATAATAATCAAAGAGATTGTTTAAATAAAAAAAATGGTAGTGAATGTCAAAATAGAAAGAAAGTGGAGAAGGGTTTGTTTATTTTCGATAGGGCGTTAAGAGAAAATACTCATATGTTTAAGACTTGTTACCAACGTGTATTGCAAGATACGGCTTTTGAATCTAGCGGAAAAATAAATGTTATATTTAAAAATGGCAATATAGAGAAAGTACATTTGTCGAAAAGTGATGATAATGAATTTGATGAATGTATCGTTTCAAGTATTACTTCATTCGGAAGAAATTTAAATTTAGACATTAATGATGGAGATGAATACAGTACAAAGTTAAACTTTTTTATAAAGAATAGTAGCTCTCTTGAGTAAATATATACTCGGAAGAATATATCATTACCGATAAGTGAGGCTGTTCGGTAATTATACTTTCTTTGAAGCCTCAGTATTGTTTATTTTTAATATATAATTTTCAATAAATGATTCTAACGAATAAATAAAGTAACTTTTAAAATAATTTATAAATTAATTTGTACAACAAACTACCCCACATAAATATAGTTTATATTGGGTGGCCTACTCTTGGTCACTCCAAAAGGATTTAAAATAGACAATTTCTTTTAATACGTCGAGTAGTTTCAAATGTCATTTTATAGGATTATATCGAGAGAAATTGTCGTGTTTTTCCACCCCATATAATGGTATTTATATGGGGTAGAAGTATGTCAATAGTGTAATTATACATTATATGTGTAATGTGCTATACTCTCTTTATGATAAATACAAAGATAAATTTTCTACCGCAGATACAAGATAAATTAATCGAAATTGGCGAGTTACTAGGCCGTATAAAGCAGTTACCCTCATATAAGCCTACTCCTAATCTTAGAAAAGAAAGCAAGATTAGAACTGTTTTTGCAACAACTAAAATTGAAGGTAATGAGCTTACCTATGATGAAGTTACCGCCATCATTGACGGAAAAAGAATCAAAGGAAAGAAGAAAGACGTCTTAGAAGTTAAAAATACCTTGAAGCTTTACGATATGATTTCTAATTTAGATCCCTCTTCTGAAATGGACTTTCTATTAGGGCACAATGTATTAATGAAGGGGTTAATTGATAATTACGGAAAATATCGCGATGTTAATGTTGGTATCAAATCAAACGGAAAAATAAAGATAACTTTTCCCGAACATAAGAAAATTATAAAGCTTTGCTCTGACATGTTTGATTATATCTGTAATTCAACAGACAACTACATCATTAAGAGCTGCTTAGTTCACTATCTAGCCATTTCAATACATCCTTTTGAAGATGGGAATGGTCGTATTTCTAGATTTTGGCAAAGCCTATTTCTTAGTAAGAACCATGAAATATTTGAGTTCCTGCCGATAGAATCCCTAATAAAGTCAAATCAGAAGGATTATTATGAATATCTATACCTAGCTCAGAAGTCGGACGAACCTACGGGGTTTGTAGACTTCATGCTTAAGATTTTAATTAAGTCCTTAAAAGAAGGGTTAAAGTATCCTTTTGAAAGTGGCGAATCAAAACAAGATTTAAGACTTAGATTGGCAAGTGAAGAGTTTGGAGATAAGGAGTTCACAAGAAAAGACTATCTAGATATCCACATTGGAATTTCCCCTTCTTTGGCAAGTAAGGACCTTGCTTCTTTTGTTAACAGTGGAGTTATTAATAAAAGAGGAATGGCGAATGGAACAAGGTATTTCTTCTGATTTTCTTCTCGTAGTCATTTATAAACCAAAAAAATCTTAAAATTAAAAGAATGCCAAATTTTACTAATAATCAATCCATGTTCTTCAGAATTATTTGTATCAAACTTAGCAAAAGAACTTCTCTTTTTTTATCAAGTTTCGTCTTTATTATGGTTGGTAACTATCTGTTATTATGTCCTAATCTGTAAATAAAATATAAAAAATGTTAAATCCAGTGCTGTTTTCGTTAAGGAGAGTATGGAAGAAAAATAATCGCTTGATAAACATTATAATGCGATTGGAGGATAATATAATGAAGAAAAAAAATGCACGTAATCGTTTAGCTAGGGCTATTTTCTACTTGTTGAACTGTAAGTGGACTCTTATTACGCTTTTATTCCTTTGGAGCAATTCAATTTACTAGTAGCTATTGAAAGTTGGACTAATGTTTTGTTTAGAATTGATCTATCAGCAACAAGACAGTAAATACTATACTTTTAAACTATTTATTATCGACTAAGGTAATGACAATTACTTTGGAAGTGTCAGATTTGGTGAACAGATCTTTTAGTGTAAATGCAGCATGATGTTTGTCACGCTGATGCCGTCATAGAGAGACTTATTTTCAGCAAAGATGTAAGGTTAATAAGAATAAAAAAACTAGAGACAAATAAAATAAGAGATGAATATCGATTTAAATGTTATTGTTTCATAGAGTTATTAACGAAAATCTGAACATAGATACTTATTCGATTGTTGAAGGAAGATATGAGCCATTACATTGAAGAATTAAAAATAAATGATCTATTTAATATAAAAGAAGTAACGATAAAGCCTAGTCAAAAATTTAACTATAGTTTTGCAATTACTGGGCGTAACGGATCAGGAAAAACGACTCTACTCAATGAAATTCTTAAAAATATTAACATGTGTTATAGTGGAAGAATTTTCGAAGTAGAAAGCCTTAAAGTCAGTCTCAAACAAAACAAGACAAATCTAGCTGAAGCTAAAAAAGTAAAGAATGTCGCTCATATAAAAGTTTACAATGATCAAATCCTAGTATGTGAAGAACGCTTAAAAAGTTACCTTGATATTCGAAGGGTATCTGTTAAGTTTGGTTCTGTTTCAGAATTAAAAAAAAATATGGATAACGGAAATTTTTCATTTGTTTTTTTAGAAGCTAGACGAAATGCTAATTTTATTGTTCCAAGTAATATTGGTAAGTCCTTATTTAGTATAAAAGAGCAACCAACGCAAGTAACTTCTCAAACATTTATTTCTCATCTTGTTAATTATAAATCTCAAGGAGCTTTTGCCCTGCAAGATAAAGACATTCAAGCTTCACGAGAAAACTCTCTTTGGTTTGAAGGATTAGAAAAACATCTAAAAAGTATATATTCTGATAAAGATCTGAGCCTCGATTTTGATAGAAATACATTGAATTTTTCTATTAAATTAAGTGACGGAAAAAGTTTTTATTTGAACGAACTATCAGATGGATACGGGTCTATCTTAGAAATAATGGCCAGTATAATGACTCGATTGAATGATGGAGGAAGAATGGGGTACAATAAGCCAGGTATTGTCATTATTGATGAGATTGAAACCCATCTACATGTTCAACTCCAAAGAAAAATTCTTCCATTCTTGATTAGTGTTTTTCCAAAAATACAATTTATTTTCACTACCCACTCCCCTTTTGTTCTTTCCTCAGTTGAGGATTTAAATATTTTTGACCTAGAAAGCAGTACTTTTGATGGAGACATTTCTAAATGGTCTATTCCACAAATTATCGAATCCTATTTTGACGTAGATCTATATTCTCTTTCTTTACAAGAAAGGTTGAATAAGCTTGTTAAATTAAGCTCTGAAAATAGAACTTCAGAAGAAGATATTGAGTTTAAAAATGATTTAATCTATCTGAACAATCTAGACAGTGAAAAAGATCAAAATATAGATATGGTTAAACAAATGGTAAGAGTTAATATCTTAAGACAAGAGTCACTCAAGAGGAAAAAAAGAGACTCACGTGACATGGTATCTAAACCTATTAACAATTCAGTTAAGATTAAATTATCTAATGACAAGAAGTCTAAGAGATCTGACACCCTTGCTGACGTAAAGGATGAATTATTAGAAAATACTTCAATTGACACCAATGAAGAAGAAGCATAATCATGATACGAATTAAAAAAATTCAGTTAGGAAATTCATTAAACGCACTTACACGAGTAAAGCTTTTAATCATGCTAGATAAACTTAAGGATGAAGAGGAAAAAGAAGCAAACGGATCTACTGGGAAATACCTTCTTCCTGAAGTCCTTGAAATGCTAATAATTAATTTCCATAAGAAGTGCTATATCTGTGAAAATATTGATTCTACTTCATATGAGATAGAACATTTTCACTCAAAATTAATAGTTGGTATGAAATATAATTGGAATAATCTACTTTTATCATGTGCTCATTGCAACAGTACAAAAAAGAGAAAGCCTATCATTTCTATCATTAATTGTACTGATTTCACAGATCCCGATCCCATTACTGAGCTAAAGTTTGATTACATGCCAATACCGAGAAAAAAAGTGGAGGTAACCACTTTATCCAGTAATCCTAAAACACTAGAAACGGTTCTACTATTGAATCGAGTTTTTACAGGAGGAACTTCAACTCAAAAAGAAGAAGCAAGGGCCTTGGCAGACTTAATTCGTAGCGAGATAAGAAAATTACTAAATGCTCTGGAAGAGTATTATGAAGCTATAGGCACAACTGAAGAGGCTCATTTTAGAAGTAGAGTTTTAGTAATTATGTCATCAAATAGACCATTTACTGGAATAAAGTACAGTTACCTTAAGGGTCAAGATATATTAAGTGACTTTGAAGCAGACTTAGATTTTTTATAGCCTGACCAACAATCTCTTCTTACGGTCTTTAGACAGAATTAGAGTTAAATCTGTTATATAAAAAACAATATACGTTCAATTCTATTAATTTTACATATGCTGTTCATATCAATTTTTTTGTTGTAAATATATTCTGTATAGATGTACAGGAGTCAATCGATGAAATTCTTTATAATTACACTAGATGCAGTAGAGAAGGAATTGTCTAAAACATTTAAGACTTTACTTCAATCGAATGAGATTATCTAAAATAATTCTTAAAAAAAACTCTATATAAATTTCTTGATTTTTAGTAATATCTCTTCATCTAAATTCTCAGGAAATACACATGTTAATGCATTCATTTTCTTTACACATTTTTTCTTGCGCCTATTCCTTTACATAGTGAATGGATGATATTTTTCTACACTTTTGTAAAAAATCATCTATGTTGTACATTAACTTTATTTTATTGCATATAGTGCAGCAGCTTACAACATTTCTTGGTACATATCCTTTTTTTGAATTTATCCTATCGATTCCATTTGCATATGCATTTGAATAGAATGTAATGTTTCCATTTTTTCTTTTTACATTTCTTAATAATAATGGTTGTGAGTTACAGTAGTGGCAATTTTGAGAAGTTAGTTTTACGAATAGCTTTTTGCTTATTCTGAACGACAGGTTTCTATCTTTAGCCCCTGCTTGGTATTTCAAAAATTTATGATGTAGTATGGCCTCTCCATTGGGCTTGGCGTTTTTCTTTGTTGCTTTCTCGTTGATCTCAATTTCCCACTCTTTGAACCACATGGAAATAGTTGGTTGAGAAACATTAAGAATCTTAGATATATCAGTTGCTGACATATCTAAGACTGAGTGCCACTCTGTTAACATTTTTTGTAAATCATTCTTGATAACCCTTATCCTAGCGGTATGAGAAGTCATCTCTACCCCTTCTTTAATTAGCCATCTTTGAATTGTAGATATATTTTCTTTTAAGTTTAATCTCTCTTTTATATAGATGCATGGATAACCTTCTTCGTAGAGACTTCTAACTGTCACAATTACTTCTTTTTTTCTTATCTCATTTATATTTGGAGCATTTCGTTCATTTAGAATCGTAAAAACTGTTCTTCTGCCAATTTTTAACTCTTTTGCAATCTGAGTGTGAGTCATTTTCTTCCGACTTAATAAGTTAAATATTTTTTCATATAGTTCATCTCTGTCTTTAAAAATGTTATTTTTCATTTTGAAACCTCGAAATTTTATTAACCCATGCTATAAATACCTCATAATCTAAATCCATCTTCATTCGATTGCACATTTCACATGCGGCAACACAGTTCTTTAACGTGTATCCAAGTGTGGAGTCCTTTCGGTCAATTGTGTTTGAATAAATAGTTCCATTATATCTCAATCTTTCAGTACCAGGCTTTATGGGGTTCTCTTGAAGAATCGGCTCTTCGTGACAGTAATGACATTTTTTTTGTATTATTTGTTTAAATTGATCTCGATTTAAATAAAATTCAAGATTACGCTTCGAGGCTCCTTTCTTATAACGCTGTAAAAGTTGATTAAAGTAGGCTTCTCCGTAGTCTAGAGAGTTGGTGCTTATTGATTTATCTAATGGAATTCCTTCTTCTTGGAGCCACTTTTTTAAAGTGTAGTGGTCGATATGATATGTTTTACAAATATTCTGCATAGTAATTTTATTTTCTTGATAATCATTTATAACTTTATTGAAAATTTTCTCTTTTTTAAGTTGAAAATTTGTATTCGTTCCTTTTCTTATTTTAACTTTAAAATATTTAAGCCACGAGCTTACTGTTCTAGATGGAACACCTAAGACTAGTCCTACTTCCTTTTGAGTTTTTCCTTCCTCATATAGCTTGACAGCCTCTGGGCCTAACAGGTCTCTCCTTTCAATCATTTTCTTTGACATTTTTTCTCCACTATCAATTATGAAAACTCTTCTTAGGGTGCGTAGGCGAGTTTAGGAACTTGTTAATCTTCTGGTAATTTGATTCTTTTGAATTCATTTTTCGATTTGCAAAATTTTATCTTATAGTTAGATAGTAAATCGACAAAAGGTAATAAAAAACCTTCTAATTCTTTTGTTTGAAAAAATAATCGCTAAAGCAATAGCGTAAACTGGTAAAATTAAAGCACCAAATTTTATTATACTACCGATAAAGATACTATAAAAAACAATAGTAATGAGTACAGAATTTAAGATTTTTTTCGGAGTAGTAACAATTAAATTTTCGGAAAGTCTCTCTATTTCTTCTTCAATCCTGGTCATTTCGGTTAATTTGTTTTCATCAGGAATACTTACTAACTTTTGCCTCAATTCATCTGGAAGCCACTCCCCAATTGTCTTAATTTGGGAAATCTTTAATTCTAAGTTTTCTATTACATATTTGCCTGTTAGTTTGCAGGAATAATTTTTTGCAAGATATTGAATATTTTCTTTGTTCATTGTAAAAAAACTTTCAATAAATGGGAATTTCATGTTTTCGCACAATAGAAGAGTTCTTATAACACTTTCTAATTCTTGAATATTCTCTTGGTCAGTATCTTTATTGAACATCTATTATCTCGCTGTCAGAATCATAAAGAAACCTATCTTGAATTTTGAAAATATCAGCTTCTATTAATTTTTGAGAATGTGATGGTTTAACATTTTTAATATAAAAGCTATAGAAAGCATCCTTAAGAATATTTTTTTTGTAAAAGGACAACTTAAATGAATAGTCTTTTATTTTAAAATTAATATGATCCTCTTTTATTTCGTCTTTACTTAATCTAGTTCTTCCAATTTTATAGTACTCATCTGACTTTATACCGTTAGGTGAAACAAAGGATTTAATTCTCCCTGTTATCTTATCAAGTTCGACAATTGAGACATCCGTATTACTCACTTTTACACTTTTTTGTGATGTTGAGCAGGAAGCGATTCCCAAGATCGTTAAAAATATCATTACAAGCTTCATAATAAATCCATGTTTTAATTTCTTATCGGAATAAAATAAATTTTCTTTTATTATTTTATGAGAAATTAGAGGTGTTTTAAGAGCTTCACTCTTAAAGATTTCTTGAAGAATGGGTAGGAATTAGACCCTACCCCATATAACAATACTTATGTTGGGTGGCTTGTATGGCCTTTGTGAGGGCCACTTACTCACCTCTCTTAGCTAATCTTGCCAAGATCTAATAACTAAAATCAGCTTTAAATACATTCGTACTCTATGTATTGATATTTCATAGTAGTGCTTGCATTAAGTGATTCAAAACTTTTTCCCGTAGAGATAACTTTGTAGTTATTATTGCAATGCTTGTTTATCTTTTTCATTGCAACGGCCTTAGGAGTAATTACGAATAATGATTCAATAATGTTATCTGCATATCTTATTTTTGCGGACTTATCTTTTTTATACATGTAGTTAACATGATAATCATTAGGTTCTATTGTTGCACATGAAACACACATGCCTACAATTAGGAAATATACAATTGTCTTTATCATTAAGCCTCCGGCCTGATTTTTTTGTTTAAGCTTTCTTTAAATTTACGACAGGTTTATATTTTATTCATTTTTTGTATCTAATTCTTCTAATGAAAGGTGTTTTGATAACTTATATTTTTTGATAAAAATAACCGTAGAATATATAATTCCAAAAAGTAGAAATGGTTTAACTGATTTTTCATTAAAGATCGCGTACCAGAGTGCACCCGCAACGATTAGAATGATGAATATTATTTTATTTTCTAATATATCTTTTTGTGTTTTGTGAAATGCATAAACCCCATTAAAAATTAACCAAGGATACGTCAGTATCCCTATACTCATTTTCATCGGCCATGGAAAATAAATTGCACCAAAGCCAGTCGCAGGAGAGAAAACGTCAGCCATCAAATGAATTCCAATTCCAGCATATAACCCACTAGTAATATAACTATAATTTAATGGCAGTTTTTCTTTTAAATATTTCTCTATAATTAGTGCAAGAAGAAAAGGAAGAAGAATTGAATGAGTTATTATAGATCTGTGATGTAGTATCGGAAGTAAAGCGAGGTCGAGATCAGGAAGATAGAGCCCAACTGATAGAAAAAAAACATAAATCGACCCCTTTGGCGTGAGTTTCAGTACCTTTATAAAATTTTCCATTTAAACATTCCCTCATTTTATATCTTGAAAAAGTTTAAACTCTAAATTATCTATTATATAGAATCGATAATTTCTTTTCTCTTTTTCGTGTATTCTCTGTCTAAGATATATCCATTATTACGAAGTATCTTAAGGTTAAGTAACAAATATTTTGTCATTTCTAAAAATCAGATCGGAATAAATCTAAATATTGTTTAGGAGTAAGTTAATTAAGATTTCTTGTTAAAGAAATCTTGAAGAATGAGCTTTGTTCTAAAAGGTTATGGAGTTGTTAGAAAAAATCTATTATTTCTAACATTAAAACTTCCTTCAGTCCTTTCTCAACCCTTGAAACATATTTTGCACCAAGCCTCTTGAGCACCTTTAAAGGTTGCTTGGAACGTATGACCCTTTTTACATGTCCACTGCAACCGTTTATTGAGAGCTAAAATACTATCTCCATCAAATGAGCCTTCATTTCTTCTGGCTATTGCATGATAGTCATTTAATGATAAAGACTCCTTTTTACAGGTTATGCACCACCTGTCCTGTTTAACTTCATCCCATGATTTCTTAAACTTGTGCCCTTTCACACATTTAAAAAAAAGTCCCTTTGAACAACCTTCATATACCTTAGAGATACATTCTCCTTGATACTTTTCGAAGACTCTTTCGTTTATTACTTCTATTGACAACTTCTTGGTTCCTGCACATTCCGCACAGGCCCATTTTTTTTTAACGTTACCAGGGGCAGAAGAAAAGTCGTGACCATTCATACATCTAAATTTAAGTTTTTCGCCTGAAGGTAAAGTCTTTTTTGAAAGACATTCTCCTCCATTTTTCCTTGCAAGTTCTATAAAGAATTCGATAGGCTCTCTACATCTCTCACCTCTTTCAACATTTGCACATTCGGGACACCATGTACCACCAAGAATTGAAGAGATAATAACATTCCATGAATGACCTTTTTTACATTCAATATCGATCTTGTCGGTAGATGAGAATTTTTCTACGGGCGACAAGAGAGTACCTTTCTTTTTCTTAATAACTTTAAGAACATCATTGAAATCAATTCTCCTCTTTAATCCTCTACCTACTTTTGAACATTCTAAACACCCTTTTCCTGCATAGATATTCGATATTTCTGAAGGCCATTCATGTCCACAAATACATTTTAAAGATAGCTTATCGTGCCATCCTGCACCTTTCAGAGGAGATATGAGGGCAATATCTTTATTTTTAAGATAAGTCCTAATAGTTTTTTTAAATTCGAATAGAACAGTATTCATATAGCACTCAACCTCGATTTGCATATTTCTCTTACTTAATTGTAGGCGAGATCCTTTCTTAGCGTTAGGCTAAAAGTTAAGACTTCGCATATTCCTAGATCTACTTATTAAGTGAAAAGTTTAAAAAAAAAAATGTTTCATGGTATCCCCTCAACTCTTTTCTAATTTTAATTACATAGAGAAGAATCATCATGAAATCTTGATAATAGGCTAATGTTTTGTGAACTAGGATATTTTAAAAGTAGATTCATATCAAGAGACTTGTAGGACATTTATAGTAAAGAGATATGTTAACATTTTACATTTACCATATTGCCCTTTTTAACTATACTTTTTATATAACCAAAAATCAGAGGCTTGAAATGTTTAAAACTTTATCTTTTTTAATTATACTATCACTCACAGGATGTGCTCGAATCATTACGATAAACAGTACATTTAGCGAATCAGACACAAATTGGATTTTAAAGAATGGAAATAATAAAATTACCGGTCAAGGGTTTATGACAACAGTCGCTGGAGATATTAAACTATGTTCTGGAAAAGTAGTTAAGGCATTTCCCGTTACAGCTTACTCGAAGGAGAGAATTTCTTCAATTTATGGCAGTGAAAATGGTGGGTACAGCCCTTTTACTGAAAAAATTAAAATTACAGGTGCACCCTCAGGTTATAAAACTTTAGCGAAGTCAACAATTTGCGATGCTCAAGGAAACTTTGAATTTAATAATTTACCTTTTGGTGAATACTACGTTCAAACGAGAGTAGTGTGGGCAGCATCAGTTACCCATTATCATACAAATTGGCAAGGTGGATATATTACAAAAAGGGTAGCTCTGACTAAAAAGACACCAGTCCAAAAGGTCTTGCTTAGCTTATGACACCTGATCTCGAAATGTATTTTCTCTTCCGTAGGTCTTAGATTTTAATAAGCGCACAAAGTCTTTTGGAAGAGTTTCAAATAGTAGGAATTTAATATTCTGTTCTAGATAGGATAAGAAGAAACATGACTAATGAAAGAATAGAACTAAAGCAAGTATAATCCATTTTAGAAGCATCAATTAGTTTTTTATCAGCCCTTAAGTCTGAAAGAGGATATAGAGAGATAACTAGAAAATAATTAAAACCTATCTTAAAAACGGAAAGAGATGCAACTGAGAAAATAATCGGTTAATCGGCATTTAATTTTTTACAAGAAAAGTATCTTGGAAACAAAATTACAAGAGAAGAGGCTGATATGCTTATTAGAGCACAAAGGAGCATAGCTCAGGAAGTTGTATGAAACTGAAGTCAAGCCAAATGTTATCTGATTCAAGTATGGCGATTGCTAGATTTATTAATGCAGAAAATGATTTAGATAGAAGGCTTTACTGGATTCTATCCTTAACGATGCTTCGAGGAGTCGGGCATACTCTAGATAAGAGAGATGCGATTGATTTTCCTGAGCTAAGAGAAGCAGTGGATGAAAAGTGGAAAAATATTCAAGATAAAGTTACAAGAGATTTGTCCCTTAAAGAACGAAATTCAGCACTAAAAGAATATGAATTGAATTTCAACTGGGTTCCTTACGATATAACCGATAATGAAGGAATGGTTTTATCAGTAGAAGAGACCTTGCAGTATACAGGAAAACATTATCCCCCAGGCACACCCCCCGATCATATTCTAAATGAAATATACGAATTTTGGCGAGTATACATTGAAGAGTTTGAACGTATGATTAAAAAAATATAAATGAAAACTCCCCTCTTATTTTTTATACCCATATTTCTATTATTTATAGCTACTCTGTGCCTAACTTTGAGAATTGGACAAACTGACAGATAAACCATTCTGACCCACTTACTTTTCTCATAGATCCCTTGATAAGGTGCTGTATTGAAAAGTCGATCAAGGTCAAGAAAACACTCATTAGATAGATTGAAGTGACAATAGTGATCTTGTTGCGCAGCGTGTTTACGCAGAACTTACGCAATGGTATCGTTATTCTGTGAACTTATCTAGGCTCAAGCCATGTGGCGAAATTAACTACCCTCTTCTATCTTTTTGCAACGACATTAAGAAACTTCCTGTACCTGAGGGGGAAGTTTTAGTTCCTGTTTTTTTAAACCATGTTTCATGTGGGTTGTTTGGCATCAGTGAAGACAATGTTGAAAGCTATCAAAGCCTTGACGAAAGATTTGTGAAGAACAAAACAAGTACATTCTTATTTAAAGCGGATGGAAATTCAATGGAGCCATCTATCTTCAAGGGGGATCTCCTTTTAGTCGATAGATCTATTGAATATTTTCATAATAGAATTTGTGTACTCTCATATGAGGGACAACTTATCTGCAAAAGAGCGATTAAGTTAGAAAATGGAATATTGCTTCAGTCTGACAATCAGTCAGGTCATAAGGATATTTTGATTTCCAATAATGAATCTATTGAAATATGGGGCGTTGTGGTTTCTCGCCACGGAGAGATAACTTGAGCAAGAAGATATTTGCACTTGTTGATTGTAATAGCTTTTACTGCTCATGCGAGAGGTTGTTCCGGCCGGACCTGAAGAGCACTGCAATTGGTGTTTTGTCGAACAACGATGGTTGTTTCGTGTCTCGAACACCTGAACTAAAAAAACTAGGTGTTAAAACAGGAGATCCATATTTTAAAGTTAAAGACCTATGCAAAAAAAATAATGTAGCTGTCTTTTCTGCTAACTTCTCTCTTTATACCAACCTATCAGACAGAGTAATGAAAACTCTTGCAACGTTTGCTCCTAGAATAGAAGTTTATTCCGTAGACGAAGCATTCTTAGACTTAACAGGCTTTAATCCTGATGAACTAGTTGAGTACAGCAGGGAAATAAAGAGAATCGTTGAAAGGGATACAGGTATTCCAGTAAGTGTAGGAGTTGGTTACACCAAAACACTAGCAAAATTAGCGAATAACTTAGCTAAAAAATCAAAGAAAGCTGGTGGTGTAGTATGCCTACTAAACGACAAACACACTGAAGCTGCACTTGAGCGAACTCAAATTGGTGATGTGTGGGGAATTGGACGGGCATCTGAGTCAAAATTAAAGGCCATAGGTATTCACAACGCTAAAGATTTTAAAGAATACAAAAACAGTAAAAACATTCTCAAACTCCTGACAAAGGTTGGACTTCAAACCAAAGAAGAGCTTGAAGGGAACATTAGGCTAAACCTCGAAATCGTACCAATAAAGAAAAAGGAAATAATGTGCTCTAGAACCTTCGGAACACCAGTGTTTGATATGAAAGTTCTTAGAGAATCGATATCAAATTACATTACAAATACTGCGGAGAAACTAAGAAAACAAGATTCTAGTTGTTCGAAGATTGAAATCTTTGCCAGAACCTCGCCCTATAAGGACGTTCCTCAGCACTTTGCCTTTGAACAAGTAATTCTTTCAGGAGATTCATCTAACACTCTTAAGATGATTAGTTACGCATTCAGTGCAGTCGAAAAACTATTTAAAGAAGGTTACGAGTTTAAGAAAGCAGGAGTAAAGCTAACAAACATTGTAAACGACACCGAAGGTCAGTTAAGCTTGTTAGATGAAAATGATAGCCCAAGAACAAGATCTCTTATGAAAACTATCGACCTAATTAATAAAATCAATGGTCCAGGAACGATTAAATCTGCCGCCTGTGGAGTTAACGATAAGGCGTGGAGTATGAGTCGAAACTTCAAGTCTCCCCGCTATGTAACTGGCTACACAGAGCTTCCAAAAGTCACTTAAGACTGTCCGAAACATTTTACCAGCAGTATTCAAATGGGTCATTGATATTAAAGGCTGCAAACCATTCTATATATAGTTCTTCAATTTCGTCCCATTCACTGTCACTGCCAATGCTGCTGTAGCCTTTACAATCAGGTTCCACATTATTTTTAAACATATATTCTAAGATTTCATAATTTTCTGAGTGAGATAACTGTAATGGAGTTTTGACTCCGTAAGAATTAATTTCTGCTCTGCTTATATCTGCGCCTGCTGCGTGTAGGGCTGCAAACTTCCTAACATTACTTGCTACGTTCAAGGGAAATCTCCCAAACTCGCCGGTCCACTCTACGTCCGCTCCAAGCTCTAGAAGTTTAAAAAACAGCTTCTCTGTCTCTTCATGATAACCGTTAAAAGCATAATGACTTGAACCAAACAAAAGACTCTCGGAGATAGCGCTAATTCTTGTATCTGGATTCATGCCTTTGTCGAGAAGATCAAGAACTATACTGTAGTCACCTTTTCTCATCCCCTCTAAACATAAGTCTTTTTGAGTTTGCGTTGCTTCCCATGCTAAAGGTTGGAACGACATAAATATTAGTACTGCTGTAAATAACGATTTCATTGAACTTTCCCCTAATATGATTAAATACAATATACTTACTATAGAAGATTCTTTTTAAACAGACGTTATGAAATATATTTATTGGTAGTAAGTTATTCAAATGACTGAATTATTGATGTATTCTGAAGAAAAACTACATCTCTGTTAATTCACTTCTTTCCATAAGGGGCCTTTGACAGGGCAGCCTCTCTTGGTTGGCTTATACTGTCTCTATAAGGGGAAGAAAGGCACTATTTCTCATGTTTCGAGTGTTCTTCCATATATATTTATAAAGCCTGAACCAGAATGAAGAAAATTAAGCTTGAAGAAATCAAAATTTAACTAAGAATACAGTATTAAAAGTTAGATCCTTATTGTTCTGTTTTAGAGAATCCATCTTTTCATAAATATTTTTGTAATATAAGTTTAACGATAATGATCTAAATTTAGCAATCTTGTAAATCGTCCCTGCACCAATCTCAAATATGCGACCTACTCCTTTTGAATAGTCTGAAAAAGAAAAACGAGGGCCAGCAAGTAATCGAAGGTATATATTAGATTTTTTTATTTTTATCGCATCGAATTTTGCTCCGACCAAAAGGTTTAAAGAGTAATCATCACTATTGACTAGTTGTCCCGTCTCAATATTTCTTTTAAAATAGAGATCCTCTTCTAGAGAAATCTTGAACAATGCCTCTAGGCGAGGACGATATAGATAAGCGATTGTAGACTTAACGTTGAAAAGCAGAACAGATTCATCCATACTACTTGTCGCTTCAAACTTATAATTTCTAAGTTCAATTTCATTGAGAACTTCTAATTTTCTTTTAGGACAAAAGAGAACCCACTGACCTAGTACATTTAACCCATAGTTTGAATTGATACTTGATTTCCCTACCGACTCCTCTAGTTCAAACTCTGATGAAGTAGCTCCAACCCCCACGGAAAATATATCCTTTAAACAATTGGCGTTGACATGAATAGTGAAAATAAAAGAAAATATAAAGAGGAGTTTTTTCATATGTTAAATTATATACTGACTATATTTGTTATTCTACTTGTAAATTTTTCTACTCATGCATCTTGGGGTGAAGTTGTAAAACTTAGAGGAAAGTCTACGATCCTTCTTCCTCATAAGTTAAAGGCAAGAAATCTTAAGAAAGGTGATCTCGTCGTTGAAGACTCATCAATTGTTACTCAGAAAAAAACTTTCGTTCAAATCAAAATGAGTGATGGCTCCAAAGTTACTATTGGTCCAAGTTCAAAAATGGTTCTTTCTATTGAAAATAAAAATGCCTCCCTATTCAGCCTGTTAAAAGGAAAGCTTCGTATAAAGGCAAAGAGAAAAGACAAGAAACATCTCTTTATAAAGACAAGAACCGCCTCTTTAGGTGTACGTGGAACAGACTTTGTCGTTAACTACACTCCAAAATCAAATAGAACTTCTATTTTAACCTTTGAAGGAAATGTTGCTATAGCTAAAGATAGTACGCAGATAATTACGTCGGAAAAGAAAGAAGTGAAGAAAAAGATCATTGAAGATTTAGATAAACTGCTTGATGAAAAAGTAATTCACGTAAAGAAGTCTGACTTTACTTCAATTGGCCTAAAGGAATCAAAACCAATTGCTCCTGTAAAAATTAATCCCACTCAGTTCATTCTATTAAGAAAAGATGAATCACTTGGAACGATCAAACAAAGAGTTGATTTAAAACAACTAAGAGAGGAAAGAAAAATTCTTCTCAGTGAAATTAAAGCCAAAAACCTTGGAGAGCATGATCTCATTCATGGTGGACTCATTTCTCAGGATGATGGAATCTATGTTCCACCAAAGGATATCGAAGCGAAAGAGAGAGTTGGAAAAATCACTAGTAATGGTAAGTTCATAGCACCAAAAGGGCTAAAGCTTGATTCTGCCCTTGGTTTTGTAGCTAAAAACTCTCAGGATGAAGAATCAAAGCAAAGAGCTATTGAAATAAATGAATCTCTTGGTAAACAAGTTATTTCAGATCCTGATGACCCTAGATACAATCGCTACTTTAATATTGAGTAAGGAAGTCGATGCTCATTGCAAGTGTAAACTTCAAGAAATCTGAAAGAATGCTTCAGCTAAAAACTACTCATTGTTAAGTAAAAGCATTCACTTAAAGTAGAACTTTAATCTCGAAAAAAACCTGTGACATAAATCAAGGTTTGCTAACGTTTTAATGTTTAAAAAAGTGATCTAGTCAGGAACAAATATCAAGAAAACTTGACAACAAATACCTAAACAAAATCCTTTACCTTCCGAATATCATAATATGAAGTTTGGAATAATTATCTCATTACTATTCATAATATGCTCATGCAACATGCTTGGTGAAACTGAAATACTACCCTGGAATAGCAGTGGAGGTATTTCAAACTCTCTATGGACTAAGAGTGAGTTCATAACTATTCCTCAAAATATGTCTACCTATACTTCTATTGCTGCGAACGCTGTTAGTGGCGTACATGTGGATGGAGCAAATATCTATGTAGCGACTAGTGGAGGTGGACTTTCCATTTCTACTGACGATGGTACAAGCTTTGTAAGCCGTACCACTGCTGATGGACTAGGCAGTAACATTGTATATCGTTTTTATACTGATGGAGTAAATGTCTACGTCGCGACTCAGGGTGGACTCTCAATTTCTACTGACGGTGGGACAAGCTTTGTAAATCGTACTACTGGAGATGGACTTGGTAACGACTTTGTTAATGGCGTACATGTGGATGGCGCAAAAGTTTATGTCGCGACCGGTGGTGGTGGACTTTCAATTTCTACTGATGGTGGCGTAAGTTTTGTAAATCGTACCACTGGAGATGGACTTGGTGACAACGTTGTTCGAGACGTTTTTGTGGATGGAGTAAATATCTATGCCGCGACTTCTGGTGGGCTTTCTATTTCAACTGATAGCGGGGCTAGTTTTGTAAATCGTACCACTGGAGATGGACTTGGCAGCAACACTGTTTATGACGTATATGTGGACGCAGGAAATATCTATGCCGCGACTAGTGCTGGATTTTCAATCTCTACCGACGGTGGGACAAGCTTTGTGAATCGCACTACCGGAGATGGACTCGGAAACAATTCTGTTCATGGCGTATTTGCCGATGGAGTAAATGTCTACGCTGCGACTGTCTTTGGACTTTCAATTTCTACTGACGGTGGGGTAAGTTTTGTCAATCGCACTACCGGAGATGGACTAGGCAGTAACACTATTTATCGCATTTTTGCGGATGGAGTAAATATCTATGCCGCGACTGCCGATGGACTTTCAATTTCTACTGACGGTGGAGTTAGCTTTGTAAATCGCACTGCTGTTGATGGACATGGGAGCAACATGGTTCGGCGCGTATATGCGGATGGGGTAAATATCTATGCCGCGACTCAATATGGACTTTCAATTTCTACTGATGGCGGGGTTAGTTTTGTCTATCGTACCACTGGAGATGGACTTGGCGACAATACTGTTCGAGAAGTATTTGTGGATGGAGTAAATGTCTACGCTGCGACTGTCTTTGGACTTTCAATTTCTACTGACGGTGGGGTAAGTTTTGTCAATCGCACCACTGGAGATGGACTCGGTGACAACGTTATTCGTGGCGTATCTGCGGATGGAGCAAATATCTATGCCGCCACCACTGCTGGACTTTCAATTTCTACTGATGGCGGGGTTAGTTTTGTAAATCGCACCACTGGAGATGGACTTGGTAATAACTTTATTTACGACGTATATGCGTATGGATCAAATGTCTATGCGGCGACCAGTGGTGGAATCTCAATCTCTACTGACGGGGGGGCCAGTTTTGTAAATCGCACTACTGGAGATGGACTCGGTGACAACGTTATTCGTGGCGTGTACGCGGATGGGGCGAATGTCTATGCTGCAACTAATAATGGACTCTCAATTTCTACTGATGGTGGAGTTAGTTTTGTAAATCGTACCACTGGAGATGGACTAGGTAGTGGCTCTGTTCGTGGCGTATTTGTTGATGGAGTGAATGTCTATGCCGCAACTACTGGTGGACTTTCGATATCCACTGACGGTGGGGTCAGCTTTGTAAATCGCACCACTGGAGATGGACTTGGCAGCAATTCTGTTAACGGTGTATATGCGGATGGAATAAATATCTTCGCCGCAACTGATAGTGGACTTTCAGCTTCAGCTTCTGTTTGGAAATGATCGACCTACTCACCCCTTTCAATACCCAAACAATCTAAAATTATCCTTTTTAACTTTATCGGCAATTTACCTTGTCCCAAGACAAGAACACCTATGACATTGATTTCTAATGGGAACAGAGGTCTAGATATCCATTTTAAGCGCTATTTTTTGGCACAAGCATTGCTATATCTAAGAAGTAAAATAGAATACTTAAGCTACTTTAAAAGGATCTAGTCATGCAAAACCCAAATGAATCACTTTCTCAAGATCCTTGGAAATTTGGAGGATGGCTCCTAGTTCTAGGTTTTGCAGTTCATATGGGAGTTTTAATCTCTATTATGGAACTCTATGATGTTCTTTATAAGTTCAATAAACTTTCAATTGAAAACAAATCTTTCTTTGTTTATTTTGAACTCATAGCTCATTTAATTATTTTCACTATTAGACCAGTTGCCGCTTATAGATTTTGGAATAAAGAGAAATCTTTCAAAGTCATATTTCTTGCTTCTTTGATTGCTCCCCTGCTCATTATACTTTCAGAGGTTTCCTTAGCCTACTTACTCCTACCCAAAGGAACGGCCCTAGTTTTGATAGATCACTTCATGAGATATTTCATAGGAGGTATTTGTGCGCTTACTATATGGGCCACTTACTTAAAGAAGTCTACTAGAGTTAAACGTACATTTATCAACTAACCAGACTCACTTTTTTACATAAGGGGCCTTTGACAGGGCGGGTAGGTGAATCTAGCCTATACTGTCTCTTATCCTTTCATTAGAGGAATAGTGCCATTATTTCTAATTAATTAGCTTTTTTGAACTTAATCTCCCGACCTGCCTTATGAAAACATGGCACTTCCTCTAGGCTACTTAATTTCTCGGTATTGAGCGTTATTTTAAGTTAAGACATAATGACTTTATGGAAAAGATCCTTAGTCTTTTTTATAGTAAAAAAGAGGTCCAGCAGTAATGACAATAGAACAATTTGATAACTTATATTTTCTTTTAGTTACAGTTCCCACGATGGGATACTGGCTTTATACAATATTTACTTATGCAAAATGTTTTTTAACAATTCCAATAACTTCACAACTAACATTAAATTACCAAAAATATCCTGAACTTAGGATTTGGCACATAAGAGTTTTTAAGAGATTTTTAAGCATTGGGGCGATATGGATCTTATCATTTGTTGCGTATATTTTTATAATGAAGTTTTTTGGAAGAAATTTTAAATAATAGCACTTGATGTTAATTCGTCATGTCATTTTCTAGATTCACAAGTTAAACACTTGCTCATGAAATACATCTAAAAATGATTATTATATTGTTTTTCTATTTTTGAGCCACGAATCAACCTGTTGAGTTACAGATGACATAAATGATCTTGGTTCGACTCTGTTCTTCGCTATTGCTATTGAACAAAATTTGTTAAACATTGATACATTTGTCTTTTTTATCATTTTAACTTTCCAAAAAAACCATTTATCAAGCTGACCACTTATTTTCATTACTATTTTCAATTCATCGTCACTTAATTCGAAACTATCTAAAGGCTTCACATCAACTTTTGGTTTATCCTTTTTAAAGATCTCTTTTTGAGATAAGGAAGATATCCATCTCTTGTTCAATTCCTTAATCCAGGCATTTGAGGTTAGACTTTCAGACTTAACTTTCTGCTCTTCATTCCTATAGTCCGTATAATCAGTATTTGATTTATCTGAATTACAATTACAACACAGAATTTGTAGATTACTTATATCAAATGCTAGTTTAGGATAAATAGATTTCGGTAAGATATGATCCACTTCAAGAGAATCGATAGCTCCGCAGCACATACAAGTTGAAGCTATCTTTACTGAATGTAGAGCCCTTCTTATGTAACCCCACTCAATGGATTCAGTTAATAACTTTATCTGATACTGTTTCCTTATATCAAATATACTAACTGAGCCATATAGGTCTCTGTATTTTTCCATTTCATATCCTCTAATAGAACTAAAAACCTAACACATAAAGGCTCGCTCGCTTACTAATTCGTTATACATCAAATACTGGTAACGTTTAATATTATCAAGCTTAAAGTTACTTCTATCATTTTCAATCTCATAGTCAGTCTTCTTCTTGTGTATATCACCTAGGAATCTCTGAAACTTATTGTTAGTTAGCTCTTTAAAACTCTTATCAATATCAATTCTGTTAGTTCTAGATAAGTTAATCTTAGTTTCAACTAAATCTTTACCTAGACTCATTATTCCTGAAGGGACTTGTTTAGATAGTTTGAAATTCACAGACAGATCAATATCTAATTTATCCAGCGTATGAAGTTCATTTTGTAATTTCTTGTAAATAAAATTAAACCTTTCTCCTTTCCATATTTTATTAGTTACTTGTTCAGCAGAAATAAACGTATTCTTTGATGCCCCGAAACTTTTACGATTACTTAAATTTCCATTCTTTCTTGAATCCAAGATAGATTTCAATTTACATCGTCTAGCACTCCTTAGAGTGGCAATTTTTTTAATAACATTACTGTTATTAGCGAGCGATAAAGATTCTAACTTCTTAGAATACATTTTATTCAATTGCTTGTTCTGATAGTAGAATACATTTCTATTATCTAGTTCAAGAAAACTTTCTTTATTATTAATTTGATAATGATTTGCAAGCTGCCTATAGAGATTTCCATCTACATCAACCTTGTACCCATTTAAATTATGTCTTTTAAATGCGCTTTGAAGGCTTGATTTGTTATATTTAGACGAATGTAACCTATGTCCCACCTTAACAAACTGATTCTTGATAATTAAATAGTTCGAACACTTATGTTTGAGGTTTTGATTAACTGTTTCTCTTGATCTACCTAAGAATACACCCATTTTGGCTTGGCCAATATTCTTAGTGAATAATAGTGGCATTAATGACCAAGAAAACTCTTTAAAGTCTTTTTTGAATAATGGAGCATGTTCAGATTCAAAATTTATAGAGTAATTTTTTGAAGCAGAGTAAGCTATTATTTTTTGAGAGATACTAAGCTTTCTATATCTCTCCCCCATTGGGGTTTTGAAGTTAAATACACTTTTGATAAACTTTTCTTCATTTAAAAATTGAATATATTTTGGAGATTTTAAATTTGGGTAAACTTCAATTAAGCCAGTTTTCGTAATTATCTTCTTTATTAATTTAATGTTCTTCGCAAATGGGATGTTCTTAGTTTTAAAGCCGCGTTTATAAGAAGTACCCAGTAATTGGTTAAAAGTTATTAATAGCTCTCTACAGGATGCAATCTGATTGATTTGTCTTGTTTGTATAGCAATTAGATCTAACCCAGAACAAAATCGTAAGCATTTAGCTTGTCTTTTTTGATTTGAGAGAGAATTTTCTCGATATTTTGAAATGTAACTAACATTGTCACTTGGCACTAAATACCTTTGGCGAACACAGTTTGATCGATCAACTATTCTGCCTAAATCCAATTTAGTTCTTTTATGTGATTCCCGAATGGGACAAATTGGGGGGCCCCTTTTTGTGTGGCCCCAATTTTTGGGGCCCCGAAACATGCGGCCCCATTGATGGGGGCCCCAAAATGCAGGGCCCCATTTCAGGGGGCCCCAGTTTTACGGGGCCACAGTTTTGTACCACCTTAGATGTTTTATTCGAGATGATGAGATGGGTTTCAAAAATACTATTTCTTAAAGATTTTATTAATCGTAATTCTTTTAACGATTAAATTTGACATTTTTCTTTCTAATCGGTCTAATTGAATAGAGCAACACACACATAATAAGAAGGATTTTATTTATGATTACGGCTACTCAGCTAAGAAATGCCATGGGTTTACAGACCAATGAGAGCATTCTTAAGTTTTTAGATAATCTTCCAAATTCAGAAGACCTCTCATATAAAAGAGGTCGTTCTCAGGTTTTAGAGCCAGAGTTCTTTCAACAATATTTAAAATCTTCTAGAAAAAACCCTATAAAGAATGTTCACAACAAGATTGTTTCAATTGCAAACAATAAAGGTGGCGTAGGAAAAACGAGTACAACTGCACTTGTCGCCTACAAAGCGTCAGGAATGGGTTATAAGACTATTGTTATAGATAGTGACCCTCAAGGAAACTTAACAAATTACCTTCTGGGCGAAGAATACGAAGCTGAATACTCTTTATATGATGTTTTTAAAGGCTATTGCACTGTCAAAGAGGCCTTAGTTAAAGTCTCAAACAACTTGTATATCATTCCAAGTACTCTTGATAATGAATTTATCTCAGAGGCTGTAAGTGCAGTAGCACTTCCTAAGATGCTTAAATCAAATATAGTCGGCGAATTGGATGCTGATTTGTTTCTAATAGACACCAACCCTAGTCTTTCAGATATGAACCTGGCGATACACAGTATTGCAGATATGATATTGACCATCGTTAATAATGATTCGAGCAGCGTTAAAGGACTTAAACATGTTCTATCAAAGCTTGAACAACTAGGTTACGAAGGAAGCATAAAGGCTGTTTTCAATAAAATTGATGGGCGAGAAAATCTTGCACAGGTCACAGAAAGAATCACTCCCCTTATTGAGAAGTTCAATTTTTCAATATGTAGTAAATATATGAGGATTGATAACGAAATAAAGAATGCTCAGATGAATATAAATGGAGCAATGGGCGTTATGGACATGAGTTCAAAATGCCAAACAGATTCCCTTTCAATTACATTAGATGTTCTTAATGATCTTTCTAGACAGAGTGAGGTTCTTCAATGAGTAATAACCAAGCCTCTATGATTGGCAACCTTAGCAATAAGGCTTCAAATCACGCTAAAAAGAATAAGAATGAGAACAACCCTCTTTTTCGAGAAAATAAACTCCTTAAAGTAGAAGTTGAAACTCTTACAAAGAGAATCAAGCAACTGGAAACATCTATAAATGAAAGTCATTCTGATTTATCAGTTCTAGGAACTAATAAAGATTCAGAGATTGAATCACTTAAGAAACATATCATAAAGCTTGAAAGCTCTTCTATAGCTGATAACAAAGTCAACGACCTTAATTTGCAAATCAAAGAACTTAAAGCTGATTTAGATAAGAAAGTAGTTTCTACTCCTTCTTCTAATTCGCAAAAGGATAGTTCTCACTTAATTTCTAAGATTGAAGAACTTCAAGAGAAGAATACTCTCTATAAGACAAAATCCTCAGACCTTGAAAGAAAACTTATGAAATTGAAGGATCAAACTGTAATAGATTCTTCTAAATTAAGTGTTGAGGGTTTTATTAACCTTAACCTTACTGCCAACGCTGCAAAGTTTTTTAAGGCCATCATGGACCAGTGTGTAACTGATGATTGGTATGTAGTGTCTGGATATAAAATCAAGAACGATTATCAAATTCACCGTAACTACTTTAGTGATGCCAGAGAAGAACTAGTAGATAAAAAATTAATCGAATACAAAAACATTGGAAAAGACGGAAACGTTAAATCTGTAGAATATAGACTTTTAATATTATAATTCATTACGTTTATTAACTAGGCCGTCTCTTGGCCTAGTTTTATCTCTCCTACTTATAAAGTGACTAAGGTACAAAACTGTACCACGTACAAAACTGAACCACGTACAGAATTGAACCACGTACAGAATTGAACCACGTACAAAACTGAACTATGTACAAAATTGAACCACGTACAGAACTGAACCACGTACAGAACTGAACCACGTACAGAACTGAACCACGTACAGAATTGAACCACGTATAGAATTGTACCACGTATAGAATTGTACCACGTACAGAATTGAACCACGTACAGAACTGGACCACGTACAAAACTGGACCACGTACAAAACTGAACCACGTACAAAACTGAACCACGTACAAAACTGAACCACGTACAGAACTGAGCCACGTACATAACTGGACCACGTACAGAACTGAACCACGTACAAAACTGAACCACGTACAAAACTGCACCACGTACAAAACTGCACCACGTACAAAACTGAACCACGTACAAAACTGTACCTCATGGCGGGTGGTATATTTTTAGATGTTTCATGCAATTAAGATTTTGAATGATTTTAAGACTTCTGGGCCATACTTGTAGCTCGAAGGATTACTTTCTCCAGTATGTACTTGCCCTACTTTTAAAACCCATTAGGAGTCGTTTTAAAAAGTTGAGCGTTTGAGTTGCGTTATAAGTTTTCTTTAGTGTGAATTAATATTTTTTGACCAAACTAAGTCATGTTCAATTCAAGCTCTATGGTTTTTCATTTTCTGAGGGCGAGAAACTTTACTGATCTGGGCGAGAAACTTTCCAATTAGGGCGAGATTCTTTACTCTTCTCTCTTATGGCCTTAGTAGAAGTCCTTTCGAATGGGCGAGAAACTTTACTTTATTTACTATGGGGCGAGAAAGTTTACTTATAAGACGAGATTGTTTACTGAACAGGCGAGAAAGTTTACGCATAAGACGAGATTGTTTACTGTATTTAGCTCTAACCTTCGATCAACATTGATTTTCTTATCGCTTAAATAGAAATATTAAATAGAAATAAAAGCTTTTAAGGAATGTACTAACTGATTACTTCCCCACTCACTGTAATGAATGTCAGTTCTACTATGCTACGGCATACTAAAGTAACCAACATCTTCTAAATTCGAAGTGTTTAAAAATCTTATAATGAAATAATTTCTAATGATTGAGTATTATCAAAGCGTAAAGTTTCTCGCCCAAAGATTTTTCAATCTAGGTATCAAATATTTATACATCATGTAAGTTGTTGAATTTATGATAGAAATTGATTCCTCTAGTATATTAATCTAGAGGAATCGTTATATAGGGCGAGAAAGTTTACTGTTAGGCGCATAAAATGTTCTTAATTACTCTTGGTCTATAGATTCTAAGTTTGATCTTTCCTCTTCCTTCACTTATTAGTTCTGCTGGAAAAAAGTCTTCTTGATGAAGATCTTCATATCTTTTAGTCAGAAGCTTAACCGCTCTTTTAAGGTCTTTATTAAAATTCTCTTTTAATATTCCCGTATCTTTTCCAAGGATCTGTCTTAAGTCAGAATAACAGTAGTCTATATAGTCAGTAGATCTCTTATGAAGCGAATAACACTGACTAGCTATAAAGATAACTAGATCTCTTGCTGTTACATTAGATCCCGCTAAATCAACTAAATATGACCTTGTAGGAACTCTTTTAGAATGTGACAGCTCATTGAAAGTATCAAAGTCTAATTCGATTTCGATCTCTCCATTTGTAACTCTTCCTGGTGTTTCTTTTAGCTTGGCATAAGCAGGGCCAGAGTAACTCCTAATGAATAAGTTGTTATTTGTCCTAACTTCATCCTCTCCCACTGGTTTTTTAAATCTAATAGCGCAAGATTCCATATTTAAAAGCATTTCTAGTGCTTGTGTTCTTTGATCTGTAGAGACCTTCGTACCAAGCGGCTTTCCCTTTACTAGATTTACAAATTCAGCAGCACTGCTAAAGAAGAAGTGATTAGGAGTTTCGTGTCCTTGATTTTGTTTAACTACAAATTGATTGTAGAAGTAATCAAAGATCTCTCTTGCCATCATTCCATAGGGAACATTTCTATTTTCTTCTAGCTGTTGAAGACTTAGTTGGTAGTAGGCGAACTGCCTTAACCACTTTAATGATTCAATTTTTTTCTCTGGAAAACTTGTTTTAACAAATTCAACAGGAGTCCAAAATAGCTCTGAGCTGTTTACTTCTAGTCCAGTGTCCCTAGTTGAGTGATTTGCCTTAAAGTTTTTAATAAAGTTGTCTACTAATTCCATGTGTCCCTCTCCTATTCTTTAATTTCAGTTAAAATTTGTGGTAGTGCGATACAAATTGATAATTGGATTATTGAAAATGTAACTATTGTGATGAGTGTTTGAATTGTTAGTATCTTTATATTGCCTATGAAACTTTGAGATGAAAGTTTGGTACTTTTCTTTTCTATGAATTGTCTCAACTCCCCTCTCTCACCGCTTAAGCGAATTCTTCTATTTGAGAGCTCTAGTCTTCTTGGGGCTAAGACTCTGTTACCTTTTGATGCTAAGTCGTGTTTTCTGTAGACTTCCATATCTCTTTCTATGTTCAACTCTTCCTTTTTTAGAGAAACAATTTCAGTGGATACTTCTTTTAGACGATTTCTTGATTCTGAGATGTCACTTTCTAATGAATTAACTAGATTCATTACATTAGTATCTTTCTGGTATGCGGAATATGACAGTGTTGTGATACTTACAGTTAGAAGAACTGTCCTTATAAAGCTTGCTTTGACTGATCTCATTGATGAGAAGTACATATAGAATGTTTCAGTTGTTACAGCTAAAACAATCGATGTGAAAAAATCAAAGCCAATACTAAGGTAAAACTTTGAGCCTAGAATACAAACGAGGAGTTCAAAGAAGATTACGGGAAGTAATACACTTGCAGCACTCACCTTTTTTGATACCAAGAGTTCTTTGAATCTATCCTTTATAGTGAAATCATTTCTGAGATCGATCTCTCCAATTAATACTTGAGTAATAGACTCGCTACTCTCTTGAGAAATATCTTCAGTCTTACAATTTTCTGTATAACTAAATTTTGAATAACCGTTCATACTTTCCCCTAATTATTCCAGATGAATATTAATTATGAATCTTTATCGTTCTTTTATTTTAATTACTTAGTTGTATTTTATTAAGGCGGTAAATAATGTCACCCTAAGACTTTAAATCGAATTAATTCTATAATTAATTTTAGATATTAGATTTAATTCCGATATATATTGAGTCTGATTAACAATGCGGTTAAAATATTCCAGTGGAATATTAAAAAGGAAAAAACATGGAAGATTTTTTAAACCCAATATCTGGGGCAACACATACAAAGAGACAAATATCTAAAATATTCAATATTGATGAAAAGATAGTAGGGAAGTTCTTTAAAGATAATGATGCTAATTTTCTACATACATATAAAGATGTCAGAGCTTTTGGAAAATCACTAAAAGAAGAACAAGATAAAAAGGTAATGTTGTTTACCTTTAATAAAGGTGGTGTTGGTAAAACGACTCACACTTTTAACTTTTCTCAAAATCTAGCTCTTAGAGGAAAGAGGGTTTTGGTTTGGGACTTTGATCGTCAGGCCAACGCAACCGAGTATTTTATGAGTAAAGAGGGGAGACTCTCTGTTGCCGATTATTTCAAAAATGAAGATGGGTTAAAACTGAAAGATCTAGTTGTCGATATAGATGATTCTCTATCTGTTGTTCCATCTGGTGAAAAAATGGCGAATCTTAACTTATATCTAACTGAGAGATTTCATTTTTCAAATGGAAGCTTTTCTGAAAACGCTGATCTTTCTAAGCTCGATCAATTCATCAATGAATTTAAAGAGCTTTCGAAAGATTTTGATGCTGTGCTAATTGATTCTCCTCCAAGTTTTGGACTTCTGCACTTTTTACTCTTTATTGTTTCAGATGTGGTTTTCAATGTAACTGGTGTTACTTCTAATGATTTTGAAGCAATCGATGATTCTGTATCTTTATATGTCCAAGCAAAAGAATGGAACCCTAAACTTGATATGAAATTCCTCATTAACTGTAGAGATACAGTTCGAAATATGGATATTCACTTAGAAGACGTTCAGGAATTAAGAGCAAAGATTAAATCTTACGGGTTTAGTGCCTTTGAGAATATTATTCCAACGTCAGATATCTTTTTCTATAGCACTAGAGATGGAATTCCATTCTGGCTTGTTGACATAAATAACTATGATGAAAAATTCAGAAATGAAGTTGTTCAGGAGATAACAGAAATTTTATCTACTTACAGTGAGGTTTACTCTTATACCAAAAAAGAACTTAAAACTAAGCAGGCCAAAAGAGCAGAACTTACGGGAGCATTTTAATGAATGTTTTAGGACGAAAAAATAAGGCCTCAAGAGAAAAGAGCAAGATGTCATTGGACACTAACGAGGCCATTCAGATTAACAGTTCGAATATGTATGCCAATATCAATATTTATGACATAAAACTCGATAGAGAAAGATTTCAAACAAAATCAGCAATAACAGATGAAACTATAAATCGTATGGCTAAGTCTATTTACGAGCTAGGACAGTTAGATCCAATAATTCTTCTGAAGGAATACAAGAATGGTAAAGAGCAATTTACTCTTGTAGCAGGGGAGACTCGATTAAGAGGAAAGTTAAAAATCTGTGAAGATTTTGAAAATATGCCAAGCGTTCTGGCCAATCATTCTAAGATTTTTGCAAAAATTACAGAAGATGAAAAATATGCTCTTCAATGTGCATTAGAAACAAACATAGTCAGAGAAAATACTCATGAAATAGACATGTTCGTAGAGTTTTTAAGATATAAGTCTTTTTCTAATGTCAGACGAAATATTGAAGAAAACAATCCTAAATTTGAAAATAAGGAAATTGAAAAACATACACAAGAGGAAGTTTCAAAGGTTTTTAAAGTTTCGCAAACTACAGTTTCGAGATGGATGGCATGGAAACCTGTTCCAATTGAGGTTAGAGCAGAGATTATTAAGTTTGACATAAAAAACAGAGACTTTTGTAGTGAAATCAAAAAAGACTTCAAGATATTTTCCAATGGAAAGCATTCAGCGTTTGAAGAGTTAAATGATCTTGTTAATTTTTGGATTGAGAAAATTCATGCGTTTGCTTCTTCCCAAAATAGTTCATTTGAAAGAGTAGAGGATGCAAATAAGAGTCTAAGTGATGTCCCTCGGAACTTTTTATATTATAGGCACGATCTAGATGAATATAAAATTCGTGAAAATGTTATAAGAAATTTAGATAAAAAGAACAAAAAAAGATTAATTAAAGCAGCTGAAAGACTCATAGCAGAATGCAAGAAGTAAATCTCTCTTACAGATTGAGGTCGAAAAATAGGCCTTTAAGTATAGAATAGGATTGTTTCATCGTCCTCTGATTATTCTAAACAATGGGGGATGAATATGTTAGATATTGGCACTTCTTGCATAGAAGTGCTTTGGTTTTATTGAGGAGTTATTCAATACCTTCAACTGCACCATTGTACTCAACCATATGATCAAATAGAGGACTCCAGAATCTTTCATGAAAAGTAAATAACGTATTGTTGGAACCCCTTATTCCGTTAGAACTTTCAAAATGACTTGTAAGACCACCTTTTATAGGTCCTACAAAGTAGTGCTGAACACCCTTGTTTACACTTGCATATGGGCTTTCAAAAGTAACAATAGTTGCACCACCCGAAGCTCCACTGTAAGTAGTGCCACCTCTTGTTGAGCCACCTACAGGACACTTTACTTCATCGTTACAACTTCCAATTGATTCTATACTATCATCGTAAGTAAGAACTTTTCCACCTTGTCCCAATTCTTTGTCGGCAGAGTAACCAGCAATAACTGCTTTTCCACCACGGGTAATCATTCTTCCAACAGAGTCTCCACCTTCATAATCAATAATAAGAGGAGCAACATCACTAGGCTCAACATAATCATCTAGTAAAAGAATTGCGTAATCTGAAAGAGTTTCATGTTCTAAAACTTTAACTATTTTTCTTTTAATCACTTTTCCAGATTTAGTCGTCGTTTTCCAAGAAATATTATCAGCTTTTAAGCAATGAGCCGAAGTCACAACAATTCTACTCTTTCTATCAGCAGTAAATCCAACAAGAGTTGCTCCACAGTAGTTTGTAGCACCTGTTGATTTTTTTACAGTCAACCTACCAACAGCGTCCAAGAATTTTGGAGAATCAGGACCTTTCACTTTTCTATCATCACTTGGGTGAAGTTCAGCCTGAACAGTCGCAATCACTAAGCTCGCAAGAAGCAGAATTTTAAAAACAGATTTCATTAAATTTTCCTAAGTAGAATATCTCTCTTCATACCAATAACGGGCACTTAAGTCAGCCATAAACTGAATTTACTGTAATTTATTCATCTTGAAGTTGTTGAAAGTAGGAAATTGATGTCTAGTGAATTGAATCTCTATTAAATAACTCCAAAACAAAACCAAAATCCCTCTATAAAAGATTGGCCATTCTTTCATAAGACAGAAAAGTTTGGGTACTTATCAAATAGGATGAATATAAGAATTTCAGTAGGGGAGTTATTAATATATGGAAAAGAGTATATGTAGAGTAGTAGTTTTTAGCTATTACTCTACAAACAAACTAATTATTAACAAAATCAAAAATGTCGCCATTTCTTAATTGAATGTCCTGTACATTACTCAAGTCAAAATTGTATTTGAATTTTTTCTCAAAGGCTTCAAAGCTAAGGATATCTTCATTTTTCATTCTAAGATCTGATATCATCTCTGTGGGAATAATGGTTCTATTTCCTAAAGTTATCTCTTCATTAGAAAGATCTAAGTATTGAGAACTTTCAGAGATAAGTTTTGTAGGAATATTCAAAAACCTTGCAGTTATACGAGGTCCTCCTCCGTGGCTTCCTTCTCCAGCGAATACAGGAGAGCTAAAAGCGATTAAAACAATAAAGGTTAACAATTTCATTGCAGAACCTCCTTGCTATCACCATAGATTAATTCACCAGATAATGTATCAGTATAGTTAATAGTCCAAAGCTTGATGTTTCCTATATTGTCCTTATTAGACAATAACGCTTTCTTCTTTTGCATTGACTCCCAGTCAATTTTTAAAATTTCATTATAAGTATCGGAGTTAACAGATTCAAAATATAGACTGTAAAAATTTTCTCCCCTTAGTCCTGACTTTTCAGAGGAAAATTTATTATCTAATAAGTATTTTGATAATTCGTATGCAGTTTCTGGGGACAAGCTCCCTCTATTTACTGATGTTGTATAAAAATCACTTTCGATTTCTTTTACAATGTTTAACTGAACCATTTTTTCTAATACTTTGAGGCCATGCTGTCCAAAATCATATCCAATTTTGTTTTTATGAATTTTACCAGCAGCTGTTTCAACATATATTGCTCTGAATATAGAGTCATTTTTTAATAAAGAATCTATTTCATCTGTAAAACTAATTTCTTCATCTAGAAGAGACATGTTATCGTGCTCAACTTTCATTAGAGTACTTAGAGAGTGAGGCATTGATAAAACTGTCTCTCTGTCATTCTTTGTTCCGAGTAGGTAACGATAGATCTTTAAAATAGTTTGGTATGAAGGAGTGTGAGTACCTTTTACAATTCTTTTTAAAGTCTTATCAGATAAGCTCATTTTCTGAGCAAGTATTTTAATTCCAGTGCTTTCTCTTGGAAATTCTTCTAGAGCCGTCATTAAGTCGGTTTGAACGATTAATAACCTAGAGGCAACTTCTTGACTGGAATTCAAAGTAGAATTCAACAAAACTATCTCCCGATTTAGTTACCTTGTTTAACCATCTTGGGGACAACTTTGTCAAAAAGCTGTCTTGGCACGCCGTCCAATCAGTAGCTTAACTCACTTTTTTGGACATCTTGTCCATTTTGGTCCTTGCTTTTTTGCCATTTTTGTCAATATTTGGAAATGTCATTTTCTAAAAAGACATTTCAAAAAGGACAAATATGAATTTTATAAATTTAGAAGGTGTAAGTGGCGGAGGCCCAGTTAGGCCAAGTCATAAATAAAAGTGCCCTAACTTATCCTCCGGCAAGATTTTAAGTTAAGGCCAGCAATAAACAAAGACCGAAGTCTCGTTTAACCTTTAGTATTTCAAGATAAGTACAAAGGCAATCTATTTCGGTTTAACAGGTAAAAACTAGGGAGTTTTCTGTGACAATCGATAAAGTATCACTACTTTTAGTTCACTTAGTATGTGCATTTGTTATCAGCTCTTGTGCTGACGTTTCTGATGAAGATTTAGTTGATAGTCCTGAAGTGACAGGTGTCGACTATCTCGGAGTAAGGCCTCTTCCGGATTCTGATGGAGACGGCATTCTTGATGTTAACGATAACGATCCTAATATAAGTTCTATTCCTAGAATTGTTATTACTGAATCAAGTAATGCTTATATGAAGTGGAAAATAAATGAAGACGTTTCCCTAATAAGTAGTGATTTTTCTCTAAATAATCGAGTTGAATCAGACTTTAGACAGGTAAAGAACGAATTCATAAGACAAAAAGTCCTTGCCTCTGTATTTGATAAAATAATCGATCCAAATTCGGACGTCCAGTCAGACAATTTAGTATCTGTGGAAGATTATGATCTCTTTGGTGTATCTAGTTGGAGTGAGACAGATATCCTTAGAGGACTCTCAGTACTGAGAGGTGATCTTGATGAGCTACAGACAGGTGATGTGAGCGTCGAGTTCAACCTTCGCTTAGAAAACATTAAAGATGTATCGGAAATTTCACATATCAAGCTGCAACTTGGTTTCGTGAATAAAGCAGACAATAGGTTTAGTGCGATCCAAACGGTTAGCTTGACTGAGGATGGAAATAATCTTGTTCTAATTCGACTTGATGGAACACTTAAAACTTATGAAAGCCAAAAAAAATTTAAACTGAGAAATCAATATACTGACCTATCTGATGTTAAGGACGCAATAGAGAATGAAAAAATATTATCAATTAAAATTTTAGACTTTGAATATATCAAGAAAGGGAAAAAGTTACTGTATTCTCAAAGCTTGGCCAGTACAGATGAAAAAACGGCTAGATTTATAATAAGTGACCCTAACTCA
>MAAC01018359.1_pt1 | contig 53904 bp, 48 predicted proteins | sample 1115981 | NCBI WGS metagenome assembly MAAC01 (sample SAMN04961126, study PRJNA320927) | seawater metagenome | isolation source: sample BD02T64 sea water enriched with oil for 64 days | place: USA:Gulf of Mexico | collected 2013-07-27 | reverse complement strand
CGTGCACGACTATATATCCACTTGCTTACAGCATATTGCTGAGCAACCAAATAACCTTGAGCCGTTGCTACCATGGAATGTTAAGCGCGGCTAGGTGTCGATCCCCATACGTTTACTTTGTTTCTTTGGCGAATATAGTATGGATAGCCCTAATTAGTAACTGTAATTTTCAGTTACAGTGGGTGGCCTGTTTATTATTGTAAGTAAGGTTTGATAGGTGATCATCTGACGTCGATTCAAACCTTACTATCAACTATCAAGCTTTATGTGTTTATTTTATTTGAAATGATTGCACTATAAGAAATTACGCCATTAGTACCTAATATAGAATTTGCAATAATAATTATATGCTCACCTATAACCTTAGGGTTAAAGTTACTTTCTTTTGCTGCTAAAACTAATTCGTCAATATTAGGATCTTGATTTATAGAAGAGGTTTCAGTTGTATCAACATCATGACTTATTATAGGGGGGGCGATTTTAGGTGTAGTGATGACTAATTTCTTAGATGTATCACCAGAAAAAATCAATGACTCCTGCTCCGAAAAAGTGCTTTCTTCAATCTTTACATTTCGCCTTTTTATTAAGAAGCTTTGACCTACAGGTGAAATAACCCACTGGTTACAAAAATTATTATTTTTTGCTCTACTAAGGAATGCTTCAGATATTACTCTTAAGTCCCCAAACGGATGAAAATTCAACCTTCCATTGTCTGTATTGATATAATCTACAATTGAACTTGGATTTTTCCAAGTCATCGAATCAGGGTAATTAAAATCAACTTGAGAATCATTTTTGCTAATGTCAAATAAGCGACATGCGTCCTGAACTATGTATTCATCATCTTGTAGCCGTTGAGATGGCCTTGCGCCTATGAAAGCTCCCAAAATTGCACCTGCCATTGTTGCAATCGTATCAGTATCAGTGTGAAGTTCGTTTATTATTTCTATAAATAACTCTTCTATTGGACCATTATAAATAAGCATAACAGCAGCGGATGCTGCAACTGAAGTTAATGAACCCGAACCTCTTGTCTTTTCGTCGTATAAATTTAATTTACTTGCTAGATCTGCGTACTTTAAATTGCCACCTGCTTGCCATTCTTCAATTGTATCAATATAGCTATTAATCTCATCATAAACCAATCGGTATTCATGAGTTAAATTTTTTCCTGTTGAGTTCTCATATTGAGTCATCCAGACCGTCGATAGATTTGAGTCACTTGCAATTAAAGATGGAATCTTCAAAGTCCATTTATTATATACTCTTAAATCTGATGTATTTGGAGGAGACTTGTTTATTAATGCATAAGATAAAGAAAGAGCATGAAAAACAGCCCCTGCTATGGCTCTGGGGTGGCCATGTGTTGTAAGACTATTCCGAATAACATCTAACAAATAAGATTCAACATCTTCAAGATTAGAAGCAGACCAAACATGAGGTTGAACTCTCATTGCGGCACCATTCCCCCCACCGTTTACATAATCAATTCCATCTTTTGAATAGAAATTATTTAACCAGGATGAGTTTATTTTAGATAGATTACTAGCCGCAACTTTTGAGCCTCTGCCTGCACCTAAAGCATAATTTTGCCAGGCGGGAATTTCGATTTTGGAAAATGCATGAATGGCAAAGTGGCCATTCTTTTTTATTGAACGAGAGGTAGATAATCGAAGTTGAGTGTCATCTGAATATGCACCGATTGGTAATGTAATTGTTGTCCCGAATTTACCACCAATGCTTCTTTTCCAGCTAACAAGCTCTGTAACTTTGGTTAAACCAGTACGAGCTTTTAATATTTTTTTATCTGCTAATTCAGTAATAAAACCTAAGGCATCACCATAAGCAGCCCAAAGTGCGGAATTAACAATTTGTTCTAATTGAATATTATTCATTATATTTATACCGTTTACCCTTATTTAAATTTTGCAGGACATACAACTACATCGTGCTTTAAATTTAGAGCTGCTAGTTGTGATTTTACAATATGTTTGGATTGAATATCCTTTACATATATGGACTGAAGGTAATCTAACGAAAGCTTTCCTGGATACAGTATCTCCGCTTGCTCACAAGTCGTCCAAGACTCCTTATGTTCAATAGTTCGACTAATCGTTTTTTGGAACTTTCCTTCAATGCTATTATTAAACATCCTACCGAAAGCACTTACCCCTTCCCCTCTTAAGCAAGAAGGGTAAATATTATTGGTCGTAGTAAAAAAAACTCCATCATCATTAAGTAAACTAGGAGAGAATGAAAGTATGCACCAAAATTGATCTACACTTCTATGACGATTTTCAGAGTATGAAAAAAATTCTTTATTGAGTTTTGTTACTGATAAATTGACATATTTTAACCATTTGAGGTTTCTTTCTTTTCTTTTTTCAGAGTTTTGCTTAAAAACAAAGGCCAATGTATCTTCTTCTTTTAGTTCTGAGTTTGGTAGTACAGCACCTGATGCTAATATACCTAGAAGCCCTGAATTGGATGTAAAGTGTAAAATATCAGTTATTTTTTTACTTTCGGCTACTGATTTAATCATTGGTTCCCTGTCCCTTATATGTCCCTTTCTCTAAATAACTAATAAAACGCGGTTTCGTATCTTCTTTATACCCGAGTATTACATTTTCCTTTGCTCTAGTTATAGCCATAGATATTAATTTTATTGATGATACGTAATTACTGTCTTCACAATCAGTTTCTTCGAAAATGAAATGGTCATCCTCAATGCCGATCATTATAACGTAATCGAATTCTAGCCCTTTTACTGAGTGTATCGTCGACAATGCAACATTAACATTAGAGGAAGGCCATCTATCAGCTCTAGTTAGATCTACAAAATCAATTGATGCACTTTTAAGTTTAGCCTTAACGAAATCAAACCAACCACCCCCTTTAGGATGTAGGAAACACACTGATTTAGTTGATAAGTCGATATTCTCTCTCATATACCTTAAAGCTTCATCAAGCTGCTTACGGAACTTTCCTTGAACGATTATAGGTAAATCCCCATGGCGAAGAATAGTATCTAAGGCAGGTAAAGTTGCGTCGTCATCTAAATTAACACCCGAATTCTTGAGTAGGTGTACTGCAAAGTTAGCTATTTCAAATGTATTTCTGTAATTCTGATTTAACCTAAAGTATGTTGGCTCTTTTACTCCAATATCTTTCCAAGTAAATCCTCGTTTATAAATTTGTTGTGCACTATCTAATACAATAGTTGTGAAGGATTTAGCTGTTAATTGGTTTAATATCGCTTTTAATTGATTTGCTGAAAAATCCTGTGCCTCATCAATAATTACAACATCGAATGTATCAAGCCTTGTTTTACTTGCAAAAAATGCAAGGTCGTTCCAGTCAACTAAATTTAGACTGTTTTTATGGTGTATGTATGGCTTGATAATTTGTTCTAGTATTTTTTGCCGTTGATTCTGCGTCAAACGAGGTTTGCTTCCTCTCCCGACCCTTTCTATAGTAAGGTAATCATCTACATTATTTAAATCGATTCTACCCAATAAATATTCTATTTCATCATGTATAAATTGCTGTGGCAGGCCTATATTTATGCAAGACTGATTGATTAATCGATTTATGGTGTTCTTATCAACCAATCTTTTACCGAAAGGTATTTTCTTATATAAATAGAGGGATAAAGTAGACACATCAAGCTCTAACTCACCAGGATTCGCGCCTATTTGGCTTGAGGTTTCTGCAATTAAATCCGTGACATAAGCAGCAAGGGTTTTATTAAAAGAAAATACTTTTACTTTTATTGGAGCTGTTTGGAGCTGCTCTCTTTTGTAATCCAATAGATAGCCTAAAGCTGTTTTAAGCATTAATATTGATGTTGTTGTTTTTCCGCTGCCAGCAGAGCCTCTAATAATCCTTGTTCCAGGTCTGAGCATGGTGATTAATTTAAGTTGTTCGGGAGTTGGCTTAATATTCCTAAGGGTCTTCATAGAATCCTTTCATTAATAGCGATATAACACTTAGTTATTAATACCATATATCTGTTTTTTGTTCTATTAACAATAACCTATGTTAATAAGTTAACCCATTTTAACTCAAGGAAGAGTTGATAATTTTGTTATTGAAGGATTAGTTTGTCCAAACTTCGGTAAATGGTGCAAATTTTACTTTCCTACACGAAAAATACCTAAAGAAGAAAACCGGACTATAAATGTTATTGTTTTAACCCTCGCATTATGGACATTTTTCATTTGTTACAGTGGTTGTCTTATTTATTTTGGGCTTAACCAACCAATTAGGTCTATCAATTCCCCCAGCTACAACCAGTGAATTCCCACACAACTTACTCTCACCAATTTCCTATACGGTCCGGTCGGATGCCTAGAGATGAGTAGTGTAAAGGTAAATTTGAATAAGCTAAGTCTAAATTACAATTTATTTTTAATAGGGTTTAATTCTGGTGCTGTTGTAACGTGCTGTTATTAGAAGAAAATTGAATAAAAAGAATTGTCCATTACACTTAAAATAACTCTAAACATTTAAATGGTGAAAAAATGAATTACTTGAAACAAGGAGTGCTTATTGTGTCGATATTATTTATATCAGCTTGTTCAAATACGCACAAAGAAACACTTAGTGGAGGAATAAAAGGAAGTTTTGTTAGCTCCTATAGCCCTGTTAAACTAGCACGTTGTATCGATGGTAATGCACGTCTTCATTTGTCTGGTTCTTTAGACCCTTTAATTGTTGACATTGACACCAAACCTATCGAAGTAGATATTATTAATGGTTCTTATTATTGGGCAATCATCTTTATTAGTGAAAATGAAAGTGGTTCACAAGCTGATTTTTATTTAGGTGGAGCAGGAAAATTGTTTCCAAAATCTTCAATTTCTGACGTAACGCGAGATTGCAGTTAAATTTAGATATATCATAACAATTAAGGTTAATATCGGGTCTATAACTGCTTAATTATTAAAATTGTCTCGCCTGAAAAAAAACATAGAATGTCACTTTGATTACATATGCAACTTGCAATTTGAAAGTGAAGCGGTTAACTTATATTCAATCTTTATCACAGGCCAATAGGTCTGATAATAACTTTATGCAGGATACCTTGATGGGCGAATGCAGGGCTTGGCAGCCTTTGTTATTAGATACAATACCAAACGGTTGTATGGTGATATTTAATTGGGGGTTATTCCGTAGGATGCCCGGCTCATAGACAAAAGGCCTTTTATTGTCCTATGGCATCAATTTTATATTGGATATTACTGTGCCTATTAAAAATGCAAATCGTACATTACCTGCTTTAAATCACTACAAACACATTTCATACGAAACCCTTGCTGCAAGTTGGTTCACCGAAGATGGCTGGGAAGTTTTCATGCCTATGGTTGATTATGGTAAAAAAACTGATTTATTAGTGGCTGATGACACTAACTTTTACCGGATTCAAGTTAAAGCGATAAACTCTATTGATGAAGATATTTATGTTGAGAATAAATGGAAAGGTGAAGATATAGATTATGTGCTATTTTTTTCAATGCAGGGAAATTGGGGGTATATAGCCAAACCGTTTCAAACAAATAGAGCAAAGCTTAACTCAAAAGAGCATATAAGATTTTATCAACATTTAACTAATTTCACAAAAGCGTTTAAAAAAATTTAATAACAAGTTAAATTAAATCATAAGCTTAATTTAAGGGATTAACTGTGGCGAAAAGGAATGGTTCGATAATAGAATTATTGTTGATTTTACCTTGGTGGGTAAATGCGATATTGAGTTACCTCAGTTATATATTTTTCAAATATCAAATACCTTCAATGCACTTTCAGTCAGCTGCATTTAGAAGCTTTGCTAACGGCATATCTAATTTGGCTGTGCCTATATCGCTATTAATTGCATTCATTGCTGTTGTGACATTTTTCAAATCACTTCATCGTAAATCTCTAATACCAAGAATGTCAGGTAATGGCATTTTTGGCTTCCTTAATGCTTTCGAATCACAGAAAGATCCTCTAAAAAATATCACTTGGCGAGAGTTTGAAATGCTCGTAGGTGAAGTTTATAAAAAGCTTGGGTATCGAGTTTACGAAACGCAACCTGGTGCTGATGGTGGTATTGACCTAATTCTAAAGCGCAATGGTGAAAAAGTTATAGTTCAATGCAAGCAATGGCGAACACAGAAGATAGGTGTCAAAACCGTTAGGGAGCTATACGGTGTTATGGTTGCTGAAGGTGCTGATAGAGCAATTGTTATGTGCTCGGGTACGTATACAGGTGAGTCGTATGTTTTCGCCAAAGGGAAACCCCTTGAGTTGATAGGGGGTACCCAGTTAAAGGGGATGATTGATTCAGTATCAATTAATAGACCTATTGACGCACTACCAAAGTTGAATGATAAAGCTTGTACTAGTTGCGGTAATAAAATGTTGGTTAGAACAGCTAAAAAAGGCCCTAACAGTGGCAACAAGTTTTGGGGGTGCAGCGCATTTCCCCGATGTAGAAAAACAGAAGAATATTGAAAATGAATAAATGCGAATCTGGGCGAAACCCAAAATCCATAAGTCGGACGGTCTGAACTAAATCGAAGATTTGTAAGAGAAAAATGGTGGCCCCTCGGTGACTTGAACACCGGACCTACCGATTATGAGTCGGGTGCTCTAACCAACTGAGCTAAGGGGCCATTTAAGAAATGCTGTTTGATGTGTTATTAATGAAAATAACCAAAAGCGGCGGCAAGTATAAGCATTTTTTATTTTGTTGTCACCACTTGTTGTTTAAATTTTTTTCGTTGTTGGTTTGATTGCTGTTTTTATAGGCAATTCTTTGCTTTTCTTCGATATATGGCCGCAAATAATAGTAATAATCCATAATAATAACTACCGCCACCAGAGCTTGGTTTTTCTGGGGGAGGTATGATGATCTCAATTTCTACTTCTACACTCACGGTATCACTGGCACTTAAGCCGGTGGCATCGGTTGCGGTGAAGCTAAATGTCAAAATGTCGTTAGCTTGCGGGGCGGTAAAATTGGCGTTTAATTGCTCTGGGTTGTTAATGGTTATTGTCTCGCCCGCTGTTTGTTGCCAAAGGTAGGTTAAATCGTCATTGTCGATATCGCTTGCCGTAGCGATAAGGTTCACTGTGCTGCCTGCTACGGCCATTTTATTGGTTCCGGCATCCACGATTGGTGTGTTGGCACCGTCGGTTGCGGCAATGGTGATGGTGACTAAATTCGGGCTGGTTAACGTTGCCCCATGTTTGGGGTTAAACAGGCGGATAAAGAACACTTCAGAGGGCTCCGCAAGGTCGTCGTTGGCAACGTCTATGGTGATGGTTTTATCGGTACTATCCAGGTTTTCCCAGCTTAGGCTGCCAGTGGCCAAAGTAAAGTCGTCGCTGCTGGCAGAGCCGGTAACAAGCTCCCAGTTTACCTCGATATTGCCTTGTGCCTGATTGTTGCGGCGTACATTCACTTGTATGCTTTGTCCTTCGCTGGTGGAATAATTGCGGTTGCTAAAACTCAGGCTGCCCTGGGCAACATCTAGGGTGTTATCTTTTAAAATATACAAGCCGCTATTGATATCACTGGCAAGAATATGGCCGCTGGGTAAAAACGGATACACCCCCCAGGCGCCGTGAAAGGACGAGTTGTCAGAAATAGGGTAGGTATCAAAAAAGCCCACTTCTTCTGGTAGTGTCGGGTCGGTGAGGTCAATAACGGTAATACCACGTTCATAGTTAGACATGTAGTAACGATTACCGCGCACATAACCGTTATGGTCAATGGCGGCGGTACTGCCGGTCCAGGTAGACAGTGGGGTTGGGTTGGTTAAGTCGGTAATATCAAATAACCGTAACGTGGTGTTTAAGCCGAAATCTTGTTCATCGAGTTCATCGTGCACCAGCATGAACATTTTATCTTCGCTGTACCAACCCGAGTGTACATAGGCAGCATTGGTGTAACTGGTGCTACTTAATTTGGCCGGCGCGCTGTTTTGGGTTTTATCCCACAACTGAAAATCGTTTTCGTTGAAATCAAACATGACTTCGCAATGATCGGTGCCATTGACGCATTGGCTGTCTTTACGCTCATCATTGATAACCATAGATGCGGCATCGTGGGTATACTGGCTGCGGTTATTTGTGGGTTTGTAAACGCTCACCAGGCTGGTTGGGTTGGCAAGGCTATAGGTATTAAAGCCGCCACCATGTTGATTCGAGCCGGCGATATGCAAGTAAGGTTGCCTGCCGGTAATGGCGACTCCGGTGGAGTAATCGACATTACTCAAATAAACGTTATGAGCACTTAAATCGGTTTTATCGGTTGCGGCCACCGTGACCGTATTCGGCAGTTGCGTTAAATCTAAAATTAATAAGCCAACCGAAGCATTATCGGCGGTCACATAGCCATAACTTTGCCATTGGTTGATGTTGACATCAAAGTACTGATAAATTTTGATGTCACGCCAAATGGTGGTTTCGCTGGCGATGGTGGTGATTATATTTGGCGCACTGGGTTCACTCACATCGACTATGCCAATACCGTTGCTTAGGCCAATAATGGCGTATTCTTTACCATCATTTAAATCGTAATGGCCCCAAATATCGTTGCCTTCTGCCGGGTTGGTGGAAAACTGGTTTAACGGAATGTGGGCGAGTAAATCGATGCTCTGGCAGGGAAGATCTCCGGCAAAACCATTATCGCAAACCACATTGCTTTGTTGTTCTTGCAGACGCGAATAGGCCGCGAGTTTGGCTTGTATCAGGGCTTTATTCTTGCTGGTGTTGGCGGCGGCTTTGCGGTCTACCAGTACGGTAAAGCCTTTATCGCTAAGCTGCTGTACATATTCAATGGGGACACCGGTGAGGTAGGTGACATGGCTGCTTTGTTGTTTGCTAAATTTGTCGCTACGTTGATAGTTCGCTTTAATCGGCACTAAATCGCTTAACAGATAAAACAGCGTATCAACATTTTCTATCGCGTAACTGCCTTTGCTTAAGCGAATTTGATCGCCTTTATTGGCATGCTGGGCGGCATAATTGATGGTTTTACACGGCGCTGTCACGTCATCACAACGGCCGGCGTCAACGCCGTTAGGCGCCACATAGCGTGCTTTGTCATGCTCGGCATGACTGAATACGGCTTGGCTATGTAACACTAAGAGCAGCAGAAATAGGACGGCTGTTATTTTGGTAAAATTTTTCATAATATCAGTGTAGGTGAGTTGTTCCCTTACTCCTAGCCAGTAGGATAAATATATTATGGGTACTAGTGATTTAATTTAAAATCGATAGCTAAACCCTGCAGTAAACTCGCCTTGTAGCCAAAGGTTGCTATTGGTGCGAATGACACAGCTCTCCCCAGAACAGAATATTGAGCCATTACTGTCAAACAAGCTGGCGTAAAGTCTCGCATCTAAACGAAAAGTAACATCATCGGCAATGGCAAAGCGAGCGCCCACACCCAAATTGACAGAAGGTCTGGTTTCACTATCTAAGGAGTTATCGCCTGGGGCTAAATGCACTATTCCTAAACCGCCACTGATCACAATGGGTACCTTGCCCCCGCTTATGGTTACGTTGCCGCCAAGATGCAAATAGCTAATGCTAACGTCCATATCATCAAGCACCACATCACCATCAAACTCGGTACTGGAGTGACTAAACAGTAACTCTCCCTGGCGGTTATAATCAAATGGCCAGGCTAATATGGCACCCGCTGAGGCATCATTAAGAAAGTCCACTTCAAATGACTCTTCGTCGTCTTCAAGACTTTCATCATCTTCAAAACTATCGGAAGTACGTTCACCAACAAAAAGGGTAAGTTCATAGTAATCGTCTTGAACCGCAAATACAGACGGGGAAAATAGACCGAGAATAAATAGTGCTATTAAGTAATTTCTCATGGAGTTTTTTTATTGCTATCGATGCTTTATCTTAGGTGTGCGGAATCAATGCTGCAAGTGATTAATACCTTCACCCATAAAAAAAGCCTGCAAATGCAGGCCTTTTCAATACGTTATAAGATTTACGCTTACTCGCCGTCTAAGAAACTCTTCAGTTGCTCAGAGCGTGAAGGGTGACGTAATTTACGTAACGCTTTCGCTTCAATTTGACGAATACGCTCACGAGTTACATCAAACTGTTTACCCACTTCTTCTAAAGTATGGTCAGTATTCATGTCGATACCAAAACGCATTCTCAGCACTTTTGCTTCACGGGCGGTTAACCCTGCTAATACTTCATGAGTTGCATTTTTCAGGTTTTCCGTGGTTGCGGCATCCACTGGTAATTCACCGCTACCATCTTCAATAAAGTCACCTAAGTGCGAATCTTCATCATCACCAATTGGCGTTTCCATGGAGATTGGCTCTTTGGCAATTTTTAATACTTTACGAATTTTATCTTCCGGCATAACCATACGCTCTGCTAATTCTTCAGGAGTGGGCTCGCGGCCCATCTCTTGTAGCATTTGGCGAGAAATACGGTTTAGCTTGTTGATGGTTTCAATCATGTGTACCGGAATACGAATAGTACGTGCCTGATCGGCGATTGAACGGGTAATGGCTTGTCTGATCCACCAGGTTGCATAAGTTGAGAACTTATAACCACGACGGTATTCAAACTTATCAACGGCTTTCATCAAACCAATGTTACCTTCTTGGATCAGATCCAGGAATTGTAAACCACGGTTGGTGTATTTTTTCGCAATGGAAATTACCAGACGTAAGTTCGCTTCAACCATTTCTTTTTTCGCGCGGCGAGCTTTCGCTTCACCAATCGACATTCTACGGTTGATGTCTTTTATGCTTTGTACGCTTAAATAGGTTTCTTCTTCAAGGTGCGTCAGTTTATAAATACAACGTTCAATGTCGAAAGATACCATTTTTAATTTATCTGAATAAGCATGGCCTGCGGCAATTTCATCTTTTAACCACTGGGTTTCAGTTTCATGACCCGGGAAAATTTTGATGAAATGGGTTTTTGGCATACCCGCACCAACCACACAGTGCTTCATGATCAAGCGTTCTTGTACACGAACACGGTCCATGACACTACGCATGTTTTTCACTAAGCGATCAAACAATTTCGGTATTAAACGGAACTCTTTAAAGCATTCGGCAATGTCGTCGATTGCCGCTTGGGCATCTTTATTATTGCGACCATTTTTTTCGATAATTTGATTGGCGGCTTCATAAAGTCGGCGCAGTTCGGTGAATTTTTCACGAGCAAGTTCTGGATCTGGTCCAGTATCTTCCTCTTCTTCATCTTCGTCATCATCAGACGTTTTGTCTTCATCGGCTAACTGGTTTTTAGAAAGTTCTGAACCAACATGGGTCGCCGTTGGTGCGGGTTCTTCTTCCGCATCCGGGTCTAAGAAACCAATGATGATATCGGTTAGGCGCGCTTCTTCGGCTTCAAAATTATCCCATTGCTCCAATAAATAGTTTATTGCAGGTGGGTATTCTGAAACGCTGCGCTGTACTTCACGTATGCCTTCTTCGATTCGTTTGGCGATAACAATTTCGCCTTTACGAGTCAGCAGTTCTACGGTACCCATTTCACGCATGTACATGCGCACCGGGTCAGTGGTACGACCGATTTCACTCTCAACAGTTGCTAATGCCTGTGCGGCAGCTTCTGCAGCATCTTCATCGGTATTCGCTTCGGCCATCATTAATTCATCGGCATCGGGGGCTTTTTCAAACACCTGAATACCCATGTCATTGATCATGCGAATAATATCTTCAACTTGATCAGAATCGATGATGTCTTGTGGCAGGTGATCGTTCACCTCGGCAAAAGTTAAGTAACCTTGTTCCTTACCTTTTGTGATAAGTTCTTTAAGTCTAGATTGTGGGGCTTGAGACATTAACGAAAGTCCACCTATATGGCTATCAAAATACGAACAGTAAAGGACGAAATTATAGCAAGTTGAATTAAGAAACGCCAGTTTAAGTGTGTAATCAGCTTAACTGTTCAGCAATGTCTGAAGTTCTTGTTTTTCCAACGAGTTTAATTGTCCTAAACGGGCTTTTTGTAACAGTAATTCTGTACGGCTTTCCACAAAGGTATTAATTATTTTTTCTAAAAGATCTAGAAACACCTCGGCAGCTGCTTCACTATCAATATGGTGGTCCCACACTAAAAGCTTAGCTAAAATTTTTCCTTGCTCGGTGTCGCGCCAACTTTCAATTATTTGGCTGCTAGTGATACTTGGGTTCGCTTTACATTGCTGCATAAGCTGTTTAAACAAGTCGATTCCAGGCAATTTTATAGGATCTAGCACCGATAAATCGGGGAGACTATCTACTAAATGGGGATGCTCAAGCAATAATGCAATAGCTAATCTGATCGGCGTCACTTTAGTTTGTGATTTTCTTGCTTGTTGTTGTGCTGGTGATTGATTTTTATTTAGTTTTTTTAGTTGTTGTTCCGATGCCGTACCAAATTTATTTGCCAGCTCGTTTAAAATTGAATCTTTTAAGGTGCTGTCGGGCAATTTTTGCAGATAAGGCTGAAACGATTGGAGCAAGGCGGCTTTGCCTTCCAGTGAATGTTGATCGACACTGGATAACAGTTGCTCGAATAAAAACTTTGATAACGGCTTGGCTTCATCGAGTAACGTTTCAAAAGCCTGTTGGCCGTTTTTACGCACCAATGTATCTGGGTCTTCACCGTCGGGTACAAAGACAAACTTTAACGAAATGCCATCTCTAATGAGTGGTAGCGCATTCTCCATAGCACGCCAGGCGGCGTCTCGACCTGCTTTGTCGCCGTCATAACAACATATCACTTCTTTTACTGTGCGAAACATGGTTTGCAGTTGTTCTTCGGTAGTCGAAGTTCCTAACGATGCTACCGCGTAATTGATGCCATGCTGAGCAAGGGCAACTACGTCCATATAGCCTTCAACTACCACTAATCGCTCGAGATTTTTACAGTGTTGTTTGGCTTCAAACAAGCCATATAACTCTTGGCCCTTGTGATAAATTCGGGTTTCAGGCGAATTTAAATATTTTGGCGTACCATCCGATAAAATGCGCCCGCCAAAACCAATCACCCGACCGCGCTTATCTTTTATCGGGAACATTAAGCGACCGCGAAAACGATCGTAGGGTCGGTTTTTATCACCTTGAATGGCCATGCCCAAATCTACTAATTGGGCAGATGCCTGGCCGGTTTTGCCATAAGCATTCATCACCCCATCCCAGCTATCGGCGGAATAGCCAATGCCAAATTGTTTGACGATGTCACCGGTTAAGCCTCTGCCTTTTAAGTAGTCGATCACGCTGTTTGAGTCGGCGTGGCTTTTCAGGTTTTGTTGATAAAATTGGCTAACTTTTCCTAGCAACTCGTAATCATCCAATCTTTGCTTATGGGCCAGTTGTTGTTGGCGTTGCTGAGCCGGAGTTTGGTCTGATTGTTCGCGTTCTACTGCTACGCCGTTGTAACCTGCCAGCTCTTCTATGGCATCGACAAACTCTAATCGGTCATATTCCATAATAAAGCTAATGGCATTGCCGTGCGCACCGCAACCAAAACAATGATAAAACTGTTTATCCCGGCTTACCGTAAATGACGGGCTTTTTTCACTGTGAAAAGGGCAACAGGCAGAATAATTTTTACCGGTTTTTTTTAAGGTTACTTTAGAATCAACTAAATCGACAATATCGGTCCGAGCCAATAAATCATCAATAAATGTGCGAGGGATCATTCCAGCCATAGAGTAAAACGAAATTTTTTAAGTTAGGAAAAGGGTAGGTAGAGTACTATATCAGATGCGGGATCTAATACCATAAACGGAGTGAAAAGTTTTTTGCAAAAATATATACCCTTTCTATCCTCCGTCCATGGCTCGAAAGGATAAATACTTCCATGTATACCCTCCCTATTCACCATCCATGGCCCGAGAGGATAAATACTTCCATGTATACCCTCCCTATTCACCATCCATGGCCCGAGAGGATAAATACTTCCATGTATAAACCCTCTCTATCCACCATCCATGGCCCGAGAGGATAAATACTTCCATGTATAAAAAAACCGCACCCAAAGGCACGGTTTTTTCAAGCGAAACTGATATTATGCGTTCAGGGCAGCTCGAACCTGACCAGATACCTGGCCTAAGTCTGCTTTGCCTTGCATTTTCGGTTTTAAAATCCCCATTACTTTACCCATGTCAGCCATAGAGGCAGCACCGGTTTGGGCAATGGCATCAGCAATTAGCTGTGCAATTTCATCCGCAGATAATGCTTGTGGAAGAAACTCTTCCAATACAAGTATTTCAGCTTGTTCATTAGCCGCCATATCTTCACGTCCACCTTCGGTGAACATGGCAACAGATTCTTTACGCTGTTTAATCATTTTGGTGATTAACGCTAAAATATCTGTCTCAGTCATTTCTGCCTGATTGTCAATTTTTGCTAATTTTATCGCTGATATTGCCATGCGGATAACGCCAAGACGTGGTTTGTCTCTAGCTCGCATGGCAAGTTTCATTTCTTCGTTGAGTTGATCAAACAAACTCATAACTTAAGATCCAGTCTTAAGTCTTAGTACATGCGAACGCGACGAGCGTTTTCGCGAGATACTTTTTTAGCGTGACGCTTAACAGCTGCAGCTTTCTTACGCTTACGTTCCCAAGTTGGTTTTTCGAAAGATTCGCGACGACGAACTTCAGAAAGGATACCTGCTTTTTCACATGAACGTTTAAAACGACGTAGTGCTACGTCAAACGGTTCGTTTTCTCTTACTTTAATTACTGGCATTTTTGCCCTCACCTCTAGTGAATACTGCGACGCTTGGTAAAATTTAACCAAGCCGATTAAAATTGGTGCAGCATTTTAATCCGAACCCTTAGCCGATGTAAAGTTTTAAATAGGATTTTTATCTTAAATTGGTGGTTAATTTACAATTTCGACGTTATGATCCCCTAAAATTTACCCTGGGACTTATTTTGTATGCGAATTTTAGGTATTGAAACCTCTTGTGATGAAACCGGCATTGCTATTTTTGATGATGAAAAAGGCATTTTAGCACACCGCTTATATTCGCAAATTGCCGTTCATGCTGATTATGGCGGAGTAGTGCCTGAATTGGCATCGCGCGATCACGTTCGCAAAACCATTCCTTTAATAAAAGAAGCGTTAAAAGAAGCAAATTTAACGCCTGCCGATCTTGATGGCGTGGCCTATACTGCCGGTCCCGGGTTGGTTGGTGCTTTGCTGGTAGGTTGCTCTATCGGCCGCTCTCTTGCTTATGGTTGGGGTATACCGGCGGTACCGGTTCATCATATGGAAGGGCATTTATTAGCGCCTATGCTAGAAGACGATGTGCCAGAATTTCCGTTTGTTGCATTATTAGTCTCTGGTGGCCATACCATGCTGGTGGAAGTTGATGGCATTGGAAAATATCAAATGTTGGGTGAATCAGTGGATGATGCGGCGGGTGAAGCGTTTGATAAAACCGCAAAATTGCTTGGCCTAGATTACCCTGGTGGTCCGGTACTGGCCAAAATGGCGGAAGCTGGCACTCCGGGAAGATTTAAATTTCCGCGGCCAATGACCAATCGTCCCGGTTTAGACTTTAGCTTTTCCGGTTTGAAAACCTTTGCTGCCAATACGGTGCGTGATCAAGACGATAGTGCTCAAACCAAGGCCGACATCGCTTACGCGTTCCAGGAAGCGGTTATTGATACCTTAGCGATAAAATGCAAACGTGCCTTAGAGCAAACCAAACTAAATCGTTTAGTCATCGCCGGTGGCGTAAGTGCCAATACCGCATTAAGAGATAAATTGGCGCAATTGACAACTAAATTAAAGGGTAAAGTGTACTACCCACGGCCGGAGTTTTGTACCGATAATGGGGCGATGATAGCTTTTGCCGGCATGCAACGATTAAAATCTGGGGTGTCAGCCGATTTAACCTTTAAAGCAACACCGCGCTGGCCATTAGATACCTTGCCGCCGGTTTAAGTTGATTGGCGGGACTTTAGTCTCGCGTTATGGCGATAGCCAGGGTAAGTTGCCTGCGGCAATGACGCGAGGTTAAAAACCCCGCCAACCTAAGTATTCAAAGCACTATACGCGACAGGAGGTTCCGTTTTCGGTAACTGCTCCCTGCGTTACCCTATCTCCTGCATCCATGCAGTCGTTCAACGGAATGACGAGGTTAACTGTTTCTAACATAGGTTTAACTAGTGAATTTTATCTTCTGTGCCTTTTAACAGGCGCACAATGTTGCTGCGGTGTTTAAATAAAATAAGCAAGGACAGCATAGTTACTGAGTTGGTGTAAAGCGGCTTGATCAACCAAGAGTAGAACGGCGCCAGTGACACCGTAACGATTGCGGCTAAGGATGAATACTTTGTGGTTTTGGCTACCAATAGCCAAGTTACTATAATCGCCAGCGCAAATAGCCAGTCAATTGGTGCTAATGCACCCAAGGCTGTCGCCACCGCTTTGCCACCTTTGAAGTTAAAAAATATTGGGTACATATGGCCAAGGCAGGCGGCAATGGCAATAAAGCCGAGATGCAATGGCTCTACCCCTAATCGGAAAGCACCGTAAACCGGAATTGCGCCTTTTAACACATCAAACACTAATACCGCTATGGCTGTTGGCTTGCCTGCTATCCTTAACACATTAGTGGCGCCAGGGTTATTAGAGCCTTGGGTTCTTGGATCGGGCAAACCGCGCATTTTACAAATTAAAATGGCACTGGAAATCGAGCCTAACAGGTACGCCACAACGATAATTATCAATGTTAACAGTGTTAACAACAAGATTTTAGCCCTCTATTCGTGATGAATTCGTTGATGATTGTCGATTAAAAATTGACCGTCTTGTTTATTCTGCCATTCTAACCGGTGAAATAGTAGTTTTTCTACTGCACTATAGGGTAAAATCCAGCATTATTTTATTTATACTCTTTTTTTTCTAAAAATGGCGGCGTTTTTGTTATGGATATTGTCTTTATTGAAGGTTTGCAAGTGCAAACTACCATTGGTTATTACGAGTGGGAAAAGAAAATAAAACAGTTATTGGTGTTCGATTTACAAATGGGCAGCGATATCAGTAAAGCCGCATCGGGTGACGAATTAGCGAAAACCTTAGATTATGCCGTTATTTCTACTTTGATTGATGAGTTTGCCAATGCCAACCCGGTTGATTTAATTGAAACCTTGGCAGAGCGTTTAGCGGCTCATTTAATGACTGAGTTTGGCATAAGGTGGTTAAAGCTCAAAATATCTAAGCCAACCGCGGTGAAAGAAGCCGCCGCGGTTGGCGTTATCATTGAACGTGGTGTTCGCAGCTAATGGCAAAGGTGTATATATCAATTGGCAGTAATATCGACCGCGACCAGCAAATTATTGCCGGTATTGCCGCATTAAAAGCTGAATTTGGCAAGGTGCAACTGTCTTCCGTTTATGAATGTGAGCCGGTGGGCTTTATTGGCGAAAATTTTTATAATTTGGTGGCCATGGTAGAAACTGAACAATCGCCGTCTTATATCGGTGAGGTATTAAAGCAACTGGAAAAGCAACAAGGGCGCATTGATTTTTCGAAGAAATTCAGCGCTCGAAAACTGGATCTGGACATACTCTTGTATGATGATTTGATCATCAATACCCCGGTACAAATACCTCGGGATGAAATCCCTAAAAATGCTTATGTATTACAGCCACTTGCTGAAATCGCCGGTGATTTAATGCACCCGCAGCTGCAACTAAGTTACCGTGAACTATGGCATAACTACAATAAAAATAAGCAACAGCTGAAGAAAATTTCATTTTCATGGCCAAAGCAATATGGACAGTAAACTCTTAAAGAGTGAACAACAGAACAACAGAACAATAACATCAAGGAATAGCGCAACAACATGTCAACTTTAGAAATCATCATTTTAGCTTTAATACAGGGATTAACTGAGTTTTTACCCATTTCCAGCTCGGCACATTTAATTTTGCCTTCGCAAATTCTGGGTTGGGCAGATCAGGGCTTGGCATTTGATGTTGCGGTACATGTGGGTACGTTACTGGCGGTGATGATTTATTTTCGCAGTGAGGTTACTAACATGATGTTTGCCTGGGGAAATTCTCTGGTAAAAAAACAACACAACAATGACAGCAAACTGGCCTGGTGGATTTTGTTTGCCACCATCCCGGCGGGATTATTCGGATTTTTTGGTAAAGACTTTATTGAAGAGCATTTACGTGCTGCCGCGGTGATCGCCTTTACTACCGTTATTTTTGGGTTGTTACTGGGTTTTGTCGATATTAAAGGCAAGCAAAATAAAGAGATCAATGATCTGGGCTTTAAAGGCGCTATGTATATTGGCTTAGCGCAAGCGCTAGCGTTAATTCCAGGGACTTCTCGCTCAGGTATTACCATGACTATGGGCTTAATGCTGGGGCTAACCCGTAATGCCGCCGCTCGCTTTTCTTTTCTGTTATCGATTCCTGCCATTGCCATGGCGGGCAGCTATTTAACGATGAAGTTAATTACTGGCACCGATATGGTCGATTGGCAGGCGATATATATGGGCATCGCATTGGCCTTTATTAGTGCTTATGCCTGTATTCACTATTTCTTGATCCTGGTAGACAAGCTAGGGATGATGCCATTCGTGATTTATCGACTGATCCTTGGCGCCTTCCTGTTTTGGTTTATTTCTTAACGTGATTGTAAGGTTTAAACCGGGCTTTTGATTGGTCCGGTTTATAAATTATCTGCACAGCAACTTTTCTTTCACTTGGCTAATTGCCGCAACCTTAGCCTTATCCATGGCCTCTTTAATCGCGAAACCTTTTAACCCTAACTCGACAAACTGGCGAGGGTTTATTTGTTTGCAGGCCGCAACCGCGGCTTGTAAATATTCGGCTTGTGGATAATCTTCATTTTCTTTGCCCAATCGGCCGTTAGAGTCGGCATGGCATGCTAAAATAAACAACTCAAAATCATCAGCCTTGCGCCATACATCAAGCTTATTGAACATTTTCAATACGGTACTGGGTTTTAGTTCGAAGGCTTTATGACAATGTAAATGAAACTCACACACCAATAAGCTCAAGCGCTTTATTTGATTGGGCACTTTAAATTGTACACATACCCGTTCAACTAACGCTAAGCCAGATTTTTCATGGCCGTGATGCGTGGGCCACTGAGATTTTGGCGTTAACCCTTTGCCTAAATCATGGCAAAGGGCGGCAAAACGTACGGCCACTTTTGCGCTGTCACTCTCGTTTACATTAGCACTAAATTTAACGGCTTGACGCAATACCATTAGGGTATGAATACCGCTATCTATTTCACCATGGTGTTGCTCAGGGTTGGGGATACCCCACAAGTTGTCAAGTTCTGGCCAGAGCACTTTCAATGCTCCGGTTTGGCGCAAAATTTCAATAAAAACTTCCGGATTATCTTCTGCTAATGCCCGAGAAAACTCTTTCCACACCCGATCTGGGGTAAGATTGTTCAACTCACCGTCAGCTGCCATGGTTTGCATCAATTTGATGGTTTCAGCAGCTACGGTAAAACCCAGGTAATGGTATCTGGCAGCAAAGCGGGCAACTCGCAAAACCCTGAGTGGGTCTTCAACAAAGGCCGCGGATACATGGCGGAGCACTTTATTTTCAAGGTCTTTCTGGCCATGAAACGGATCAATGATATTACCCTTGTGGTCTATCACCATGGCATTTACGGTGAGATCTCGGCGCCGTAAATCGTCTTCAATGGTGACATCCGGTTCGCTATAACAAACAAAACCGGTATAGCCTTTGCCTTGTTTGCGTTCGGTTCGGGCAAGGGCATATTCTTCTTTGGTTTGTGGGTGCAAAAATACCGGAAAATCTTTACCAACCTGCATAAAACCCAAAGCTAACATCTGCGCTACCGTTGCGCCTACTACCAAATAATCACGTTCAACAATATCTCTATTGAGTAAATGATCACGCACAGCACCGCCAACTAAAAAGGTGTTTAATGAAGATGTCAGGTCTTTACTCATAGGTTTTTTAAGGCTTTTTCGGCTATTTGTGATAATTATTGCTAAGTGTATCGCAAAAATTCAAGGTTAAATAGCCGCTATTTTTGACATCGGGAAAGTTACAGGGTAATTTCAGCAGAGAGTTTCTTAAATAATTTTGCCCTATATGTATAACGGTTATACCGACTATTTTAGTCTGACAGATATTCCCTTTTCAATTGCTCCTAACCCGCGCTATTTATTTATGAGTAGTCGCCATAAAGAAGCGCTTGCGCATTTAACTTATGGTTTGGGCGATGCGGGTGGTTTTGTCTTGCTAACGGGGGAAGTTGGCACCGGCAAAACTACGGTATCTAAATGCTTGTTAGAGCAACTTCCCGATAATACCCAAGCGGCATTTATTTTAAACCCCACGTTATCGGCGAAAGAATTGTTAGCAACGGTATGCGATGAACTGCATATTGATTATGTCGCCGAACAAACCAGCTTAAAAGTGCTTACTGATCTGATTTTGAGACACTTATTAGATAATTACAGCCAAGGCAAAAATACCTTATTAATTATTGATGAAGCACAGCATCTGCAAGCTGAAGTGTTAGAGCAGTTACGCTTATTGACCAATTTAGAAACTCATACCAAGAAGTTATTACAGGTAATTTTAATTGGTCAGCCTGAATTACAAGAGTTGTTAAAACGCCGAGACTTGCGTCAGCTAGCGCAACGCATTACTGCCAGATATCATTTGTTGCCGTTGAATAAAGCCGAAGTGAAGTTGTACATAGAACATCGTTTGTCTATTGCCGGTTGTCAGCGACAACTATTTAGTAAAGCCGCGATTGCCTTGATCCATAAGTTATCGGGTGGTGTGCCACGTTTAATCAACCTGTTATGTGACAGGTCATTATTAGGCGCCTATAGCAAAGAGAAAACTCAAGTTGATAACCGCATAGTGTGTCAATCGGCAGAGGAAACTTTAGGTTTACCGGTAAGTGCTTACGGCATTTGGCAGAGACCCTGGCTGAAAAATTCGTTAGCGGGTGCCGCGATGCTAATTTTTGCCTGGTCTGGCTTTAGCCTGGCAAAATCACAACTTGCCGAAATTGAACAAGCAAAAATGGCTTATGTGAAAAACCTTACTGCGAAACGTGAGCAACAATTAGCGGCACAGTTAACACGTATCCCTAATGCCCTGATCAACCAATCGAGGGAGTTACACCAGGCATTTTCGCAACTCTTCAGTCATTGGCAAATTCAATTTTCGGGCACTGGGGTTGCCCAGTCGCAACCTTGTGAAACAGCGCTAAGCTTGCAATTGCAATGTTACTGGTATCAAGGGGAGTTTGATCAGCTTAACGCCTTAGGTTACCCCGCGGTAGTGCAATTATTGGATAGCAATAATACCCCGTATTATGCCACTTACCTGCCAAGTGAAACCGAACAGGTGCAGCTGATTTTGAATCAAACCAGCCATTGGCTCAGTAAAGATTACTTTCAGCAAATTTATCGAGGCAGTGCCGTGCTGTTATGGCGCAGCCCAGAAAGGTTTATTGATGTTATTGACGAAAGCAGCTCAGCCGAATTGGTGCAATGGTTAGAAAACAACTTAAGTGAACAGCAAGGCAGGCCGGCAAGAGCCGTGAACCAGGTTGATGCGTTGCTAAAAAACCAGGTAGGGCAGTTTCAACAGCGAACCGGCTTAACGGTAAATCAACATGCAGATACAGAAACTGTGATGGTGTTGGCGAAACCGATTTCATTACTTGCTATGACGGTAACGAACAAGGAGGTGGAGTAATGTCGTATTTACTTGATGCTTTACGCAAATCAAATTCAACCTCAACAGCCACAGCTGATCCGGCAAATAATTCGTTCGCTCAGCAACTGAGCTCAACTGAAACGAACACTGAGGGTCGCTTTCGATTTTATCAGTCAGTGACTCTGTTGCTGTTAGCGATGGTATTTATTTTTGCGGGCTACATCTTGGGGGGCGGTGCGGAGATAATTATTAATGGTGTTCAGGGGAAGAAAATAACGGCTTTGCCAAATGACACACATATCAAGAATATCAACACTGTGGCTGAAGGGCTAAAACCCTACTATGGCATGCAAAGTACTGCTGCACAGTATTTCTTAGCACCTGATATTTATAATCAACAACTGATAGCCGACAAAAAACAGCTAGCTAGGGATGAGCGGGAACAACTGTTAGCTCAGCAAAATGCACAGCAAAAAACCAAACAGCAAGAGCTAAATAAACAAATTCAATCAGCGATTGCGCAACAGGGATTGTTAGTGAAAAATTCAGCAACCGATACCTTTAACAACGCTAACAGCAGAAATAATCAACCGGCAGAAACCGCGCCAATTAAATTATCACTCAATAAAAAAGAGCTCGATGGTGTCTCTCCTGAGTTATTGTATGCGTTTGAAACTGCGATTGATGATAGCAATAGTAGCACTTTTACCGACACTGAAAATAACGCCAATAATGATGTTGACAGTGATATTGCTCCGAGCTTAAAGAAACATGGTTTAGTGTCTGATAGCGGGGTGAAATCTTTAGCGTTAATGCCGATGTGGTTACAAAAGGAAGTGCCAATATTACACTTTTCATTACATATGTATACTTCTGATTGGGCCAGTAGCTGGATACGATTAAATGACCAGGATTACTATAACGGCGATACTACCCCGGACGGTTTGGTCATCGAAGAGATACAACCACAAAAAGTTATTATGCAATATAAAGGGCAAATATTTAGCTTACCGGCGCTGTCTAACTGGTAAACTAGGGTCAGAGTCAGGTTTTTAAATGGACAGGGTTATTATACCTGTGGCATAACCCCTGAGAGCCTTATCATTGAACAAGTATAGCCGCAAAAGGTTATCATCCAATTCAAAGGTTTAGCTTACCGGCGCATTCAAGCTGGTAACTGTTGAATAACAAAAGAGAAGTATATGAATACACTTTCAGTAATAGTGATTACTAAAGATGAAGAAGATAGACTCGATAGGTGCTTATCTTCGGTGCAGGATATTGCTGATGAAATCGTTGTGGTTGATTCTGGCAGCACAGACAATACGGTTAACATAGCAAAAAAATATACCGATAAGGTTCTGGTAACTGATTGGCCTGGTTATGGTCCTCAAAAGCAAAGAGCGCTGGAACAAGCTACTTGTGATTGGGTGTTATCTATAGATGCAGATGAAGCATTGGACGAGAATGCGAAATTGTCTGTTAACAAACTTCTGCAACAAACAAAGATTAGTGCCAGCGCTTATCGCTTACCTTGGAAAACAATATTTTTAGGAAAATCTATCCGGTTTGGGCGTTCTGCCCGTTCTCCAAAGAGGTTGTTTAGAAGGGAGGGGGCAAGTTTTAGTCAGGATTTGGTCCACGAAAAAGTGATCACTTCAGGTTCGACTCAAACAATTGATAAAGGCTACCTATTACATTATTCGGTAAGGAATTTCGAGCATTTGCTGGAAAAAAACAGGAAGTATTCTTGGTTAACTTCCGAGAAATATTACAAAAAAAATAAAAAGAGTTATGGCGTATATGTAGCTGTGCTGCGTTCGTTAATTACCTTTATTCAGATATATATTTTCAGGCTGGGCTTTTTAGATGGTAGTCGTGGCTTAATCCTTGCTGGTATGTTTACTCAGCGAACATTTAATAAATATGTTGGTTTATGGAGCTTAGAAACTCAGGAGAAAATGCAATCGGATAAAGATTAGTTACTTTATCTACGACCAACTGCTGAATTACCAGAGGTTAATATTATTATCTAAAAAGTAGTTGTTCGTTGTTCTGACGCGTCTTTTCATTAGAAAAGAAGTTGGTTGAAATTTTAATGAAATACCCCTGAGCTTTCGTTAAAGTTCAGGGGCCGTATTTCGAAATTATTGCCAGGCGGGCAATTTCTGTTCAAAGGTATCGATTTGATCGGCGATTTCTAAGGTCCAGCCAACCGCATCAACACCATTTTCTAAACAGTACTTTTGAAAGGTGGTCAATGTGAATGAATATTCTTTAGCGCCGTTAATGACTTTCATCGCCGCAAGGTCAACGGTGAGTTCAAGTTTACCTTGCGCCGTTTGCTGAAATAAATCATCGACAACCGCTTGATCAAGCACTACTGGCACAATACCTATATTGATGCAGTTGCCATAAAAAATATCGGCAAAACTTGCCGCTATAACAACTTTGAAACCGTACTCCTGAATCGCCCAGGGAGCATGTTCACGGCTCGAGCCACAACCAAAGTTTTCGCGAGCAAGTAACACACTTACGCCATCGTATTCTGGCTGGTTTAGGATAAAACTAGGGTCGGGTTGTAAACCGTCATCATCTAAAAAGCGCCAGTCGTGAAACAAGTGTTGGGCAAAACCGGTACGGGTAGTTTTTTGCAAAAACTGTTTCGGAATGATTTGGTCGGTATCTATGTTGGCACGATCTAAAGGGACAACAAACCCTGTATGTTGAGTAAATTTTTCCATGGTTATCTCCTTAAGCGTTTACGTCGGTGAAATGGCCAGCAATTGCTGCAGCAGCTGCCATCGCCGGGCTGACTAAATGGGTTCTGCTGCCACGGCCTTGACGGCCTTCAAAGTTGCGGTTACTGGTAGATGCACAACGATCGCCAGCTTGTAACTTGTCGTCATTCATACCCAAACACATTGAACAACCGGGTAATCGCCATTCAAATCCCGCCTCGGTAAATATGCGGGCTAAACCTTCGGCTTCGGCTTGCTCACGTACTCTGTAGGAGCCAGGAACCACTATGGCGGTTACCGTATTTGATACTTTTTTACCTTTAACCACTGCCGCGGCAATGCGTAAATCTTCAATGCGTGAATTGGTACAAGAGCCGATAAAGACGTTGTTGATCTCAATCTCGCTAATTTTGGTACCAGGCGTTAAATCCATATACTTTAACGCGTTAACGCAAGACTCACGTTCAATTGGATCGCTAAAATCTTCCGGTGCGGGTACCACGTCATCAATTGCGGTGACTTGTCCTGGGTTAGTGCCCCAAGTCACTTGTGGTTTGATTTGTGTTGCATCGATGCTCACCGTAGTGTCAAATCCAGCATCCGCATCGGTTTGCAGAGTTTTCCAATCGGCAACAGCTTGATCGAAAACTTCGCCTTTCGGGGCGTTCTCTTTATCGCTTAAGTAATCGAAGGTAATTTGATCCGGGGCGATTAAGCCAGCCTTAGCGCCAAATTCAATGCTCATGTTACACACCGTCATTCGCTCTTCCATAGTCAATCCACGGATAGCTTCGCCGGTGTATTCAATCACATAACCAGTGGCACCGGCATGGCCTACTTTGCCAATGATGGCTAAAATAATGTCTTTGGCGCTAATGCCAAGGTTTACTTTGCCTTCCACTTTGATGTTCATCGTTTTGGCTTTGTTTTGACGCAAGGTTTGCGTGGCCAACACGTGTTCCACTTCTGAGGTACCAATACCAAAGGCCAAGGCACCAAAAGCGCCGTGGGTGGCGGTGTGTGAATCGCCACAAACAATCACTTGTCCTGGCAAGGTTAAACCAAGCTCTGGCCCCATCACATGAACGATGCCCTGGTTTTTATGACCCATGCCATAAAGTTGCACACCAAAATCGTTACAATTTTTTTCTAACGTTTTTAACTGATTGGCACCAGCGGCGCCAGCGGCATCAATATCACATTTCTTGGTTGAAATATTGTGATCCATAGTCGCTATAGTTCTGCTTGGACTATGCACCGGGCGCTGATGAAATTTTAAGTTGGCAAATGCCTGCGGTGACGTGACTTCGTGCACTAAGTGGCGGTCAACAAAGATAAGTGGTGTTTCACCGGCTTTGTCTTGTACTAAGTGTCGTTGCCATAATTTTTCGTATAAAGTGGTAGCCATTATATGCTCTCCAGGTATTAATTCTTAGTTAAGCTAAATTCGGGAAAATGAGTGCTGCTTATCCCAAGCTCAGTTTAGTTATTGCTGATTTGTGCACAAATATAATCACCAACTTCGCTGGTGGTTTTTGCATTTTGCTTTTGCTCAGCCGATAATAAGTCACCAGTTAATATGCCATTATCCAATGCACTTGCAACCGCAGCTTCAATAGCGTTGGCGGCATCTTGCTGGTTTAAACTGTAACGCAACATCAGTGCTGCGGATAAAATTTGCGCAATCGGGTTTGCAATCCCCATGCCGGCAATGTCTGGTGCAGAGCCGCCGGCAGGCTCAAACATGCCAAAGCTTTCGGCATTCAAACTGGCAGAAGGCAACATGCCCATAGAGCCGGTTATCATCGCACAAATATCGGACAAAATATCGCCAAAAAGATTCGGGCAAAGTAGTACGTCAAATTGGTTTGGATCGCGCACTAATTGCATCGCGGCATTGTCAACATACATATGTTCAAAACTGACATCTGGGTATTCAACCGCCACTTCTTCAACCACTTGACGCCATAACTGCGAGGTTGCCAGTACGTTGGCTTTATCCACCGACGTCACTTTGTTATTGCGTTTCTGCGCGGCTTGAAAGGCCAGGTGAGCGATACGTTTAATTTCTCGGCGAGAATAAAACATTGAATCAAAACCTGTTTCGTCTTCCCCTTCGCCACGGCGGCCTTTAGGCTCGGCAAAATAGATATCACCGGTTAATTCACGAATTACTAACACATCAAAGCCTTGCTCTGAGATGTCGCTGCGCAGTGTTGATAGCGCTGACATAGCCGGTTGTAAAGTCGCCGGGCGCATATTACAAAATAAATCAAAATGGCCACGCAACCCCAAAAGTGCACAACGCTCAGGTTGTTCTGTTGGTGGTAAGTTTGACCATTTTGGTCCGCCGACTGAGCCAAATAAAATGGCGTCAGAGTCGATACAGCCTTGCAAAGTTTCTTTTGGCAACGCCTTGCCATGGTTGTCTATGGCTAAACCGCCGACGTCATAGGCTTTGGTGTTTATTTCAAAATCAAATTTGTTCGCAACTGCGGCTAATACTTTTACCGCCTCACTCATTACTTCTGGGCCAATACCGTCACCGGCTAATACTGCTATGTTTGCCATTGTCTTAAATTCCTTGGATTTTTTGTTCAATACTTGTGTCAGCTGCTTGTTGTTTTAACAAGGCTACATTTTGTGCACGACGAATGCTGTTTAGGGCGTCGATTAAGGCTTTGCCGGAAGCTTCAATAACATCGGTTTCAATACCAAAACCATGGAAGCTCCTGCCTTGCCAGTTCACCACTAGATCGGCCTGGCCTAAACCATCTTCGCCTTCGCCTTTGTTCGATATTTTGTAATCGGCCACTTCAAAATCAATATCCACGGCTTGTTTAATTGCCTGGTATAAAGCATCAACCGGGCCATTACCGGTAGACGACTGAATTTGCACATCACCGCCACAAGCCAATTTAATGCTCGCAGTAGCAAATTCACCACTACCTGAGTTTACGTTTAAATATTCGATACGGTAGTTACTCGGATCTTCTTGTTGCTGATTCTTGAACAATAAGGCTTCTAAATCGTCATCGAATACCTGGCCTTTTTTGTCGGCCAAGGTTAAAAAGTCCTGATATAACTCTTCCAAATCAAAATCACTTGGTTGATAGCCTAATTCCGCCATACGATGTTTAATAACATGGCGGCCACTGCGTGAGGTAAGGTTTAATTTAGTTTTACTGATGCCGACACTTTCTGGTGTCATGATTTCGTAAGTGTTCGCGCTTTTTAGCATGCCATCCTGGTGGATACCGGAAGAGTGGCTAAACGCATTAGCACCAACAATGGCCTTATTTGCCTGTACCGGCATGTTACAAATCTGGCTGACCAATTTTGATGTTCGCGCAATTTCTTTATGATTAATATTGGTGGATAAGCCTAAGAAATCTGAACGAGTCTTCATGATCATCGCCACTTCTTCTAGGGAACAATTACCCGCACGCTCACCAATACCATTGATGGTACATTCTATTTGTCTGGCGCCAGCTTGCACTGCAGCAATAGAGTTCGCCACACTTAAGCCTAAATCGTTATGACAATGTACCGAAATAACCGCTTTATCAATGTTCGGTACCCGGTTAAATAAATCGGTGATAATACCGCCAAACTCATTGGGAATGGTATAGCCGACGGTATCCGGAATGTTAATCGTGGTAGCCCCTGCATTGATTGCCGATTCTACCATACGACATAAATTATCTTTTGGCGTACGGCCGGCATCTTCGCAGGAAAACTCAACATCGTCGGTAAATCTGCGGGCAAATTTAACTGCATCTACCGCCATATTTAGCACATCATCAAAACTGCGTTTTAATTTTTGTTCAACGTGCACGTCAGAGGTGGAAATAAAGGTGTGAATACGAAAAGCTTCGGCCACGTTCATGGCGTCGGCACAAGATTGAATATCACCTTTTACCGCTCTTGATAAACCACATACACGACTTGTTTTTAAGGTGCGGGCGATGGTTTGTACCGATTCGAAATCACCGGGTGAAGACACCGGAAAACCGACTTCCATGATATCGACACCAAGACGTTCAATGGCAAGGGCAATTTGTAATTTTTCATGTACCGATAAACTGGCGATTAATGCCTGTTCGCCATCCCGTAATGTGGTATCGAATATAGTGACGTTGTTATTCATAATTTTGCCTTAGGTTGCTGCGTAGTTTAGCTTAGCCCATTAATCACATTACAGAATGAAAAAACCCGCAATGTGACTTGCGGGTTTTGGTTAATCAGTTAGTTTATTTTAAACGTCAGAATAACACCCGCAACTTGTAAGTAGCAGGAGGTTTAGAAGAATGCGTTGTTTAAAATATTGAGTCATTAATAATTATTCAGTTTAATAGAGTTTTTATTTGCTAGTGTAATTATTCTAACAATAAGACGTTTGCCCACGCCTGTCAACAATGTTTTTGTTATATGTAGTTGCAGTTTGCTATGTCAATTTATGGTGATGGTAAATTGAGGCAATTATTGCCAAGTATAAATATATTCACAAGGTTAAAGTTGAAATTTCAACTTCCACGCAGTCTTCATTAGTCGTATTAGGTTAAACGGCTTACGTTTTTTACACGGGTTCTGGTTGATAATCTTAATTGCAGCAGATAGAACTCGTGCACTTGACTTGCCATCTTGATATGGGTGTAGTTGAGCATTAAATCTTTCAATTTCTGTCAGTAATTCTGTTGGTCTGGCAAAGGCTGATTTCAAATTATCTTCCAGTTCGTTGACATTGGTAAAATTGAGTAGGTGCTTGTCAGGGCGTTGATTTTTAAAAGTCACGACCGGTTTATTTTGTAGGATAAAACTGAGTAACACTGAAGACGTATCACAAAGCATTATATCGGCTTGTTGCAGTAATGGAATGATATTATCGGTTTCAACAAAAGTGAGCTTGTCATCATGGATTCGTTTGTATGAGTCGACAATAGTTTTCGACATCTTGGGGTGAAATTGCACAATCCATTGCCAGTCATGTTTCTCTTTTAATCGTTGAATTTCGTTTAAAAGACTCGGAGCACAAGTTAAATTTTTGGAAAATGTAGAGCAAAATAAAATAGTCTTTTTAGCATTTGTGTTTACTACGGTTTTTTGATCTTTGCTGAATAAGGGATCCAACATTGGCCAGCCGGTTTCCACGACATTGAAAAATTGGTGTTTATCGGCAAGCTGCTGGAATTTAGTCGTCGTGTTAGGACCTTGAGTACAATATAAATCAAAACAGCCACGAATGTTAAAATGGCCTATTTCATCAGGGCGCTTGCTTACATTAAAACCATGAAATACAGCAACCTTTATCCCCGGGATAAAGGTGGGCATACGATTTCCAGGAACGAAAACAGCGTCGGGTTTGTATTTAAAAACCTCTCTAATCGTGTGTAATTGTAGCTCACTGTCATGGAGATAATCGTAGTTAACTTGTTGACCCGTTAAAAACCATTTTACTTCATAGCCCTGGCGTTTAATTTCAAGTTGCAATGGTCTAAGCACCGCAAAAGAATAGTTCTGGGTGACATAAAAAAGAAATTTGTAATTCGGTTTTTGCTTTGACATTTATTTACTCGAGGGCCAACAATTTTATTTTAGGGGATAGAAAACCCCTACCTTTTTGTTAAAATAAAGTGTATCAAATATATAGATTTGTAAACATAATTAAATGAATTATTGCACTATCTCTTTCGAATTAAATAAGTGTTACAATCCAATCTATTGTTAGTTTAAATACTTTTATCATGAATAAAAACATACTTAAGCCCAAGCACTATTTATTTTATGCCGAACTGTCATATTCATACAGTGTGCTTAGACCAATTGAAATGGAATTGCATAAACGCGGTTATCAAATCGCCTGGTTTATCCCCAAAGGTGCTGAAGCTGAAAAATTCATTGATAGCAAAGATATTTTATTCCAAAGTGTCGAAGAGGTTAAAAAATATCAGCCCGATGCGGTGCTTGCACCGGGTAATTATATCCCTGATTTCTTCCCAGGGATCAAAGTTCAAGTATTTCACGGTTTTGATTCGGGCAAAAAAAATAAATTTAATATTCGCGGTTTTTTTGATTTATATTGCACCCAAGGGCCGAATATCACTCATGCATTTAATGCCATAAATGATGGTACCTGTGAAATCGTTGAAACTGGGTGGTCAAAATTGGACCCTTTGTTTACTCTGCATCCAGATGCCGAGCAATATAAATCCGATAAACCGCTAATATTTTATGCACCCACATTTTCTCCCCAATTAACCAGTGCATATGAGCTTTACCCGCAAATCAAAGAACTGATAAAGGATAAAGATTGGCACTGGCTAATCAAGTTGCACCCTAAAGCAAAGGCACAAGAAGTGGCAATGTTCAAAGGTTTAGCTGCCGATACTGATAATGTTCAGTTCATCGAAACCAGCAATATTATTCCATTGTTGCAAGCTGCCGACGTTTTGTTATCGGATACATCATCGATTTTGTCTGAATTTGCGCTACTGCGTAAACCTGTCGTTGCCTTTAAAAATCGACGCCCGAAATCCTGGTTAATTAACTTTACGGAAGCAGATAAACTTGCAAAAAACTTATCTTATGCCTTGCAAAACAATAAAGAAGTTATTGCCGCGATCAATGCCCACTGCGTAAAAATTCATCCCCATCATGACGGCAAGTCTAGTGAAAGAGTTGTTAACGCCATCGACGGTTTAATTCGTGGTACGAAACATTTAAAACGTAAACCGTTAAATTTAATTCGCCGGTTAAAAGTGCGAAAAAAACTTAAATACTACCGTTGGAACTAGGGTCAACAGACCCTAATACCGTTAAAGAGAAATTTATACCATGTTTGATTGTAAAGTTGCGTATTACGTAAATGATAATATTCAGCATTTTCCACCAGTACATCGCTTGCAAACAAAATTACCCGGACCAATTATTGTGCGTGGCCAACATATTTTTGATTACATCCAGAAACAATACCCAGATATAGCTAAGAGAGTTTTTTTTATTCGCGATCGAGGTAAAGCTAAGGCGTTTTTAAAAAAACATCAAATTCGAGTTGTCGTTTATCCGATGTTTAAAACATTAAGCTTTGGCTTGAGCGTTGAAATTTTTCATGGCGGCTTGTCAGATAAACGTTATTTAGAGAATGCCTTTATCAGTGTGTATGACCTGGTATTATTTCCAGGGGAAAAATCTCGCGATAAAGTTGCTAAGGCGGAGCTACTTGAAAATGTAGTGGATTATGAAGTCGTAGGCTATCCAAAATTTGACCCGCTAATTAATGACGCGCTTGAGTATCAACCATTGTTTACTAATGGCAAACCTACTGTTTTGTACGCACCTACCTGGATTTCGATGGCAAAAGAAGGTGCAACCGGGCATCGTTTTTCTCTTTATGGCGAAAGCTCATTGCCTCTTTGGGGAATAAATCTGCTGAAACATATGCCGGAATCGGTGAATTTTATTGTTAAGTTCCATTCATTAGTTCATGAAGATGGAAATTCAGTAAATAAACAAATGGAAGATTATGTAAAACAACACGGCCTAGAACATCGAATTAAGATTTTATACGCCGATAATATACTGCAATATATGGATCAGGCCGATGTGATGATCTCGGATATTTCCTCAGCTTGTTATGAGTGGTTTCACTTTAATCGGCCAATCATTTATGCCAACCCGGATCCTGTGCACTATCGAGAGAGTGATGACATTTCGTCGAATACCTTCGCCTGGCAAGCGGGCGATGTAATAAATACAGAAGAAGATATTGCCACGCTTATCAAGAGAAATTTAAACGCTGATGCACACCAGGAAATGCGCAATAAGATATTTCATTACTCCATTTACCAGCCCGATGGTCATGCTACCGAGCGACAGGCGGATGCAATTGTGAAGTTGTTGGGTAAATATGAATCTGTGCCGTATAAGCAGTTTGTTCGAAACTGCGCGCTAAAACATTTTAGGCGAAACCTAAAAATGAATTTATTTCTGAAACGTAAAGTGGATAAGTTAGAAGGTTTGGATGGTTTACCAAAACATGGCTAAAGAGAGTAAAGGCTGAAGATTAAGCCTTTACTCTAAGTTAATTCATCCCTGAATATTCATCCCTGAATTAACAGAATTTAAACCTTCCGTGGCAATTCTAAGTTAATTCATCCCTGAATTAACAGAATTTAAACCTTCCGTGGCAATTCTAAGTTAATTCATCCCTGAATTAAATTTTGCTCAATACTTTTCGTAAAAATGTGCTTGAGGTGTGGGTGGTGTAAGGGAAATATACAATTTCTACGCCAAATTCAGCAAAATCTTGTTCAATTTTATTCCACTTATCACTACCTTTCCAATCGTCACCGACGAACATTTTGTCAAACTTTAAGTTGTTCCAGGCTTCTTCTTTGTCGTAGTTCATTTGTGGTACAACTTCGTCGACAAACTTTATGTGTTCGACGATTTCCATGCGTTCATTGAATGGAATGACCGGTTTTTTATTTTTCGCCGATATTGACAGTTCATCGCTGGTCACACCTACGATTAAATAATCGCACTCAAGTTTTGCCCTTTTCAGGACATTCAAATGACCTACGTGGAATAAATCGAAGACGCCGGTGGTATAACCGATTTTTTTCATAATACACCTGTATTTAGGGTTGGAAATTTAATTTATACCTGCTCCACTTCAAGAAGCAGGTTTCAGAGTTCTTGAGGTGGAACGGGTACACCTAGTTTACACATTATTACTGAGTGGTTAAATACTCTACGATACGTTCACTGGCCTTACCGTCTAGCGTACCGGTGAGTTTATCGGTAAGAGACAAGCGAGTCTCTGCTAACATGGCCGGTTGTGCATATTGCTCGCTGACCAGTTGCTGCAATTGCGGGTAGTGTTGTGCGTGAACGGCGATATCGGCATATTCACCGTAATCTTTGTCCATGCGCCGTTTGAATCGATAAGAAAATATACCGCTATAACTCCATCTTAGTTTGAGGAAGTCGCACCAAATTACCGGTTTATTTAAGGCGGCAAATTCAAATAATGCCGAGGAGGCGTCACTGATTAAAATGTCGGAACTTGTTAAAAACGGCACAAGCGAATAATCTGAGGTTTTGGCTAAGTACACATTCCCATAGTTAGCCCAATGTTCGAGTAACTGTTTTTGTTTCTTGTATTTCTCTTTGGCAATCGAAAAGTAATGAGGTTTGATCAATATATTGAAATCGGCAAACTGTTCTGGCCAGTTTTCAGGGAAACATTCGATTGAACTCGGGTAAAATGTTGGAGCATAAGTCAGCGTTGGTTTGCTGCTATCAAGGCCTAAGTCGTCGAGGCAAAAACCAACATCATCGCCATTGACAATGGCATCTAATTTACAAAAACCGACATCAATAAATACATCTCGAGGGTACATTTTTCGTAATCGAGAGCAACGATATTCACCTTCAACAAAGCGTACCGTCATTGGCGTATCTGACTTGGTGTAATAGCTGGCCTTAGGACCTATGCCGTGCCCTAATTGTGCCGATTTACTCACTTTATGCACTTTATCTAATAAACTAAAGGCATCGGCGAAAAATACCCAGTCGGCTTGTTGTTGCCGATAATAATCACACGCTTGCACGGCAGAATCTACCCAGGTACTGGTTAACTGTTGTTCGGTGATTATCTGTTCAATGACCTCATCATGAATGCCATGATAAAACACGAAGCTTGAGCGGAACCCTTGCGCCAGCAGCTGTTGGTGAACCGGTAAGTATTGAGGTAAATAATAAAGATGAAGTACATCAAAAATAACGTGCATTTGCGATAACTCTTCTAATTCCAAGATGAGTAACTTTTGCGAACAAAGAATCTCGGTAAGATCAGGCCAATAATTAAGCCTATCACTAAAACGGCAGCGCCATAGGAGAACCAGGTAAGCTTGATATCCCATTCATTCTCATCTAATTCGGCACTTATCAGTTCAAATTTTTGCGTGATTTCCTGGTTTTGCAGGCTTAACTTTTGGTTGTCTTGTTTGAAACTACCCAGCTGTTTATTGCTATTGCTGAGTTTTGTTTTTAATTCGCCAAGCTCTCTGGATTTATCCAGCAACTCTTCATTCAATTCGGCCAGAACCACTCTTAAGCCTGGTGTTGCCGAGATGTATTTTGCATCTACCCAACCGTCGCGGTTTTTGAGGTCTTTGACATGTTGATAACCATTCTCGACTTCGCCCAACAGTTGTACATCTTCACCAGCATCAATACTGCCTAAAATACGATATTGGGTGCCAGGACCTGAATGGAAATAGATAAATAGATCGTCACTAATAAAAGCGGTTTGATTGGTCGCGATATTGTCTTTGTCTTCTTCAGCAATAACAGAGCAGGACAAACTAATGATGAGTAGAATAATTATTTTTTGAATATAGTTCATTACAGATTTAAAGCCGCTATAAAGTGCCTTTGATTATACCCGTGAGCATCCAATATGCAAGATGTCAGTGAGAGTTAAAAGCGGTTTAGGCAAGATATTAAGTTTATAGATTAACCTCTCGCTGAACCGGTGATTTATATTTAAAAAATAATGATTTAAGTAGCATAAAGATTAAATTGTTCAGTTTTTGATTGAAAGCATGATTAAGCTTTTGTAGAGTGGGCAAACTAATTTTAACAATAATGAGAATGCAAACATCGTACATGGACACTGAAATCGAACTTAAATATTTAGTTTTAGGCGACAATATATCTGCAGTTATTAGCAAGCTTCTAAACCTACGACAATTCAGCTTTTCTAAAAAAATAAAGCACTTATCCAATTGCTATTTTGATACCCCTGATTTGCAACTACGCAAAGCCGATATTGGTTTACGGGTAAGAAAAAATGCGGATGGTGACATAGAGCAAACAATAAAAACCTCGGGCACGACTATCGGCGGCTTGCATCAGCGGCCAGAATATAACATTGCCTTGCAAGATGAGATGCCCGATCTAAGTTTGTTTGATAGCAGTATTTGGCCGGCACATGTAAACCTTGTGTCGTTGCAGCAACAGTTAACGCCGTTGTTCAATACCGATTTTACCCGTACCGCCTGGCTAATTACCGGTGCGGATAACAGTCAAATTGAATTAGCCTTTGATCAAGGTAAAATATGCTCAAGTCAGAAAACTGATACGATTTGCGAAATTGAACTTGAGTTAGTTTCCGGCAATACGGCAGCGTTATTTAGCTTGGCGCAAACCTTAATGACGGAGCTTGCGCTCAGACCCGGTACGCAAAGTAAAGCGGCACGTGGATATGGTCTGGTATTTGGTTATACTCAACCACACATCAGTTCGGCAAATTCAGTATTGCCATTACACAGTTCGATGAGTGTACAACAGTCCTTCAATAAAGGCTTTGCCGAATGTTTAGCACAATTGCAGCAGCTGGTGAGTCAGTTTGTTGAACATCAGACCTTGTCGTTGTTAAAAGAAATTTCCGACTCGTTGGCCATGGCACGTCATGGTTTGTGGCTCTACAAAGATTATTTAACCAGCCCCAAGGCCGAAAGTATTCGTCTGAAAATAAAGGCCATTTTAACCGAGCTGGCATGGGTGGAAACGGCAAAGCAAATTAAACAATTAACTACCCAGAAAGGCAATTACCGCAAAAAAATTGAGTATAGCGAAAGCTTGCTGGCGACCTTGAAAGATGAAAAGCTTCAACCGCAAGATTTTGACCAGGTGCTGGTATTATTGCATGGTGAGCAGTTTAATTTATTGCAACTGGAAATGTTAGAGTTAGTGTATAGTGGCGATAGTTGTGTAAATGCCCCTTGTGCAAAAGCCCCTTGTTCAAATGACAGTGTCGATAGACAAACATCGCTGATGGATTTGGCACCAAGCTGGTTAGCCATTAATTTGGATAATATTAAAAAATCTATGCCAGCCAATAACCCGTTAACTGCTAAAGATTATATCGATAATCACTATTTGATCATTCATAGTTTACTCACCGGTAATTGGTTTGGCGATTTATACGATGTCGATGAACGTATGGATTATCGTGGCCCCTGGCTTGATATACACTTTGGTATTGATGAGTTAGAAACTTTGTTCTTATTAAAAGAGCATCTTCACGGCAGTAGCGAGGAGATGCCGCAAAAACTGATTTTATGGCTAGACGATAAAATGGAAAATTTATTGTGCGCAGTAGAACATTGCCGTAAAGCGGCGTTAAATCTATCACCGTACTGGCTGAGGTAACTTACTGTAATTGCAATGGATTCAGCGCAGGATCACGAACTAAGTGGCTCTGCGCTTTTGCTAACCTAACACCAATCCGTATAAGCTATTTGTTATTGATAAAATCGATCAGTTCGTCCATTAATTTGCGTTTTATTTCCAGTTGCTGGCCGGGCTCTAAAGCGTATTTTTCCCCGAGTATCAGGTAGTCATCAGGACTAAGAGAAACCGTGAGGCGAGGCCGTTTCGGTTTTTTATGGACCGGCAAACCTAAAATCATTCTGATTTGATCTGACGGGCTTAAACTGGCATCAACCGCGGCTTTACGAATTTCTTGTTGTACCTTTTCATCCATATCAAACGCCACTTGCACGGCTTTTACCGCTTTCACATTCGATTGCCATTTGTCGGGTACTTTGCGGATACTCATTTTAGCTCCCTGGATAGTATTCTTTGATATCACTCACTGGTCGATACATATTCACCAACACATCGGTATCACCATCTTGCCAAATTTGAATGTCTATGGCGTATTGATCGTCATTGCCACGTAAACAATAAAGCTCGAACACTTCGCCTGCATCCTCACCCTCAAACTCTGATGGTGCTATTGCCCGGCAATCTTTACGATGAAAATAGCCCATTTGGGCGGCTACGGTTTGTTGATATTGTTCACAAGTCCAGCCAGATGTTCTCGGGGTATCTTGTTGTCTTGATAACAGTGCATCAGCGTCTTCGCTAAATATTTGCGAAAAATCATCTAAATTGAACAAGCTTTCTACATCTTGTTCTTCAATGCGCAAGCTAAATTTTAGAAACGGCTTTGCGCCGCGCTCGACGCTTAAGTAAATGGTCTCATTACTCTTGCCGGTTAAAGCCCATTCGGTAATGAGTGCATGTTCAAACTCATGGCTGTTAATGTTACTTACTTGAAACTGTTGCTGGCGTAGTATTTCTGGTAGGGCGAAGCTGTCTGAAAGCACAATAATGTCGTTGCTTAAAAGATCTTGCGGTTGCTTAAGTTGGCGTGCTTTATTACTGTCATTGCTGTCTTTAGCAAACAGTTTTTTTAAAAAATTCATTAACCACCTATGGTGCTTTATTGGTTAGCCCGAAAAAGGGTTCCATACCAAGTTGATTAAATATCTGCTCATTTTTAATGGTTAAAACGAATAACTACAGCGTTATAAAATTGATAAGTAAGAATAACTACTTACTAAATTTTTAATTCAAGGATGAATGAACTTAGAATTATCATGGATGATATCAATTCTGTATGCCTTGTATTTACCCATTTTTCCTCATGAAAAAGTAGACCATATGCTTATTCAAATTGGTATCATAATGATACCCTTGTTGTCGTTAAGCTTGATTTTGTTTTTTCGCTTTCAGGCGCTCTAATACCGAGTTTGCGCTATTGTCCTGATTACCAATGCCAGCTGCCTTTAATTGCGCTTCCAGCGAGCTATCGGAATCTTCTGCTTCTAACAGCTCTGCAGCTTTTAATTGGTCATCAAACTTTTGCTGTTTGGCTTTAATACGCTCTAATGAGTCTTTCGCATTTAATAGCTTTGAGTTACTCGATGAAAAATTATCGGTAATGGCCGAAGTGGCTTTTTGTACGCTGTTGGTGGTCTTTACCATAGACAACTGACGCTTGTATTCTGTCACCTGACGCTCACCTTTTTTCACCAGATCTTTTAACCGGTCGGCATTGGTGCTAAAACTATCAAGCGCTTGTTGCTGGCTGGCTAGCTCGTTTTCCATATTGGCAATTTTCTCTGCCACTTGCAGCGCTAACGTTTCATTATTTTTTTCTAATGCTTGCGCCACATAACTTTCATGTTCGACAATATCACGCTTCACTTTATCCAGATCACGACTGGATGACATTTGTTGCGCCATTACTGAGGTCAAATCGCGTTTCGCTTTGGTTAAGTGATTTTCGGCATCGCGAATTTCTTGCTCAAAAATACGGGTTGCGTTGGCATCGACAATGCCTTCGCCCATTTCATTGGCGCCACCACGTATTGCGGTCATAATTTTTTTAAAAATACTCATCATTACTCCATATATACCGGTAAAGGTATTAAATTGGTTAAGCTAAAAACTCGTCCATATCATCGATAACTTCAATGGCATTGTTACTTAATACGGCTAACTCATGTTCAATATCGCTAAACGATGAACTGATTGCCAATGCGCCAAATATCACGTATTTATCGCCTATTTTGGCGAATGAAGATAATGGCATCGGAATGTTCATCTCTAACATTGCTTCCAGCATTGCCACTCTTTTCTCGACCTTCACTTCTTCTTCACCCCAGAGGTAAGTGATACACAAAATTTGATCGTCGGTCACGGACATAAAAATGGGTAACTCTTCACGATCGCTTATGGTAATTTGCAATACGTCAACTTCACCCGAAATAGGCTGGCAATCGAACAATAAACCGGTATCAGAGTTATCGGCTAACAAGTTTAGATGATCAGCTATCTTATGAATGTTCATGGTTATCCTTATTTTAAATAAGACATTAGTCGTTTAAATGAGAGGATACTTGATCCATCACTTTATGACATATTATGTCATTGGTGTTAAATTTAGCACACTGACATAATATGTCAAATGCTAAATTTGATAAATATTGTTTATTTCGAACTTGGTATTAAACCATTAATGCCGTTAAGATCATCGCAATGGCTATACTGACAGCCATCTCAATACTGGCAACACCGACGTTGTGTTGCTGATCAACTTCCTGGGTCATATCTATGCCCCACAAAATAATGCGTTTGGCAATGGTGGTTAACAAGGAGACAACTACCGTCATCAGTAAGCCGAAAAATAACCAACCGATCAGGTTTTCAACTATGGTTTCCGGGGTATAGACCAAGAAGTAACTGGCCGCAGTAACGGCCAGAGAGGTTGAGATAACCTGTCCACTGTAACGTAACGCTAGCGCTACCTGTCCACCGGCAAATGCTTCTTGCATCGAGTCTTGTTGGTTATTTCTGGCATAGTGGGCTTCACGAATGCGGGTCACTAACACCAAAATGATTTGCGATACGACAAAACCACTGGCAATGGCAATAAAGGTATAAACATCGAGACCATCCACCCAGATCAGCACCGCGCGGATAATGATGGCGGTGGCAATAACGCTTGCCGCATCGACGATACCTATGGTGATATTACGATTTTTAATCTCTGCCATTTTATCGATTTTATCTAAGGCGAAGCGGTCATGAATGATACGACCGAGCTTAATCAAGATTAAGCCAAACAAACCATAGGCAAACATGCCAATGGCTTCAACTTCATAACTTATCGCACTTTCCCCGGTGATGGCACCGGTAAGTACGATCCCTAATGCGGCAACACTGCCGGCAACGCTGATGCCAAAGGCAAAATTATCTTCTTTCGCCAGTTCATCGGTGGTATTTACTTTCGCCGTTAAGCCGGCAACAAAACGCATTGCCGATAACAACAGGATTGCTACCGCGACATCGATGGCCAGAATAATCAACATATGTTGATCGATATTGGTGATATTTAACAAATTGTCCATGGTGCTTCCTATTATCTTCGGCGACGAAAACCGCGTGAAATGAATGATTTTCGTTTTTTCCGAAAACGTGGTTTTGAGCTGTATTTCGACTTATTGGCAAATTTACTTTTATTGCTAAATTTGCTTGAACTGTTACTGCGAAATTTACTGGCGATTTTTTGCGCATGTTGGCTTTGCTTTGACAGCCCTGATGAGCCACTACGGTTTTTGTTGTAGGTGCTGGTAAATTTCTGGTTTTTATTGGCAAACGATTTGCGGGTGCGAGTTTCTACCTGATTTTGTTTGCGCAGATTACTTGGTGAGGTATAACGGCTACGACCATAATCATTGTAATAACTGTAACCACGATTGCGGCCCCAACTATCATAATAAATGCGATTGCCACCAAACATGTTGCCCATCATCGAGTACATGCCATACCAGGCCCAAAATGACATGCCCGAACTATTGGTTTGCCATTGCCCGTATGAAGGGTTGCCCACCAATTGCGAGCCAACGCCAAAGTCTTGGGCGTTATTGTCTATTAAGCTTTGTGCCTTATTTTGCGAATTAATTCTTGGTAAGGCGCCATCCGACATATCGGCTAAAACGTTAAGAGGATCACTGAGGGCATCGGAATAGAGCACCGGATCGGCGGCCTGATAGATGTTCATTAACTCTTGGTAAATCGCTTGATTATCGGCAAACATTTGCGGTTGGTTTTTCACTGTATTCACTCGGTCTAACAAAGCTAAATACATTGGTCCCTGTATGCTTGCATCTTTTTTAAATTCGGCAATAAGGGGGTGCAAATCAGGTTTAAGTTGCAGAACTTTTGCGGCGTATTGATTGATCAAATTGGCATTGCGCACTTGCCCATTGGCAAGGGCATCACCTAATTGCGCAATGCGCTGCTCGGTAACCGGCGTTTGGCCTTTGATTTGTGCTATATAGGGGTCACTACAGCCACTTAATACTACAGTTAGGCTGAGGATTGACAGTAAAATTAATCGTTTTATTGATTGCATTTATGCTCACTTTCCTTCAAAAATGCTAAGGTAAAGATTGACTCAATAAAATCGCTATAATTAAATGAGTCAAACAGATAGATAGTAATAACACCAACGACATAATATGTCTAATCGCAATTGTAACAATCCGTATAATATTCAATAAAAATGGAAATTTAGCCAGTGCAAAAGTCACTTTCAGTCATACAAAATACGTTACTTATTCAGCAACAAACGGATCATTTCATCCGCTTTAGTGAAAATGCCGCGGAAGTCATCCAGGCGTTAACGGTAGAGCAAATTAGTCTACTCAAACAAGCGTTGGCGCTGAGTGATTTCGTTGCGGAAACACTAATCAGCAATCCGTTATGGGTGAATGAGCTGTTTTCGGCGTCGTTTTTTGATTTTACCGAGCAAGTGGATGCCAGTGCTTATCTATTAGAAAAAATCTCAAGTTGTGCTAACGAAGAGGAACTGCACCGGGTATTACGGCAACTCAGGTATAAATTTTTAACCGCTATCGCCATTGCGGATTTGTGTCATCAGTGTGAACTTAAAATTTCATTAGCCAATTTATCTATGCTCAGCGATGCCTTGATTGAAGGGGCTTTAACTTGGTTGCATCAACATTGCCAGTCACTTTTGGGGCAGCCACAAAATAAGGCGGGCGTAGAACAACCGTTATTGGTCTATGCGATGGGAAAACTAGGCGGCAAAGAGTTAAATTTTTCTTCCGATATTGATCTTATTTTTGTCTATCCAGAAGCTGGTGAAACCGTTGGCGGCAGAAGGAGCATCGATAATCAGCAATACTTTACTCGCTTAGGGCAAAAGTTGATTGCCGCGCTTGACCAGGTAACCAGAGATGGTTTTGTCTTTAGGGTAGATATGCGGCTGCGACCGTTTGGCGATAGTGGCCCGCTCGCATTGAGCTTTGCTGCCATGGAAAATTACTACCAGGATCAGGGACGAGACTGGGAGCGGTATGCGATGCTCAAAGCAAGGATCATTGGCAATGGGCCTTATCATCAACAGTTAACTGATTTACTCAAGCCGTTTGTTTATCGCCGCTATATTGATTTTAGTGTCATTGAAAGCTTTCGCCGGATGAAACAAATGATAGCGCAAGAAGCGCGGCGGAGAAAGCAGCAGTACAACATTAAATTAGGCGCAGGTGGTATTCGCGAAATTGAATTTATTGTGCAAGTGTTTCAACTCATCCGCGGTGGCCGAGAAAAAGGTTTACAGCAACGAAACTTGCTAACCGCATTAACCTTATTGGTTGACCATGACTGTATTAGCGCTAATAGTGCCGAAACATTGCGCAATGCGTATTATTTTTTAAGGCGTAGTGAGAATGCGATTCAGGCATTTAACGATAAACAAACACAACAATTACCGAATTCGGAATTAAATCGAGCACGGTTAACGCAGGTAATGGGCTATGAGAATTGGCAAGATTATTTACTTGCCTGTCAGCGCCATATGCAGGCGGTGAACCATGAGTTTAGCTTGCTGATTGGTGAGGGTAATGAACAGAATTCGGCGGTTGATGCTCATTGGGTGACGCTTTGGCATGCCAATTGGGACACACAAGAATCAATCGAGTGGATCCTGAAAAAAAGAACACAATGGCCGGCTGAAATACTGAATAAGCTGCTTAGGGATTTTCAATCGGATCTGAAAAAGCGCAGTATCGGCAACCGTGGCAGGCAAGTGCTGGATAAGTTGATGCCAGTATTGCTGGAGTTATTGCCTGAACAGCAAACTGCACAACTTACCTTGCAGAGAAGTTTACAGGTGTTGGCGAAAATAGTGACCCGCACGGCGTATTTAGAATTGTTATTTGAAAACCCACCGGCATTTAAGCAATTACTGAAATTATGTCACTCAAGTGCCTGGATCAGTGAGTACCTGGCAAAATTTCCGTTGTTACTCGATGAATTAATTGATCCCAAATTGTTATGTGACATTCCGGCATTCAGCGACTATCCACTGTTGCTGACTGAGAGTTTATTAAGGACTCCGGAAGACGATCTAGAAATGCAAATGGAAGGCTTACGACAATTTAAACAGACCCAGCAATTAAAAATTGCGGCGGCAGATATCACAGGTATTTTACCAGTAATGAAGGTGAGTGATCACTTAACCGCACTAGCCGAAGCCATTATTCATGAAGTCGTTAACATGGCCTGGCAACAAATGGTGCGCAGATATGGTCAGCCGAATTCCACCATAGGCACAGATGAAAAAGGCTTTGCTGTGATCGGCTACGGTAAGCTTGGCGGTATCGAATTAGGCTATGGCTCTGATCTTGATTTGGTATTTGTCCATAACCGCGACGATAGCTGTCAAACCAGTGGTGAAAAATCTATCCCGACCAAGCAGTTTTATTTAAAAATGGCGCAACGGATCTTGCATTTATTCAATACCCGCACTGCCAATGGCATTTTATATGAAGCCGACATGCGTTTACGACCATCGGGCAATTCCGGCTTGATGGTGGTGCATATTGATACCTTTGAGCATTATCAAAATACTGACGCCTGGACCTGGGAACATCAAGCTCTGGTACGGGCACGCGCCGTTAGCGGTGATAAACCGCTGATTGAAAAGTTTACTGAAATACGTCATCAGGTGTTAACTGAGAAAAGAGATGCGAAACAATTGCAACTTGAGGTGACTAAGATGCGTGAAAAAATGCGCCAGCATTTAGAGACGAGCAGCGAAGGGGTTGTCGATATAAAACAAAGTGTTGGTGGTTTGGCGGATATAGAATTTTTAGCCCAGTATCTGGTGCTCAATAATAATCATGATCATCATGGATTAAGCCATTATTCGGATAACGTCAGAATTTTTGGCGACTTACAAGCCGAGAAATTAATCACCGCGGCTGAACAACAACAATTAGTGTCGAGTTATTGTGCACTACGCGATAATGGCCATGCGCTGGTGCTGCAAAATTTACCCGCGCAAATGGCCGAAGATAAACTGATTGCCGAACGTCAGCAAGTGAGTGAAATTTGGCGAAAATATCTCGGCCAAGCTAGTGCTAACTAGGGTCAACAGACCCTAGAGTGCAACACTAATCTGCATCAGTCGTAAAATTTAGGGTCTGACTTATTCGGTCTGGTTTTAAATCGTCTATGTAGCCACATATATTGTTCCGGCTGTTTTAAAATGGCCTGCTCTACCGCTTGATTAACGCGAATAATGTCTTGTTCATCATCACCGCTGGGAAAATTTTCCAATGCCGGCAGAAACTCTAACAAATAGCCACTGTTATCGGTTTTTCGCCTTGGCACCAGCATCATCGTTTTTACGTTTCTTCCTTTCGCAAAAACCATGGTGCCTATGGTCGATGCCGTTTCTTTGACATTAAAAAACGGCACAAAAATAGAACGTTTTCGGCCATAGTCTTGATCGGGCAAGTACACACAGGTTTCTTTATCTCTGAGTGCTCTTATCATGCCTTTGACATTGCTTTTATCGACCATGTATTTGTTTGAACGAGCGCGGCCACGATGTTGAAAATACTCCATCAACTGATTGTGGTTTGGCCGATAAAAGGCGACCAGAGGATGTACATGACCGGTTGCCCGGCCAACAAATTCCAAACATAAAAAATGTATGGTAAGCAATAACACGCCATGATCTTGCGCCTTAATTTGCTCTAAGTGTTCTAACCCAGAGACTTCAATTTTGCGTTCAATACGCCAGTCTGGCCACCACCAGCCCATACCGGTTTCAAATAGGCCAATGCCGGTGTTTTCAAAATTTTGCTTCACCATCGTTTGCCGTTCAGCTTGGCTTAGCTGTGGAAAACACACATCGATATTTTTTTGTGCCACTTTCAATCGACTACCGCCAATTTTCATCATCAAACGGCCTAGGATACGGCCCATGGCGAGCTGCAATTTATACGGTAACCAGGAGATGGTATATAAGGTGATCACGCCTACCCAGGTTAACCAATATTTAGGTAAAAAGAAGCTGGATTTGAATTTTGTTTGTAGAACTTTATTTTTACTCAATACATCATCAACTCATTGAAAAGCTTATGTTACACTATACTGATACAAGTCCGATAATTAATTGACCAATGAATTATCGGACTTGTATAAATAACACGAATGAATGCCGTAAAGGCGATTACGTCATTATTATACCCAGTTTGGAAGACCATATGAAAGTAGATATCCCTAATTTTAATCAAGCCAGAGTCATGGTTGTCGGTGATGTAATGTTAGACCGGTACTGGTCAGGACCAACAGCGCGAATTTCGCCAGAAGCACCTGTGCCAGTGGTAAAAATAGACGGTCGTGAAGACAGGCCCGGTGGCGCCGCTAACGTTGCACTCAATATTGCCAGTCTGGGCGGGCAAGTGACGTTGTCAGGGATAACTGGTGATGATGAAGTGGCGAACAGCTTAGACACCAGTTTGTCAGGCATGGATGTCATTTGCAACTTTACCCGCAACCCAAGCGTACCCACTATCACGAAACTTAGAGTGTTGAGTCGAAACCAACAATTACTGCGTTTAGATTTTGAAGAGTCCTTTCATCATATCGATAAACAAGCATTAACCGATGTCGTGGAAGAAAATATTCGCCAGCATCATTTATTGCTGTTATCAGATTATGATAAAGGCACGCTTTCTGATGTCAGTGAGTTGATCAGGTTGGCGAAAAAGCATGATGTGCCGGTACTGGTTGATCCAAAAGGCTCTGATTTTGGCAAATATAAAGGCGCGACCTTAATCACCCCCAATTTAACAGAATTTGAAGGCGTAGTTGGACCTTGTAAAGATGAAGCCGAATTGGTGAGTAAAGGACAGCAGTTGCTAGTTGAACTAGATTTACAAGCCCTGCTGGTAACTCGTTCTGAACATGGCATGACATTGATCCGGGCCAATGAAGAAGAGCTGCATTTACCTACCCAGGCACAAGAAGTGTATGATGTCACCGGTGCTGGCGATACCGTTATTGCTACTTTAGCCCTGGCGATTGCTGCGGGTTCAACATTTTCTGAAGCTAGCGCTCTGGCCAATATTGCTGCCGGTGTGGTTGTCGGTAAACTGGGCACCTCTACGATAAGTGAAGTTGAAATTGCCCAGGCACTTTGCTCTGGTCAGGAAAGTGGTTCGGGTGTGGTGAGTGAAGAACAACTTAAGATTATCATCGAACAAGCGAAAAAGCGCGGCGAGAAAGTAGTCATGACCAACGGTTGTTTTGATATCTTGCATGCCGGACATGTGTCTTATTTAACCCATGCCGCGGAACTTGGTGATAGGTTAATTGTTGCGGTAAACAATGATGATTCGGTTAAGCGCTTAAAAGGTAGCGGCCGGCCGGTGAACCCTTTGGATCGGCGTATGGCAGTATTGGCTGGATTGGGCGCGGTTGATTGGGTGGTCGATTTTTCGGAGGATACGCCACAACGATTAATCGCCAACTTATTACCGAACACCTTAGTGAAAGGTGGCGATTATAAGGTTGAAGATATTGCCGGCGGTAAAGAAGTCATTGAGGCGGGCGGCGTGGTGCAAGTGCTTAACTTTGAAGAAGGCATTTCTACTTCCGAAATCATTAATACTATTCGTTTAAAAGATTAGAAGATTAGAAGAGTAGAAGAGTAGAAGAGTAGAAGATTAGTAGACTAATCTTCTACTGCGAGGTTGAAACCCCGCCAACCAAACGTTTTCTGGTTGGCGGGGCTTTAGTCTCGCGTTATGGCGATAGCCAGTTTGAGTTACCTGCGGCAATGACGCGAGGTTAAAAACCCCGCCAACCATGCGAGGTTGAAACCCCGCCAACCGGACTAATTAGCCGGATTGAGGCCTTGGTTAATCATCGCAATATCGGCTTCAGAAACCGTACCTGCGGCCTCTTTTAAACGTAGCATATTGGTAATGTAACTATACCGCGTTGTCGATAAATTACGTTTTGCATCATACAAGTTACGAGTACTATCCAACACATCGACGATGGTACGAGTCCCTACTTCAAAACCTGCTTCGGTGGCTTTTAACGCACTTTCGGCCGAAATTACCGATTGCTCAAAGGCTTTTATACCCGATATGGTCGCTACCACTGTGTTATAGGAGTTGCGTGACTCACGAACAACGCCACGGTAAGTAATTTGCATGTCCTGGCTCGCCGCCACATAGTTATGCTGGGCAGCGCGAACTCTTGAACTGGTGTTGCCACCTGAATAAATAGGCACACTCAACTGAATTCCGATTGACTGGTCATCTTGTTCAATACCATCAAAGGTATTACAACCACCAAAAGAACCATTTGGTAAATCACAATCTCCATCGGTTTCAGTCGTACCATAACTACCGGTTAAACTCAGTGTCGGCAGATGGTCGGCATTCTCAATATCGATGTTTTCTTTGGCGATATCCATGCTGATTTTTTGCGAAATCAATTGCAAGTTTTTCGCTTCGGCCAGCTTTTGCCAGTCATCGGCACTGTTCGGCGTTGGCGTCACCGCACTAAAACGCTCAGTGTTTAACACATTCAAATCGCGAGGGTAGCTGCCGGTAATTTCACGAAGAAACTCTTCTGAGGTGTAAACTGTGTTTTGTGCCCGAATTTCTTCGGCAATGGCATTATCGAATTCCGCTTGGGCTTCATGCACGTCAGTAATCGCCGTTAGGCCAACCGAGAAACGTTGTTTGGTTTGCTCTAATTGACGTTCAATCGCTTTTTTCTCAGCCAGGGCGAACTCTAACCCGTCGTAAGCGGCTAATACATCAAAATATGCTGAGGCAACTCGGGTTACTAATTGTTGTTTAACGAATTGATAATCAATATCACTGCGGTGCGCGGTCTTTTTCGCGGTGTCTAAACCAAGCCAGCTACTGTGACTATAAAGTTGCATGTTTAGATCCAGGCTCAAACGAGTTGTTTGGGACTCTTGGGTGAACAGATCGTTTTCTTCTTCAGAATCCGTATAAGATGCATTAGCCGTTAATATTGGTAATAATACAGAGCGTGCTTGTTCGATGTTTTCTTGTGCCGCTTTGTACTGAGCTTGCGCTCTCAACGAAGTTGGATCATTTTGCAACGCCAATTGATATATTTCTTGCAAATCTTGTGCTGCAACAACTGAACTTGTGCCAGCGAGTACAACAGCAACAAAAATTGAGCTTAACTTGTTTATCATGTGTTCTTTCCCTTATTTACAAAAACCTGGGTTATTTTGTGGTCAGTGTATCGATAATTAATGCTATGCTGAATCATTATAAGCCATTTCAGCTCAATAAAGTGTAACAGAAAATTTCCCTAACACTTTGTTATAGATATAAAGTATTACAAGATTATGAATGAAAGTAACACATTTAAACAATTTACGCATAGCGACTTTACCGTTGCAGCACGTGATATTAAATATCAAGGTTTTTTTAGGGTCGATCAATACCATTTAAAGCACAAACTATTTAATGGCGACTGGGGACAGTTGATTTCCCGTGAAATTTTTGAGCGTGGCGATGCCGTGGTGTTAATTCCTTACGATCCGGTCAACAATACCTTGATTTTAATTGAGCAATTTCGACCCGGCGCCATTCGCACCGAAGAGTGCCCGTGGATGCTGGAATTTATTGCCGGCATGTTTGCCGAAAATGAAAGTCCGGTAGAGGTGGCAATCCGGGAGGCGGAAGAGGAAGCCAATCTGTTGATTGCAAAGTCACAGATGCAGCATGTGATGAACTACCTGTCGAGCCCGGGAGGCACTAGCGAAAAATTGTATATGTATGTTGCTTGTGTCGATTTAACTGATTTTATCGACGGCACCATTTCCGGCCTTGCCGATGAAAATGAAGACATCAAATCGCATCTAATGAGCTTGGAAGATGCACTTACGCATTTAAATAATGGTAGAATCAGTAATGCTTCCACCATTATTGGCTTGCAGTGGCTAGCCCTTAACTCTCGCAGTTTGGCCTTTACCACGGGCAACCAATTATAACGTTATTGGAAATCTGATCATATGGCGCAGTACAAGCCTAGTTTAACCAGGCTAAGTAATTCTTATGAAAATAACTTTATTCTGCTTTCTCGCCTGTTAGCTGGGATGAATGAAACTGGTGAGATGCGCAGTTTTTTTATCAATGAGTTATTGGAATACTCAATTAGCATTGTTGAGAACACCAAATACACCCATGTGGTTGAGTTCAAGCAATTGGTCAGTAAAAGTGAATCATTGGCGAGTAAAGTACATTTACCAAAACCGAGCATGTTGATCCGCATTTATTACGATGCCAAACTTGCCGAAGTGATTGAGAACCAATACATTAAACAACTCAAACCCAGATACGATTACCCGAACCCCCAAATGCACTTACCCGATGAGAAACAGCAGGCACAACAGTTTTTAACCGAATGGCTGCACCTGTGTTTAGCGCAAGGGCGGGCCAATATAGAAATTTCCAATAAGTAGTTGCTAATGTCTGTTGTCACCATCGCTCAAATATCGGATTGCCACCTGTTTAAAGACAAGACTGGCAGTCATTATGGTCAGAATGTTTTTACCAACTTACAACGTGTGCTGCATCAGCTGGCGCAACTAAAGCCGTTAGATGCCGTCGTTTTTACCGGTGATTTAACCCAAGATCATAGTGTCGAGTCTTATCAGCATTTTAATCACCTGGTAAATGAGGCAAATCTGAATTGTCCGCTTTATTACTTAGCGGGTAATCATGATGACATTGAGTTGTTAAATCAGGAACTGTTAAACCAGGAACTGAATAATGACGTAATTAAAGCCGATAAAGCAGTGTTTTTTAGCCATTGGCGATTATTACTCACCCAGTCAAAGAGTGACACTCCCGCGGGCTATGTCGATGACGAACATTTAGCGGCCATTGCAAGAGGTAACCGCAGTGATCTTCATACCTTATTGTTTATGCACCATCACCCGGTCGATGTCGGCTATTTTATTGATAAGCATGGTCTACGTAATCAAGCACAATTTTGGCAGGCGGTGCAGCAAAACCATACCATAAAAGCGATTTGCTGTGGTCATATTCACCGCGGTGATACCTATTTTTTTCCAGGTTTTAATCATCTTCCGGTGCTTAGCTGTCCGGCAACTTCGATCCAATTTGACCCGCACATGACAACAGTATCGGCATTAGACATAGGCCCGGGTTATCGAATATTGCAGCTGGGTGACGACGGTAATATTGAAAGTAGCCTGCATTATCTCGATGTGGGATCTTGATGTGAATAAGCAATGAAACAAACAATACTGATGAACCATGGGGTTAATAGCTGTCCACAATCATTCTCAATCCAATTTGACCCGCACATGATAAAGGTATCGGCATTAGACCTAGGCCCTGGTTATCGAATATTACAGCTGGATGAAAATGGTAATATTGAAAGTCGCCTGCATTATCTCGATGTGAATAATTGATGTGAATAAGTGATGAAACAAAAAATACTGGTGATCCATGGTTTTAACAGTTCGCCACAATCATTAAAAGCGCAAATAACCCGGCAATATATGCAGATAATGCATCCCGAAGTTGAAGTGGTATGTCCGCAGCTGGCATCGAACCCATGTGCGGCAATCAAGCAATTGTGTAACATCATTGACGGTGATAAACATTGTCAGTGGTATTTAACCGGCTCTTCATTAGGAGGCTTTTTCGCTACCTATTTAGCTGCTAAATACCAGCTGAAAGCGGTATTAATAAACCCGGCGGTAAAACCGTATGATTTAGTCGATGACATTCTTGGTGCGCATAGCAATCCCTATACGGGGGAAGTGTTTCAGGTCACTGCAGCGGATATGCAGCAATTAAAGTGTTATGAAGTGAATAAAATCGACAGAAAAAGCCTTTTTGTTATGGTACAAACTGGTGATGAAGTGTTAGATTATCAACAAGCAGTCGAAAAATATCAACAATGCCTGTTAGAAGTACAGCAGGGCGGCGATCACAGCTTTATCAATTTTGCTAAAATGTTGCCAAACATTGTTAATTTTTTCAATTTACCATTAATAAGAACTAGAACGCTAACAACTATAAAATAGCCAGAGAATTCATGACTGATCAATATAATTCCGAATCCATCGAAGTATTAAGTGGCTTAGATCCGGTGCGTCGTCGCCCAGGCATGTACACCGATACGCTTAGACCAAACCATCTCGGCCAGGAAGTTATCGATAACTCTGTCGATGAAGCTCTGGCAGGTCATGCGCAAAATATTCAGGTAATACTGCACGAAGATCAATCACTGGAAGTGGTGGATGATGGCCGGGGTATGCCTACCGACATCCATCCTGAAGAGGGGGTGCCCGGAGTTGAATTGATTTTTTGTCGATTGCATGCCGGTGGTAAATTCTCGGGCAAAAACTATCAATTTTCCGGTGGTTTGCACGGGGTTGGTATATCGGTGGTGAATGCGTTATCAAACCGTGTGGAAGTGACGGTGAAACGCGACCAAAAACTGTTTGAAATGGCGTTCGAACACGGCGAAAAAGTGTCAGATTTAACCGAAGTCGGCACGGTTGGTAAACGTAACACCGGTACGATAGTGCGCTTTTGGCCTGACGCCAGTTATTTTGATTCGCCTAAATTTTCGGTCAGCAAACTGACTCATATTTTAAAAGCCAAGGCGGTACTTTGCCCTGGTTTAAACATTAAGTTTCATGACAAAACGAGTAACACCAAACATCAATGGTGTTATGAAAATGGTCTGGAAGATTATTTAAAAGAAGCAATTCAATCTTGGGTTAATTTACCTGAGCAGCCTTTTCTCGGTACTTTTAGCTCTCAGCACGAGGCGGTAGACTGGGCGGTATCCTGGTTACCAGAAGGCGGCGAAAGCATAGGCGAGGCCTATGTTAACCTGATCCCGACCATACAGGGCGGCACCCATGTTAATGGCTTACGCCAGGGCCTTCTTGATTCGATGCGCGAGTTTTGTGAATTTCGCAACTTGCTGCCACGCGGGGTTAAATTAACCCCGGATGATATTTGGGATAAATGTGCCTATATATTGTCGGTGAAACTCCAAGACCCTCAATTTGCCGGCCAAACCAAAGAGCGGTTGTCGTCTCGGCAAGTGTCTGCTTTTGTCTCTGGCGTGGTAAAGGATGCCTTTAGCTTATGGTTAAATGAGCACACCGAAATTGCCGAAACCCTGGCCGAATTTTGTATCTCGAACGCCCAGCGGCGAATGCGCGCCAGCAAAAAAGTGGTGCGTAAAAAAATCACCCAGGGCCCGGCACTGCCAGGCAAATTAACCGATTGTGGTTCGGATGATCTTGCTCGTACCGAATTGTTTTTGGTCGAGGGTGATTCCGCTGGTGGTAGTGCCAAACAAGCACGAGATCGCGATTTTCAGGCGATCATGCCGCTACGAGGTAAAATCCTAAATTCCTGGGAAGTGGATTCTGGACAAATTTTGGCGTCGCAGGAAATCCATGATATCTCGGTCGCCTTAGGCATAGATCCGGACTCTGAAGACTTGTCATCACTACGCTACGGCAAAATTTGTATCCTGGCCGATGCTGACTCGGATGGACTGCATATTGCCACCCTATTGTGTGCCTTATTTACTCAGCACTTCTTCCCCTTAGTGCAAGCGGGTCATGTGTTTGTGGCGATGCCGCCTTTGTATCGAATCGATATTGGCAAAGAAGTCTATTATGCCCTCGATGAACAAGAAAAAGACGGTATTCTCGACCGGATTGAAGCCGAGAAGAAGCGCGGCAAAGTTAACGTACAACGCTTTAAAGGCCTGGGCGAAATGAACCCATTACAACTGCGTGAAACCACCATGGATCCAAATACCCGTCGTTTGGTACAGCTAACTGTCGATGAATTTGATACCACCATGGAATTAATGGATATGCTGCTCTCGAAAAAACGCGCTGGCGATCGTAAAGAATGGCTTCAAGAAAAAGGCAATTTAGTCAATCTGGACTAATGTTGACTACACCATAAGTTGTCATTACTAAACCATAAGTTGTCATATCGCTAAACCATAAGTTGTCATATCACTAAACCATAAGTTGTCATTTTTTATAAATCATAACTTGACATTTATTTTTGAGTATTGTTCTATAATTCTAGTGTTAACTATAAAGTTATAGACCAGTGCTCAAAAAAACTACTCGTCGAGAGATTAAAAATTTAAGATCAAAAAGCATTAATGTTTTTAATGGGCTCAAATCCTTAGATTCAATCACATATACTGAAAGCCCTTTAGAAGCTGATCTCTGTTACCACTTAGAGTTTGATGATAAGGTTTCGAATTATCAGGCCCAACCTCTTCCTATAGAATATTACTTTCAAGGCACAGTTCGTTCATATACTCCTGACTTTGAAGTGAATTATAAAGACGGCACAATTTGCTATTTTGAAGTGAAATACTGTTCTGATATTGAACGAATAGATAGTTTTTTTGAATGGGAAGTTGCTATTCGTAAGGCGACAACTTCAAAAGGTAAAGGCTTTATTGTGATAAAAGAAGATTTTATTCGTCAGGAATTTTTGTACGAAAATCTTCAAACACTATATTCAGCGTCAGATTTACCTATATACCGATGATCATTGAAAACACTCTTTTTTCAAACAAAACCGTTGACTTTTAAATTGACAGGATCATGATAGTCACATGCGAGAAATAAACCTAACATCAAAACAAATCAAAGTG
>MAAC01013433.1_pt1 | contig 53922 bp, 51 predicted proteins | sample 1115981 | NCBI WGS metagenome assembly MAAC01 (sample SAMN04961126, study PRJNA320927) | seawater metagenome | isolation source: sample BD02T64 sea water enriched with oil for 64 days | place: USA:Gulf of Mexico | collected 2013-07-27 | reverse complement strand
GCTATGACAATTAAACTGGGCGTTGTTATGGATGCAATATCATCCATTCCTTACAAGAAGGATAGTACATTAGCCATGTTATGGGAGGCGGATAACAGAAATTGGGACATACGTTATATTGAACAGCAGGATATGTTCATTGAAAACGGTCAAGCAATGACCACAAGCCGTTCATTGAAGCCTCTCAGAAATCCTGAATGCTGGTATCAACTAGGGGATGCCAACGTACATCCCTTAGCCGAATGTGATGTTATTTTAATGCGCAAAGACCCACCTTTTGACATGGAGTTTATTTATTCTACGTATATTTTGGATAAAGCAGAGAAAGCTGGATCACTGATCGTCAACAAACCTCAAAGCCTACGAGACTGTAACGAAAAGATCTTTGCCACCGAATTTCCCGACTGTTGCACACCAACAACAGTGAGCGCCAATCCTCAAATTCTGAAAAAGTTTGCAGAAAAGTACAATGATATTATCCTTAAGCCCTTAGATGGTATGGGCGGAGCTTCCATTTTCCGCACAGGTGCAAAAGATAAGAACTTAAGTGTTATCATCGAAACCTTGACTGGCCACGGAAAAACACCCGCAATGGCACAGCAATTTATCCCTGACATTAGTCAAGGAGACAAACGAATATTGATCATCGATGGCGAACCGGTACCTTATGGATTGTCCCGTATTCCTGCAGAAGGTGAAAATCGAGGCAATTTAGCCGCAGGAGGAACCGGAGTTGTTAATGAACTAACCGATAGAGAACGTTGGATTTGCGAGCAAGTACGCGACAGCCTGGTAGAAAAAGGGTTAATCTTCGTGGGCCTTGATGTTATCGGAGATTATATTACCGAAATCAACGTTACCAGCCCAACTTGTCTCCGCGAAATTGAGGCAGCAACATCGATCAATATCGCCGGGCTGCTAATGGACGCTATCGAGCGTCGGCTGGCTAAAAAATAGGAACACAACATTCGGCGCGGGTCTAAAGGCCCGCTTGAATTAAGGTTCACTTGAATAGTTCACCTTAATATAGTTACAACATAACAAACCAAAGGTTTAAGTAACGAATCCATGGCAGTATTAGCACAATCACCCAGCGCCACCGCAAATGACCGCTTTATGTTCACGTTTTTTTTAGCGGCAGTACTACATGGCATCCTCATCCTAGGGGTTAGCTTCACTTTGCCCCCTCCTAAAACCAGTACAGAAACACTCGAAATAACCCTTGCACACAACAAAAGTGACGCAACTCCAGAAGATGCCGACTTCCTTGCCCAAATCAATCAACAAGGCAGCGGCACCCTAGAAAAAAAGGCTGTTGTGAGTACCACAGAAGTCGCAGCATTCGAAGATAACGTCGTACGCGAAATTGACCCGATTCAACAACAAGCCAGCCAAACACCAATAAAACATTCTGCCAAAAAACAACTTAGCACAACGGCAACCAGTCTTTTTAAAACAGCGCAAAATCCAGAAGAAAAAGAACTTGAACAAACAGAGCAGGTTTCAGCCATAGCAATGTTGCAGCGCAGTCTCCAGATAGCAAGCTTAGAAGCCCAACTTAGTGATAAGAAGCAAGTTCATGCAAAGCGCCCACGAAAACGCCAACTGACGGCTGCTAGTACCAAAGCAGCACAAGATGCTGCTTACCTTGATGCATGGCGACGGCGTATCGAGCGTTTTGGTAATCTGTATTACCCTCCCGAGCTCGAGCGCAAAGGAATATTTGGTAGTTTACGGTTAATGGTGGCGGTAAAGTCGGATGGCTCCGTTCATGAGATTCGTATATTAAAATCCTCAGGAAAGCGTACATTAGATGATGCAGCAAAGCATATTGTGCAACGTTCGGCACCATTCGCCTCATTTCCCGAGGAAATTGCAGAAAATACAGACATTTTAGAAATTATTCGTACCTGGCAATTTAAAAAGGGCAATTACCTTTCAAGTTTTTAGATACCTGAGTAGGGATTAGAGTTTAAACACTTGAATCCCGTATCTTTTGGCCCAATACTAGAGCCATGGATACCAACTCAAATGATAGCTTAAAAAATCACTTTCTTATTGCGATGCCAGCAATGGAAGACCCTAACTTTTCTCATAGCATCACTTATATCTGTGAGCACAATGAAGATGGGGCAATGGGGATTATGATCAACCGCCCACTAAATTTATCTTTAGGTGAAATTTTTGAACACCTCGATATTGATAGCTACGACGAACAATTCGACCATCAGAGTGTGCTAGAAGGTGGCCCAGTACAAACCGATATGGGCTTTGTATTACATAGAAAACCTCAAGAATGGCAATCTACCGTTATCATGGAAGAAGGCATCTGTCTTACTACATCCAGAGATATTTTGGACGATATAGCCAACAACAAAGGTCCCAAAGACAGTCTTATTGCACTAGGTTATGCGGGGTGGGGTGGTGGACAGCTCGAAGAAGAGATGCAGTCCAATGCCTGGATCACAGTTAAAGCTGATCCAGAAATACTGTTCTCAACACCTCAAGAAAAACGCTGGGAAGCAGCAACAAAATTACTTGGTATCGACCTAAGCCTTATGTCCTCAGACGTTGGCCATTCATAAATGGTGGATTCGAACCGTTGATTACAACCGTTATGGGGTTTGATTTTGGTACCAAAAAAATTGGTGTCGCCATAGGTCAAAAACTCACTCAGACTGCCAGCCCTTTACCCGAAATACCCGCAAAAGACGGCCAACCTCGCTGGGAGACCCTCGCTGCATTAATCGACGAATGGCAGCCGGATGCATTTGTTGTTGGAATCCCTCTCAATGAAGATGGCACTGACAACGCACTAACAAAGCGAGCCAGAAAATTTGGTAATCGGTTACATGGCCGCTTTGGATTACCGCTATTCACCACAAATGAGCACCTCTCAAGCTACGATGCCCGAGACCAAATACAGCAATATAGTGGGCGAGCTGCAAAGTCAAATCGTCAAATTGATAGTGTCGCCGCCGCCCTTATTATCGAAACGTGGTTCGCTGAGCTCGAACCAACAACAGGACATAATTTATGACCCTGCCTACTGTTGATTCTCTCATTAACAACATGTCATCTGATCTACAAAACCTGCTTGATCAACGCGCAATCAATCAACCCGCCATGGTCGGAATCCATACCGGTGGAGCATGGGTTGCAAAAGCATTACATCAACAACTCGCACTAGATCAAGCTCTTGGGTTACTTGATATAACCTTCTACCGCGATGACTTTACGCAAAAAGGCTTACACCCCTCCGTTAAAACCTCCGATTTACCTTTTGCTACTGATGGGCAACACATTATATTAGTAGACGATGCTATCAGTAGCGGGCGAACGATTAGGGCGGCGCTTAATGAATTATTTGACTACGGCCGCCCTGCCTCCGTCATATTGGTCACCTTGATTGACGTACTTGGACGTGATCTGCCCATTCAACCAGATATTATTGGAGAACAGTTGGATTTAGCCCCCCAACAACGCGTAAAATTAAACGGCCCCGATAATATGCACCTGACGATTACCCACGTAAACTGACGGCATTGATGACCATTGATTGAATACTGACGACGATAGAGATTCTCATGAGCCTGACTATTCCTCCACACAAACTGCAACTCAACGAACACGGTCAACTCAAACACTTTCTCACCACTGAAAACCTGAGTACTGAGATACTTACCGAAATCCTTGATACAGCCGAATCCTTTTCTAGTGTAGGTCAGCAAGCGGTTAAAAAAGTCCCTTTATTACGCGGTAAAACGGTCGTAAATTTATTCTTCGAAGCCAGCACACGTACACGTACAACCTTTGAGTTGGCAGCAAAACGTCTCTCTGCCGATGTACTTAACATCAACATCAGCGCTTCCGCCACCTCCAAAGGTGAATCCCTAATGGACATGTTGTGGAATCTAGAGGCCATGGATAGCGACATGTTTATTGTTCGTCACCAGGACAGTGGCGCTCCACATTTTATTGCCAGCCAAGTCTGTCCACATGTAGCTATTATTAATGCCGGCGATGGTCGCCACGCCCACCCGACTCAAGCCATGTTGGATATGTACACTATTCGAAAACATAAAGGCGACTTTCGCAACCTTAAAGTTGCGATCATTGGCGACATTACCCACTCACGAGTAGCGCGTTCTCAAGTTCATGCATTAAACGGTTTACAAGTAGGCGAGGTGCGGGTGATTGGGCCAAAAACTCTGATTCCCCATGATATGGAGCACCTTGGTGCGAAAGTTTTTTATAATATGGAACAAGGTTTAAAAGATGTCGACGTTGTTATCATGTTACGCCTACAAAAAGAACGAATGAATTCTGCACTACTGCCTAGTGAACATGAGTTTTACCGTTTATACGGTCTCACGACAGAAAAGCTCGCTTTTGCAAAACCTGATGCGATCGTCATGCATCCAGGTCCCATTAATCGGGGGGTAGAAATTGAAACGGCCGTTGCTGACGGCCCTCAGTCCGTTATTCTTAAGCAAGTTAACTACGGCATATCCGTACGAATGGCCGTACTTTCTATGGCGATGAGTGGCCAATCAACAGAAATTACTACTTCTGAATCAATTAATGGAGAACATGGCGCATGAAGTTCACCCCCTCTTCTCCCAACCTTCAATCTATAAAAATTACTGGCGGCCGTGTTATTGACCCTCAATCTCAACGGGACGAGATTGCAGATATTTATATTGTTGACGGGTTTATTCAGCATATTATATCTAAACATAGCGAGCCTAATAATGAAAATAGCGCCGATACAGTAAATATTCATACCGACATTACCATTAATGCTGAGAATAAATTGGTTATTCCTGGAGCCGTAGATTTATGCGCACGCTTACGAGAACCAGGGCAAGAATACAAAGGTACCATTCACAGTGAAACCCAAGCTGCAGCAGCGGGAGGGGTAACTCACCTGTGTTGTCCGCCAGATACCAACCCTGTTATTGATAGCCCAGCTGTTGCCGCACTTATTCAAGAGCGAGCACACCAATCCGGTTATGCCCACGTATTACCTATTGGTGCAATCACTCGTGGTTTAGAAGGCTCTCAACTTAGTGAAATGCACGCTCTGCAAGAAGCAGGTTGCATTGGCGTTGCTCAGCTGCGTAATGCAATAAAAGATAACCGGGTATTATTACGCTGCTTAGAATACGCTGCGACGTTTAATCTAACCGTATTCTTTCAAAGTGTTGATTTAAGTTTACAAGGTGACGGCATTGTCCATGAAAGCTTCACATCAACTCGTCTCGGCTTACCCGGTATACCGCGCTCAGCAGAAACCGTTGCACTAGCACGAGACCTACTTCTAGTAGAACAAACCGGTGTAACCGCACACTTTGGCCAATTATCCTGTGCCCGTAGTATTGAACAAATTGCCGCAGCCCAACAGCGAGGCCTACCCGTTACCGCTGATGTTGCTGTTCACCAATTATTATTTAATGATGAAACGATTGACGGCTTTAATAGCCAATATCATGTAAATCCGCCCTTTAGAAGTGAGATTGATCGTAAAGCATTAATAGATGCCATCAAATCTGGGGTTGTTACTGCTATCACATCAGATCATCAACCTCACGAAATCGCAGCAAAATCAGCACCCTTTAGTGCAACTGAAGCAGGTATATCCGGTATTGAAACATTCTTGCCCATGAGTTTTGGCTTGGTGCGTGACGGTATTTTATCAGAACAGGAATGGGTGGCGTGTATCGCAACAACCCCTGCCAATATCATCAAAATTGATGCAGGTAAAATCGCTGAAAGCGCCATGGCCAATCTGAGTATTTTTGACCCTTCCGCTCAATGGCAGCTCACATCAAGCACATTGCGCTCTGAAGGAAAAAACTCACCGCTATTAGGCAAAACAATGAATGGCCGCACCTGTGCGACCATTCACAATGGCCGCTTAGTGTTCCAACTTTCATAACAGAGAACGAGCGATTACCACCATGGGTAAAACGGCGGTTTGTTTTCTGACATAGTAGTACTAAATTTTGCTTCTCGTTTTTCGAAAAAGGCGCTTACACCTTCTTTCCCATCATCAACACTCGCATAAAACATCGCTAGTGACTCAATTTTATGTGCTTCTATCGGGTGGGGTTGCGCTGAATTTCGATACATCATTTGCCGGGACAGTGCGATAGCAACGGCTGAAGTATTATTCGCTATCTTATTGGCAATTTTATACGCCTCCTCCAACAAGGTTTCTGCTGGATATACGGCCTTTACTAAACGAGCGGCTTTTGCTGCGTCAGGCTTAATTATTTCTGCACTATAAACCCATTCCAACGCCTGGGAGATACCCACAATCTTTGGCAAAAACCAACTAGAACACGCCTCTGGAACAATGCCCAATTTATTAAATACAAAACCAATACGTGCATTTTCTGATGCTAACCGAATGTCCATCGCCAGCGTCATCGTGGCCCCAATACCAACCGCAGCACCGTTTATTGCCGCAATCACAGGTTTGGTACAATCATAAATTGCCAATGTCACACGCCCACCAGTATCCCGCACACCATGAAGAATAGCCGGGTCATCTAATCGGGTGTTCATATCATCCAATGTAGGAACCTGAGTTTCATCAAGACCGAATACATTACCCTCACTGGATAAATCCATACCAGCACAAAAAGCTCGACCAGCCCCTGTTACCACGATTGCTCGAACAGCGTCATCGTTACTTGCCGCATTAAAGGCATCAATTAGCTCGTTCGCCATTTCAACAGTAAAAGCATTTAAATTATCAGGACGATTCAGCGTTAAGGTAAGTACGTTGTTGATTATTTTATAGTCGATCGTGTTATAGGCCATTGCCGATTCCCAGAAAAGGTGATTGGTTTTGGCTTTAATATAGCGTAGCTTTTTGCTGGGGTCTATGGCATGTGGAAGGTGTTAAAAACGCCTAGAATTTCATAGCGTCATCATCTTCAAGTGACAGGCCTTTCGTTGCATCCTCTAGTTGCTCTAGGCCACCTTCATTACCCAATTTAATCATTAAGCGTAGATCATTCGGAGCATCCGCATGCGATATGGCATCTTCATAGGTGACTTCTCCTGCAGAATACAAATCATATAGTGCCTGATCAAAAGTTTGCATACCCAGTTCGCGAGATTTGATCATCAATGGCTTCAATAAATGTACATCCCCTTTTCGGATATGATCTGCCATTAAAGGAGTATTTAGAAGAACCTCAACCACCGCTCGACGTCCTTTGCCATCAGGTGTTGGAATTAGTTGCTGTGCAACCATTCCTCTTAAATTGAGGGACAAATCCATCCACAATTGACTATGGCGATCTGCTGCAAAAAAGTGAACAATACGATCCAACGCTTGGTTAGCGTTATTGGCGTGTAATGTGGCCAATACTAAATGTCCGGTTTCAGCAAAGGCAATAGCGTACCCCATGGTTTCTCGAGTACGAATTTCACCAATCATGATTACATCTGGCGCCTGTCGTAAGGTGTTTTTTAGTGCAATATCAAAACTTTCCGTATCAAGTCCAACCTCACGCTGAGTAACAATACAACCCGCATGTTGGTGAATATACTCAATAGGGTCTTCGATACTAATAATATGCCCTTTACTGTTATGATTCCGATGACCAATCATAGAAGCAAGAGAAGTCGACTTACCGGTTCCCGTTGCCCCTACAAAAATAACAATACCCCGTTTAGTCATCGCCAACTCTTTAATCATTGAGGGCAGACCAAGATCATCAATACGAGGTATGTTGGTTTCAATACGCCGCAGAACCATTCCAACAAGATTACGTTGATAAAACGCACTCACACGAAATCGTCCAATACCTCGTGCACTTATGGCAAAGTTACACTCGCGAGTCTCTACAAACTCTTTGCGCTGAGACTCATTCATTACTCCTAACACCGTTTCACGGGTTTTTTCTGGGCTTAAAGAGGTTTTTGTTACAGGAACTATTCGCCCATGGACTTTCATACTAGGGGCCACACCGGCAGTGATAAATAAATCCGACGCGCCTTTTTCCACCATTAATTTTAGCAGCCCTTCAAAGTCCATTCTTCACCTCTTATTACTACATTATTATCCGAACATTCTTATAAATCATATTCTAAAAACTATCAGGGTTCTTCGCTTTCTCTCGTGCTGCTTCTGGAGAAATCAGCCCTTTATTGAGCAACTCTCGCAAACATTGATCTAAGGTTTGCATACCTAAGTTACCCCCTGTTTGAATCGCAGAATACATTTGTGCCACCTTATCTTCGCGAATCAAATTACGAATAGCGGGAGTTCCTATCATGATTTCATGGGCTGCAATTCGACCGCCGCCATTTTTCTTAAGCAATGATTGTGAAATAACCGCCTGTAATGATTCCGACAACATGGAACGCACCATCGACTTTTCCGCTGCCGGAAATACATCAACCACACGGTCAATCGTTTTTGCCGCTGAGGTTGTATGCAATGTACCAAATACTAAGTGCCCAGTCTCTGCGGCAGTTAACGCTAATCGAATCGTTTCCAAATCTCGCATCTCACCAACAAGGATGATATCGGGATCTTCACGTAACGCTGAACGCAGTGCTTCGGCAAAACCTAAGGTATCACGATGCACTTCTCGTTGGTTCATAAGACACTTTTTACTCTCATGAACAAATTCAATAGGATCTTCAATGGTTAGTATATGTTCATAGCGAGTTTCATTAATATAATCAATCATCGCTGCCATCGTCGTACTTTTACCAGAGCCCGTTGGCCCCGTTACCAATACCATACCGCGAGGAAGGTCTGAAATATCTCTAAAAACTTGCCCTTGCCCCAAATCCTCCATGGTCAGTACTTTAGCTGGGATTGTACGAAATACCGCACCCGCCCCTCTGTTATGGTTAAACGCGTTAACACGAAAACGAGCAACTCCAGGCACTTCAAAAGAAAAATCCGTTTCAAGGAATTCTTCATAATCCTTTCGCTGCTTATCATTCATGATGTCATAAATCAGTGAATGCACTTGCTTATGATCCATCGGCGGCAAGTTGATTCTACGCACATCACCATCTACACGGATCATAGGAGGTAAGCCAGCCGAAAGGTGCAAATCGGACGCACCGTTTTTAACACTAAATGCAAGTAATTCAGTAATATCCATCGATTTTTTAACCTGTTGTCATTCTAATCATGTCTAAAAGACAGCCACGGGCAGTCTATATAAATAAGTAATCTCTATTAGGTTAGCACCCAGATAGCGGTTGCACCTGCCTTATCAGCAACCTAATCAGCGAGTAATTCAGCAATTGCCATTGTTTTACGTTAAAATAGCCACATTACAACTATAATCTAAACCCTTTTATTCTTATTTATCATAGTATTATGCCTATTACTGAGCAACAGATCGCAGTCCGACTACAGGACGTAGAAAAAAGAATATCACTTACCTGTCAAACACATAAGTGCAGCACTCCCTCCTTACTTGCTGTAAGCAAAACCAGGACCGCCGAAAGTATACGTACCCTGTACTCCTCTGCCATAAAAGATTTCGGCGAAAACTATCTACAAGAAGCCTTAGATAAACAACAACAACTAACCGACTGTGATATCCACTGGCATTTTATCGGCCCCATACAATCCAACAAATCTCGAGCAGTTGCTGAGCATTTCCACTGGGTACACAGCGTTGATCGCTTAAAGCTTGCCAAACGTCTGAGCAATCAACGTCCTCCCACACTGCCCTTTCTGCAAATTTGTTTGCAGATTAATATTGATAATGAAACATCCAAATCTGGATTTACAGTGAATGAGGCTGTCAGTGCAGCGATAGAAATCAGTCAACTGCCTAATCTTAGATTACGGGGTTTAATGTGCATTCCACAAAAACGAGAAACATTGGCGAAACAACGCCAACCTTTTGCAAAAATAGCGGCATTGCTCTCAACCATTAATCACCAACTACCTGGCGGCATTCCTAAACTGGATACTCTTTCAATGGGAATGTCTGACGATATAGAAGCAGCCATCGCTGAAGGGGCAACCATTATACGTATTGGCACCGCTCTATTTGGCCCTCGACAATAAATATAACGACATAAAACGGACATATCAGATATGAGCGCTAAGATCACTTTCATCGGAGCAGGCAACATGGCGAGCAGCCTAGCTGGCGGACTCATCGCCAAAGGCTTCGACAACACCCAGATTACCATGACCGATCTAAATGAGGACTTATTACTACGATGTCGCACAGACCTTGCGGTGAATACCACGCGGGATAACGTCCAAGCCTGTAGCCACGCAGATGTCATTATATTTGCGGTCAAACCTCAGGTTATGGAAACCGTAGCCACACCTCTTAAGGGGATTATCAAACAACGTAGCCCATTGGTGGTTAGTATTGCTGCTGGCATTACCCTCAGCAACCTAAGCACCTGGCTTGGCGAGTCAGCGCCCATTGTGCGCTGCATGCCTAATACTCCCGCACTGGTTCAAACAGGGGCAACCGGGTTATTTGCGAATCAATACGTATCAGATACTCAGAAAAAACTCGCAAAAGACGTGCTGTCTGCTGTTGGCCTTGCTTTATGGGTTGAAAACGAAGATCAAATCGATGCCGTTACTGCCCTTTCCGGCAGTGGCCCCGCTTATTTTTTATTGGTTATGGAAGCAATGATGGAAGCGGGCCGCTCTTTAGGCTTACCTGATGCAGTGGCATCTCAATTAACCTTACAAACAGCCCTTGGTTCAGCACAATTGGCCATCACTAGCGATGTTGATGCTGCGGAACTACGTCGGCGGGTCACATCTCCTGCAGGCACAACCGAATGTGCAATTAATATTATGCAAGACAATGGATTAAAAGCTATATTTGCCGAAGCGATAAAAGGTGCTTATGATCGCTCTAAAGAGTTAGCATCATAAGCTCACATCAACAGCATGCTATATTTAACGCTTAATTTACTAGGAACATCACAATTATGAACCCAGCCGGTGCATTGGTTTTTATTCTAGGTTACCTGTTTGATATCTATATCATGATTGTTTTGGCACGCTTTCTCTTACAGATAGTGCGGGCTGATTTTTATAATCCGATATCACAATTTATTGTTAAAGCAACCACCCCAATACTCAAACCCCTACGTCGAATTATCCCAGGGTTTGGTGGTGTTGATGTTGCGAGCATTGTATTGATGTTAGCTTTAGTGCTAATAAAAATGATCATAATTATATTGATTTACAACGGTACCTTAGCGGGGCTATCACCCCTTGCTCTAGGGCTCAGTGTAATAAAATCTGCTGCCAATACTCTGCTTAACTTTTACATGTTTAGTATATTTGTTAGTATTTTAATGAGCTGGATTGCACAAGGGTCATACAACCCCTTAGCCGCCCTACTTCATCAAATCACTGAACCAGTAATGGCGCCAGCACGTAAAATATTGCCCCCTATGGGTGGATTAGACTTATCCCCGATGATTATCTTAGTGCTTATCAGTACAATTAAGGTTCTATTTGGACTTGGTCAAGGGCCCTTTTAAATCCTAGTCCCTTCAATTCCTGCTAAGCTATTCTAATAGAACACCAATCGCGCCAAACCTTATGTCCATCACAGACTTAAGGCTCTGGGCACGTAAGATAGAGCAAATTTTATAGGAACAACATAATAAAGATGGATAGCAGCCGTTTAGCTCGCCAAGTTGACGCTTATATCAGGTGGAGAAAAGATATACTCCAACAACTGATGCGTTATCGTGGCTGGTTGGTAGCAAACCGACTGCAGTCCTCTGAAATGGATGAGCGGCTCAATATTGCCTTTGAAATGCTCAAAGAAGACCGCATTATTCTTGCATTTGTTGGTGAGTTCTCACGGGGTAAAACCGAACTTATTAATGCCCTCTTTTTTGCTCACTTTGGTACTCGCGTATTACCCTCTGGCGGTGGCCGTACAACGATGTGCCCCACAGAACTATTTTTTGACCCAAACAACGATAAGAGTTACATACGCCTATTACCTATTGAGACACGCTTAGGTAGCTCAGGCTTAGCTAGCTTTAGAAAAATCCCTGATAATTGGGTATACGTGCCTATTGATCAAGATAACCCAGAGATGATGAAAAAGGCTTTCTCTGAAGTAGCTTCGGTTAAAAAAGTTAGTCGTGAAGATGCCGCCGCAATGGGGTTTCAAGTCAACATCTTAGAGTCCGTAGAAAACGATAGCGATAAAGTCTATATCCCTGCTTGGCGTCACGCCATGATCAGCTTTCGGCACCCCCTTCTTGAGCAAGGGTTGACGATAATTGACACCCCAGGACTCAATGCACTAGGCTGCGAGCCTGAGTTAACGTTTAGTCTTTTGCCTGAAGCCCATGCCATTCTATTATTGTTAAGTGCATCAACAGGTGTCAGCGGCACTGATTTAGAGATATGGAATCGCCATATTCGCGACCTTAATCTACAGGAAAATACGGGCGTTTACGCGATACTTAATAAGGTCGACTCTATCTGGGATGAACTCGAAGCCGACGCATACAATCGTCAAATTATCCGTGAAATGCAGTCTCAGTGCGCCCGCTTACTCAGCATTGCTCCCGATGAAATCATCACGGTATCTGCTAAAGAAGGTTTATTAGCACAAATTGAGGGAAATGATAAACGCTTAGCCCAAAGCAACTTACCGGCACTAGAAAAACTGTTATCCAATGACGTTATTCGCCGTAAAGAGCTAATGGTTAAAAACCGCGTAGTAAAAGATATTCTTACGATGCTACATGGCAGTCGTAAAATGATCCTACGCCGAAAAGAAAGCCTGTTAGAGCAACAGTGTATTTTGAAAGGCGACGTAAAAAATCACGCCAGCCAACTAAGTTCATTATCTGACCAAAGCAAAGCAGAACAAGCGTTTTACCACAAAAAACTCATTTTACTTAAATCCAGCCGAAAAGCGATCAACCGCGAAGGCAGCGCTATGCTCTCACATGTTGATAAAGAAAAATTGGAGCAATATCGTAAAACAGCAGGACAAGCATTGTCGACGTCTTGGACCGTTGTTGGCATGAACAACGCAATGGATTCCTTTTTTGATAGCATTCGCAGTGACATGACGGCGTTTTCTGACGCTAAAGACGGTGCACAAAAGCTCATTGCAGAGGTATATGCCAATTACGAATCAGAACAAGGGTTGGCTCCGATTGATTACCCTCGCTTTGACAATAAGGCCTATATCGTCAAACTGGATGACTTGCGAAATAAGTCTGGAAGCTTTAGACGCAATTTAAAGAAAATGCTTACAGAACAAAAATCAACGTCGAAACGTTTTTTCACCACTATTGCGACTGAAATTAGCAATATTTATTTACGACTTCGTGTGGACGGAATAACCTGGTTAAACGATGTATTACTCCCCATTTTTCAAAACGCTCAACAACAGAAAAAAATGCTAGACGATCAAGTACTTAAACTAAGAGCAATCTCAAACGACGGGAATGATGCTAAAGGCAAAATTGATCAAATAAATCAGATGCTTGATGACATCAATACTCAGCTAAAACAAGCCGATGATATACTCAATATGTTACGCAAACCCGCTCCTGTTGATACCGCCAAACTCGAACAAAAAAAACCGCCGACGCTAAATATATTTGATAATAAGGCCCGCTTTTAGGTTTTAAAACCTGCTATCAAACTATTTCTTTACTTCATCTCGATAACCAAAATCCTCGAAAAAACGTTCTTCCAATACATCATTCTCCAATGGTTTACTGTAATAGAACCCTTGGACGTAATCGCAAGATAGTTCTTTTAAACGCTCCAATTGTTCTTTTGTTTCAACACCCTCAGCCACAACCTTAAGTGACAAACCTTTTGCTAACGCCACCACCGCCTTTACAATAGCGGCACCTTGAATCGTCTCCATATCATTAACAAATGACCTATCAATTTTCAAGACATTCAGAGGTAACTGCGTTAAATAACTCATAGAAGAATAACCCGTGCCAAAATCATCTAAGGCAATACTGATTCCCAAATTGTGAATATCATATAGAACCTTTAAATTTTGATCTGTTTTTTCCATTACTACTGTTTCTGTCACCTCAACCTCAAGTATAGATGCAGGCAAATTGTACTCATCCAACTGTCGCTCCAGAATATGAACAACGCTATCATCGTTAAGCTGTTTTACCGATAGGTTAACGGATGCAGAAAAATCCTCAGGCAAATGATATCGCTGCTGCCAGACACCTAGCTGCCGGCAAGTTTCTTCAATCACCCATTGGCCGATAGACTGAATTAATCCGGTTTCTTCCGCTAAGGGGATAAACACAACAGGAGAAACAAAGTCTCCATTAGGTTTCCAACGCAACAAAGCTTCCACTCCCATTACCTTACCATCGCTTACTCTTACTTTTGGCTGGTAATGTAAAAAGAAGTCCATTTTCTCACTACTACGTCGTAATTTTGTTTCTAAATCTAATGCTTCTTCCAGCTGCTGCTTCATATTTGACTCAAAAATTTTGAAGCAATTACGTCCATCCCGTTTAGCTTGATACATGGCCATATCTGCATTTTTCACCAAATTGGTAGCATCACTTGCCATTTCAGGATAAAAAACAATGCCAATACTAGCCCCAATATAGATCTTTTGATTTTCAACACTAAACGGTATCGATAAAAATCGTAGCACTTTTTCTGAAACACGAACTGCAGCAGAATGAATATTATGCCCTTCCAAAATAATGGTAAATTCATCACCACCCAAACGACAAACCACATCAGAGTTACGTACACAGGAGTTCAGACGATCTGTCACGTCTTTTAATAAAGTATCACCCGCTTCATGTCCTAATGAGTCATTCACTTGCTTAAATCGATCTAAGTCGATAAACATCAGGGCAAAGCTATCTTTACTATGATTTGCACGCAAAATACTGCTTTCTAACGCATCATTAAATAAATTCCTATTTCCTAACCCCGTCAACGCATCGTATTGCGCCATATAATTCAGCTGATCTTCAATTTTTTTACGCTCTGTAATATCTTTGAAAATCAACACGACATCGGTAAACTCGCCATCAGGTTTACTAACCGGTGTCGCTGTATACTCAACAGGTATCATTTTGTGATGTTTAGTACGAAATACACCTACATCTGAGTGATGCTTTTTCCCAGTACGACACTTTTCATAAATCTTCGACTTTTCCCAAATAAAATCCCCTGGATCAATAGTGGTTACCATGACACATTGTCCAACAGAAAGGCTAACCAATTCATCTAACTCATAATCCAAAACCATTTCAGCAGCAGGGTTGGCAAAAGTAATAACACCTTCAGAATCTATACCAATAATACCTTCTCCCACTGAACGCAATAACAGCTCATTACGATTCTTAAGCTGTTGAACTTCGTTTAATGAGTGCTCCAATAAACGCTTCTGCTTGTCCAATTCCAGAAACACCTTCACTTTACTAGTAAGAATAAAAGGCTCTATTGGTTTTGATAAAAACTCTACGCCCCCACTTTCATAACCTTTAAAGACATGAGTTTCTTCATGATTAATAGCGGTTACAAAAACAATCGGTATAGTACGCGTCCTCTTTCTAGAGCGCATTAATTCAGCAACTTCATAACCGTCCATATCCGGCATTTGCACATCAAGCAACACCAGCGATATATCGTACTTAAGTAGCAAACTTAGTGCCTCTACACCTGATGTTGCACTTAGCAACTGAACATCCAGGTCTTCCAGTAAACTCTCAAGCGCCACCAAGTTTGCACGCCTATCATCCACCAGTAATATACGCTGCTCATTACTCAATGTTAGCTGCACTCCAAATTATTCAACACCAAAGCTAAGGCATCTAGGTTACCAACAAAGTCCACATCGGTATTTCCAATAGTCGCTAATGGCATTATTTTCGCCTCTGCTTCTTTGGGGTTTTGCACAAATACCTGTCCTCCTCGCCTCTTTACCCACTTAGACCCTTCCGCGCCATCTTGATTAGCACCCGTTAGCACTATAGCAATAACACGCTTACCAAATGCGTCTGCAGCTGTTTGAAACAATACATCCACGGAAGGCCGACAAAAATTAACCGGCCTATCAACAGTATGGGACAATGTTCCGTCCTGCTCCACCAACAAATGGTAATTAGGTGTAGAAATGTACACGTTTCCCGGTAATATTTGCTGTTTATCCGCCGCCTCCAATACCGGAAATGAAACCATCTGCGAAAATAACGTGGATAAGTGGCTCCTATTTTGTCTATCCTGATGAATAACGATCACAATCGAAAAAGTAAACGGGGTGTTTATATTTCCCAATAATACTTTAAGTGCATCTATACCGCCCCACGAAGTTCCAATAACCACCAGTCTAGAAAATGTATCATTCTCGGAACGTATCAACATCACTGACACCATTACTAAGCAGCCGCTTTACCATCACATAATTATCTCTTGTCACTTGAATCCTTATTGCTGGTTTTTTGAAATAACCGATGGTCTGCATCCACCGCTGTAAACATCTTCCTACCATCAAAAAAATCAAGACTCTCCTTAATCCCTAAACATAAGTAACCACCAAAATCCAAACTTTCAGTAAAGAGTCCAATCACTTTATTCTGTAATTCTCGCGTAAAATAAATCAGTACGTTGCGGCAAAAAATCAACTGCATCTCTCCAAATACATGATCAATAACCAAATCATGTTCCGTAAAAACAATGTTTTTTCTCAATCGAGAGTCCACTATCACATGGTCGTAACCCTTTTCGAAGTAATCCAATAAATTCCCGCTTAATCCTGCATCCTTAAAATTCTGTTGGTACTGACTTAAATGACTATCGCTGTATATACCTTTTTTAGCTCTATCCAGTACAGAGCGATTAATATCCGTAGCATATATAGTTGCTCTATCTAATAAGCCTACTTGATCCAACAACATTGCAAGTGAGTATACCTCCTCCCCTGTAGCACACCCAGCATGCCAAATTTTTATATGAGGATAGGTTTTTAATTGAGGAACAATATGTTGTTTCACTGAACGATAAAAGGGAGGATCTCGAAACATTTCTGTCACATTAACGGTTACATCCTTAATAAAACGCGAGAAAAGTGCTCGATCTCTTACAATACGGTATTGTAGTTCTGGAATTCTATCTATCCGCTCCTCTTGTAAAAAAAAGAAAATACGACGCGTTAAAGATGCTTTTGAATATCCACGAAAATCGTAACCCCACTTCAAATAGATTACGTCTAATAAAGCGTGAATATCATAATCTTCGTCATTTTGGTATTTTGGCACGTAGTAATGACCCTGTTATTTTTTAGCTATATTCATATTTATATTTATATTCATAGTCGTAGCTATATCAACTACTCATTGAAGATCACTCACTTTTTTTGTCGCAACCACACTTTCATTACACTTTTTAGTTTTTCAACATCCACCGGTTTAGGAAAGTAATCACTCGCTCCTACCTCTATACACCGAGATTTATCCTCTTTCATTGCCTTTGCTGTTAGTGCAATAATAGGTAATTTCGCAAATTTATCCTGCTTTCTAATACGTGTGATAGCTTCATACCCATCCATTTCCGGCATCATGATATCCATTAAGATTAATTCAACCGAACTATCCGCTGCTAGAAAATCCAATGCCTCTTGTCCTGTAGCGGCGGTACTGATATCTAATCCATAATCTTCCAAGGCTGCTGACAATGAATATAAATTCCTCATATCATCATCTACCATTAATATATGTCGACCATCTAATGCTTGACTAGTATCATCATCCACTCTTTCACTACGCTCTCCAACTTGCTGAGAGTCAACCCAATTTAAGAACAACGAGGTTTCATTTAATAACCGATCCATAGCATTGCCAGATTTTAGAATTATACGATCAGCTACTTTTCGTAATTCTGCTTCCATTTCTCGACTCACATCCATCGCAGTATAAATGATTGCTGGAACTTGATGGTTCTTTTCTAATGAGCGCAGTTTTTTCAAAATATCAAGACCTGAAGAATCAGGAAGTCGCAAATCCATTACAATACAATCATAATCATTATCCCTTAATAACTCCTCTGCTTTTGATCCATTATCTACCACATCAAAATATATATCTTTGACTGAGAATAAATCATTTAGTGCTTGCTGCTGAACCGGATCATCTTCGATAATAAGAAGACGTTTAACCGCAGCCGTGGCTTCGTGTTTAATCTGCTTTAACAATGCTTCAATGCTATTTTTATTAGCCGGTTTGTTTATAAAATCAACTGCTCCTAGTGCTAACACACTGTCAGACTCTTCTCGTCCCGAAATCACATGTACAGGTATTGATTTTGTGCGCTCACTCTTCTTAAGTATTTCAAGAACATTTTTCCCACTGATACCCGGCAATCCTAAATCTAAAATTATTGCTCCTGGCAACTTTCCTTTCAATAATAGCAGGGCAGCCTCACCACTACTTTCAACCCAAGGAGTCAGACCAAAATCAACAGCAAGGTCTGATAGTATTTCAGAAAAATTATCGTCATCCTCAATAATAAGAACCGATCTAACATCCGGCTTATCTTCTGCCAATCTAAGATTTAATGTCTCTGCAGCCTCATTAATTTCTGCGTTTGATTCCGCCTCCACCACCGCAGAAACAACAGATAAGGCCTGGCTTTCTACCGAAATATCGTTGTAAAAAACAGGCAAAAAAATCGCAAAGGTTGACCCTTTTCCTTCACCATCACTAGAAACTACTATTTCTCCACCCATTATATGAGACAATTCTCTGGAGATCGTTAATCCTAATCCTGTTCCACCATATTGCCTACTTGTTGTACCATCTGCCTGCTGAAAGGCTTCAAATATAGACTGTTGCTTATCTGCAGGTATACCGATACCCGTATCAACCACCTTAATAACAAAATATCCCGAATCAACTAAGTCTTTTCTTGTCGGTACAAGTTTTTCATCCCGACCAGCTATCGAAATAGTAATGCTTCCCATTGCTGTAAATTTGAAAGCATTCGATAAGAAATTTCTTAGAATTTGATTTAAACGATGTTTATCAATTTTCAGTAACGCTGGTGCTTTACTAATTTCAGAAATAAGTTCAATATTTTTTGTTTCAGCTTCATAACTAAATTGTTGCTTAATGACATCCAAAATATCTTTTGGAGTTACATCATCAACAACGAGTTCCAACTTCCCTTCTTCAACCTTCGACAGGTCCAAAATATCATTTATTAAAGACAATAAGTCTTCACCTGAAGAGTGGATGACACGAGCATGCTCAACCTCTTTATCACTCAGGTTATTTTTTTTATTGTTAGCCAACCCTTGAGAGAGTATAAGAATACTATTAAGCGGCGTCCTTAATTCATGTGACATTGTCGATAGGAATTCTGATTTATACTTGCCACTCATTTCCAACTGGTCAGTTTTTTGTACCATCACTTCTCGAGATTTCTCCAACTCGGAATTTTTCTTCAAAATCTCTTTCTTTTGATGGTCTAACATCTTTGTTCTTTCTTCGAGTTCCTCATTCATTACTCGAAGCTCTTCTTGCTGAGCTTGCAAACTTTCCTCGGAGTTACGTAACTCCCTTGCTTGCTCTTCAAGCTCTTCATTAGTAACACGTAGTTCTTCTTTTTGATTCTCCATCGCAGCGGCTTGCGCTTGCGTTTTTGCCAACATATTTGATAGCTTTAATCGAGATTTTCCAGAATTAATCGCAATAGCAACACCTTCGCTACCGTCAGAAATATAGGACATCATATTTTTATCAAACTCGGCAAACGTTGCAAGTTCGATAACACCTTTTAATTCTTCGTTATGAATCAGTGGAAATATAATCAATCGCTTAGGCACCGCTTTTCCAATACCTGAAGATACTGAGATATAGTTTTCAGGTATATCATCGATCACCATCACATTTCGATCTACAGCGCACTGACCAACCAAGGACTCTCCAAATTTAAAACTATTTTTTTCTCCATTCGATGCATCAAATGCATAACCAGAAACATAATTTAAGGTGCCTCCATCTACCTCAAATAACCTCCCTACTAAAACATTAAGTTCTAAAGCCATACAACTTAACACTTTTTGTGACAACCTCTCTAAAGAAATATCTCCTCTCATAGCATCATTAAGCTGAGTGATTCGCATCTGATTATTGGCTCTAATCTCATCTGACAGTCTCTGCTCTTTTAAACGATTTCGCATCGTCCTTAGCGCATGCATCAAACGCCCAGTTTCATCATCTCGAAGATTGCTTATTTTTATATCAAGATTGCCTTTTGCGATTTCATCTGCCACAGATACTGCGCTATTAATAGCAGATAGAATATCTCGTACTAATATGTAGGCTACAAAAATTATGCTAATAATGAGGACACTACCAATAGCCATCTCTCGCTGAACTGCGATTACCCCCTGGTCCTGCATACCCTGTATAGCGTCACCAAAATCATAACCTAAGGTCTCTGTGAATGCCCTTAAATCACGTTCATACAAACTTCGCTTGTGGCTAACCTCCTCAAAGGCCTCAAACATAATATCTTCATCCAGCTTCCCTTCAATAAAGTCCTGAGTGTAGCTATCCAATGATGTTGAGTATTCATCAAAGTGTTTAGATAATTTTTTAAGTCGATCTGAAAGTTGAGGAGAAATTCTTTGCAGCTCTTCTATTCCACTCTTTGTTAATAATACTAACTGGCGCCCCTCTTCTAAAATGTCCTTATCTGATTCAAGAAAACTTAATTCATACGTGCGCTCAATATCAGCCAACGCAATTTGCAATTCATGTGCTCCACCTAATATCGGATATTCCGTCGTTTTTAGGCGGGCTAATTGTGCATTAGTATCAAGGTAATAATTAAAGTTGGCCCAAATTACGACAAGAAATCCCATTACGCCAATAACGGCAACAAGAATAACTTTTAGTCGTATTGAAAGATCACGTACTCCACTCATAGTTTCCCACTATTTGTTCATCAGGATATTTTTAGAATTCAATCAGGGTTCGATTCGAATCACTTTTACATTTTTATTTTTTGGTATCTTACTAACATAACCAACGGCATTTTCTACGCTAGCGACAAATCTCACGACTTCCATGTCAGATGCCAATGATTTTGGTGGCTTATTTGACCCCGAGAACATTTTTCTCGCCCAATAATATTTTAATTGTTTTGCATTTTTATTAAGTATTTTCCTATTAAAGATTTCAGTCACGGAACTATTGGATTTTTGAGCAATAGGTAAAGACGCCATGCCATTTTCGAATTTTTTAGATTTTTTGTTGAAAATTCGACTCAGCTGATTAACAGTTACACTATCGATCGTATTATTCACATTAACAATGATATGAAGGCCTTCACTCTTTTCAACATTTCTCTCCGATACTGCACTAACGATATCAATTGAAAAAGCCGCCCAAAAATAAAGCAGCAATATAAATAGTCGTTTCGTATACCCTTTCAGATTCTTCATTATTTAGAATACCAAGTCCAAGGATAGTTTTATCACATTAACATTACCTACCTTATCATCAAAACCACCTACATCTATTTCATCACCTTGCCCATCAACAACGGCACTTGGTAATACATAACCATAACTTGACCCCGGTAAACTAATATATTGATACTCAGCTTTTATCGCAATACTTGCTAATGGGTCCCAACGTATCCCTAAAGTCCAAGAATGTTGCCTGGGGTTACTTAAATTACGCGTATCATTCACTAAATCAATCGCCATATTTGCTCCAGAAATACCGACAGCCACATCGGGTACACTAACCCACAAGGCATCTGTTGCAATAAACGCAGGTAAAAACTTACGATCCGTATTATCGGTACTTTTTAATGCCGCATAGGTTATATGTGGCATCCAATTCCCTATTCTGTACCCCAACGTAGCATAACTTCCCTTGCCATTCGGGAATGCCCCAGAGATCCCTCCTTTTGTCATTTCTGCCATTAGCAATACATTTTCAGAATCATAGCTAAATCCAACACTAAAATACTCTGCCTCTTGCTCCCCTCCCATAATCGAATCGTTCGGATAATTTACTCGCTGGGCAGCAAATGATCCGGCCTCTGCATTATAAACTACAGCTTGCGCAGGGTTTGCTAGCGCGATCCCTGTCGCTGCAGCAGTTAAAGAATCAATGATGTCCACAATACCCAAGAACTCTACTGCGGGGTTTCCTGGTACAATCACCCGGCCTTCAATCAAACCTTCCATAGCCACATCCCAGGTATCTGCCTCTATATCAAAATCATATTTTGAATATCCAACCCTGACTCTAACGGATTCATAATTTAGCTGAATATCAATGCCACCAAATTGGCTATCCTGATTCGCATAAGCTAATTGACCAACGGTAAGGTCTTGATTACTAGTACTGCCTACAAATGGGTTTATCCGCACATCCACATCACCCATACTTATAAAATATCGTAAGTCGAAGCCTTCATATCGTAGAAATGGTGTCAATCCATAGACTTCTAAAGGCGCTTGCACCCAAGGATAAGCATAACCAACCGCTTGATATTCCGAAACCATAAAGCCTGGCACCCGTAATCGACCCGCCCGAATATTGAGAGATGGCAACATCTGGTATTCTACAAACGCCCAATCCACTTCTGCTTGTGTTTCAATACTATCTCCAGCAAATTGCAGCACCATATTAATCTCCTCGGAGATAGGTGCTTTTACCTGAATTCCAAACGTAGTTTCGTTGGAGAACGACAAATCATCGCTAACCCCCCCCAAATAAGTAAGACCTTTCTCATTTAGCTGTCCCCCCCGTAAACTTATATAGCCGGTGATTTCTACATGGCTTAACGCTTCATCAATTGCTGAACGTTGATGCCCTTGCTCTTGCGTTAACTGCTCAATTTTGGCTTCCAAAGCATCAATACGAGCCGTATCCGCGGCAATACTTGGTGTACCTCCCCCCAGTAACAATAAAAAGGCAACTCCAGAGCCTGAGGCCGCAGCGCTTAACTTTCTTTCAAACAAGGACCTAATATTCAAAGAAAGCATCATTACACCCATCTTTACGTTCATATTCCCCTCAAAAGCATACACTTTTTGACTGCTAATAAATTACCTCAGCTTCCCATAATTAAAGCTCATAATAACCACCCTTCAAGTACATACTCCTAAACTGTCTTTCGGCAGTATTGGAATGCTTGGGTTGTGTAAGAGACCATATCAAGCCACTTTAATCCATTCTCAAGGCGCCAACTACTAGGCTTCCCACGTTATAAACGGTAAAATCAGCGCCATTCAGACTTTAATAAGTACCATTATTGAGGTTATCGCCCTTTTGCAGTTGAGTACCTGCTTGCATGCCTAACGTTCATAACACACCTTCCACCCCTGAGTCTTCCATCAACGCTACGAAACCAGGCTCAGTGGGCATTGTTACACCTATAACCCTACATTTTGACAAATCATTGACCCTGCAATGCGGCAAGACCTTGTCAGAATACGATATAATTTATGAAACCTACGGTACCCTCAACGCTAATAAAACCAATGCGATACTGATTTGCCATGCGTTAAGTGGCCACCACCATGCTGCCGGTTACCATAGCTCATCGGATAAACGTCCCGGCTGGTGGGATGCATGTATTGGCCCCGGCAAGGCAATTGATACCGACGCGTTTCATGTCATTAGTATCAATAACCTCGGCGGCTGCCACGGTAGTACAGGGCCTGAAAGTATCAACCCTGACACGGGGATCCCATACGGCCCAGATTTCCCTATTGTCACCTCCAAAGACTGGGTAGAAAGCCAGGTTCGCTTAGCAGACGTATTAGAAATACGGCAATGGGCAGCCGTTATTGGAGGCAGCTTAGGCGGCATGCAAGCGCTACAGTGGTCCATTGATTACCCCGAACGATTACGACACGCTGTTGTGATTGCCGCAGCACCGATTCTTTCTGCCCAAAACATAGCCTTTAACGAAATTGCCCGCAAAGCGATTTTATCTGATTCAGGCTTTCACAACGGTCACTATTACGATAAAGATAGCTTCCCAAAAAACGGACTTATATTAGCGCGTATGCTCGGTCATATAACCTATCTATCCGATACTGCGATGCGAGAAAAATTTGGCCGGGAATTACGAGAAGGCAAACTAAAGTTTGATTACGATATTGAGTTTCAGGTGGAAAGTTATCTTAATTATCAAGGGGAAGTATTTTCCGAGAACTTTGATGCCAATACCTACCTTCTAATGACGAGAGCATTGGACTATTTTGATCCCGCTGCAGAATATGGCAACGATCTCTCCCTTGCGGTTGATCGCGCCAAATGTCGGTTCCTGGTAATATCTTTCACTACTGATTGGCGATTCTCTCCCGAACGATCTGTTGAAATCGTTGATGCATTAGTGGCCGCCGATAAAGATGTTACTTATTCGGAAATTGACTGCCCCCAAGGGCATGACTCATTTTTATTGGACATACCACAATACACTCAGTTATTTAAAGCCTACATGCAAGGCATTGCACAGGAGATATCTTGATGATTGCAAACAATGCACCGTCAGGTTTACGTAGTGACCTAAATACCATCCAAAATTGGATTGAACCTAAGTCACGTGTATTGGATTTGGGTTGTGGGGATGGAACATTATTGGCACAACTAAAAAGAAATCGGGACATTCATGGCTACGGCTTAGAAATCAACCCCGACCAAATACTTGAGTGTGTTAAAAAAGGTGTTAATGTTATTGGCCAAAACATGGATGAAAACCTTGCCAACTTTAAAACCGATAGTTTTGATATGGTAGTAATGACACAAGCATTACAGGCTGTTCATTACCCAGACCATGTTATTGATGAAATGCTGCGCATAGGTAAGGAATGCATCATCACTTTTCCTAATTTTGCTCATTGGCGTTGTCGGTTATACTTATTAGCCAAAGGTCGCATGCCTGTATCAAAAAACTTACCCTATACCTGGTACAATACACCCAACATTCACCTATGTACGTTTAAAGATTTTGAAGCATTATGCCATCGAAAATCATTAACCATTTTACATCGCACTGTTGTCGACTCCAATGCAAAAGATAGTTTCGCATCAAAAGCACTTCCCAATCTATTCGGCGAAACGGCAATTTATCATATTACTCGCCATCATCATTAATAATGTTAATTTCAGCAAAACAATTAGGAAACCTTTATGAAACAACTCGTCCACACCTTACTCTGCATGCTAATTTCTATTCTATTTAGTGCAAACGCGATAGCCGAACAAAAAATTGAAGATGACAATTACATTGTTCATTACAGCGCCGTCAATACCACCATGTTAACACCCGAAGTGGCCAAGGCATCAGGTATCACCCGTAGCCGAAAACGCGGCATGTTAAATATTGCCGTTCAAAAAAAGCAAACCAGTGGAAAAATTGAAGGGGTACTTGCACAACTAAACGGTAGTGTAAGCAATCTTATAGGCCAACAACGAACGTTAGAATTTAATGTTATCACTGAAGGTTCCGCCATTTATTATTTGGCTGAATTTTTTATTGATGATGGTGAACGTTTATCATTTTCAATCAATGTTCAACCAACCCCTCAGTATCGTGGCCTGAAAGTATCTTTTGAACAGACCTTTTTTATCGACAAGTAAGCTTCATGATAAAGAGAATTTAGGTAACACCACTCCATTTCGACCAAGGAAATCGCCATGACTGTAGAGATTGTTATCGCCACTGGCAACAAAGGTAAGTTAAAAGAGATTAACGAGGTGATTTTACCATTAGGTTATACCGGTGTTGCTCAAAAAACCTTAAATGTACCTGAACCGGAAGAAACAGGTTTAACCTTTGTTGAAAATGCGCTTATCAAAGCCCGCAATGCCGCACGCATTACTGGACGCCCAGCACTAGCAGATGATTCTGGCTTAGAGGTGGATGCACTAAATGGCCAGCCAGGCATCTACAGCTCTCGATATGCAGGGGTCAATGCGAATGATAGTGACAATGTTGCCAAGCTCATCGATGCACTTTCCGATCTTCCAGAGAAAAAACGCCTAGCCCGCTTTCAGTGCGTCATGGTTTATTTGCGTCATGCAGAAGACCCAACACCCTTAATATGCCAGGGTACTTGGGAAGGCTACATTGCCCTTGAACCAGAAGGTGATAATGGGTTTGGTTATGACCCTGTATTTTTTGTTCCGTCTGAAGGTTGCGTTGCAGCGGAATTAAGCTCTGAACAAAAAAATGCATTAAGTCACAGAGGGCAGGCATTAAAGGTTCTGATGACACAATTGGTAAAACATTCTTGAAAAACACTGAGGCAACTGCCTATATATCCGGGACATTACCCCCCCTATCACTTTATATCCATATACCTTGGTGTATTCAAAAATGCCCTTATTGTGACTTCAACAGTCACCAAACAAAAGAAACATCCACCTCGCAACCAGGGTTTCCCGAAGATGCCTACATTGACGCCTTACTCGATGATTTGGCAACTGACCTTCCTTTGGTTCAAGGCCGTACGATAGAAACACTTTTTTTTGGCGGCGGTACACCCAGCTTATTATCTGCCGCGGCATTGGATCGCTTATTGATAGGCATTAACACATTAATTCCTATCGTTGAAAATGCAGAAATCACGCTAGAAGCAAACCCAGGAACGTTTGAACAAGAAAAATTTACCGCTTATCGCCATGCTGGTATCAATCGACTTTCCATTGGTGTACAAAGTTTTCAACCAAAACAGCTGGTTAACTTAGGTCGAATTCATGATGAAAATGAAGCAACTGCTGCTGCGAAAATGGCGCATCAAGCTGGTTTTAATAAGCTAAATATCGATTTAATGTACGGCCTTCCGAATCAAACGCCAGACCAAGCATTGGATGATTTGGCCCAAGCTATCGCATTAAATCCATCCCATATATCCTGGTATCAACTTACCATAGAACCCAATACGGTTTTTTATAACAAACCACCCACCCTACCTGAAGACGATGCATTATGGGATATCCAAGAGGCAGGGCAAGCTTACCTTCAAGAAAAGGGGTATATGCAATACGAAATATCTGCTTATGCCAAAACAGGCCATCAATGCCAACATAATATTAACTATTGGCAATTTGGTGACTATTTGGGTATTGGCGCTGGTGCCCATGGAAAAATCACACTTGAAAACACTCAAAATATTATTCGCTATCAAAAAACACGCATGCCAACAGATTATTTAGACAGAGTTCAAGATAAAACATTCCTCAGCTCTTCTACGCTCATTGATCAAGATGAACGTGCTATGGAATTTTTTATGAATGGTTTACGATTAAATGAAGGTATTAGCAAGCAACATTTTTTTCAGCGGACATTACACTCCACACTACCAAAAGCACTTATACAGCCGTTACAACAAGCGACCGCCAAAGGGTTGCTGCTTGAAGACCATGAACGTTGGCAACCAACAGAATTAGGTCGCCAACATTTAAATACATTACTACAGCTATTTATTTAGGTTTTTGTAAAATAAGCCGTTCTTAGAAACTAGTGCCTAGAGAAAAGTAGACACTGGTTTCTCCCAGATCATCATCCAACCCCTGCGCTAATCCTAAACGCATATCCAACAAAAAATTATCCAACCCTAATAGTACTTGTGGTTTGAATTCAACACCAACCCCCGTGTAATAACGACCACTATTACCCGAACCTGATGCTCTGCCTGTATCGACAAAGACACTCATCGCAGTTTTCCCTAACCCTACAGGCGGAGCCATCCAACCATTAAACACTTCTAATAATGGGATACGCCACTCTGCCGATAACAAATTCATTCTCGTTCCGCGTAATTTTGAAGAACTACCGTCATAACCACGTAACGCATAGTCCGACAACCCAAAGCCAATACTTCCCGCCAAGGTATCAAATTGATCAAAATTACCGCCTAACTCAAACGGCTTAGCATTGCTGCTTGCTTGACCTCTCACCAAACGCAACGACAACACATGATTATTGCCCACACTAATATATTCATGCCAATCTAACGTGGCCACTGACCCATCAAAAGTACCACCACCAAAAACGTTGTATTCCTCATAATTTAATTTTATGCGACGACCATCCTCTTGGCTTATAGAGTGCACGTAATATTCAACATTTGAAAATTGTAAAGACAACCCTAATAAATTATCCTCTGCTTCAAGGTGCCCACTATTTTCGATATATCGATCCACTGACTCTCTCGCAACACCAACATGAATTCGAAAACTTTGTTCAAGGCTATTTATCGGCAACATCAAAATAGCCTGAAAGCGATTTTCAATATCTTTAACTTCAAGCTGATTTTTCTCCGGTTCGCTTTCTTGTTCAATCTCAACTTTTCTAGACGCTAATAACGCCAAACGATTATAAAAAATATAACTCGCATCACCACCCAGCTCTCTTTTATCTAGGAATATTTGAGGCGCAAGCTGCCATTGATGAAACCCCAGGACATCAGAGCCATCAACAATCGCCTGAATTGACGTATTATCAGTACCATCCGCCAACAACACCGCCCACCACGATCTTGGTTTTATCGATGGCCAAAGACTATAGTCCTTAATATCTGAAAATTCATTAATGTTATCAGTTTGCATATTTTCAAACGATGGAATATTAAGACGCCCTTTAGATTTCGCAAAATAATTCTCCACTTTTTTAGCGCTGTTATTGCTATGAATTGACGATTCAGAACCCGCTCGAATAGAAAAACCATTGGCTTGATATTCCATCAAAGCAATACGTTTATTCCCCGCGGAGAAAGCTCTCACATAAGAGGCGCTGTCGGTGACTGTTGATACATTACCTGTTGTTAATAACAGTTTTCGAACATTTTGCTGATTGCCTCGATCCGACAAGAAGTATACAGATTTACCATCATCACTGAACTCTGGTTTTGATTCTAAGTCTGAATTACGTGTTAACGCTTTCCATTGCTGACGATTTACATCAAACAACTCTAAATTCCAACCCGTCTGCTTTCTTTTAATCGCAGCGACAATAACACCGCTAGAAGCGGTATCTTTGCCTTCATTTAGGCGTCCACTCGCCGGAACATACCAGTCAACATCACCTATAGAATCCCCATCAGGTAACACAGGTAGTTTAACCATCAATTTTCCAGCGCCATCAAGTATTTCAAGGTTTGTTAGCCCCTTCTCAACATGCACTGCAACAAGGTATTTTCCATCAGAACGCCAAGCAACCCGAGGGTAGCGTCCACACTGCGTCAATCGATCCCATCCCTTAATGTTACTATTCCAACGATAGAGATCTGCATAGATGTTGGTATTGTCACAAATTTCTAGACGCGATAACAATATCCCTTGTTTATCATGCCAATCAAATTGGTTGAACCCCTGAACTGGTGCAACCGTATGCTGTTGCTGATTTGTATCTAAGCGTTCAATGGTAGGTTCAATTTTCCCATTATTCTGGTAAAAATATACTTCACCTGTTTTTGTTATTTTTGGATTACTATGTTCCCGACTCGAACCTGTCAACCATGAGGTATTGCTACGTTGATTTTCTAAGGCAATAATTTCTGGTCTAAATTTTTTCTCCAAATATTGTTGATAATCAGCCCAGAGTGTTTTCGCTGACATACCAAACACCTGTTGAGAACGGCTATCCATACGCCATGGGATAATATTTTTATTCCAGTTCTGAATGTATCGAACAATGTCTTTCCTACTATATCGGCTTTCCAGATATTCGAAAAAATAGTATCCGTATACATACACTTGCCCTGATGGCCAATCGGTGCCCCGATACCCCTGATAACTTAACTCAGACAGAGAGCGTAAACCGTTGCTGACTTCTTCCCGCATCATTGCGTGATAAATAGCCCCCTGGCCTCGACCAAAACCCTTTTCTTTTTCTGTTTCACCGTATACAGCCAACCCTTCAGTAATCCACTTTGGATTAAAAACCTGAGGAAACGCCAAAAATAAACGACCAAAAACCTTACGAATAAGACCCGGGAATTTTGTTGCCTGATCTAACTGTAGGATATGAATATATTCATGAGTAAACACCAATTCCAGCCAAGCACCATGATCCTGTAACTCACCTTCGCTTGGTGTATTCATAAAGATAAAAAAACGATTATAGGGTAACGATGACGCCCCTCCATTAGAACCATCAAAACTATCGTTAATCACTATTTCCGTTTTATCTTTTGGTATCCAGTTCATCCATACCGTTGTTTTCTCATACACTTGCTCGGCGGTTGCCGCCATTTTTTGTGCGTAAGCATGATGCCCGACGCGATAGTTAATTCGAAAATGCTTGGTCTCCAATGTTTTCCAAGACATAAACGGATAAGGAGCACCAATAGATAAATCAGTGGGCGTATGGGCAGAAACATTGCCCACTAAAAAAAAGCATAGAATAGCACCACGCAAACTGAAACATCGCAACACATGTAAAATATCCGATGATTGTACCATCATTATAGATATCATTTTCTTTCTCTCTCCAAGCAGAAATACACCGTTAGCGATGCTATTCATGAAACCTCAAAATTGAGATTTTTCTGCCGATACTTCATTATTGTTATTAAAATTATTACATCGTTTACACATATCGCAACTCCTTTTGCGACGTTAAGCAATTTTACCTATTCAACTGATCTCAACAACAGCACCATAATTAGCACTTCACAAAAATCAAGTCCCACACCCCATGACCCAAACGTTCACCTCTTGCTTCAAACTTTGTCTTCGGTCGGTAGTCAGGGCGCGGTGCATAACCTTCTGTGGTTCCAATATCCTCTTTTGGCACACTATTAACAAAAGCACTATCAGCATTCATTACTTCTAGCATTTGTTTGGCATAGTGCTCCCAGTCTGTTGCCATATGTATGGTTGCACCACGCTTAAGTTTAGCGTGGATAGTATGGATAAATTCCGGCTTCACAATACGACGTTTGTTATGTCGTGCCTTATGCCAAGGGTCAGGAAAAAATAATTGAAAACCCATCAAACTCTTTTCTGGAATACAGGAGGCGAGCACCTCAATAGCATCTTCGTGAAATACACGAATATTATCAACACCTTGTGACTGCGCCAAATTAATTAGTGAACCAATTCCAGGTTTATGTACTTCAATGCCAATGAAATCTTTTTCTGGCTGGCTTTTTGCCATTGCCACCAAAGAACTGCCGTTCCCAAAACCTATTTCTAATATAATCGGGGCATTACGCCCAAATACCTCTGTAAAATTTAGCATGCCACAATCAAGGGTTAATCCATACTGCGGCCAATGCTCATCCAACGCTCGTTGTTGACCTTCAGTCAATCGGCCTTGGCGACGTACAAAACTTCGAATACGTCGAGGTCTCTCAACACCATCAGCCCCAATGTCTGTTTCAATCAAAGTAGGCTCTGATGTTTTTTGCTCTAGTGATTCTTCTTTATCCGTTACTGACTTCATGTTAACAATACTTCTCCGGCTACTTTTTGTTCACAATGCTGAAAAGCTGGTGCTGCTAAAAGAAGGTTCCATCAATAGGTGATGATGCGCTCGCATACATTTTACGCGGCATACGGCCTGCACAGAACGCCTCGCGCCCCGCTTCTACTGCTTTTTTCATGGCTGAAGCCATCAATACCGGTTTTTGCGCAGCCGCTATGGCCGTATTCATCAACACACCATCACACCCAAGCTCCATCACAATAGCAGCATCAGAGGCAGTTCCAACGCCTGCATCAACTATAATTGGCACGGTGGCATCTTCTAGAATCATACGAATATTGTGTGGATTACGTATACCTAAACCACTGCCAATCGGAGCCGCTAAGGGCATAACTGCCACACAGCCCATTTCCGCAAGTTGTTTGGCAATAATAGGGTCATCTGAGGTATACACCATCACCTTAAAGCCATCGTTAATCAGTGTTTTTGCCGCTTTTAAGGTTTCCACAACATTAGGAAATAGGGTTTTTTCGTCACCCAATACTTCCAATTTCACCAAATCATGTCCATCTAATAATTCACGGGCTAAACGGCAGGTCCTAACGGCATCATCTGCGGTATAACACGCTGCTGTATTCGGTAATAAGGTGTACTTTTCAGGTGAAATAACATCCAGCAAGCTAGGTTCATCTGCATTTTGACCTAGGTTTGTTCGACGAACAGCAAAGGTAACAATCTCTGCACCACTAACGGCTATCGCCTCGGCGGTTTCTGTCATATCTTTATATTTGCCGGTACCTACTAACAATCGCGAACCATATTCAACACCTGCAATTGTTATTTTACTGTCTGTCATAGTTTTACCTTAACTCTTACTCAGCTTCAAAATAGCGCCTTAACGCCGCTCTTAGGTCATCTACAATACGTCATCCACCGCCAATAGCATGGACGATTTCAACAATATCATCTTCTTTTAGTTGGGTTTGGAGATATTCGCTTTTAGGAACAATATCGAGGTTCAGCTCCACAGCAACCCGCTTTCCCATTAAGTCCATCTGCTCTATCAAGGTAGAGATGGAACAATCTGCAAGCAGCGACATTACCTTACCATTAACATGTACATTCACAGATCAATTCCTATTCATTCTAATGAGCGGGCTATTTTCGCGGAAACACAGGGTTTAGCGCAAACTATTCATCGAACTATTCGCGAATAAACCCTAAAAAAACCAAAAGAACGCCTAATTCTTACTTTGCCTCCACAAGACTTGCGCCAGCAGCACCCAACCTGCAATAAACAAAAGTCCGCCAATAGGCGTCACGATTCCTAACCAGCCAAGATCAAGTAGTGTCAATGCATATAAGCTACCCGAAAATAGCAATACACCCATCAACAGTAACCTCGGAACCCACCGCAACCCAATACTGCCAACACCTGACAACGTGGAAATCACAAGCCCCACCATTATTAACCCCAAACCATGATAGAAATGGTATTGCACTGCGGTCTGATACACCCCCATTCGACCTTCTGATAACACATCTTTAAGACCGTGGGCACCAAATGCACCCAACATTACTGCTGTCGCAAGCACCATGGAACCCACGGCCATCCAACGAATTCCCTGTACTCTATTCATATTCATTCATATCTATTTATTATCCACAAAAAAAGGCTAATCATACGATTAGCCTTTTTATATAACAACACATTCACTTCATCAGTGAATTACTAATTATAACAAGCGCTTACATTTCCAACATTGCCGCTTTCATCTTCTTCATGGCATTCTTCTCTAGCTGTCGGATACGCTCCGCTGACACACTATATTCCGCCGCCAGCTCATGCAAAGTTGACTTTTCATCCGTAAACCAGCGCTTTTGTAGAATATCTTGGCTACGTTCATCAAGTTTTGCGATAGCATTATAAAGCTTGTCGTTGCTATTTTTTGCCCAGTTATCGTTTTCTAACTTGAGGGCAGGGTCAACCGCAGCTGATTCCAAATAATGTACCGGATGATGGCTTACCTTATCGTCATCGGCGTCCGTTGGTGCGTCAAACGTTGCATCATGAGCGGACAAACGTCCTTCCATCTCACGAACATCTTTGACACTAACACCTAAATCATCAGCAATTGCTGTAATTTCAGTGGTATTCATCCAACCGAGGCGTTTCTTTTTGCTTCGTAAGTTAAAAAACAATTTACGCTGCGCTTTGGTTGTCGCTACTTTAACGATACGCCAGTTACGTAATACATATTCATGTATTTCAGCTTTGATCCAATGTACGGCAAAGGAAACCAGGCGTACGCCAACTTCAGGGTCAAAACGTTTTACAGCTTTCATTAAGCCGACGTTACCCTCTTGGATTAGGTCAGATTGAGACAATCCATAACCTGAATAGCTTTTGGCGATATGTACAACAAATCGCAAGTGAGCAAGCACCAACTGACGGGCTGCATCAACATCTTCGTGATAAAAATAACGCTCCGACAATTCTCGCTCTTGCTCTGGCGTTAAGATTGCGACGCCTCCTACTGCTTGTAGGTAAGCTTCAATATTCGCACCGGGTGCGGCGATCATGGCTGGTTGTAACGCATTACTCATAGTGTCCTCCAAGAACTCTGGTTGAGTCTAGCACTCTTCTTTTAAGAGTGCTAACACTGGCTCTAGTTCCCTAATTGTATCAATTCAGTTCTTAATAAATTTGTCATAAATAGAATAACAAAATATTGCCCCTACCCATCAATCAAATAGGTCAATATACATTACACGCTTTAATCTAAAGCAGTACATGCACCTTTATGACATATTATGTCCGGCAAGTCAAAACTGTTAGACAACAAATTGGCATTCTTCAGCCGCCTATATTCGATTGTTTTATAACCACAAAACAATCGAATTATCTGCGGGTAAAAAACACTCAATCATCCAATAATTACGACCGTTCATCCAGATTTGGTACTTTTTTTGATCATGTTTACCTACAGTAAATGTAACAAGTTAATACACATCTGAGATGGAGTTGGTTTAAATGTCCAACAAAGGGTTTTCCTTAATAGAGCTAATGGTCACGCTAGGCATTGCTGCAATTGTTGTTACAGCAGCTGCACCAGCGATGAAATCCATGGTTGAAAATAATGCCAGGCCGTCTGAGGCTAATCGATTATTAGGCGCGCTTCGGTATGCCCGTGGCGAAGCTATCAAACGCAGACTAACCGTCACATTAAAAACCAACGGCTCGTCTAAATCGTGGGCCGAAGGCTGGGAAATATACACCAATACTCTTTTTGACGACGACTGTAATATTACAGATGAAAGAGGGTACAGCGCGTATTCGGATACCTGTACGAATGAAAGGCTGCGATCTGATGTCGAAACTAGCTCAGCTATCCGGATCACCGGTGATGTCACAACCACAACACATATTAGCTTTGATAAAAACGGCATGCTACTACCCAAACCCCCAACAGTTACTGCGGCTGCAACGGCTAAATTTATTATATGTAATCACAACACAGATTCAAAGGGCATTTCTATTAGCATTGTTAGAACTGGCAGAGTATCTACTAAGGAGGTGACCAGTGGCAACTGTGCTCCGTAAATCTCATTCAAATTATCCAAAATATAACAAAGGTTTCACGTTAATAGAGACCTTAGTTACCTCACTGATTTTATCCGTTGGCTTATTAGGAATTGCAAGTTTGCAATCCCTAGCGCTCAGCGGAAGTATGGACAGTGGACAACGAGGCAAAGCCGTTTGGCTAGATCAAGAGTTACTGGAACGCGTTCGTACTAATCTGTCTGCTGCGGTTATGAAAGATGGCCTTACCAAGCAAGTTAGCCCAATACAGTCTTCCATCAGAGAGGATTATATCTCTGGAACTGCTTGCGCTGTCGCCCCTGATAAATATTGCAGCGACTGGGCCAGTGATTCCGGAGCAAAACAAAATGGTTCATATTGCACTGCGACAGAATTAGCGGCCTTTGACTTGTGGGAAGTGGCTTGTGGTTATTCTTACAGCGAAAGAGTTATAAGCAAAAACCCAAACAGGGTCAAAACAAATGTCGTTGATTTCATGGGGGATTCATCTGTCACCTTAATTTGTGTAGATGGTAACGTCTCTGATGCAGATGCTTGCTCACGCCACTCAGATTTTGTAGTAACAACCAACTGGAACGGCAAGGGAAAAGGCATAAGAGAACAAAAGCTTGAATTTTCGGCGAGGCCATAAAATGAAATCCATTAGACCAAACAGTACTCAAGGTTACACACTCCTTGAATTAATGATTGCAATGAGCCTTGGCCTTGTCCTTATTGGCGGCGCTATACAAACATTAATTTCCAATAAACAAACTTTTAATATCACTAACGCCATAGGAAGCACTGAAGAGGGTGGGCGGTTTTCAATGCATTTCTTAACTCAAGATATAAGAATGGCAGGCTATTCTGCAAACCCACAGAGCAACAAATCCAATCCTTTCTTTGTATATGACGCAAACAGTACTACTAATGCCTATTGTACAGCTGACTCGAATGATTGGTGCTCTAAGGAAGGGGGTGGAACAATCAGCGACCAAATAGCGATTTTAAAGGAAATTGACACGTTCATAAGCAGCGATTGCAATGGCAATGCAACAGCATCTGAACCGGACAAAAGCAACATGTTAGCAAATGTCTATTGGATTGCACACGATTCCACCAACGACAACCAATCATCATTATTCTGTCGTGGTTATGATGTTACGGCAGCAACATGGTTAGGTGATGCTTTACCATTGATTGGTGGGGTAGAAAGCTTCCAAGCATTATATGGCGAAGTAAATAGTGATGGAAATACACGGTATGTGTCACTAGACCGAGTAGAAAAAATGACAAGAGTTATCGCTGTAAAGATTGGTGTTCTTGTTACAGAGAACGGCGACGGGTCTTTATCAAAGAAATCTCGATCTTATAGCGTATTAGATGCAAGACCCTTTACTTTTGATGATAAAAAGAACCGAACACTCTATAGCACTACCGTATTTTTGAGCAACGCAAAACTCTACAACATAAACCAAGGTTTGGGATATTAACCCGGAAAATAATCATGAATATGAAAACTCAAAAAGGCTCTGCACTATTATTTAGCCTCGTGATTCTCACAGTAATCACACTGTTTGCCACATCGACAATGAAGACTTCTGTGCTAGATGAAAAAATGGCAGCGAACACTCAATTCACACAACTAACCTATTTAGAAGCTCGAAGCGAGATAGAGGCGCAATATCAATATATGGTTTGGTCAGATCGTGAAGATATTACCGGTGAAGTCGCACATATTGCGGGTATTCAAATTGATACACCCATGCAATTAGACTCTAGGATAGATGATACTGTTGGTAGCAATACGATAACCCTCACCCATGACGGCGATAAATCCCACGGAGCTGTCGCTGGTTATTCTATTGGAGCAGTAGAAATGGGATATTTTGTATTGGACGTAACATCCGATGTTACCGCTGTAAATGCATCATCCGTTCAATCTCTCGGGTTTACTCGGCCACTTCCAAAATAATTTGACGTTATATAACTGAACACACAGGGTGTTGCTATGAAATTTATACACTTACTTATTACGACCCTATTACTTATTTGCAATTCAGTTTTTGCATTTGAACCTTCTGATTCTAACGGAATGGAGGCTCTCATTTACCTCGAGTCGAACCAAGCAGGTGGCGTATCAACAGTATGGGGGCGATCTTGTGAAACCTGTAAAGGAAAACCTTTTTCCGTTCTTGAAAGCACCGTATTTAAAGTGTTAGAAAAAGACATCTCTCCAGAAAATGCTTTTCTTAATAGCGGAAAATTTGGAGTTATTATTTATAACATCAACACCCTCGAAGCAACTCAAGTTATATTTTTCCAGTAGGAGTTCATTGTAATGACACAACCACACTCGAAACATCCATTTTTCGTTGCTTCATTAATTACATTATTGTTGACTTTACCTACAGTGTGGGCAGATGACACTGAGATTTATATCGGTAATAACAATACAAATACTAGCCAGCCTAACATCCTTTTCATTTTGGATAACTCTGGCAGCATGAGAACAACACAAGCGGTATCTGCTGAACCTTATGATGAAAACGTAACCTATAGTGGAAGCTGGAGTGCAAGCAAAGCATACGGATTTGATGATGCAATCACATCAAACGAGTGGGATGAAGATGACCGCGTTACCCTTAGCCTTGGATCAAGCTACCTAAATTGCTTTGAATTACTTGACACATTTACCCGTACATATACGTTTCAAGGAAAATTTAGTCGGTATGTTTCTTCCAAAAACAAGTGGAAATCCGTAAAAAAAATTGACTATTCATCAAAGTCGCAAATGATTGAATGTAAAGGCGATAGCGGAAAACACGGGAAAGATGCAGCGTCCGCCGATGTATATGCAGCTAACAACTCAAGTGGCTACAGTAGCTCTTCAAACAATGTTATTAATTGGGGATCAACAACCGTTGCAAAAGAGTACATTTTTTATACTGGCAATTATATCAACTTTTACCTAAATCACCGTGTGGCGACTACTAAAACTCGCTTCGAAATTGTCCAAGAAACGACTAACAACTTAGTAAATAGTTTATCTAGTGTAAATGTTGGCCTTATGGCATTTAATTACGAAGAAGGTGGCAACGTGCTTCAAGCGGTAGAAGAAGTCGCAGTCACACGAAATGATTTTATCGACGAATTAAACAATCTGTCCCCAAGCACATGGACTCCATTGTCAGAAATATTGTTTGAATCAATGCGTTATTTCAAAGGAGATACGAGATGGTTTGGTCTCGAAAGCCAAACAGACCCCGCTGCATTGACAAGTAGCAATTCTTATAAGAGCCCAATTGTCAGCAGCTGTCAAAAGAACAATGTCGTACTGCTAACAGATGGCGCACCTACTCGTGATGAAGATAATAAATCTACTATGGAATCCTATATTGGCTTAGGATCCTCCGGTTGTTCTGGTAACTGCCTTGAAGAAATTGCTGGCGCAATGTCCACTCAAGACTTGAGTCCATTGGAGGGTGATCAAAATGCTACAATATATACCGTTGCATTCGCCGCCGACTTCCCGTTTATGAAGGATACAGCGATAGCCGGCGGTGGAAAGTACTTTCAAGCGGATAATACCGATGAACTGGAGACTGCTCTTCGTGACATCGTGCAATCGATTTTATCCCAAGATACTACATTTACCGCTCCCGCCGTATCTGTTAATGCATTCAACTCTCTTCAACATTTAAATGATGTTTACTTTGCCATTTTCAAACCTCAAGAAGGTGACCGTTGGGATGGTAACGTTAAAAAGTATACGATAAGTGGCGATGGTATAATCTTAGACAACAGCACCCCACCAAAAAATGCCGTTGATAGTACAACAGGCTTCTTTTCAGATAGTGCCAAAAGTGCATGGTCAGCAAACCCCGATGGACAAAGCGTCACTGACGGAGGCGTTGGCGAACAACTCACCGCCTCTCGAACACTATATACCTATATAAATAATACTGCCGCCTCAAACGAAAACTTAACGTTATCAACCAACGCCATTGAAAAAACTAACACGTTGCTTTCAAAATCGGCGCTCAACATAACCGCTGAATCTGACGCTTATCGAGAGACGCTAATTGACTGGTTACTAGGAAAAGATGTTAACAATGTAAACGGCAATGGAACGTCAAAGGCTCGGCACTTTCTAGCGGATCCATTGCACAGTCAACCTCTTGCCATAGCTTACGGCGGAACTTCCGACAACCCCGATACCCAATTATACTATGCTGATAATATGGGTATCCTACACTCAATTGATACCGACACTGGTGAAGAGCGTTTTGGGTTTATTCCTCAGGAACTCCTTCCAAATGTCGATCGATATTTCAGGGAAGCGACAGGAAATAGTAAGCCTTACGGTTTAGATGGACCCCTGTCCGTCTGGGCAAATGATATCAATAATAACGGAGTGATCTTCGATAGTACCGGCACATTAGAAACTGACGAGGGCATCTATTTATTTGTTGGTATGCGCCGAGGCGGACAAGATTATTATGCTCTCGATGTCACCAATCGCTCTGCACCAAAGTTAATGTGGCAAATAAAAGGTGGTACAGGAGACTTTGCAGAATTGGGAGAAAGCTGGTCAAAACCTACCTTTGCTAAAGTTAAATGGGGATGTAGTGATTCCAAGGGTAGCGGTTGTACCATGAAAAACGTATTGTTCTTCACTGGCGGTTATGATGTTAACCAAGATGACTCAGACCTTCCTATCGACGATGTTATAGGTCGCGCCATATACATGGTCGATGCAGAAACCGGTAGCCTACTATGGTCAGCTGGCAACGGATCTGGACACACTGTTAATCTTTCAACCATGAAAAATAGCTTTCCATCTGATGTTACTATCGGAGACCTAAATGCTGACGGGTATGCCGATGTATTATTTGCTGTCGATATTAATGGTCGCATGTGGCGCATGGATTTTAATCACTCGTCACAATCCGCATCCAATTTCTACGTCGGCGGCGGTATTATTGCTGAATTAGGCAGCTCAAATACATCCTTAGATTCCGAAACCCGTCGATTTTACAATAAACCAAATGTCGTGTTTTTTAATCCCACCGGGGCTGCTTCATTCCTTACCATTGGCATTGGGTCTGGATATCGTGCATCCCCCTTAAATACAGAAGTTAAAGATCGATTTTATGTCATCAAGGACTTACACCCATCGACTCCTCCTAGTAGCTATGACTACGCTGGCGCACTACCTCTTCGGTATGGCGATTTATACAATGCGACTGATAACTTGGTACAGGATGGAACCGCCGACCAACAAAAAACAGCTTTAGATGCTTTACGAACAGGCCATGGCTGGTATATCAATCTTGATAGTGGGGGCGAAAAAGTGCTGTCAGATTCAACAACCTTTGCAGGAGCTCTGATTTTCACAACATTTAGTCCTACTGGTATAGCCTCCAGCGTCTGTGGTCCAGATGTTGGCCAAGGAAAGGTGTGGGTTGTAAATATGTTAACCGGTGCCGCCGTCTTCAATTTAAATAATGATGCAAGTGAGATCAAAGATCGGTCAATACCGTTACTTCATGGAGGGCTACCACCTTCTCCATCCATTATATTTGCCGCAAACCCAAGCTCAAACAATAGCAACCCAGCAGAGGTTAGGTCAGGTACCGCAGCGATAACTGTTATTGGTACAGAGGCATTTGATTTCCTTAAAGATATCAGCCCTATTTCAACCCTATATTGGAGAGCGGAAAATGAATAACACTACACGTGGGTTTACACTTATCGAAGTGATGATCACTGTCTCAGTCATCTCAATCATTGTTGCCTTTGCAGTTGGCTCCTATAGCAAACAGATTGGTACGGTTAAAGATAGAGCGGAAGGACAAGCTCACGCGATGGCAATTCTTCAAGCTCAAGAAAGGTATTACAGTGAAAATTACACTTACACAAATGATTTAACCGACTTGGGTTTTTCAAAGGAATTTGACCTACCGTCCGATCAAAATAATTTTCTAACAACCGCAGGTCTCTGCCCTGAATCTGCCCCCTACAATGTCATTAGCGCGTGCGTATTAGTTCAATCTGTTCCACAGGGGACACAGGCAACAAATGGTGAAGGTACAATAACCATCGATTCGCTGGGTAATCAAAACTGGTAAGTATTATTTCTATAATGCCGCTGCTCTAATATTTACCACACGCCAAACCTTGCGCTAAACATCACTACTTCAAAAATTGATGTTTAGCGCGGCTCAATCGCCCGCAAATGCTGCCCTACCGCTAACCATGCCCCTAACCACCCTATAAATGCACTGGTCAAAAGCAACGATAGCGTATTTCCAAAACCAAGGCCTGATAAATCAAAATTACTACTATATAAGTCTGCTAATTGTCCAACCGGGGAATCCACCCAAAATAATACACTTTCAATAATAATCAGCGCAGTAATGCCGCCCGCCAAGCCATACCACAGCCCACAATATAAAAAAGGCCGCCTAACAAAAGCATCTGTGGCACCGACCATTTTTACGATAATGATTTCATCACGCCGTGCCTCAATGGCTAATCGAATAGTATTAATCACCACCAGCAAGACAGCCAAACCCAAACCTAGACCTAAGGCAAATACCAATCGCTCTCCCAGGTCGAGCATCGCATGTAAACGCTGTACCCACTCTGCATCCAGCTCTGCTGACTCAACTTGTTGAAAATCATCGAGTGAAATGCGCAGCTGCTCTGCTTGTGCCGCATCTCGCTGAGCCGGGTAAACAACCACTACTGCCGGCAGCGGATTCTCGTCCAGCTCTTGTAAAAGATCACCAAACCCCGACAACAGCTGAAACTCTTCAAGGGCCTGTTCTTTAGATATAAATTGCGTACGGCCAATATCTACGCGGCGCTCAAGTGATTTTGCAAGCCCCTTTCCATCAAGCTCAGACACGTTTTGTTTTAAATACAATGAAATTTGCGCACTGCCATCCCAATCACGGCTCAACAATTGAGCATTTTTTAACATCACATACAAACCCGCAGGAAGCGCTATGGCAATAGCCAAAACCATAACAGTCATTAACGTAGGCAGTGGTGTTGATAGCAACCGCTGTAAACTTTCCAGTGCAACAACTTTGTGGTGGTTTCGATAGCTTTTGAAGCGTTGTGCAAATGTTGTGGTTTGCACACTAGCACCACGAGGTACTGATGGTTTATTAACTGTCGTTTTATTTACCGGTCGAGAAGGTGCAGCTCGTTTCACTACTCGGCCTCCAATTGCGGTAACTCGTCATCATAGGGGGCCTTTGACAACAAGGCCCCGTCTTCTGTCAGCAATCCATCTCTTAGAATTAGTGAACGATGGTTATATCGGCGAATTAATGATAAATCATGCGTTGCAACAAGCACGGTGACTCCGACATTACTGAACTCTTGAAACAAATCCATTATTTCAGCCGACAATTCAGGGTCAAGATTCCCTGTAGGTTCATCCGCTAACAAAATGGGAGGTTTATTTACCACCGCTCGTGCAATACCGACCCTTTGCTGCTCACCACCCGATAACATAATAGGCAAAAGATTTTCTTTGCTCAGTAATCCCACCTTATCCAAAGCCGCTCGAACTCGTCTCCCGGCATCTTTTCGACTATAGCCACTAATCAACAACGGTAATGCAACGTTATCGAACACCGTTCGATCAAATAGCAATTGATGGTTCTGAAACACCATACCGATTTTTCGCCGGTAATAAGGCACACCCATACGCTTAATTGCACTAAGATTTTGATTATCAACAATAATTTGACCTTGCGTAGGGCGCTCTATTAGGGTCAACAACTTCAGCAACGTACTTTTTCCAGCACCCGAATGTCCCGTGAGAAAAGCCAACTCCCCAACGTCTAGCTGGAATGACACCTGTTGCAAGGCATCCTTACCATTGGCGTAACGTTTACACACTTGTTGAAAGCTAATCATATTACGTTACGTCAACTCGTCATCAAACAACGCCTGCACAAACTCATCTGGGTCAAAGGGGCGCAAATCATCAATTTGTTCACCAACACCGATAAACTTAATAGGTATATCTGTTTTCGCTGCGAGTGAGAATACAACACCCCCTTTCGCAGTACCATCTAACTTCGTTAATGTAATACTGTCCAGGCTGACAACATCATCAAACACTTGCACTTGATTCAATGCGTTTTGCCCTGTGCCCGCATCCAGTACTAACATCACTTCGTGGGGTGCATCAACATCCAACTTACCCAAAACGCGGCGTACTTTTTCTAACTCATCCATTAGATGGGCTTTATTCTGCAAACGTCCTGCTGTATCAGCAATGAGCACATCGACATTTCGAGCTTGTGCGGCTTGCATTGCATCATAAACAACAGAAGCACTATCCGCTCCCTGATGCTGGGCAATCACGGGAATGTCGTTTCTCGCACCCCAAACCTGTAGTTGCTCTACTGCTGCAGCCCGGAATGTATCCCCTGCTGCCAACATGACCGTTTTACCTTCATTCTGTAAGCGTTTTGCTAACTTACCGATCGTAGTGGTTTTACCAACACCGTTAACCCCAACCATAAGGATCACATAAGGTTTTTTACTCGTATCAACAATAAACTCAGACTTATCATTCGCTAAAATCGCTCGCAATTCTTCCTGCAATGCCACATATAACGCATCAGAATCGTACAATTCTTGACGACTTACTCTATCAGTTAGTGCATCAATAATGCGTTTGGTAGCATCAACACCTACATCAGAGACCAATAGCTGTGTTTCGATGTCTTCAAATAATTCATCATCAATCTCCTTCTTACCAATCAGTAATGTCGACATTCCTTTGGTAAAACTTGAGCGGGTTCGGCTTAAACCACTACGAACCCTTCTGAAAAATGATTTATTGTCTACCTCCTCTGACACTAACCGGGGAGCTGTTTCTTCTATTTTTGCTGAAACATTCGCCAATGTATGAATCGAAGTATCGGCAACATTATCAACAACAGGGTCATTGGCAGCAGTAATAGCATCAGGCTCAACACCTGGAACAATAATACCTTGAGCAACAGTAGCGAGGAAATATCGGGCAAAAATATGCTGCTCCGCACTCGCCCCTTCAGGTAATCCACTGCTATTGTTACTACTCGCAGTGGTAGCATCTTGCTGAGAAAAACCATATCGGCCATGATGGAACCTCTACCCTATTCGCACTGTCATTAATACAAAGATCGGTTATCCTACCACTTTCGTTAAGCCCTAAACATTGAAAAAGTCATTTTGTTGGATGTTAAATATATGAAGCAGCGAAACACTCGCAAACCACAAAAGCCATTCACTTCCTTGACCTTATTGAGAGCTGTAATACTGCCTTTATCTCTTGGCCTCATCATGGTTCAACCCCAATTAACGATAGCGGCTGAGTCTCAACAACCTCTACAGCTCTCCCCCAGCGACCGAACCTTTACCCATACATTGGAGAATGGTTTAAAGGTCATTGTCAGAGAAGACCATCGAGCACCGGTGATGGTTAGCCAGATTTGGTATCGCGTTGGTTCTAGCTATGAACCTGTTGGCATCACCGGCGTATCTCATGTGCTAGAGCATATGATGTTTAAAGGTACTCACAACGTACCTACCGATGAGTTCTCTAAACTCATTTCCAGTTACGGGGGGTCTGAAAACGCGTTTACCTCTTACGACTTCACTGGATATTACCAAATGATGAACGCCAACAACCTGCCTCTAAGTTTGGAACTTGAAGCAGATCGTATGGTAAATGCCATATTTCCAGAAAGTGAATTTCTAAAAGAAATTGAAGTTGTTAAAGAAGAGCGTCGTTTACGCACGGATGATAACCCCAACTCCCGCACCTATGAACGTTTCCTAGCTGCCGCCTATATTTCCAGTGGATACCACAATCCAATCATTGGTTGGATGCATGACCTAAATAAGCTTACTTATAAGGATGCATTAGACTGGTATCACACCTGGTACGCACCCAACAATGCCACATTAATTGTTGTGGGGGATGTTGAACACAACAATGTATTCACCTTAGCGGAGCGTTACTTTGGCCCTATTGAAGCCAAACTTCTCCCCAAAGTTACACCTCCCAAAGAAATAGCAGGACTTGGTGAACGACGCATTGAAGTGGAAATCACAGCCCGCGTCCCAGCCATATATATTGGCTACAATGTTCCGGGGATTAATACCGCAAAAGAAGAATGGGAAATATACGCTCTTCGCATGCTGGCTGGTGTATTGGATGGCGGTTACAGTGCCAGAATCGAAACTGAATTAGTCAGAAACCAACAAGTCACTGCCAGCGCTGGTGCGAGTTATGGCGGTTTCTCTAGGGGTGATACATTATTCTATTTCAGTGCAGTTCCCAATCAAAACCATACGGTGGAAGAAGTAGAAAGCGCATTAATGGATCAAATCGAACAACTAAAAATAGAACTCGCACAGCCTGATGAACTCGCTCGGGTTCAAGCGCAGGTAATTTCTGGCATTATTTATCAGCAAGACTCTATTTCTAGCCAAGCCAACCAAATTGGTCGTATGGAAAGTATCGGACGATCCTGGCAAGAAATGGACAAATTTGCTGAGAAATTAAAAGCAATAACACCTGAGCAAATTCGCCTAGTTGCCAAAAAATACTTAGTAAAGAATAGAAAAACCGTGGCTGTTCTAACGCCAAAAATGTAAACATACCCTATTTCAGAAATATCTATATTAGGACAAAATAATGGCTAACAGTTCGCCTTTTAAAACAACCGAACAACGACAACGCTTTAGTCGTAAAACATTAAACATCATCATCATTACTGTCTCGATTATGATTGTATTGTTTTACAATATGCCCGGTGCAAAAATACCCGACAGCATTACCCAAAATGGTGAAGAAACACCCATTTCTCTAACCCCCCCCCCTCAGGCCGAAGCAAGAGTAGAAGTAAAACAAACCGACGCTAAACCCTATATTCCGAAAGACCACCTATCGTCCCTAGATATTATCGCCAAAGCTACACCTAAATCTCATAATATTGACATCCAATCATGGAATACCACCAAAGGCGCCCAAGTACTTTTTGTCGAAGCACCAGAAGTTCCCATGATAGATGTTCGCTTGGTATTTAATGCTGGCGGCGCTCGCGACCCCAAAAAATTACCCGGCCTTGCATTATTAACCAATGGCATGATCACCGAAGGATCGAAGACACATAACATTGATGAAATTGCCGCACACTTTGAAAGTCTTGGGGCCGTTCTAGAAAATAACTCTTACCGTGATATGGCAACCCTTTCACTACGCACGTTATCAGATGAAGATCTTCGACAAAAAGCATTAGACGTTTTCTATGGGATCATCTCATCACCAACATTTCCAGAGGACAGCTTTCAGCGTTTATTAAAACAACTCACTCTTGGTCTAAAACACGAAAAACAAAATCCAAAACAACTTGTTAGCCGACAATTTTATCAATCTTTATACCCAGACCACCCCTATGGACACCGCACTCAAGGTACGGATGAAAGCCTGAAAAAATTAACCATTAATGATCTTAAAAAATTCTACTCCACATATTACGTTAGTAGTAATATGGTAATTGCCATTACCGGAGACATACCACGTAGCGAAGCAGAAACCATCGCTAATGCAGTTGACGCTGCACTAAATCAAGGAAATCCCGCCCCCCGCTTACCAACACCAGCTTCTCTTGCGGAAAAACAAGATCATTTTATTGAATTTCCCTCCAGCCAATCTCATGTGTTAATGGGAGCTTTAGGTATTGAACGCGGTAACGACGATCAGTACGCATTAACACTCGGCAACAGAATTTTAGGCGGCGGCGGATTTGGCTCTCGGCTAACAAAAACAATTCGTCAAGACAAAGGGCTTGTGTATAGCGTTTACAGCCATTTTTCAGCCATGGCTGTAAACGGCCCTTTCATTATGGGCTTACAAACAAAAAATGCATCACGACAAGAGGCCAGTGACCTCATGCTTAATATTTTAAATGAATTCGCCTCCCAAGGCCCTACTGAAAAAGAACTAATCGATGCGAAGCAGCATTTATTAGGGAATTTCCCATTGGGCATCGCTAGCAATAATAGTATTGTTGGTTATCTGGGGGTCATTGGATTTTATAATTTACCGCTAGACTATTTAGAAACGTACCCCAAAAAATTAGAGAGGGTTACGAGCCAAGACATCAAACGTGCCTTTGAAAAAAACATCAATAGAGAGGCATTAATCACCATAGCATTAGGTCAAAAGAACATTACTGAAGAAAAAACACCTTAATATGCCAAGAAAACGTCAGTCATCAAAAAACAACGCCGCCAACAATTCTTCTAAAAGCTATTCTAAGAACAGTCACCATCAACTGCGTATTATTGGTGGGCAATGGCGCAGCCGAAAGTTAAGCTTTACCGCTACTGAAGGTCTTCGCCCGACACAAGATAACGTAAGAGAAACATTATTTAACTGGTTAATGTATGACGTAGAAGGCGTTAGCTGCTTAGACCTTTTTGCTGGAAGTGGTGCACTAGGATTAGAAGCCTTATCCCGTGGTGCAAAACATGTGCAATTTATCGAAAAATCTCACACCGCAGCAAAACAACTCAATCAACATTTACTCACCTTGGAATGCTCACGCGGCAATGTCAAAAATACAGATGCATTAGATTACTTATCAACACCGGTTAAGAAGGCTTTTGACGTGATTTTTTTAGACCCACCGTTTAATCAGGACCTATTAATACCCTGTTGTGAATTGCTAACTCAACAGGGTTACTGCCAAACAGACACCTTTATTTATGTTGAAGCAGAACTCAATGTTGATCTATCAAAACTGCCTGAGCAATGGAACGTAATTAAAGATAAAAGCCAGTCATCAAAACATATTGTATTGTATCAACAACAATGACCATAACAAACTAAGCTTAGGTTACTATTCAAACTATTGTCATTACCACCTATTCCCGTCTATTCTTAATGGATAACTCTTTGGGAGGTGACATGAGCATATCGAACCAAATACAAAGCTGCCTAACAGAACAAGGCATTCAGTTTACCATCATTAGTGGTGAGGCAGTGAATCCATTACATCAACTACGCAGCGCCAATGAAGTATCCAGTAACGCCATTGTCACAATGGTTGTATTAGAAGACTCCATTGGCAAAGCTCAAGTACTTATGCCTGCCAACAGCTTCCTCGACCTCACCCGACTCTGTGAAGCGCTAGGGCGAAACTTTCAAGGTATCACCCAAGAAGCCAGTACCCGGCTCGCCGAAAAACATGGGGCCGAAAAAATTCCCGCTATCCCTCTGCTCAACGACATTCCCACTGTCGTCGACAAAGCATTACTCAATAGCGAAAGGCTCTACCTCGAAGTGGGCAATTCAGAATCCTATCTAGAACTAAGCCAACAAGAATTTCTCAAACTTGTCGAAACCGCAGAAACTGGTGACTATTGCATCCCAACAACCAATTTAATACCGCAAAGCTCAGCCGACAAAGAAAGTAACGTAAAACAGATTAACCAAGCTGTTGAGCAATTTACGTCGTTACGGATTCAACAACGTCTAGAGCAAACACTAGAAATGCCACCTCTACCAGAAACGGCTGAACGTATTATTCAACTGCGTATCAACCCAGAGGCCGGCGTCGGTGAACTAGCGGAAGTAGTAGAAAAAGACCCCAGTCTTGCAGCTCAAGTCGTGAGCTGGGCCAGCTCTCCCTACTATGCAGCCCCAGGCACCATAAAATCCGTACACGACGCCGTTGTTAGGGTTCTCGGATTTGATCTAGTCATTAACTTAGCTTTGGGGCTATCCCTTGGTAAAACCGTAGAAATCCCCGACGATGGCCCTCATGGCATCACCCCATATTGGCAACAAGCCGTCTGTAGCGCGGCTATGATGGAAGGTTTGGTTAAAGCCATGTCACCTGACTCTCGACCGTCGATGGGGTTAGCGTATCTCAGCGGGTTATTACACAATTACGGGTATTTGGTACTTGCACATATTTTCCCCCCTTACTTCTCTCTCATTAACCGTTACATAGAAGCAAACCCCCATGTCTGCCACGTTCATGTAGAACATCACTTATTAGGAGTAACACGAGATCAAATTGGCGGGGCGTTAATGGAATGTTGGAATATGCCTGAAGAGGTCGTCTCTGCTTTACGCTACCAACATTCTCCAGATAATGACGGTGAGCATGCTGTTTACAGCCAGTTATTGCATGTTGCCACTCAAGCCATGATTAACGCTGGTTTAACACAAGGGCCTAGAAAACAGCTTGATACATCATTATTAACAACATTAACGCTCGATGCTGATGATGTTGAAGCCGTTATTCAACGTCTAGTAGAAAGTAAAGATGATCTAATGTCGATGGCGAGATCGCTAGAGAGGTAAATTAGGGAAATAGTGTAGAGGAATCCCCAAGGCATGGACGCCTAAGAAACCAGCACTGATCTAATTACCTGCCAACGCGGTATCCTTGTAGCCATCACGCCTTGCTTTTTTAAACGCATTTAAAATCGCGTCTTCACACAAGCCCATAAAAACTTCAAATTCAGGAGTTTTATACTGAGTGATCAACTGTCTAATATCATTACTTGAGGTTTGTTTAAACAAATATAAATAAAACACCCTAGCATTTTCGTTGATATGGCTGCCCACTCGCTGCCGGTATTCCATCAATTCTTTTTCCAGTACATCTTCTGGCAGCTCCTGGCTCGACTTCATCCAAGACACATTCGCCAATAAATTTTTTCTCAACTCAACTTTTATTTCGGTTTCAATTCGTGTTTGTCGTAATGAATAATCCAGCGTCTCTACCAGGCCAACCCGACTTTTATTAGGCTCACGCTCTTGAAGTTGTACCTTATAACTGCGCATATGACCATAAGCAACTTCATTGTCGGCATCTTCTTGCAATTGCCTAAAATTAAGTACGTCAGGGGCTTGCAGCATCTTCTTGACCTCTACAAGCTGATTTTCGGACATTCGCGACTGCAAATAACTCAAAATGCTTTGCTTTATCTCTGACGCCTGCAAACGAGCTTTCAAATTTGCTCGTAACCGCTTAAGTTCTTGCGCCGTTAGCTGCATCGCTGACGCTTCAAGATTACCAATTTCTTGGTTAATCAACGCAGGCATTTGCCGCAATAGTTCATAAACACCACTTTCATGAAGTGCATATTTAATCATCAACTGTTGATTAGCTTCTGCTTTAGCGCTCATAAAAGGGGATACGGATTGTTGCGTTACATCATTCGTCGCATTCGGTTGCGCATATACTAGCCCCCCCGTAAAAGACAATATCAATGCAGATGCAACACCTACTATACGTTTCGTACAAAAAGAAATACTGTTTCCCCTAAAGTATGTTACTTGCGACATAAAAGGCCCCCACAAACCCTTATAAATTACTCACACACCCTTAGTATAGCTCTAAATAACAACCTAAAAAAAAGCCGTTATGTTTTTTTCTTTTTCTTCTTAGGTGGTAAATATTTGCTAACACCCATAAACCACATCATCAAACTAACATCACCATCCGTTTTGATATCTTGAGCTTGCATACCTTTCATAAAAACTGCTGGATCTTTACCCGCAGCCATAATGGTATCAAACGCATAGGCCGCATCTTTAAATGCTAACGTCATTGAAGGATCAGGGTGAATACCAGGAGACGCTGTAACACGATTATTAGTGACATGATAGTGACGACCAATACCGCCATCAATTGTTCGAAATTGCAGTACAAAGTCTTTGCCATCTAATTGCTTTTGAAAACCTTCATTGTGCCGACTTAACCAACTCATTCGCCACCCAAGAATCAACAACATAATCCAAAATTTCATACTCTTACTCTACTAGACAATTACAGTACCTACCGCTGCAGTGTAGGCTGTTTGGTATAAGGGGGACATTGTAACGTTATGACTGCGCTGCAACTTTAGTTTTTAGTGCTTTTCCCGGTTTAAAATTCACGCCATTACTGGCGGCAATTTTGATGGTTTCACCCGTTTGAGGGTTACGCCCATCACGTGCAGCCCTAGGCCGCACGTCAAAAGCGCCAAACCCAATAAAACTGACACGATCATTTCGGCTTAACGCCAACGTTATCTCGTCCAGTATCACGTTAAGCACGTCTCTTGCATCATCTTTCGAGATGGATAGTTGCTCTGCTAACTGGGCTTCTAGATCAGTTTTAATCATCGATTTAGTCTTCTACTTCTTCAAAGTCATCTTTACCAACGCCACAATCAGGGCATAACCAATCTTCATCAACATCAGCCCATAACGTTCCTGCTGTAACGCCATTTTCTGGGTCACCCAATGCTTCATCATAGATATATCCGCAAACAATACATTCGTACTTTTTCATGACTTACTCTCTTGTGATTTCGGCCCGTTGAGTCAAATCAACAAGGCTAGGCATTTTGCAGGGCTAAAGTACGTGTCCCGTTGCTAAAAATCAAGCGACAGTAGCGCTTGAATAGGTTTTATTCGGTGAATAAATGTATACAATTCGACAGCCTTAACTATTAAGTGGTCTTTCATCAACACTATCACCTCTCTATTCCCAAGCCCTTTAATCCGCTAAAATAGCTTTTTCCATTCTCGGCAGCCCTTATTTTGCTAAATATTCCGTTAAGTAACCGTCTCGCTGCGCAAAAGGTATTTTCTACACCTTCAGCTCTCACGGGTATCCCCACGTTTAAGGTTCCACGACAGTGTCGCCCTTGGTTGTTTGACTCTGGCTCACTCACCAAACGTTTACTTGAGGCGTCCAATCAACACTTTAATGTCCGCGTATTACAACAATATCAGGGCAAAGCAACACCTGAGGAGCAATTTGCGCTTAACCTTCGACCGCGATCTTTGCCTTTTGTTAGGGAGGTGGAGTTATTGTGTTTTGATACTCCTTGGGTCTTTGCTCGCACTCTTATACCTTTATCAACGTTAACAGGCGGGGCTAAGGCGCTAACCCAACTGGGGTCAAAACCGTTGGGGGCTGCGTTGTTTAACTCGCCCTATGTATCACGGGGGGCGATTGTTGTTAAGAAAATACACAGTTCATTGCTGCCCCTTTCTCAAGATATTGAGCCTCGGTGGTTATGGGGCCGGCATTCGGTGTTTTATATCAATCAGGCGCCGTTATTGGTGAATGAGATTTTCTTGCCGGACAGCCCGCTTTATTCACAGTAAAATCAGTTTGTTAAGGCTATAATGCTAGTTACTTAATAGCTATTTTAGCGGATCTTGTAGAACGTGCTTTATGAGTAATCCCCTTTCAGAAATCGCAAAAGATCGCATCCATGCGTGCTCGACTGCGGCTTCCTTGCCGCAAACGTTTCTGAAAGGGGATTACTCATAAAGCACTTATCGTAGACTTCTAGATCACCTGAGTAGCCATTATAAATTCCATCAAATAACTATTTCGCAGACTTGTTGCTTAAAAGGTGACCAACCCGTGTCTTTACAAGACCTACAACTATCTAACTCTCGTTTTCGACGTTTACCGGATTTTATTCAACTGGGGCGCTTAGATCGGCCTATTGGTATTTACTTGGTGCTTTGGCCCACCCTTTGGGCGCTGTGGATTGCTTCTGACGGGCAGCCTTCGATGAAAAACCTGGTGATATTTATTACCGGGGTCTTTCTTACTCGCACTGGCGGTTGTGTGATTAACGATTACGCAGATCGGAATCTAGATGGGGATGTGCAACGCACTCAGAATCGCCCTTTGGCGACAGGGCGTGTAAGCCCCAAGGAAGCCTTACTGGTAGCTGCGATTATTGGATTATTGTGTTTTGTATTGGTGTTATTTACTAATCTCACAACAATTTTATGGTCTATAGGCGCGTTGTTCCTTGCTTGTATTTATCCGTTTATGAAACGTTACACCTATTTTCCACAGGCTATACTGGGGGCTGCTTTTGCTTGGTCAATCCCTATGGCTTTTGCCGCTGCAGAAAAGCCGGTTCCTGCTCTTGCATGGCTGATTTTTGGTGCAACCGTATTGTGGACAATGGCTTACGACACCCTATATGCCATGGTAGACCGAGAAGATGATCTGAAAGTGGGAATTCGTTCTACTGCCATCTTATTTGGTGAGGCAGATTTGATGATTATTGGCATCTTGGAGCTGATGGCAGTATTGGCACTATGGCTATTAGGTAACCAGCTACACTTCAGTTATTGGTACTTTGGTAGTTTGGTGATTGCTTGTGGCTTATGGTGTTGGCAGTTATGGCAGTGTCGAGAGCGTGATACTGAACAATGCTTTAAAGCGTTTCTGCATAACCACTGGGTTGGGGCTGTTATATTTGCGGGGATTTTCTTGCACTATAGTATTTCGTGAGCAATGTTTCATTAGCGCTTCGTAAGTATTTCATGGGAATGTCATATAGCTGTAACAAATTTTCACTCTAATAGGAGTCCATAGTGATTCTAGTGAAAACAAAGGTGTCTCTAAATGACAGGTAACAAAATACTAATTGTTGATGATGAAGAAGCTATTCGAGAGATGATTTCTGTTGCTCTGGAACTGGCTGGGTTCTCTTGGATAGAGGCTGATAATAGCCAAACCGCCCATGAATTGGTCATTGACGAACGCCCCGACCTTGTATTGCTTGATTGGATGCTTCCCGGTACCAGTGGTATAGAACTCGCCCGACGACTAAAACGTGATGACGCAACAGCCGAAACACCAATTATTATGCTCACCGCAAAAGGTGAAGAAGATAATAAAATTCAAGGGTTAGATGCTGGTACCGATGACTATATTACCAAACCCTTTTCGACTCGCGAGCTTATCTCTCGTATTAATGCTGTATTACGCCGCACAGGTAGCACTCAAGGAAAGGCCTTAGAATCTGTTGGCTTAAAACTAGACCCTGTCAGCCA